>Ga0335080_10001156_pt1 | contig 25500 bp, 18 predicted proteins | sample Lox_Sample_34_FD_206720 | JGI IMG/M metagenome (GOLD analysis project Ga0335080, IMG submission 206720) | Soil microbial communities from Loxahatchee National Wildlife Refuge, Florida, United States - Lox_Sample_3.4 | ecosystem: Environmental > Terrestrial > Soil > Wetlands | place: USA... | reverse complement strand
TTGAGCGCGCCGTCCGAGCTCCGGATCGTGGGTGACGAGCAGCAGCGTGACGCCGCTTGCGTGCAGATCCTCCAGGATCCGCACCACCTCCTTGCCTGACGCCCGATCCAGATTCCCTGTGGGCTCATCGGCCAGCAGAATGACTGGGCGCATCACCGTCGCTCGCGCGATGGCAACGCGCTGGCGCTGTCCGCCCGAGAGCTGATCCGGGCGATGATCCGCACGCTCGCCCAGGCCATAGGCATTCAACAGCTCCACTGCCCGCGCGTGACGTTCTGTCGCGGGAGCACCGGCAAGGGACATCGGCAGCTCGATGTTCTGCGCCGCGGTCAAGCGGGGGACGAGGTGAAAGAACTGGAATACGAAGCCCATTTTCTCGCGCCGCACGTGCGCCTGCTCCTCGTCCGACAGCGCCGTGACATCCTTGCCATCCAGAAGATAGGTGCCGCTGCTCGCGCGGTCGAGCAGGCCGACGATGTTGAGCAACGTGGACTTGCCCGACCCCGAAGGGCCCATGAGGCTGACATATTCTCCTGGTTCGACTGTGAGCGTGACCCCGCGCAGCGCGTGCACGGGCTGTCCGCCGACCTGGAACACGCGGCTGATCCGATCGAGTCTGATCACTTGCGCGGCGGCGGACGGCTTTCGGGCTGCTCGGCCACGAGCGCGACGCCCGCCTTCACGCCGGGTTTCTCCAGCGAGAGCACGACCTGATCACCAGCAGCGAGCCCTGAAGTCACCTCGGTGAACTGCCAGTTCGCGAGGCCCGTGCCGATCCTGCGCTCTTCCGCAACGCCGCTGCTCGGCAGGTACATGAGCACGCGGTTGCCTTCCTGAAGTGCCGGCGTGGGCACGCGCAGCACGTTTTCGCGCGCAGCCAGGATAATCTCGACGTCGGCGCTGTAACCCACCAGCAGCACTTGCGTCTCGTTCGGATCGCTGAACTCGACCTCCACGTCCACCGTGCGTGCCTGTTTCTCGACCTCGAGCACGTAGGGTGCGATGCGGCGCACGTGCCCTTTGAACTTGCGCCCCGGAAATGCGTCGACGCTGATGCGTGCAGGCATCTTCAGCCGTATGGCGGGAGCGTCGACTTCATCGATCGGCGCGGTGACGTACAGGCAGCTGTCATCGATGAGATCCACGGCGGGCGGGGTCGGAATGCCGGGTGGCGATGGCGTGGTGAACTCGCCGAGCTCGCCCGTGATCTTCGCGACCACGCCGTCGAACGGAGCGCGCAGCTCGGTGCGCGATAGATCGGCCTGCGCCGCGGAGATGCGTGCCTGCGCCTGCTCGGCCTCTGCGCGAGCGGCGGCACAACCGGCGCGCTTGGTCTGTGCGTCCGAGACCGCGCGGTCCAGGCGATCTTCGCTGATGAAGCCCTTCTCCTTCAGCTGCCGGGAGCGCTCAGCGTCCCGCTCGGCCAGTTCGGCGGCAAGGCAGGCCTCTTGCGCGCGCAGCCGCGCGGCATTGAGCTGCTCTTTGGCGAGGCGCTCGTTGGCCACCAGATCCTTGTTCCACAGCTCGAGCAGCACCTGCCCCGCCTTGACGCGGTCGCCCTCGCGCACCAGCAGGCGCGCGATCTGCCCGCCCGCTTTCGGCGCCAGTCGGCTGCGGCGGCAAGCGGTGATCGTGGCGGCACGCGTGTTGGAAATCGTGCGCTCGACCTGGCCGCGATCGACCGCCGCGAGCGCAACCGGAATCGGCTTGGGGCGAGTCCAGTACCAGCCTGCACCGAGGACGAGCGCAATCAACAGCGCGAGCAGTACATAGCGGCGAAGTCGAGTCATGCGTGGTCGGGTGTAGGTTCAGTGGCCGTGGCTGCTGCGCCGCCATTCTCGCGGCGGCTGCACTGCGTAATTTGTCCTGGATCAAGGGCGCCATGATGCCCAAGCTTCCGCTCGGGCGCATCCTCAGCCGCGCTGGGGACGCAGCTCGCCGGCTCCTTGTGTAGCGGGCGCGGCCGGGTGGGCACCACTCTTGCTGGGACCTCCGTCTGGTCGCCCGCATCACCTGTCCCGATGTCGGTCGCCGACGCCAATGAGCCGCCCGGAGCCCGTGGCTGACGTCGGATTTCTCAGGATCTGTATGACGAATCCCTTGCGCTTCACCGCGAGCCGGCTAGCCGCGTCCAGCCTCATCGCGTGCTTGTCTACCGCAGGTGCGGCAGCGGTGGGACAGACCACGCCGGAGACGCTCGATTCCTCCGCGCAGACCAGCGCCAGCCAAGTCGGCCCTGCAGACCGCGGCGGCCGTGCGTACCGATCCTGCACCCGCGTCTTCGACGGCCGCGGGGAGAAGGTGTTGGCCGGGCAGGCCGACGGCGCGGGCCGTACCGCGGCCGACTGCCGTGCGCCTCGCGCGCCGCCTCGGCCGATGGAGGCCGACAAAGAAGTAAAGCCCCCAGAACCCGATAGGCAAGTCAAGCCGCCGGCCAACACACCTCCCAAGGTCGTTGCTCTTCCCCCACCGGCGATAACCGCAGGCCATGCGGTCGCGGATCCGAGCGAGAATGAAGTCGCCACCCCGATTGCTCCGCACATCAGCGCCGGCCGGTTGAGCGCGACCCTCGTGACAGGAGGCACCGCCGTGTTCCTCCTGCAGTCGGGCCTTTGGACCTATCTGCTGCTGCTCGGCCTGCCCCTGTGGAAGCATGTCGATCTGCTGCCGATCGTCGACACGGCGGCGCAGGAGACGGACGCGGCCGTAGATGGCGCCGATGAGACCGGCGAGGACAGCGCGGTCACGGACGTGCTCGACGCGCGCTCGAAGCTCCGCGACGACGCCGGAGAGAAAGCCTGATGCGTATTTCGCCGACAGTCCAGATTACCTTCGGGCTGGTGGTACTGACGAGCACGATCGTCCTCATCGTGGACCTGCTGTTCGGCGTGTTCCCGGATCCCGACGAGCAGCTCATGCGGCCTCGCCGGGCATTCGCCGAGAGCGCGGCGGCGCAGGCAGCGGTCCTCCTCGAACGAGGCGACCCCAAGACGCTCGCCCTCGCCCTCGAGCGCATGCGCGAGTACGACCCAGGCATTCGATCGGCAGCGGTGCGGCGGGCCGACGGGACCCTGCTCGCGCAGGCTGGCAACCACAAGAGCGCGTGGAGCGGAACGAACGGCGACCTCTCGACGCCGACGGAGCTGCTCGTACCCTTGTCCGCCGGCCGCGAGCGCTGGGGCAGCCTGGAAGTGACCTACCTCCCGGACCAGCGCAGCCCGCTCCGGCGCACGCTCAGCCATCCGCTTCTGGTGACCCTGCTCGGCATCACGCTGCTCGGGGGACTCCTGTACTGGCGCTACATCCGGCGCGCCCTGGTCCATCTGGACCCCAAAGCCGTCATTCCCGAACGCGTAGCACTGGCCTTCGACATCATGACGGAGGGCGTGGTGGTACTCGACAAGCGCGGGCGCATTCTGCTCGCGAACAAGACATTTCGAGCGCTTGCCGGGGAAACGCCAGGAGACACCGTTGGCAGGCAACTCGCCAAGCTACCCTGGCTCGCGGCCGGATTGCCTGCCGATGCCGGCGATCATCCGTGGATGCAGACCATGCATGACGGTAAACCAGTGATGGACGTCGCGATCGATGTGGCCCCGTCGCCCGACACGAAGAAGAAGCTGGTCGTCAACTGCGCGCCGATTTCCGATCCACGCGGTGCGGTGCGCGGATGCGTGGCGACGTTCGATGACCTCACGCAGGTGCATCTGGCCAACGAACGGCTGCAGGCTGCCTTGACCGAGCTCGACCGCCTTGCCTCGCACGACTCGCTGACGGGCTGCCTCACGCGCCGCGCCTTCTTCGAGCGCATGGGGCAAGCGCGTGAAGAGGCGATCCGCAACGGAAAGCCTTTGAGTTGTCTCGCCCTCGACATCGATCAGTTCAAGTCGGTAAACGACCGGTTCGGGCACGTGGTGGGCGATCGGGTGGTGCAGGAAGTCGGCGGATTGCTGGTCTCGTCGCTGCGCGCCGCCGACATTGTCGGGCGCTATGGCGGCGACGAGTTCTTCGTCGGCATGCCCGGCTGCGAACACGAGCAAGCGCTCGCCATCGCGGACAAGCTCCGGCTCGCGATCAAGGAGAGGTGCGATGCCGCTCTCGGCGACGTCAAACGACTGCATGTGACGGTCAGCATCGGTGTGGCGACTTTGCAAGACAACCACAGTGCGTTGGCCGATCTGATCGAACACGCCGACAAGGCACTATACGAGGCGAAGTCGAGTGGCCGCAACCGGGTAGCGGCATCTCGCCAAGGCACAAGCCGCCGACCCGATCGAGTCGCAAATCCAGGGGCCTGAGTCCTGGCCGCCGGGGATCTCATGAACGCGTGTCGCTTCGCACTACTCGTGGCGCTCATTGCGGTACCGCCAGCGGGCGCCGACGTGTACAAGTGGACTGACGCGCAGGGCAGAGTTCACTACTCCGACAGCGCGCCACCCGATACGAAGGCACAGCAGGTCAGGCTGAAGATCAATTCCATCCAGGGTCCGGCGGTGGTCTCCACGCTGGGCTCAGGCAACGCGGCGAAAGCGAAAGACAAGGTCCGCATCTACACGGCGGTGTGGTGCGGCTACTGCAAGAAAGCGAAGGCCCATCTCGCTGCCAAACGCGTCCCCTACGATGAAGTGGACGTCGAGGCCTCCGACGGGGCTAGACGCGAGTTCGCCCGGCTTGGCGGCCGCGGCGTACCGGTGATCCTGGTGGGCAACCAGCGGATGGACGGATTCAGCGCCGACGAGCTCGACGCAATGCTGGCTGCCGCCGGGTGGTGACCCCCCGAGTACAAGTCCAGAAAAAACGCGCTGCCCGGTCATCTCGCTGCGCCGCCAGGCGTTATAGGCCCGTTCGTCAACCCAGCCAACGGAGGGCCCCATGCTTGAGGCGATACGCGTAAACCGCACCTGCGCTTTCTGCGAGAAGCCCGAACTCCAGGTTCAGTACCTCATCGAGGGGCCGTTCGCTTACATCTGCAACGAGTGCGTAGCCACATCCACGTCACTGCTCGAGCAGCGTGCCGGCGCCGCGGACAGCGGCAAGGATGGCGAGCGCCTGGTCCGGGGCTTTGCTCCACCGGGCCGGCGCTACGCGCACGAAGCGCTCCGTGCCCATTTTGCGCCGCTCGCTTCTGATGCGCTGGTCACCGCGGCGCGGTCCTTCCCGGCGCGTATGCGGGCCGACCTGCAGCGCGCCCTCGATTGCTATCTCGCCACGGACGGCGCGCAGGGTTTCCACGGATTGCACTATCGCTACGCATTCGAGACGGTGGCATTCGCTGCCCTGCTGCACACAGGAAATGAGCCGGTGACCTTGGCGCCCGCCAGCTACGAGGAGATCGATGTCGGCGAGGACGAACCTGTGCGCTGCCTGGAGAACGGCTTGTGGCTGCTCGAGCGCGACGGGATGAAGCTTGCGGTCCATCTGACGTCGCGCCAGGAGTACATGCGCAAGATCGGAATGCAGCTGGAGATCGTCGTCCCCGCCGGCGAGCAGGGGGAGCGCATCACCCGGGACATGCTGCAGCGAATTGACGCGGCTCTGCAGGAGGCGCGTTCTTACCGGGGCAAGATGCTCTCGCTGCAGAGCGATTCGCGGTCGGGTCAGGTCGTAGGCGTCACCGTGCACCGGATTGACCCGGTGGCACGCGAGGACATCGTCCTGCCGGTGGCCACGCTCGAGTTGCTCGAGCGCAACGTCGTCGACTTCTCGCGCAGCCGGGCGGCGCTCGCCCGGCTCGGAATGCAGGTCAAGAAGGGCCTGCTGTTCTACGGTCCGCCGGGCACCGGCAAGACTTACACCATACGTTATCTCGCCTCGGTCCTGCCCGGCCACACCACGCTCATCATTACTGCGGAGGAAGTGAGCCAACTCAAGGAGTACATGGCGCTCGCGCGTTTCCTGCAGCCGTCCATCGTGGTGATCGAGGACGCCGACCTCATCGCCCGCAACCGCGAGCAGATGGGCCCGTGCGAGGAAGTCCTCCTCAACCGCCTGTTGAATGAAATGGACGGGCTGCAGGAAGACGCCGAGGTCCTGTTCATCCTCACCACCAACCGCCCCGAAGCGCTCGAGAACGCCGTCGCGAATCGCCCGGGTCGCATCGACCAGGCGATCGAGTTTCCGCTGCCCGACGCGGACGGCCGCCGCAAGCTGGCCGCGCTGTACGGCCGCGGATTGCCTGTCACGCCTGCGCTGCTTGGAGCGGTGGCGGCAAAAACCGGCGAGGTGAGCCCCGCGTTCATCAAGGAGCTCATGCGCCGGACCGCGCAGCTCTATGCCGAGTCCGGAATCACCGGTGCTGTCGACGCCGAGTTCGTCGACCGCGCGCTGCAGGAGATGGTGTTTCGGGGTGGCCGGTTGAATGTCAGGCTGCTGGGCGGCGACGTGTCGGCGCTCCCCGAGCTCAGTTCGAGTTCTGCGCGGCGGCTCTGAGCTAGGGCTCGGTGCGAGCTTGCGATATGCAACCGCGGAGTTAAAGCGGGCTCGATCGCGGCATCGCAAGATCTGGATCTCGCCGGCGCGTCGCTGAGCCTCGTTCCGGCGAGGACGGCGCCCAGCCCCATGACTATACTCTACCTCCCCGGCCGGCAGCGGTGAGAGCGGCTGGCGCTCAGGAGGGCCTGATCCATGGAGTCGAATCAACAGGCTGCGCGCGGCGTTCTGGCGATCTGGAACGACCGCCGGCCAGGAACGGAGACCGAGTACGAAGCCTGGTATCGGGGCGAGCATTTGCCCGAGCGGCTCTCCATACCGGGGTTTCGAGCTGCCTGGCGCTATCGGGTTGTCGAGGGGGAGCCCGAGTACTTCACGTTCTACGACACGACGACACCCGAGATTCTGTTCTCCGAGCCTTACCTCAGACGAGTGGAAAGTCCGACGGAGCTCACGCGGCGCATCATGTCCGGCATATTCACCAATGCGACGCGCGCGCTTCTTACCCGGGTGGCTCGCTGGGGTATGCTGCGCGGCGTCTTTGCGGTAAGCGTCCGGTTCGACTCGAAGCCTGACGGCTCCCTGGAGTCGCGGCTGCGCACGATTGCCTCGCGCGACGACGCGCTGAGCACCGAGCTATGGACGCTCACACGGCCCAACGCGCCCGCTGTGCTGTCAGCGGAGCAGAGATTGCGCGGACCGGACAAGAGCGTCGCGGCCGCCGCGCTGGTCGAAACGACCACAGAACTGGAAGCGCGCGCCATCGCCGCGGCGTTGCGCTCTGCGCTCGGCGCGGGCCCGCACATCGGCGTCTACCGGCTGTTCTGCTCTCTGAACAGTGAGGATCTCGATCCGTAGGCGGAGCGTCCCCGGTTGATGGCATCGACGCGGCAGGCCCGGCTCGCGGTGGACATCGGTGGAACATTCACCGATGTCGCGCTCGACGCTCCCAAAGGGCGTGTGACGGTCAAGGTTTTGACCACACCCGCAGCTCCGGAGCGCGGGGTGATGGAAGCCGTGACGGCTGCGCTCGCGAAAGCCGGTTCACGGCTTGGGGAGATCAGTCTCATCATGCATGGGACCACGCTCGCCACGAATGCGCTAATCGAGCGTAAAGGCGCAGTCACCGCATTGATCACCACCGAGGGCTTTCGAGATTCCCTCGAGATCGGCTACGAGCATCGCTTCGAGCAGTACGACGTTTTCCTGGAGAAGCCCGAGCCCTTGGTCCCGCGCCGGTTGCGCTACACGGTGCCGGAGCGTTTGAGCGCGCGCGGCGAGGTGTTGCGCACGCTCGACGAGCGCGCCGTGCAGGAGCTGGTTCCCGCGCTCGAGCGGGAGCGCGTTGCCAGCGTCGCGATCGGCCTGCTGCACAGCTACGCCAATCCGACACACGAGAGACGGATCCGGGATCTGCTGATCGAGCGCATCCCAGGGCTGCGGGTAAGCCTCTCATCCGAGGTATCACCAGAGCTGCGCGAGTACGAGCGCCTGTCGACAGCGTGCGCCAACGCCTATGTACAGCCGCTGATGGCCGGCTATCTCGACCGGCTGGAGCGCGCCCTGCGCGACGCGGGCTTTTCGGGCGAGCTCCTGCTTATGACCTCGGGTGGCGGCGTGATCGGTCTCGAAGCCGCGCAGCGCTTTCCGGTCCGGCTGGTCGAGTCGGGTCCCGCCGGCGGCGCGGTCCTGGCCAGCCGCATCGCCGCGGAGTGCGGCCTCGATCAGGTCCTGTCATTCGACATGGGCGGCACCACCGCGAAGATCTGCTTGATCGACCACCATCAGCCGCAGACCTCGCGCACATTCGAAGTCGCGCGGGCCTACCGATTCCTCAAGGGCAGCGGATTGCCGCTGCGCGTTCCCGTGATCGAGATGGTAGAGATCGGCGCGGGCGGAGGATCGATCGCGCGGGTCGATGCGCTCAAGCGCGTCGGCGTCGGCCCGGACAGCGCGGGCGCTGCGCCCGGCCCCGCCTGCTATGGCCAAGGCGGGGAAGCACCCACGGTCACCGATGCCGACCTCGCGCTCGGCCGCATCGATCCCGCTGCCTTCGCGGGGGGCAGCCTTCCACTCGATACAAGCGCTGCGGCCGACGCGATCGATCGCGCGATCGGCGCTCCGCTGACGCTGACCACGCAGCTCGCAGCGCTCGCGGTGAGCGAAATGGTCGACGAGAACATGGCAAGCGCCGCGCGCGTACACGCGGTCGAGCGCGGCAAGAGCCTCGATGGGCGCACGATGGTCGCATTTGGCGGCGCAGCGCCTCTGCATGCCGCCCGTGTCGCCGCGAAGCTAGGCATCAGGCGCATCCTCGTACCCACCGGCGCCGGTGTCGGCTCGGCGATTGGCATGCTGAGCGCACCCATCGCGTACGAAGTCGCTCGCAGCTTCTACCAGCGAGTAGCGCAGCTCGAACCAGACAAGGTGAACGCTCATCTCGAAGCAATGCGTGCGGAGGCCCGCGCGGTGGTCGAAAAGAGCGCTGCCGGCGCGCCTCTCCTGGAAGCCCGCGTCGCCTACATGCGCTACATCGGCCAAGGACATGAGATCGCGGTGCCTTTGGAGGCGCGCACGCTCAACGACGCAGACCGGCAACGCCTGCACGAGCTGTTCGAACGGGAGTACCGCGACCAGTTCGGGCGCACCATTCCGGACCTCGAGACGGAGGTACTGAGCTGGGCCCTCAGCATCAGCGCCCCTGTCGCGCACCCCGCACGGATGCCAGCGCTGACTACATGGACCCCCGCTGCGCCGAGCGGTCAGCGAAGGGTAATAGACCCCGAATCCGGTGCCAGTCTCGGGGCGCGCGTATTTCGTCGAGACGACCTGCCGCCCGGCGCCCGCATGGACGGCGTCGCGCTCATCGTGGAGGATGAGACCACGACCGTGGTGCCACCGGGCTTTCAGGCGACTGTCAGCGCGGCCGGCTATCTGATTCTGGAGCGCACCAATCCGCCATGAAGGGCATCGAGATGAAGGCCGAATCTGCACTGGCTCGTATTCACGCTCAGGTCATGTGGAACCGCCTGATCGCCGTCGTCGAGGAGCAGGCGCAGACGCTGGTGCGCACAGCGTTCAGCGCCAGCGTGCGCGAGGCGGGCGATCTCTCCGCTGGCGTGTTCGATCTCGACGGCCGCATGCTGGCGCAGGCCGTCACCGGCACGCCGGGACATGTCAACTCGATGGCCGTAGCGGTGGGGCACTTCCTTGCCCGCTATCCGGTCGCGGACATGCGCGCAGGCGACCACTATCTGACCAACGACCCGTGGCTCGGCACCGGCCACCTGCACGACTTCACACTGGTGTCACCGGCGTTCCGTGGCGGGAAACCCGTCGCGCTGTTCGCCTCGACCGTGCACGTGGTGGATGTCGGTGGGCGCGGCTTCGGGCCGGACGGCCGGCAGGTGTACGAGGAGGGGCTGTGCGTGCCCATCATGCCGCTGGCGCGCGCCGGACGAGTGAACGACGATCTGCTCGCGATCGTGCGGGCGAACGTGCGCGAGCCGGTCCAGGTCGAGGGCGATCTGTTCTCACTCATGGCCTGCAACGACAAAGGCGCGCATCGCCTGTGCGAGATGATGGACGAGTTCGCTCTCGACGCTCTCGAACGGCTCGCGGCGCATATCGTCGAACATTCGAGGGTCGCCACGCTCGAGGAGATTGGCAAGCTGCGCCTCGGCACCTACGTGAACTCGGTCGTCATCGACGGCTACGACCACCCGATCGAGCTCAAAGGCACGCTTACGATCTCCAAAACGGGAATTCATGTCGATTTCACCGGCACGTCGCCCGTGAGCAGTTTCGGCATCAATGTGCCTCTGCTCTACACCACCGCATACACAAGCTTCGGCGTGAAGTGCCTCGTCGCCCCGGCCATCCCGAACAACGCCGGCTCGCTCGCGCCAATCACGGTCAGCGCGCCGGAGGGCTCGATCCTGAATGCGCCGCGGCCGTGCGCGGTGGCGATCCGCCATGTGATCGGGCAGGTGCTGCCGGACGTCGTCTTCGGCTGCCTGCATCAGGCGTTGCCCGACGGCGCCCCGGCCGAAGGCGCCTCGGCGCTGTGGATTCCGCAGCTGCGCGGAGGACATGGCGTGAGCGAGGCGGTGGCCGGCGGCACGCCCTTCAACGTGCTGTCGTTTCACGCTGGCGGCACAGGTGCGCGGCCAACCAAGGACGGCCTCTCGGCAACCGCGTTTCCGAGCGGCGTGCGCAGTGTGCCCGTCGAGATCGTCGAATCGATCGCGCCGGTGGTGATCTGGTGCAAGGAGTATCGCGTCGATTCTGGCGGCCCGGGACGCAGGCGCGGCGGCCTGGGTCAGGTCATGGAGATCGGCAGCACTGAGAATGCACCGTTCTCGGTGTATGCCATGTTCGAACGCATCGATCATCCCGCGCGCGGCCGCGATGGCGGCCATGATGGCGCTCCGGGGCGCGTGAGCTTGGCCTCAGGTCGGGTGCTGCGTGGCAAGGGACAACAGACTGTTCCACCCGGCGAGCGTCTGCGGCTGGAGCTGCCGGGCGGTGGCGGTTTCGGCGACCCGCGCGAGCGTGATCCGAAAGAGGTCGCAGCCGACGTGCGAAACGGGCTTGTCTCCGTGGAAACGGCGGAAAGAATCTACGGTCATGGAAGATCGACCACTGGCTGACGCGGCGACATCGGGGTCGCTCGCTCCCACAGAATCGGCATAGGGCTGTCCACCGGTCCGCTCGGGTAAACTGCGTCGCATGATCAATATGCTCAATCCGAGGCCGACGATCGTCCACCTCAAGGACTACACCCCACCCCCGTTTCTCATCAGCTCGGTTGATCTCGAAGTAGACATCCGAGACGAGTTCACGCGCGTGAGGGCCACGCTCGCGCTCCACCGCAACCCGAGATCGGCCGACAGCGCAGCGCCTCTCGCGCTGGATGCGGACGAGCTGGAGCTCGAGACCATCGCGCTCGACGAGAAGCCGCTACCGGCGAGCGCTTACGCGGTCGGCGCGAACCGGCTCACCATCTCCAGCGTGCCAACGCAATTCGCGCTGACTACGGTTTGCCGGATCTATCCGAAGCAAAACACGAAGCTCATGGGGCTGTACGCGTCCAAGGACGGCTATTTCACCCAGTGCGAAGCGGAGGGGTTCCGCCGCATCACGTATTTCATCGACCGGCCGGACGTCATGGCACGCTATAGCGTCACGATCCGAGCGGACAAGGCGGCCTATCCAGTGCTGTTGTCGAACGGCAATCTCGTGGCAAGCGGCGACGAGTCCGCCTCGCCCGACCCTCACCCTACCCTCTCCCGAGGTGAGAGAGGGACCTCTTTGTCTGTTCCCTCTCCGGGAGAACGCACCACCCCTGCCCTGCGCCCCACCCCTCCTCGGGAAGGAGGGGAAAAACCAACACGGCACTGGGTGCGCTGGGAGGACCCTTTCCCCAAACCCTCTTATCTGTTCGCGATGGTCGCTGCGAAGCTCGACAAGCAGGAAGACAGCTTCGTCACGCGCTCTGGCCGCAACGTGCGCCTGCAGATCTATGTCGAGCCGGGCAAGCTGGATCAGTGCGGGTTCGCGATGCAGGCGCTGAAGAAAGCGATGCGGTGGGATGAGCAGGTGTTCGGACTCGAGCTCGACCTGGATCAATACATGATCGTGGCCGTGGGCGACTTCAATATGGGCGCCATGGAGAACAAGGGCCTGAACATCTTCAACACCAAGTATGTCCTGGCCCGCCCAGACATCGCCACCGATGGCGACTTCATGCACATCGATCGCGTAGTAGCGCACGAATACTTCCACAACTGGACCGGCAACCGCGTCACCTGCCGCGACTGGTTCCAGCTCTCTCTCAAGGAAGGGCTGACGGTGTTCCGCGACCAGGAGTTCGGCGCCGACCTCTACTCGCGACCGGTAGCGCGCATCCAGGAAGTGCGCGGCCTGCGCGCTGCGCAGTTTCCCGAGGATGCCGGGCCCATGGCGCATCCGGTACGCCCACAGTCGTACATGGAGATCAGCAACTTCTACACCGCCACCGTGTACGAAAAAGGCGCTGAGGTCGTGCGCATGATTCACACGCTGATCGGCCGCGAGAACTTCCGCAAGGGAATGGATCTGTACTTCGAGCGCTTCGACGGCCAGGCGGTGACGACAGACGATTTCGTGCAGGCGATGCAGGACGCCAGCGGGACCGACCTCACGCAGTTCAAGCGCTGGTACGACCAGGCCGGGACGCCAGTTATCCAGGTTAGCAGCGCATTCGATGCGCAAAGTCAGCGCTTCTCGTTGACGCTAAAACAGTCCTGCCCGCCGACGCCGGGCCAGCCCGACAAGCTGCCGCTGCACATCCCCTTCGCTGTCAGCCTGATTGGGCCGGACGGCGCGGAGATCCCCCTCCAGCTCGAGGCCGAAGATCAAGCGGCCGGCGGAACTCGCGTGCTCTCGCTCAAAGCACCCGAGGAACGCTTCGTCTTCGTCAACGTTCCGCTGAAACCGGTGCCTTCACTGCTGCGCGGCTTCTCCGCGCCGGTGATTCTCAAGTACCCGTACACCAGCGAGGAGCTCACGCATCTGGCCGCCCACGACGCCGACGCGTTCAACCGCTGGGAGGCTGGACAGCGCCTCGCGCTGGACATTCTGCTGCGCGCGATTTCGGCACTGAAGTCCGGCACCGAGCCGGTATTCCCGCAGTCTTTCGTGGCCGCGGTCGCGCACGTACTGGCTGACGGCACAGCCGACCCCGCGTTCGCAGCCGAAGCCCTGGCGCTGCCCTCGGAAGGCTATCTCGCCGAGCAGATGGAAGTGGTGGATCCCGATGCGATCCACGCGGCGCGCGTACGGCTGCGCCGGCACCTCGCCCACTCGCTGCGCGCGGAGATCACCGCAACGTATGCCAGGCAGCGCGTGATTGGCCCATACAGCCCCGACGCAGACTCCGCGGCGCGGCGTTCTCTGCGCAATCTGTGTCTGGGCTATCTGATGGAGCTGGACGACGCCGAAGTGCGGGCGCTGTGCATGAAGCAGTTCGACAGCGCCGACAACATGACCGACGCCATGGCAGCGCTCGCGGCGCTGGCCAACTGCGAATGTCGCGAGCGCACTGTGGCGCTCGATCGCTTCTACGCTAAGTGGAAGGCTGAACCGCTGGTGGTGGACAAGTGGCTCGGGGTGCAGGCGACCTCGCGCCTGCCGGGCACGCTCACTGAGGTGAGCCGCCTGCTGTCGCACGAGGCGTTCAACATCCGCAATCCGAACAAAGTCTACGCGCTGATCGGAGGGCTGCGCAGTAACCAGGTGCGCTTTCACGCGGCCGACGGCGCAGGCTATCGCTTTCTCGCGGACCAGGTGATCGCGCTCGACGCGCTAAACCCGACTGTCGCGGCACGTATGGCGAGGGGCTTTGACCGCTGGAGAAAATTCGATTTGGGACGCCAGTCGCACGCCCGGTCCGCGCTCGAGCGCATTCGCGACACGCGAGGCTTGTCAAAGGATACGTTCGAGGTCGTGAGCCGAGCGCTAGCCTGACGCACGTGCGTGCTTGCGCACGCCCTACGCTGCGCTGAGCAGCGATCGAACCGTGTGGCTCAGTCGCCGGTTCCCTGCGCTACCTTCTCCGGCGCAGGGTTTGTCTGGTCTTCTTCGCCGTTCGCAGCTTCGGGCAGCAGCGGATTTGCTTCGTCCTTCGCTCCGAGCGCCGCCATGAGCAGTCTATAGCGCAGATCGGCGGCACGGCCGATGGGCGGAGTCGGCACTAACTTGATTACGCTGCTGCGTGACATTGATGTCACCTTCTCGGAACGGGAAACGGGCGACCAGCCCCAACCTGTATGCGAATGGTGTGCCCGGGGGCCGGTCTCCTTCCGAGCGAGGCAGAGCCCGGAACGAACGGATCAGCGGTCGGGTCAGGGCGACCGACGGCCTCTGGTGCGCGGCGAGCCGCACCATTTGCGAGCGTCCAGCGTCAGATGGGCGACGAATCTCGCGCTGCTTCGCGAAACGCGTAATCGATTCTTACGGCGTGCGGTGCTCAACGCCGTACTTGGCGTAGATCCGATCGACGGTGCCGTCGGTGAGCATCTCGATCAGAACCGGATTGACAGCCTCGACCAGCGCGTCGTCCGCTTTGCGCATGCCGACGGATACCGTCCACCCCAGCTCAGCCTCGTGGTCGTAGGCGTAGGCCAGCCCGAGCGGCCGATCGGGATGGGTGTGGTTGTAGTAGGCAACCTTGGCAGGGCTGATAGCGGCAGCTTGGATTTCTCCGCGGAGCAGGTCGTCGATCATGTCCGATTCGAACGAATAGGGCGACGTGCGCAAGCCCTTCTTGCCCAGCACCACGCTCGCTAGAGAACCGATCATGACGCCGACTTTCGCTGGAGGCTGCACTTCGTCGAACGTCTGCACGGGCGGGACGCCGGGGGCGAGCGCAAGCGCGACGCCCGACTTCTGGTAGGGAACGGACAGCTTGAGCTTGCCCTCGTGTACCTTCGGATCGCTGAAGGCGTCCATCACGATGTCGCAGTTGACCCAGTTCGCGCGATAGTGCGGATAGATCCACAGCACCCGCAGCTCGACGCCAAGCCTCTGTGCCAGCGCGCGTGCCAGCTCGATCTGGAAGCCGGGCGCTTCCCCCTTCTCGCTGGCGTAAGGGAGCGCATCGGGATTGGCGCACAGCTCTATCGCGCCGCGGCTCTTGATCTCCGCGAGCGTGCGGGCTTGAGCATGGCTTACCGTCAGCGCTGCCAACACCACGGCTGCAGCGCTCAGGCACGCACCAGTCTTTGCGATGGCATCGCGCATCGTCATCGAAATCACCTTTTGGTCAAACCGAATGTTGCGGGGCGGGGCTGCGGGGCGTACAGCTGAACGTCCTCTTCCGGTCTCGCGCCGCGATTATATCAGGGCGCGTCCTGCAGGCGCTCCAGAGCGTCCTCAGCCGCTGCCCGCCATGCGGCGCTGTGTGATGCCGCCAGCCATGCGCTCCGCCCGGATGAATTCCGCTGCCTTCTCGGCGATCATCACAGTAGGCGCATTCGTGTTGCCCGAGGTGATGCGCGGCATGATCGACGCGTCGACCACCCGGAGCGCAAGCACACCGCGCACGCGCAGACAGTCGTCCACAACCGCGCTGTCGTCCTGTCCCATCTTGCAGGTCCCAACCGGATGGAAGATCGTCGTGCCCAGATCGCCCGCTGCCCACATCAACTTTTCGTCGGACTCGACTTCGGCGCCGGGTTTCAGCTCCCGCGGTTCGTATTTGGCGAGCGCCTTTGCCGCCATGATACGGCGGGTGAAGCGCATCGAGTCCACAGCGACCCGGCGGTCGTCGTCCGTGGAAAGGTAGTTGAGCTTGATCGCCGGGTGCGCTCGCGGGTCCGGGGTCTTGATGCGTACATAGCCGCGGCTGCTAGGGCGCAGATTGCACACGGAGGGTGTGATCGCGGGGAACGGGTGCAGAGGCTCGCCGAACCTGTCCAGCGACAGCGGCTGCACATGCCATTCGATGTTGGCCGACGGCTGCGACGCGTCGCTACGGGCGAATGCACCAAGCTGCGAGGGTGGCATGGTCAGCGGTCCGGTCTTGAACAGCAGGTACTCCAACCCCATGGCGGCCTTGCCCTGCACTGTCCGGGCGCGCTCATTCAGCGTCAGCACATTGCTGACGCGGTAGACCATGCGCAGTTGCAAGTGGTCGTGCAGATTCTCACCGACGCCCGGCAACTGGTGGACGACCGCGATGCCCAGCTGACGCAGCAGCCCGGCCGGACCAATGCCCGACAGCTGCAGCAGCTGCGGCGAACCGATCGAGCCAGCGGAGAGGATCACTTCGCGCCGCGCCTCGACTATGCCCTCCCCCGCATGGGGCACGCGCAGCTCCACGCCGGTCGCGCGCTTGACGTTCTCGCGCGTCGTGACGCGAACGCGCAGGGCGCTCGCCCGCGTCATGACCTTGAGATTGCGCCGGTGCAGCACCGGCCGCAGAAATGCGTTGGTCGCACTCCAGCGGACGCCACGGCGCTGGTTGACCTGAAAGTAGGCGTTGCCGAAGTTGTCGCCCCGGTTGAATTCGACGATCTTCGGGATGCCGCATTCTGCTGCTGCCTCACGCCAGGCGTCGAGGATCTCCCAGCTCACGCGACGTTCTTCCACACGCAGCTCGCCGCCCGTCCCGTGCAGGGCGTCGGCGCCATGGGCATAGTCTTCCGTGCGTTTGAAGTAGGGCAGCACCTCGTCCCACGACCAGCCCCGGTTGCCGAGCGCCGCCCAGTGATCGTAGTCTGCGCGCTGTCCACGCATGTGGACCATGGCGTTGATCGACGAGCACCCGCCCAGCACTTTGCCGCGCGCATATCCGATCGAGCGGCCGTTCAGCCCCTCTTCGGCTTCGGTCTTGTAGCACCAATCGGTGCGCGGGTTGCCGATGGTATACAAGTACCCCACCGGGACGCGGATCCAGAAATAGTTGTCCTTTCCGCCCGCCTCGATCAGCAGGACGTTGACATCCGGGTCGGCGGACAGCCGGTTGGCCAGCACGCAGCCGGCCGTGCCTGCCCCCACGATCACGTAATCGTAGGTACCCAGCGACCTGCTGGCCATGCCTCCTCCCGTTGTTGGTCTACGCTTGGCACCTCTGAATGGTAGCGCTTGCGAGCATCCCGCGGGTATGACCTGCGGTAGCAAGGCCGTCACAAGGATTCCAGGCAAGGAAAATGCATGAAGGGACCGAGCGATCGCGTAAGGCCTGGAAACGATGACACAACCTACTCACCAGAACGCTCTGCCCCTGGGCTCCATGCTGATGGAGTACAAGCTTCAGTCCGTGCTCGGCGCTGGCGGCTTCGGCATCACCTATCTGGCCCACGACACCAATCTGCAGAAGGACGTCGCGATCAAGGAGTATCTGCCGAGCGCGGTCGCGGTCCGCGGCTCGGGGGGCACGGTGCTGCCGACGACCACGGGCATGGAGAAAGACTACCGCTGGGGGCTCGACCGTTTCATCCAGGAAGCTCGCACGCTCGCCAAGTTCAGCCACCCGCACATCGTGCGCGTGAATCGCTTCTTCGAGGCCAACGGCACCGGCTACATGGTCATGGACTACGAAGCCGGCGAGCCGCTCAAGGCCTGGCTCCAGCGCAACCCGTTCCCGCCGGAGCCGGCGCTGCGAGCGATGCTCGCGCCGTTGTTGGACGGTCTGGAGAAGGTACACGCCGCGGGGTTCCTGCACCGCGATATCAAGCCCGACAACATCTTCATCCGCAAGGACGGCGGACCGGTGCTCATCGACTTCGGCTCGGCACGGCAGGCCGTGGGTGGCGCAACGCAAACGTTGACCACGATCGTGTCGCCCGGCTATGCGCCATTCGAGCAGTACACCACGTCCGCCGAGCAGGGACCGTGGTCCGACATCTATTCACTCAGCGGCGTGCTGTACTTTGCGATCACGAGCCAGAGCCCGCCTGACGCCATCACGCGCATGAAGTCGGACGCTTTGACTCAGGGCCTGGGCGCAGCGCGCATGCGCTACAGCGGAGCCTTCGTCGATGCCGTCGGCTGGGGCCTTGCGCTGGAAGAAGGCTCGCGGCCGCGCAACATCGCGCAGTGGCGCGAGGTGCTGTTCGGACAGCGTCCCATGGCTGCGCCTGTTGCGGCGGCACCGGGCGCGCCGGCCGGGGCGAAGAACGCCCCTGTACCCCGCGCAGCTCCGTCCCCGAGCAAGCCACCCGCAACCGTCGCGGCCGACGCCATTGCGCGAGCACGCGCTATGGAACTGGCGACGGCCGCCGCTGGGTCCGGCGGGCTGCGCCTGTCGGAAAGAGGCGGGTTCCCCTGGAAGACGATGATAGTGGCCGTGGCCGGGATCGCGATGCTGGGGATCGGGCTCCGAAGCATGCGACCGCACGCCCCTACCAATACCCCGACTGTTGTCGTGCTGAATTCCCGGCAATTAGTCGGACCCGGGGCCGAGACACATGCGCCCACGGTGGCCCTGCAGCCGCCGCAAGCGGTTTCACCCATGTCCTCGGCAGCCCCACAGCCAGTCGCAGCGGACGCGAACATTGCCGCAGCGCACGCCGAGGCGCAGCCGACCTCGACGGCACCTGACAGCAGTGCGGCGGCGCCGGTGGCCCGATCAGCAGGCGAAGCAGCCGAAGCGCAGGTCCCGACGCCCGCTTGGGAGCGAAAGGTCGAAGCCCGCTTCCACGCGGCCGACGCCGAAAACACCGGGCTCACGCGCGAGGAAATGGCCAGAAATTTCCCTCGCCTTGCCGCGCGATTCGACGAGATCGACGTAAACCACAACGGTCGCATCGAAGCGTCCGAGCTGAGCGCCGCGCTCCAGCAGCTCGCAGCCCAACGCGGCGCACAATAGCCGCTCCCTGCACTCCTCGCGGGCTTGCCCTGCGCCCGCACAGCACCGAAAATGCCTCGAGGGAGCTGACGCGGCTCACCCCCGTCGGCCCGATTCCGCGGGGATACACATGGGCGCAGCCACGATTTCCGACAAGCTGACCGGGATGCGGGTTATCCCGGTCCTGCGCCTCGCCACGCGCGCTGCGGCAGCAGCAGCGGTCGACTGCCTGGTAGAAGCCGGTTACGGAACCGTCGAGCTCACGCTCACCACGCCGGACGCACTCCAACTCATCGCCGAGCTTCGCAAGCGTATGGACAACGCATTCCTGATCGGCGCTGGTACTGTCCTCGACCTCGACACGGCCAGACGCTGTCTGGATGCCGGCGCGGACTATCTGGTGTCCCCCTGCCTGGTCGCGGGCATGGCCAGAATCGCGCGCGATGCCGATCGAGCTGCGCTGAGCGGCGGTTTCACGCCTGGCGAAGTACTGGCGGCGTGGCGCGACGGAGCGCAGATCGTCAAGGTGTTCCCCGCCTCCAGCGGCGGACCCGCTCACCTGCAGGCGATCCATGCCGTATTTCCCGAGATCCCGCTGTGTCCAACCGGCGGCGTGTCGGCAACAAATATGCGCGACTATTTCGCAGCCGGTGCAGCCATCGTCGGGATCGGCAACAACATCATCGACCACAAGGCACTGGCCGCCGGCGACCGCGCGCAGGTCAAGCGTCACGCGCGGCAGTTTCTCGAGCTGGCGCCGGGCGCACGCGAGTGAAGATGAGAGCTGCCGCCGATATCGTGTCGATTGGCGAGCCGCTGTACGAGTTCAACCAGATCCCGGGTGAAGAGCGCAAATATCTCCAAGGCTTCGGCGGAGACACCAGCAACGCGGCCATCGCTGCGGCACGCCAGAATGCGGCCGTCGCCTACGTAACGCGCCTTGGCGACGACGAATTCGGCAGACAGTTCCTGGGCCTGTGGCGAGCGGAAGGCCTGGATGTTTCCGGCGTCGCCATAGACCACGATGCACACACCGGAGTCTACTTCGTTCACCACGGGCCGCAGGGGCACGTGTTCAGCTATCTGCGGGCCGGTTCTGCCGCGAGCCGCATGCGGCCGGAGCAGCTGCCGCTCGAGTTGATCTGCGCGGCGAAATTTCTTCACGCCTCGGCCATCTCACAGGCCATCAGCGCCAGCGCATGCGACGCGGTCTTCGCCGCGATCGACGCGGCCAAGCGTGCGGGCGCCAAGTTCGCCTACGATTCGAACTTGAGGCTGAAGCTGTGGCCGCTGGCGCGCGCCAAAGCGGTGATTACGGCGACCATCCCGGCGGCTGACTATTTCCTGCCCAGCCTGGACGACGTGACAGCGCTCTGCGGGCTGGAGCAGCCCGAGGCCATCGTCGACTGGAGTCACCGCGCGGGCGCCAAGCACGTCGTGCTCAAGCTCGGCGCGGGGGGCGCTCTCGCCAGCGACGGCGTGCGCCGCGAACGGATCTCACCCCATCGGGTCGAGTGCGTGGATGCAACCGGCGCCGGCGACTGTTTCGCGGGCTCACTGCTCGCGCGTCTGGCGCTGGGAGATGATTTCTGGAATGCGGTGCGCTACGCCAATGCCGCAGCTGCGCTGGCAACTACCGGCTTTGGCGCGGTAGCGCCACTGCCGAGGCCGGAGGCCGTACGCCGCCTTCTAGGGAAGCTCTGATCAAGTCTCACAGCCGCAGCGCTAGAGCGTAGCCGGTTAGCTCGAGATAGCCGCGTCCTACTTCGCGCCCCTCCTGCGTCGCCCGCACCGCCCCCTCCCAGTAGATCGTGCCTGTGCTGGCGCGCGAATCGAGCTCCTGGTCGTCCATGAGAGGCTCCAGATGAAGCGCCAGCGAACCCGTGTTCACGCGCATTGCAACCGGGTACTCGATGTTGGTGCGCGGGGAGCGCCAGCGCCGCATCGGGGTGAATTCGATCTCGCCGGGTGCCAGAGCCCTCGTCTGACCTGAAGGATCTCTCAGGCTGCCGCCGGCCCATAGCTCGCGTCCGTCCTTGCGGCGAATGCGAAAGGCCATGAGCGCGCCGCCGTCGGAAAAGTTGATCCCGACCCAGTCCCAGCCTGCGGCATCCGGCGCGAGATACTCGCTCGACCATTCGTGATCGAGCCACGCCGTGCCCGTTACCGCCATGGTGTTGTGCTCGACCACAAGTTCGCCAGCAACGGCAAGCTGCGGCCGACTGTAGTAGTAGCTCGCCTGCCCGGACTTCGGGCCCTTACGGCTGTAACCATCTTCGCCCTCGAGCAGGATCGACTGCGTCGGCTTGAATGTGAGCCGCATGCCAAAGTTTCGTGCTGCGACTTGCGCAACGTAACCCTCGGGCGCGAGCCGAAGCGACCAGTCCTCGATCCACACTCGCGTGCTCCCCGTTTCTGCCCCTGCTAGCCCCAGGCCTTCGCGCGCCGCGCGTTGATCGTGACGCAGCCTTCCGAACTTTGCATCCGCGACCGCGGCATGAGCGAACACCAGCTGCTTGGGAGCGAAGGCGCTTGGATTGTCTTCCTGCACCTGCGGCCGATTCCGGAAGAAGGTGATCTGTACGCCGAGCTCGCGACTGCTCACGTCACTTACCCACCCGGTTATGTACCACCACTCGGTCCGGTACAGCGGATGCGCGCCGTGGTCGCGCGGGAACGCGAGCGTCCGACCACGGCTCACCTCCGGATACGCTGCCCACGAGCACGTCGCACACGCGAGCAGGGGTAGCGTCAGAAAGCGCCTGCGCCCACCCCTCACCTTCTCACCTCTTCGCTTTTCACTCTAAGCTAAACTTACCCGCGACTCCAACAACCACAGTGCAATCGTCACCCCGGGAGGAATGCCGTGATCAAACCCTATACCGCCGTCGGGCTCATTCCCACCGTGCGGGGTATCCGCAAGCGCAAGGACATCATGATCAACCTCGAGCACCTGTCGCACCTGGTGAAGGCTGCGGCCTGGCTGTCCAGCCTCGATCTGCCGGTGCGTCTGATCGCCTTCCCCGAGGGCGCGCTGCAGGGGTTCAACGACGAGGTGCTGGACCTCGATCATGTGCAGTTCGCGCGCGAGGGCGCGATCGACATTCCGGGCGAAGAAACCGAATACCTGGGCAAGATCGCCAAGGAGTACGACGCCTTCATCATGGCGCAGGCTAAGGCGCGTCATCCCGATCTCAAGGACCGTTTTTTCAACGTCGGCTTCATCCTCGACCCCAAAGGCAAGCTCATTCTTCAGCATTACAAGGTCTCGCCGCTGTTTCCGGTCGAGCACTCGGTCTGTCCGCACGACGTGTATGACTGGTGGGTGGAGAAATACGGGCGCAACCTGCAGGCGTTCTGGCCGGTAGTCGACACGGACATCGGGCGTCTCGGCATCATGATGGCCAATGAAGGGTCGTATCCCGAGAACGCGCGGGCGCTGGCCATGAACGGCGCGGAGGTGGTGTACCGCGCATCGTACCCGCATCCGGGTACGGGCAACGAACTGTTCGAGATTCAAAGTCGCGCCAGAGCGCTGGATAACAACATGTACGTTGTGGCGCCCAACATGGGCACCTATTATCTCTTCGCCGAGGAGAACACCCCGATCGACACGTTCGGCGGCCGCTCCTTCATCATCAACTACAAGGGGCAGATCGTAGGGCGTCAGGACTACGGGGCGGGGTCAACCTACGTAGGCGGGGTGATCGACATCGAGGCGCTGCGCGACCATCGGGCGCGCGCGCAATGGGACAACTGGATGAAGGACCTGCGCACCGAGCTGTACCAGATCGTCTACGAGCAGCCGATCTACCCGAAGAATCTGTACCTCAAGCGCGCGCCGATGAAGCACGCGGAATACCGCGAGAAAGTAATCAAGACCCAGATCGCGCTGATGCACGAGCGCGGCATCTGGAAGAAGCCGCAGCGCTGAGCTTATCGCGCACTTTCGTGGAGCCCGCGCGGTTCGACGTCAAACGTGCAGGCTGGCGCCGATACTACTGCGGCTGAGCTGCCGGGCGGGAGATTCGGGATGCCGAAGCGAGCGTTCCGCACGCCGGAAGGGAAACGCGAGCTGTCCGATGTAGGTATCCGGAACTCTGGTGCTGCTCGTTCCGAAGCGGGTCGGTTGAACCCCTCTCGGCAGATAAAGCGTGCCGAAGACCAGGTCTAGAAAGGGAAACATGGGTGCGTAGTTCTTGTTGAGCCCCTCATCTTCCGTGGTGTGGTGCCAGCGATGGAACAACGGGCTCGCGATGACGTAGCGTAATGGTCCAAACGACCAATTCAGATTGGCATGCAGCAGCGTGGAATAGAAGCTCAGAAACAGAACGTAGCCCGCGAGCGCCTTGAGCGGGAAGCCGAGGCAGGCCAACACCGATGTCTGCACCAGTTTGGTCACGAGGTCATTGATCGGATGTACTCTCAAGGCGGACAGCCAATCGAGACGCCTCGAACTGTGATGCACCGCGTGGAATCTCCACAAGCGCCGGCTGTGAAACCAGCGATGAACCCAGTAGCCGGTCAGATCGCCGAGCACGAGCAGCTCGAGCAGCATCAGCCACTGCGGCTGCTGCGCAACTGGACCGAACCCATCGGCGGTCCGTGCGCCGATCTGCCGGTCGAGCACAGCGAGCGCGATGACAGCGACACCGAAAGCAAGGATTTTTGAGACTGCCCGGATCACGAGCGGTGTGATCAGCCAGTAGAGCAGATCCACACCGCTGTCCCGGCGCCACAAGCGCTGACCGCGCACCGCAGAGAACAACCGCTCTGAGGCGTACAGCAAAGCGCCCACACCAGCGAGCGCGATCAGAATTCCGACAATCTGCACCATGTCGGCATCTCCGCAAGGAAGCTCTGACAAGCCCATAGAAAAGCAGGAAGCGCTCCCAAGCCCACAATGCGCATGCGCATTTGGCGGGCGCGCGTTTTGCCGGCTGTGTCGCTAGGTTGAAAACAGTTTTGCCGCGGAAAAATCCGCGCGCGCGAAGGCGTAGTTTTGACTCGACGCAATGGCCTTCTTCTTGCTTCGACACTGTTAAATCCCGCGTCGCATCATCGAGTTGAGTGAAGCGGGAATCTCACCGGCATGCAGGGGCTCCCGCCGACGAGATAAGCGCTCTTGGCATCGGTACCTCAGCCGCAGAAGCGCCAATACGGGACGCCCTCCATCTTCTCCTAAGGCACAAGCGTTCCCACATGAAGCGGGATGCGTTCAAGGTGCGCAGTCTCAGCGGTCGGCTGGCGCTCGTGTTCGCGTTGCTCTTCACTGTGGTGCAAGCAAGCGTGCTGTTGCTCGTCGACCGCTCGAGCGCCGGCATCGCCCGCGAGCGCAACGCGGAGGAGTTGCACGTCGGCGAGAGAGTGTTCCTGCGTCTGGTCGAGCAGAACCAGCAGCGGTTGCTGCAAGCGGCAGAGGTCTTGTCGAAAGACTTCGCGTTCCGTCAGGCCGTCGCAACCGGCGACTCGCCAACCATCCCGTCCGTGCTGCACAACCACGGTGCCCGCGTTCAGGCCAGCGTCATGATGCTGGTGTCGCCCGACAACATCCTGATCGCCGACTCGCTGCACCCGGGAGCGGGGCGGCGTCCGTTTCCTCGGCCCGCGTTGATCCGCTCCGCTCAGCAGCGTGGTAAGGCGTCGGCTCTGTTGATGATCGACAACCGCCTGTATCAAGTCGTCGTCGTGCCGGTGCTCGCGCCCGACCCGATCGCCTGGGTCGCCATGGGCTTCTTGATCGATGCCGGATTCTTGAGCGACCTGCGTGCGATCACCTCTCTGCACGTGTCATTCCTTGGGCAAGATCCGAGCGGGAACTGGCAGGTGCTTGCCACCACCCGGGCGAAGAAGGACCTGGAAGCATCGCTGCCGGCGGTGTCGACGCAAGACACCTTGGGCGGCGCGCCGCTGAGGCTGGGCGGGTTCGACACGACCGTATCCACGCTGGCGAAGCAGGGCAGCGATCCGCTCAAGATCGTTCTGCAGCGCTCGGTCCTGGAGGGCATGGAGCCGCTCGAGCGCTTGAAGTCGCTGCTGCTGGCGTTGACGCTCGCCAGCATCGGTGCATCGGTCATCGGCAGCGTTGTTCTGGCGCGCCGCATCACTCAGCCACTCGCGGCATTGACGCAGTTCGCGAAGCGCGTCCGCGACGGGGACTACACAGGCCGCATTGAGGTCAAGCACGGCGACGAGATCGAGGCGGTCGCAACCAGCTTCAACCACATGCTGGAGGGGATCGCGGCACGCGAGGCCGAAGTCATGCGCCTGGCGTACGAAGACACGCTCACTGGTCTGCCGAACCGCGCGATGTTCAACGACCGCCTGGCGCAGGCGGTCAAGCTGTTCCGACGCGCCGGCACTCAAGTCTCGGTTCTGGTCATGGACCTGGACCGCTTCAAGTACATCAACGACACGCTGGGCCACGGCGCCGGCGACCTCGTACTGCAGGAGGTCGCCAAGCGTCTGCGCAATGCAGTAAGGGAATCGGACACGGTAGCGCGCCTGGGCGGAGACGAGTTCGGCGTCTTGCTCGCCACCGGCAGCTCGGACCGCGCCCTGGTGGTAGCCCGAATGATCGATGCGGTCCTGGAGGAGCCGATCGAGATCGACGGCCAGCCGGTAGACGTGGGCTCGAGCATCGGCATTGCGCAATGCCCGGTGCACGGCGAAGAAGCGGGGGTACTGTTGCAGCACGCCGACGTCGCGATGTACGAAGCGAAGCAGCAGAAATCAGG
>Ga0335080_10001155_pt1 | contig 25517 bp, 8 predicted proteins | sample Lox_Sample_34_FD_206720 | JGI IMG/M metagenome (GOLD analysis project Ga0335080, IMG submission 206720) | Soil microbial communities from Loxahatchee National Wildlife Refuge, Florida, United States - Lox_Sample_3.4 | ecosystem: Environmental > Terrestrial > Soil > Wetlands | place: USA: Florida... | reverse complement strand
TGGCGAGCGGTTCCGCGCGCCAGCATCAGGTTTGCTACGTTCGCACAAGAGATCAGCAGCACAAGGCCCACCAGGACCATCAAGTACTTGAGCGGTCCGCCAAAGGCGGCACGCAGGGTCGAAGCACCGCGGGACGCGAGCTGCACTTTGAGACGCTCGTCCAAATAGTTCTTCGAGTCTTTGAAAGAAAGGCTTGAGCCGGCAGTGGATTCGAGCAGCCGTTTGAATGACACATTGAGGCTGGCGTTCGCCTGCGCAACAGAGACGCCTGGCTTCAGCCGGCCCATCACGGCAAGCCACATGTGCTGGTTCAGAACGCCTTGCGTCGAAGGACTGAGAAGATCCCGATTAGGATAAACGGCATCTTGCATCATCATGGGAACCCAGAGGTCCGGCGCTTCGCCCACTGTCTCGCCGGAGAAGCCTGGCGGCGCGATACCAACGATTTCAAACGAAGTGTGATGAATGCTGACGGCCTTTCCCAATATTTCGGGGCGCAAGCCAAAGCGCTGCTTCCAGAAGTCGTAGCTTACGACCGCGACGGGGGCGGCACCTCGGGCGCGATCGACACTCGTGGAAAACAGGTGGCCGGCGGCCGGCTGCACACCGAGAGTCGTGAAGTAGTCTCCACTGACTAACTTCACGCGCACGTTTTGAACTTCGCCGGCGCCAGTGGTGGAAACATCGCCCACGGTGGCTTCGACATCCGGAAGGTCGCTGTCTGCGGCGAAGACTCTGGACAGAACCTCGTTGTGGTCTCGAAGATACTCAAATTCCGAGTAGGCGAGGAGGGAGCGCTCGCCCATTTGGCTACCGAACCAACCGCCGTGACCGTCGGGATCTGTCAGCGATACCAATTGCTCCGGATGGCTGACGGGAAGGGTGCGGAGCAGAACGGAGTTGAGCACGCTGAAGATGGCGGTGTTGGCTCCAACTCCTAACGCCAACGTCAAAACGACAATCAACGTGAAGCCTGGGTTCTTGCCCAGGAGGCGAACTCCATATTTGATGTCCTGCCAGAGCGCTTCCATCCGTAACTCCTATTCGTAATGCAGCGCCACAATGGGATCGACTCGCGTCGCTCTGCGCGCGGGGAAGTAGCAGGCGGCCGCAGCGACCAGCCCCAACACAGCAATAACAGCGACATAGGTCCAGACGTCGTTCGGAGCCACGCCAAACAACTGGCTGGCAAGGACGCGAGAAAGTGCGAGCCCGCCCAGCGTGCCGATCACGACACCCATTCCGGCAAGCCACATGCCGTGGCGGAGCACCATGCTTAATATGTCGCCGCGCGCCGCGCCGACGGCAAGGCGCACGCCAATTTCGTGCGTGCGTTGTCCAACGAGGTGCGACATCACTCCGTACAAACCCACGACCGCGAGCAAGAGTCCAAGTCCCGCGAAGGTCCCGTACAGCAAGCCTGTGAAGCGTTTCTGTGCGAGGGAGTCGGAAACGTAGCTGTCGAGGGTGCGAGCGCGATAGAGAGGGACCTCCGGATCGAGCGCCTTGACCTGTTCCCGGATCGCGGGCAGCAAATCAAGTGGATTGCCGCTGGCACGTACGACGAAAGTCATGTCGCCGATCGGTTCCTGTTCGTAAGGCATGTACGACTCTGGATCCGGTGCCTCCGCCAGACCGCGGTGTTTGACATTACCTACCATACCCACGATCTCGCGCATTGGCGGTTCGCCCGATGGCGCCGCATCCGGACGCATGCGCTTGCCGATTGGGTTTTCGCCGGGAAAGAACTTGTCCGCGAGCGCCTTGTTGATGATTACGACGGGAGTGCTATGCATGCTGTCATGAGCATTGAACTCTCGGCCGGCAAGGAGCGGTATTTTCATGGTCGAAAAATAGTCGAGTGCGACGCTGCGAAACTGCGTGCGAGGCTCATCGCTCTTTGCCACCGGCCGCCCCTCGATCACAAAGGTGGTTCGTATCCGGCTGTCCGACAAGGGGAGAGGGAAAATGGCGCTGGCCTGTTTTACTCCGGCTGTAGCGTTCAAGCTGTCCTGCAGGCGTTTGTAGAACGCAGCAGATTGTTCGGGCTTGCCGTAGCGCGTCGAGGGAAGATTCACGTCGAAAGCTAAGACTCCGTGGGAGTCGAAGCCGGGCGGGACGCGCCACAGATTCATTAAGCTTTCGCCCATAAGCGCGGCGGCGACGAGCAGCATAAGCGCCAGGGAAACTTCGCCCACCACAAGCAACCGGCGCATTCGCGTCTGCGACTTTGTGCCCATCTCAGCGCGGCCGCCGCTTTTGAGGGCGGAAGCCAAGTCCACCCGCATGGAATGAAGCGCGGGAGCCAGGCCGAAGACGATGCCGGTAAGCACGGACACGCCGGTCATAAACAACAGAGCCGCCCAGTCGAGCCGAGCTTGCGCGATTCTCGGAATCTGCAAGGCCGGCAGCGTGGAAACATAGTTTGTCGCGGACAGCGCAATCAGCAGCCCGGCTATTCCTCCCGCGAGCGATAAAACCACAGCTTCGGTTAGAAGTTGCCGGACCATTCTCCATCCCCCGCCACCCAGCGCGGCTCGTACGGCAATCTCGCGCTCGCGAGATGCTCCGCGGGCGAGCAATAGATTCGCCACATTGGCGCAGGCAATCAAAAGCACGAATGCAACAGCGCCGAACAAGAGCAGCAAGGATTCGCGTACATCCCCAACTAACGCTTCCGCTGTGGGTTGGAGCGCCAAGCCCAAGTGCCCGTCTTCATCGGGATATTGTTTCTCTAACGCTGCTGCAACGGCTGTGGTATCGGCATTCGCTTGCGCAAAGGTTGTACCGGCCTTCAGTCGCCCGATGGCACCCAGGAAATGTGCTCCGCGTTCTGAGGTGATGGGTTTGTCACCGTCGCTGCTGGTCATGTCGTCTGCCATCGTTGTCCAGAGGTCGACTGACGCACTGTTCAAGGGAAATTGAAATCCGGACGGCATCACTCCGACGACGGTGTGCGGTTCCTCGTTCAGCGTGATGGTTTGGCCGACAATGTTGGGGTCGCCGCCGTATTTGGCCTTCCAAAGAGCGTGACTAAGCAGAGCAACCCGCTTGCCGGGCTCATCATCTTCCGCAGTGAAGCCGTTACCCAATTCCGGCACGACGTGCAGCACCGAGAGCAAACTCGCACTGACGACGGCGCCATGAAGCTGCTCCGGCTCGCCTCTGCCGGTCAATGTGAACGTGGCTTCATCAAACGCGGCGGCATCTTCGAGCGAGCGATTCTGCTTGCGGAAATCCGCAAAGTCGGGATAGCTGAGCGTGCGGTGAAGTTCGCCATTCCTCGCATCCGTGCCCCAGATCGTCACGAGCCGTTGCGATTCAGGAAAGGGAAGTGGCCGAAGAAGGACGGCGTTGAGAATGCTGAAGATGGTTGTGTTCGCGCCGATACCGACAGCTAGCGTAAGTATCGCGATTGCTGTGAAGCCGGGTTTACTGCTGAGCATCCGGATTCCGTATTTGAGATCTCGCCAGAGAATTTCCATCTGTGCCCCTATTCGTAACGCAATGCGACCATCGGATCGACTTGTGCGGCCCGTCTGCTCGGTATCCAGCACGCCAGCAACGAAACAAGAATCAGCAGCAGCGCGACCGCTGCAATGGTCAACGGGTCCGTGGCGCTTACTTCAAAAAGCTGGGATTGCATCCAACGCGTCACGGCGAGGGACAGCAGGATGCCGACGGCTACACCCGTGCACCCGGTGACCGCGGCTTGACGGAGCACCATCCCTAGTACGTTGGACTTGGTTGCTCCCAACGCCATGCGCACGCCGATTTCGCGAGTGCGTTGCACGACGGAAAACGAAGTCACGCCATAAATTCCGGCGAGAGCCAGAAGAAGAGCGGTCATCGCGAAGATGCCGCCGAGAATCAGGCTGAACCGCCTGGCTCCCAGAGACGCGCTGTAAACGTTCGAGAGTGTGCTGAAGCGGGGCGGAATCGCAGGATCGAGCGCGTGCAAGATGCTTCGCGTTGCCGGAAACACCGCGTCCGAATTTCGTGGCGCACGAAGAAAGATTGTGAAAGCGCCTGTTGATTGCGGACGCTGGCGGTAGTTCACGTAAATTGTGGGGAGCGGCGGGGCCTCCAGACTCTGGTCGCGGACATCGCCCACAACGCCGACGACGGTCAATAAGCGCGGGTCGCCGTCCATGTTGCCGAATTCGATGGTGCGGCCGATGGCTTGTTGATTGGGCCATTTCTCTTTCGCGAGGGACTGGCTGATCAGCGCGGCGTGTGGCGCGTCGGCGGAATCGCGATCGTCGAAGAGCCGGCCTTCCAAAAGCGGGATGTTGAGGCTTTTAAAGTACCCTTCGCTGACGACGGTGTAATTCGCGTTGCCCATGTGGGCGCGATCCTGGAACGCTTGGTCGAAAAACTTCATCAGCTCATCGAGTTGAGCCGGATTGCTTTCGACGGAACCGCTCGCCAGATGATCCATCAACTCCTGCATATGCGGCGAAATCTGGCTCGGGTTCATCAAGACGTACGAGCCATCCGGGTGGAAGCCGTCGCCCAACGGCAAGATGCTCGATCCGCCCGCTTCCTCTACACCGGGCACTTGCCGCAATTGCGCCAGAAGGGAATTAAGAAATTCGACGCGATCGCTCTTTTTAGTTTTTTCAGGAAGGCGCAATTCCATCGTTAGAACGCCATCGATGCGAAACCCGGAATTCGTAGAAAGCACATGAACGAGACTGCGTCCTAGCAAACCCGCTCCCACGAGGAGAACCACTGCGGTCGCCAGCTGACCGGCAACGATGGCCCGGTTCAGGCGTTGCTTGCGCAAAGAGCCGCTTTGACTGCGACCACTTTCCATGAGAGGCGCGCGAGCCTCGGCGGAGGCGGTTCTGAGCGCGGTCAGCACTCCAAGGACGAGCGCGGTGGCTATCGCCATGAACAGAGAGAAGAGCAGCACCGGCAAATTGATGGAGACTTCTTCCAACCGCGGAAGATTATCTGGAGCCAATGCCAGAAGCCCTTTAAGGCCCCAATAAGCCAGTACGATTCCGGCGGCGCCTCCGATGATCGAGAGCACCAGGGATTCGGTGAGGAATTGCCGGACCAGCTGGGAGCCACTTGCCCCAAGAGCGCTGCGAATCGACAATTCTCGTTCTCTTGCGGTGGCCTGGGCGAGCATAAGGTTCATGACGTTGGCGCACGCGATCACCAGCAGAAACCCGGAACCGCCCAGGAGGATCAACAATGCGCTGCGTACGTTGCTGGTCATTGCCTCGCGCAGTGGCTCGATGGCGACGGCAGCCATGTTGGTTTCCTGTCCGTACTGCTGCTTCAGATTCTGAGCGATGGTGGTCAGTTCCGTACGGGTGGCGGTGACATTGGTGCCGTCTTTCAACCGGCCGATCACGTTCCAGTTGTGAGCGGTACGGCTGGGATAACGTTCGAAGATTTCGCGCGGTATCCAGACGTCGGCATTTTCGGGAAAACGAAAACCCGCGGGCATGACGCCGATGAGGGAGTACGGAGCGCCGCCGATTTTCAGGTGGACGGCAGACAGGTCTCGCGTCTGACCGAGTGATTGTTTCCAGTACGCGTCACTGATCAGCGCCGCTCCGGGCGCCTGGAATCGCTGTTCGTCGGGAGCAAAGGGGCGGCCAAATGCTGGATGGGCTCCCATAACATCGAAGAAGTCTTTGGAGACCCAGGCGACCATCAACCGGGTTGGCTCATCTCCGGTGGCGACGGTGTCGATGCTGACGGCGAATTCAGCGAGAGCTTGCAAAGAATGGTTCTGGGAACGGACGTCTTCGAAGTTCGGGTCGGCAAAATTCATGTGGCCGCCACGCTCGTTCTGCTCCCAGAGCCGGACGATCTGATTCGCGTTGTGGTAGGGAAGTGGGCGAAGTAGCACACCATAGACAACGCTGAAAATGGCGGTGGTTGCACCGATTCCGAGCGCCAGCGTGAAGACGCTGGTAGCGGCGAAGCCGGGGTTTTTAGCGAGCATGCGCAAAGCGAACCGCAAGTCGCGCCACATTTTCTCCATAGCGCCCTCCTACTCGTACCGCAAAGCAACCATGGGATCGACACGCGTGGCGCGCCGCGCCGGGATGAAGCAGGCGAGCAGGGCCACGAAGGTCAGCAGAACGATTACCCCGAAAAAGGTGAGCGGGTCGTAGCTGTTCACGCCGTACAGCATCTTGGACATGAGGCGCGCGAGCAGCAGCGCCGCCAGGGCTCCACCGCCAACTCCGATCAGGGCCAGGCGGCCCCCTTGTTGCAGCATCATTCGCAGCACTGCACCGCGATCAGCGCCCAGGGCCATGCGGATTCCAATCTCGTGGGTGCGTTGGCCGGCAACGTAGGAGATCACGCCATAGATCCCGACACAAGAAAGCAAAGTAGCTACAGCGGCGAAGATTGCCAGCACGGTCATAAGGAATCGTGTGGCGGCGATGGAGTCCGCGATAACGCCGGTCATGGACTCGACTCCATAGACGACCAGGTCGCCATTCACTCCGGTGACCGCCTTGTGAATAGGGCTCGAGTTAGCGAGCATTGCCGGCTGAACGCGGGCATAAGCCTCCAAGCCGTGCGCGAGCAAAGGCATAACTTCGTCCGGCGTTTGCGCCAGAGCCATGTAGCACTGCGCCTGGATTAGAGTGTTGGGGTTTTCGTCGAGTCCCCACTGCTTGACATGACCCACAATGCCGACAATCTCGCCGGTCTTGTTCAAGATGTCGAAGTTCACATGTTTGCCGATGGGGTCGGTGTTGGCGAAGAAGCGTTTGGCGAATTCTTCGTCGATGACGACGGCGAAGGTGGATTTGTCGGTGTCGCTGAGCGACAGAAATCGCCCCCGCTTCAATGGGATCTTCATGGTCGCAAGATATTCGGGCTCGGTGATGTAGAAGAGCGATGACTTCATGTCGGACATCGAAGCGGGCTTCGCTTCTCCCTCGAGCCACAGCGGCAGTTCCGAGTCGCCACTCATGGGAGACGAGCCAACGGAGAGGGAAATCGACTCGACGCCGGGCACCGCCGCGATCGAGTCATGCAACTGGCGAAAAGCGGCGCGGGTTGCGGCGGGCGTGGCGCCCAACGGTTGCGCGGAGGCCACGTTGAAACTCAAGACATTTTCCGCGTTGAAGCCGGGGTTGACGCCCCACAGTTTGGCAAGGCTACGGATCATTAAGCCGGCCCCTACGAGCAGAATCAGGGCGATGGCCATTTCGAGGATGACGATCGTGCTTTGTGCGCGATGGCGCGTACCGATCATTCCCCGGCCGCCTTCTTTGAGGGTCTCGTGAACGTCGCCGCTGGCCGTTTTGAGCGCGGGGATCAGACCGAAGAGAATGCCGGTGAAAATGGAGATCACGAAGGCGAAGATGAGGACGCGTGCGCTTAAGTGGATCTCGTTGGCTCGCGGCAGCGCGTCGGGTAGTGCGTGAATGGCGGCTTGCGTACCCCATGACGCTAGGAACAGCCCAACCGCACCACCGGTGATTGCGAGCAGCACGCTTTCGGTCAGGACCTGCCGCGCCATCCGCAGTGGGCTTGCGCCCATGGCGGTGCGGATTGCGAATTCTCGCGTGCGCCCCATGGCGCGGGCGAGCAAGAGATTGGCGACGTTCGCGCAAGCGATCAGCAGAACACAACCGACGGCGGCGAGGAGCACCAGGAGGTACGGCTCGATGTCCGCCACGGTGTTCTGCTTCAACGGAATGAGCGTAACGCCGGAGTTCTTGTTGCTGTCAGGATAGAGTTCCGCGAGATGCGCGGCGATCGCGGCCATCTCGGCGTTGGCATGCTCAAAAGTCACGCCCGAATTCAGCCTGCCAATTGCGTCCATCCCCATGCCGACGCGGCGATCCTGGAAGATTTTTTCGTCCCACTGGCCGATCGGCACGAATACGTCGGTTTTCGGGTTGTAATTATTCCCTTCGAAGTGGAAGGTTGGAGGAACGACGCCGATGATCGTATACAGCTTTGCGTTGAGACTTACGCTCTTGCCGACGGCGTCGGGCGAGGCGGCGAACTTTCTGCGCCAGAGGGAATCACTGATCAGAGCCACCGGTCCGGCGCCGAGCTTGTCTTCTTGCTCGGTAAAGTTCCTGCCCGCTGCCGGATTCACTCCCAAGACAGGAAAAAATGTCCAGGAAACCATGGCCGTGCGCAGTCTTTCCGCTTCGCCTTGCCCTGTAAGGTTGAGGCTGTCGCTGCGATATGCAGCCAGAGCAGCGAAAGACTTATTGTCGCGTTGCCAGTCGAGGAAATTCGCATAAGAAATCGAGGACCGGGAAAAGTCCACGGTCTTCGAGTAGAGCGCGATGAGACGGTCCGCCTGGGGATAGGGAAGGGGATTCAGCAGGACGCCGTTGATGACAGAAAACAGCGCGGTATTTGCTCCGATGCCCAGCGCAAGCGTAGCGATGGCGATGATGCTGAACGCCGGATTCTTCAGCAACATTCTCAAGCCGTACCGAAGGTCCTGCCAAAGATTCAGCATATTCCGTAACCCCCTACACCCGGACAGACTCGACTGATCCGAACCATGAAAAGGCGTTTAGCGTTCGCTCTTACTTCAATCGGATTCGATCGTTGTTATCCCACTGCGACATGTCGGAAAGGATTACGCGGTCGCCGACCTGCAAACCTTCCTTGATTTCGACGGTGTTTACCGAACTGCGCCCGAGCTTCACGTTGACGCGGGAGGCTTCGGAACCATCCGAGGTCAGCTTGAACAGGCTGATCGTGCTTTGTGGCGCACCGTGAACTGGGCGGCCCACGTACAGGACGTCTTTGAGGTTTTCGATTTCGATGGTGCCGTCGACGCTGAGATCGGGACGCGCGCCCGGTGGCAACGCTTCATCCATGGCGACATCCACGGTCACGGTTCCGTTTTGAACGGAAGGATCGATGCGCGATACGTGCCCGTTGACGATCCCATTTCTGGTATCGACGGTAGCCTTTAGACCGATGGCCACGTCTTTGGCCTGCGTTTCGGCTACTTTGATTTCGGCCTTGAGCTTCGTAGGATCTGCTACGCGAGCCAGGTTCGTGCCCGGGGTGACGTGCTGACCTTCTTCAACCGGCACGAGCTGCAGAACCCCGCTTATGCCGGCACGCACGTGCAACGCGTCGAGTTCCGCCTTCCGTAATTCGTACAGGGCGCGTTGCTGCTGCACATGGGAGGCTTGCGCCGCGAGTCTGGATTGGGCCGCATCGGCGGTGTTTATGGTACGATCCCCCTCGAGTTTGGCGCGGACGGCAAGCTGGTCTTGCTTCACCTTGGAAAGCCTTACCGTAACGATGGAACCGATTCCCTCGGAGTACAGTTTCTCGTCGACTTCATACTGAATCTTGGATTGTTCGTATTCGCTGCGAACGGACGCTTCCGTTGCCTTTTGATTGAGCAGGTCGCTATTGACCTGAACTTGTAAATTGGCGTAGTCAGACTCCGCAGCTTTGAGTTGGAATTCAGCGTCGAGCGCGTCCTTCTTGAGTGTGAGATTGTTCAGTTCCAGTATGACGGAATCCGGCTTTACAATCGCACCGGGGCGAAGAACGATCTTGTCGACTTGCGCCTCAGTTTGCGCCGGAAGCCACACGATATTGACGGGAATGAGCGTGCCGATGCCGCGAACTTCAAGGACCATCGGGCCACGTTTCACGTCGTCGGACCAGACCGTGGCGCGATCTACAGAAGGGGCCGCCGGGCGTAGCCGGGAAAGTCCAAAAGTAACACCGCCGATAAGAAGTACTGCGGCGGCAAGCATGACAATTCGGCGAATCAGTTTGGCTCGTGCGTTGGATGGGCGAGGAATGTCCATATATAAGGTATCTCTATTGGACATAAACGCATGCAAGTGACCGTGTGTTCCTCTGCGTAATGTACTCATCCTGCGTGGTTTACGAATAGCGGGGGAGGGGAGAAGGTCAAGGAGTGTCCGGTTATGGGATTCACCTTCTCGGTAACGGGCAAGGTTTGGCCGAGTTGACGCGAGAGCGCCGGCTCTCCAACCGGCAATTTAGAAGTCAGATTTGCGATCCGCTCACACCAGCGCTCACCCGTGTATAAGCACAACTTGCGACGCTGGAATCGACGGTCCTAAACTTCGCGGATTCTCCGAGCCGCTATTGGGCGTGAACTCCGGTCAGCGAGCCTCGTCGATATTGATTTTGGGTAACCACGGAAGCCGGGAACAGGTCGGGCTGCGTTGTGGCTTCCATGTACTTCAAGTTGAAATCCGAAGAGATTCCTTTGAAAGCCGTGTTAAGCCCGTCGACGGTGTTCTGCAGTTGCATCGTGGCTTCAATCTGTGGGCGGGCTTGCTCGAGCGTCAACTGACGCTTGGCATCCAGACGGAGAACCAGAACGACGTCCTCGTTTTCAATTACCGGTGTGATTTCACCGAGGTCCATGTCAAAAATGCGAGCTTCATTGGCGTTCTGACCCGGGCGGCGGGTAATGTTCAAGCTGGTGCGGGGCAGTCCGCCTTTGATGCCGAGTTCTTTGTACGCGCGCTCCTGAAGAGCATCGAAATCGTCCCCCTTGGTCGCGCGGTCGCGGAGTTCTTCCATTTTAGTCTTCACGATGGCAGGGTCCAGAGCTTTGCCCGAGTCCGTTACAGCGTTGAGTGGGATGGCGATTCTGCGAACGTCCGCCTGCTCGAAATTCTTTTGGTTCTTTTTGTAATAAGCTTCGACCTCCGCGTCGGAGACCTTCGAAGCATGGATCTGCAATCCCTGCAGGATGTGATTCGTCAAGACTTGCATGCGCGCGATCGTTTGTTGCAGCTGAATCTCGTGAGAAATTTCGGGGTCCTTATCCAGATGGCGTTTTTCGGCGAGCCTGGTGGCGGCGAGAAGGCGCGCGTAGCTCAGAGCAAACTGTTGATGCGCTTTCGCAGAGGCTTCGGGATCGAGAGCGGCCACCATCGCATCAAGCTGACCGCGAGTGATAACGGTCTTACACTCGCCACTTGGCTTCGCATCCTTCGCTGGTGGTGGACACACACCATCCAGAGTGAAAATCGGCGTATTCACAGAAATCTCGGGCTTATATCGCACACCGGGCTTTGGGATATTGGAGTGAGTGGAGCCGGCGGTTGTACTGACAGTGGTGCTGTGCACCGCAGGGCGTGTAACGCTTTGCGCCGACGAAATTGTCACGATCAACAACGATAGAAAGAAGGTAACAGCTGCTCGCATCGACTCTCCTCTTTCGGTGCAGGTGGTTAGCCTGATCGATGCCCGGAGATTCCGGGCGATATCTTGCTCGCGGCGGCTGGGGGCGATGCCTCGGCGCTCAATGGGAGCAGCCAGTTGATCATCGGAGAACTCCACGTGCCGCCGTCCCGACTCGCGGATTACAAACCATTAAGTAGCAGATTTTATAGGCGACGTGTTTGCGTATGAGCAAAGACGCGGCATTGGGCGCAAAACTGTCGCTTTTGTTGCTGCGAGCAAGCTGAACCTCGGGGCAGCTGGCGCGGCTGTTTGATTAGCATCAAAGACACCCGTTCTCATTCCGATACCTTTTCGAGCCTAGGTCCCAGTCCCGGTGACCGTCTGCCCAAGCGCATTTTTGAACATGAAGTCAAAGTGATGCAGCAGATGGTGGCCGTTTGCTTGTGGACAAAGACTTTGCGGTTTGGCTCCGTTTTACTTGCAATACAAAGTTTACGCGACGACCCGCGGCAAATGGTGATTCAAAAGGTGGCGGAAGGAAGAGGAGGACGCATGGCAAGCAGAAATTGGGGCGCTCTTTGGCTCCTGCTGATACTGAGCGGTGTTGCGGCTCTGCCGGCAAGCGCGCAGTCATTCCGAGTTCAATGTCCGACGAGTACGGTCACGCACCCGACCCCGGCTAACAACAACTCGGAGTCCACATATACGGGCGGAACGTATACGAGCAACACGCAAACCTACGTCACGAACGGGGCGGGGCACGTGAACGGCGCGATCAAGTGTCAACAGATCGCCGGCGGTGACGGCTACGCCACCATGGGCGACGGCACCCAGACGTATATGTTTTCGTTCGGCCCCTTGTCGGGATTGGCGGCAATCGCGAGCGGCCAACCTGGCACCGAGCCACCGAACACTTTCAATAGCCTGTACACGGGCATAACGCCACTGCAGCCAGGCGATCCCGCGACCACGGTGGGCAATGGGGGACTGTTTACGTACAACGGCGCCATCGGGCTGATCGGCGATCCAGAAAACGACTTTCCGAGTCCTGGTGGTCGCCGAGCGACGGCAGTTGCAGTCGTCGCAGGTGGAATCGTCGACGATGTAACGATTACCAATGGAGGCCGTGGGTACAACGGCCCGGTATCGGTAACTTTCGGCCCGCCGGCTTCTTGCAATCCCTTGCCCCCCGGATTAACCCAGGCCGAGTGCCGGCAAATCAACACCGCGCAAGGTACGGTGACTGTCTCCGGTGGTGTGGTAACGGGTGTTGACATCACGTTCGCAGGGGCCTTTTACACCAACACGCCATCCGTGACTATCAGCGCACCGGTGACCTCGTGCATTGGCCTGCAATCGAACGCAGCCTGTATTGACGGCCACATCGATCCGCGCCCGATCATGGATATCGGCGTAATGAACGGCAACATTCCGGCGCCGCTGATGGCCATCGACGAAGATGATGAGTTTTTCCTCACGCTGTCGAACGTCGGCATGATCATGCGGCCGGACTTGTTTGAGCAACACACTGTTCACTTCCACGGTTATCCGAACGCCTCTTCGTTCTACGACGGTGTGCCGGATGCGTCTGTGGCCATCAACATCGGCGCCAGCTTTACCTACTACTATCTGGCCCCTGACGCGGGAACTTATTTCTGGCACTGCCACATCACCCCGCCCGAGCACTTGCAGATGGGCATGGTTGGACAAGTCTACGTCCGGCCTCGGCAAGATCGGGTGACGACCGGCGGCAGCCTCTTCACTTCTCTCCGGACTCAGCAAGGCGATTTGCGTACTGCTTGCCGCCGTCCAGGCGATGGCGCCTCACCGACCGTCACAACCGTCCCTGACATTTTGTGCAGCAATCCCCTGCCAGCGACAAACAATGGCGCAACAGCCGCGGCAAACATCAGGACCGGCGGTACGCACGGCTATGCATATAACGACGGTGATGGTTCCACGTACTACGACATCGAATACCCGATTCAAATCCACGGCTTCGATCCGAACTTCCACTTTGTTGGCATGACCTTCAACCCGGAAGGCTTTGTGGATATGAAGGACAAGTACTTCCTGCTCAATGGCCGCAGCTATCCCGACACAGTTACGACTGGCCCCCTACAGACGCAGTCGGCGGACGGCGTGAATCACTTCTCGCAGCCGCTGCCTTCGATTATCAACATTACCGCAGGTCAGCGAGCGCTTCTGCGGATTTCCGACCTCGACGTGACGGAGTACCAGACGTTGTCTTCACTGGGAATCCGGATGCACGTAATTGGCTACAACGCCAAGCTGTTGCGCGACGAGGTGGGGAACAATCTCGATTACTACACGAACTCGATCACGTTGGGCGGCGGTGAATCGCTAGATGTAATTCTTGACAGCTGCCAGGTGCGCAGCACGACGGCCCCGTTCGCCTGCACCACGGCTATGCCCACTGGGACCTATTTCCTGTACACCACCAATCTTGATCACCTTTCGAACGACGCCGAAAACTTCGGCGGACTGATGACCGAAGTGCATGTCAACTAAGAGAGCGGCGATAGGAGCGATGAACATGAAAAATGTACTCACATTCACTCGACTGGTTCTCTTGGCGGCACTGTTGTTGGCACTGGCTTCGTCCAGCTTCGCCTCAACTCCTGGGATCACTGGCGGTACGGGAGGCACTGCTACGTTCAACTTGGTAGCGAAGCCTGCTTACATCACTCAACCGGACGGCCAGGCGATTTACTCCTGGGGATACGGTTGCGCCAGTGGCGGCACGCAGGCGGCGACCTTGGGCAGTGTCTCGTACGCGAACTTTAACTGTCCGACGATGCAAGTCCCCGGTCCGACGATGGTCGTCACCGTAGGCCAGACCGTCACCATAAATCTCACCAATGGACTGCCGCCGGCCGCAGGGAACACCTCGATCCTGTTCCCTGGTTTCAACGTGACGGCCACGGGCGGTGTTCAAGGTTTGTTGACAACGGAAGCGGCGCCCGGTGGCTCGGTAACGTATACCTTCACCGCGACGACGCCGGGCACGCGCGCGTATTACAGCGGCACGCAAGGCGATCTGCAAGTGGAAATGGGGTTGTATGGCGCGATTGTTGTGCTGCCAGCGGCCATTCCAACGGCATGTACCAGTGGCCTGCATGCGAGCAACCTGACCGCGGAGAGTTACTGGGGAGAGAGCGACTTTCGCTTGGCGGCGGCAGCATACAACAACGTCAATGCGTGCTACGACCGCGAATATCTATTCCAGTTCTCGGAGATTGACCCCAGCATCCACACACAAGCGCTGGCGCAATCCACCCAAACTTGCACCGGTTGTATGAGTGTGGCGACTGAGCCCTATCATCCCGCTTATTACCTGATCAATGGCCGTTCAATGCCGGACGACATGGATCCCAATTACGCGCTTGAATATCCGCACCAGCCGTATAACGGGAATCCGCACATGCATCCCGGTGAACTGGTGCTGCTACGCATTGTCGGGCAAGGGCGCTGGCAACATCCCTTCCACGAACACGCCAATCACGTACGCATCTTGGCGCGAGACGGAAATCTTATCACCGCGCCAGATGGCACCAACCTCGCTGGACCGCTGCTCTTTACCACAACCACCACACCTGGTTTGGCCATGGACGGGATTTTCTACTACACGGGCAAGGGCTTGAACTGGGATTTGTACGGGCATAATCCGAGTTCGAAGGATGCGAGCGCAAAACTATCCTGTACTCCCGATGCCAACGGTTACAACACCGGCGCTCCAACGGCAATTAACTACTTTGAATGGTGCCAGGACCACAACAAGCCAATGCAAGCACATCCTTTTGGCGATGTAGCTGCGGGTGGTCCGGCGACCTTGCCGGATCCGAATCTTTTCACAAACGGACCGTGGTACGGCGGTAGCCCTTACCTCGGACCTGATGCCACCGTGCGCGCGACGGGTTGCTACAGCTACACCAGCGGCACTGTGACGCAGACAAACGCGGGCGACTGTGGCCAGACAGGAACGACGCCACCCTCTGGAACTATCGCCAACAATCCGGGGAGCGAAGCGGGATTTGCGTTCATGTGGCACTCGCACAACGAGCGCGAAATCACCACGAACAATATTTTCCCAGGTGGAATGCTGATGATGATGTTGGTGGATAGCCGGGAATTCGTAATCGACGAGTCTCTGTGAGGACGAGAAAAGCCATGAGAACAAACTATCTCAAAACGATTCTGAGCGGAGCGGTTGCCGTAGCATGTATTTTTCTATTCGGCGCCGTGGCGACGTTCGGCCAGGTCACAACAGTAAACCTGACTGCGGGTCCAGCCACGCTGACGTTGCCGGACGGCACGGTGGTCCCCATGTGGGGCTATACGTGCGGGGCGACGGATACGGCGTGCAAATCCCTCAGTACGAACACGACTGGTTGGTCGCCAGTTGTGATCACGGTTCCCACAGGGCAGAACCTCACGATCAACTTGACCAATAATCTGGCGTTCACGCCCACGACTTCGACGACGCCGAACAATATTCCGACGTCGCTGGTGATATTGGGCCAGTTGGGCGGCGGACTTGGTAAGCCGGGCAGTTATACGGATTCTCCGGATCACTCGAATGCGCAACAGGTCACTTGGCCAATCGCGTCGCCAGGTGCTGCCAATGCGCCGCCGACGCAAGGCCAGCGTGTGCAATCGTTCTCGACGGAAGTATTGCCAGGAGCGACAACGGCGACCAGCTTGCTTTGGACGGCGCCTCGGCCCGGCACATATATCCTTGAGTCCGGCACCCATCCGTCGATTCAGGTCCCGATGGGGCTGATCGGCATGGTGGTTGTGACGGAAGCGCCTTCGGCAGCCGCGACGGCACCGGCCAGCGCCACGCAGGGATGCGCGTACACCCCTGTGGGCGGAGCAACGTGCGTGTCTCCTTACAACGCAGACATTCCACTGCTATTCAGCGAAATTGATCCGGTGCAAAACAATGCGGTTCAGGCCGCTGTTGGCACAGCGGGATTCAGCGAGACTATGGTGTGGTCCGGTCAGCCCGGAGGTTGCGGCGATCCCAGTTCCAGCGCCTACCACCAGTGTTATCCGCCTGCTGTCAACTACACTCCCTTGTACTACCTGATTAACGGAATTGCTTTTGACAAGACCGCCCCAGCCGCATCGGTGTTTCAGTCGCTGCCCAGCTCGGCCGTCACCGGTACAGTTCTCGTTCGTCTCGCGAACGCCGGATTGCGTATGCACGTACCCTCGATTGTGGGCGCCCAGACCGGAACGGGAACGCCTGCAGCGAGCGGCTTCGCACTGGTAGCCGAAGATGGCAACCCGGTTCCAGGCGTGGCGAGAGTTCAGAGCGAAGTGTTCATGGCGGCAGGAAAAACGTTCGACGTCTTGATAAATGTACCTGCAGGAGGTTCCGCTCTCCCGATTTTTGACCGCGAATTGAGCCTATCGGCAAATGGTTCGTCACGCGACTCGGGCATGCTCGCGTACATTGGCGTGAACGGTTCAACAACATCGGCGACGGCAGTCACGCCTACTTTGGGCGCGGTGCCATCTTACTTCTGCACCCCCGGCGTAACGTTGTCGATCATGGATCCAGCTCGAGGCGTTCTCGCCGGTGCGACGAATGTCAGCGGCGTGGTCCTGTCGAGCTCCAGCTTTTCGAATGCCGGTGATTCGATCACGTTGAATCCGAACGGCACGTTTACATATGCACAGGCAACGACAAGCGCCACTTGCGGCGGTTCGTTTACCTTTGCCGTGAATGGGAAGACGACATCTAACCCAGTGAACATTTCGCAGTGCACGGGTTCCTGCTTGGAATCCGCCGGCAGCATCGTGATGAATGGCATCACGTTCAACTCCAACACCACCACCCTGAAAATCGCACCTCCAGGCATCCTCGCTGTGGACACAGATCCCGCGGGCCATCCGCTTACCGTGAACGGAGCAACTGCGACGACGAATTTGATGGCCGCATTAAGCGGGGGCGGAACTGCCTCTGTAGATCAGAATGGCGGCTTCACGGCGACGGTTGGGGGACCCGGTACGTATACCTTTACCTATAACGCCAAGAACTCCCAGGGAGTGGTAAGCACTTCTACGGCAACCGTAACATTGGTCTTTGCGGCGCCGAGCAATCTGGCGGTTACCGTAAAAGACGGCCGCGATGGTTCGACAATCTCGGATTACCGCTGGATCATCGAGGAAGATCGCACCTTCTACATCGATCCCGGCTGTACTTCGAATCCGCCGCCGGCGACTAGCACTGTAACGGGACAGCCCTGTGCGACTGCATCCGCCGGAATCGTGCCTACGTTCGGAACGAACTTCCATACCAGCAGCATGCCGGTGGTGGGAACAGGCTGCACTGGGACGTTGTCCTGCGAAGGCGGACAAACCGTCTACGACCCGGCCTCCAAGTCTCATATCCAAGCAGTGTGCGATATCGGAAACGGTGTATGCGAACCGGGCAATGGCTTCACGCCGACGTTGCCGGGTTCCGTCCACTTGGATCCGACAAAGCGCTACTACATCTCAGTATTGCCCGGGGACGCGGCCAATCCGTTCCAAAATGCCTACGCTTCCGCACCGGTCTGTTCGCACGATAGTTCTAACGCGTCTGTTCCGAACGGTACCTGCGGCCATGGCATGGGCGGCGCACCAATCGCGGCGGGACAAACTTCCGTCACCGTGCTGACTCAGCCCGCTCCGTACCAGCCGGCGAAATTGTCGGTATTCGTGTTCGAAGATGACTTCCCGTTGAACGGCGAGCACGACGCAAACGGCGGTATCGACGTCCTGGCTACCAACGAACCTGGGTTGGGCAGCTTCCAGATCACTTTGTTCGACGATGCGGGCGGCACCGGAGATGCAACGGGTCAGCCCACCTACGACATGTTCAATCAGCCTCTGTCGAACAGCTTGGCCGGAACCATCGATCCAGCGACGCAGTTGGATGCGTGCCCGGTTTCCACGCGAATCACTTCAGATGTGCTGCTAGCTCCTGTGAATTCGTCTCCCGCGGCTACTTACAAACAGACTGCGGCGACCGACGCGTCGCTCAAGATGAAGGTGAACGCCTACGCAGGCTACACCGTAACTGCCGGCGACTTTACGGGAACGGTTGCAAGCAATACCGCAACCACGCTGACCTTGACGCCGAGCGGTTGGGTCGACTCGAACGGAGTAGTTGGGATACCGGCCGGCACTGCGTTCAGCATCGTAACCGGGACTCAAAAGGGCATCACCGGAATGATCGTGACCTGCCCCCGTTATGAATCGGACGGCTTAACACTTTCTCCCCTGGCAGGGCAGGCGGTTGTCGCCAATCTCTATCCCGGACGTTACGGTGTGGTGGCCACCCCCAACGCGGACCGCATTGCCCGCGGAGAAGAATGGCTCCAGACCAACACCTTGGACGGCCAGAAAGCCCACGACTCTTTCCTGAGAGTCGGTGAACCGAGTTACTTCCAGGAATTCGGTCCAGCCGCTTGGCACGTGACCATCGGCTTTGCTAACCCGTCGATCATCAACGGGCGCAGGGTCGCGATTTGCAATGGCACCGATCCAAACCTTTCCGCCTCGGGCTGCACGAACACGGTTACCGGCAAGGTGACGACGGAGCGCATGAGCCGCACACCCGACGAGCGCCTGTACAGCAGCGGAAGCAACGACAGCTTCTCCTTCACGCAGTGCTATATCAGCTTGGGTGACACGGACGGCGAAGACTTTGCCTTCACGAAGTGCAATAGCGACGGTACGTTCACCCTCAACGGTATTCCAAATGGCGACTGGAGAATTACGGTCTTTGACCAGTGGAACGACATGCTGGTAGACGGCCTCTCGACGCCAGTAGGTCTAGGGCAGGGCTACGGTCTATGCACTGGTCCGGGCTCGACGGCAACCAGCTGCAACCTTGGCGATATCGCGATGAACCAGTGGCAGGCCAACATCTACACGCGCACGTTCTTCGATACGGACGGAACTGGCGTGTCCCCGGTCGACAGCTCTGGCAATCCGACGAAGCCCGGACTGGCACTGGTTTCCACGAACATTCGGTTCCGCGATGGCAGCTACTCCAACTTCAACAACACGGACCTGAACGGAAACGCCGGCTTCAACGAGGTGTTCCCGCTCTTCAGTTGGTACGTGATTGAAACGGACACCACGCGCTACAAGAACACCGGCACGCACGTCGTGTACGACGCCGGTGGTCCTGCCGACGGCACACCGTGCGGTACAGCCTCAACTCCTCAGACGGCCCCGTGCGGTAATTCCGGGATCGCCCAGTTCATGGCCAATACGGCGGAGCAAGTGTCCGTGCCGACGGAGTTGCGCGTACCTGGCGCGGTCTACTGCAAGGATGCGGACTGCAGCACCCACCCGACGGGCATTGCAGGTGGGCCTGGTTCCAGCGACCTGCCGAGCACCTGTACCACGAGCCCGACTACTGGTACGACCAGCTGCGGGAATCTCCTATCCACAGGGCGCATCGATCCGCCACTCGTTCATCCCTACGGTTCGACTTATGGTTGGCAAGGGTTCTCCGGACAGAACTCATTCATCGAGTTCGGCAAGAAGCCCTTCGTGCCGGGTGAGAACGGCGGTATTCACGGCCACGTCGTGTATGCGTCCACGCGCCCGTTTGACGATCCGCAGCTGCTCCTGCAACTGAGCTGGGAACCATTGGTTCCGAACGTCACGATCAACCTTTATCAAGAAGGCACAGCGGCCGATGGGACTCAGTCTCTAACGCTGGTCGATACCACCACAACCAGCAGCTGGGATGATTGGGCTCAGGGTTTCCGCACTGACGGCCAACCCAACATGAACTGCCCTGGACAACTCGCGGCGCCAACAACCACGGCCGCTGGCGATTTGTTCTTCTTCTCGCTGTTCAACCAGCCGAATTACCTCGACTTTTATAACTCGCAGCACGGTGGTGCACCGCCAACCGCCCTGCCATACAACTCGCAATATAAATGCTATGACGGCATGCACAACTGGAACCAGTTGCAGCCCGCGCCATACGATGGCATGTACCGGTTCCCCAGCGTTGTCAGCATAAATCCGTCAACGGGTAAACCTGTCGGGACCCATTGCACGATTTGCAGCGGAACCGACTCCGATGGAAATCCGATGCTGCCCGCCGGGAAGTACGTCGTCGAAGTCGTCGTTCCTCCGGGTTATGAGCTTGTCAAGGAAGAAGACAAGAACATCCTGATCGGCGACAACTATATCGCTCCAGCTACCGTGGAATTCCCCGGCTTGGGAGGTGCGATCTACATTCTGCCGGACCAAGCGGCAATCGGCGCAACGTATAACCCCAACAACGCACAGAACTCGACTACGGATCTCGGTCGTCCAATCTTGCCGCAGGGAGAAGGCGACACGGGTAGCGTCGAACAGTTCTGGCCATGTGTTGGTCAGGCGCGAATTGTGCCCGACTTCATCAGCCTCTTCCCAGGTTCGGCCGAGGTTGCACCGTTTGCGGGCGCAACGCGGAATCTCTGCGACCGCAAGGAAATTACACTGAACGACCAGTCGGCAGCGTTGGCGAAGTTCTACATCTTCACTTCGACGCACAAGGCCGCGCACTTCACCGGTGTGATCACGGACGACTTCACGTCTGAATTCGATCCCTTCTCTCCGCAATTCGGTGAGAAGTTCTCGCCAGCCAACATGCCGATCGCAATCAAGGACTGGGCCGGCAATGAAATCTCCCGTGTCTACAGCGACCACTGGGGCACCTACAATGGCCTCACCTATTCAACGTGGGAAGTGAACCCGCCGAACCCGACGGGCTACGCGCCACAGATGATGGTCACCTGCATGAACGATCCGGGCACTGGAGCAACGCCCGATCCACTGTTCAATCCGCAGTACAGCCAGTTCTGCTACGAGATTCCGTTCATGCCCGGACAGACACAGTATATGGATACGCCTGTGGTGCCGACGTCGGCGTTCGCGGGTGCAGGTTACAACAATCCGGACTGTGACTACCCAGACGGGACGCCAGGCATCCTGGAGGTCGACGGCGATGGACTGAAAGGACCGTGGGTCAGCGGTACCGGCACTGGACACACGCTCACAATTACCTCAATGGGTACGCGGCAGGTGGCCAACTACGGATACTCCGGACCATCGGCCAGTACGGCTCCATTCAACCAGAAGACGGTGGCGCGGAACTATGGCTTTGGTGCCTCGCAGGGAACCGGCAGCGTGACAATCGGCGGCGTCGTAGCGCCGGTTACAAGTTGGGGTGACTCCTCGATCACAGTCACTGTGCCGGCGGGTGTACCTCCGTGTCTGCAGCAGCAAGCCCAGTACAGTGGCGTGCCGACCCTATGCGGTCAGCTCATCGTCACTGCCGGCAATGGCAAGCAGTCGATTGACAGCGTCACCGTCACGATTGAAACCAAGCCTCCGAAACGCGTGCCAGGCAACTATCCAACAATCCAAGCCGCAATCGATGCCGCCGCTCCGGGAGATTTGATCCTCGTCGACCCGGGCGTCTACAACGAGCTGATCCTGATGTGGAAGCCGGTCCGCTTGCAGGGCGCCGGCGCTGCATCCACGGTCATCAATGCGAACACGCAACCCGCAGGTAAACTGGATCCGTGGCGCGCACAGGTCGCATGCCTGTTCGGTTTGGCTCTGAACGGCCAGCCCTACAGCACGCCGGGCCATCTGGTTCCGGAACCAGGCGCCAATATTGCCGGCGACCCCAACTTCAACAAGAACGAGCCGTTGAACGCGTACGATCCAACCGGCGGCTACAGCTGCCCGGGCACTGGGTGGAATAACTTCGGCGGTGGTCCGAACAACCCGCAGGTGGACCGTGTTCCGCTGGAAGGCATCCTCGGATGGGATACGACGGTTAACGGAAACTTGGCTCAGCTGTTGCAAGAGCCTTCTCTGATGGGCGCGTACGAAGGCGCCGGAATCACGGTTCTGGCGAAGGGCGTACGCTATCCCGCGGGAGTGGAAATCTTCGGCGGCGGTCATGACAACACAGCCGGGTCGAACGTGGCGCACGAAGGCCAGTTCCCGGAAACCACCACGCAAGGCACGAACCTGCTGACTAACCGCGACGCGGATTGCAACACGCTACTGACTACTTCGGCGCAGACCGGTTACTCCAGCAACTTCCTCTGCAACCCATCGCGCATCGATGGTCTGTCGGTCACCAACAGTTCGCAAGGTGGCGGCGGAATCTTCGTACACGGCTGGGCTCACGGACTGGAGATTTCCAACGACCGCGTTTACAACAACACGGGAACCCTGACCGGCGGTATCACGGTTGGGCAAGGCGAGACTCCAGACGCGCTAGTAGCCGGCAACAACGGCGACCCGCTCGCGGGCAACGGAGGCTTCGGCGGCTTTGACCAGCAGCCGTGGACTTGCGTGCCAGGCGCGGTGACCTTCGGCACCGGTGGAAATCCAATCCTTGGCACTCAGAACGCCAGCCCCTCTGGTTTCCCGGCAAATGCGGAACTCCCCTTCTGCTACAACGTGGGAGTGAACATGCACAACAACTACATCACCCGAAACTCTTCCATCGGTGATGAAGTCTTCTCCGGAACGCCAGCGGGCGCAGGCGGCGTGACCATCTGCACCGGTTCGGACTACTACAAATTCAACTACAACTGGGTTTGCGGCAACCTGAGCACGGGTGATGGCGGCGGTCTCGCTCACGTGGGCTTCAGCGTAAACGGCGACATCGAGCACAACTCGATTCTGTTCAACCAGAGCACCAATCCGACGATCGCAACGAATGGCGGCGGTTTGATCGTGATGGGTGCCGCTCCGGACAGCACGAGTGCTCAGCTGGGCGGCGCTGAATGCGGCGCGGTTACCGACGTGGACTGCGCTCCGGGCCTCAGCGACGGCACGGGTCCGGGTTTGGTGATTAATGCCAACCTGATTCAAGGTAACGGCGCAGAGAGCGGCTCTGGAGGCGGCGTCCGCTTCCAGGACGTGAACGGCACGGAAATCGCGCTGTTCCCCAACGGCCAACCGACAGGTTCGACGGGCACGCTAAGCCGGCCGAACATTGCCACGATGTATGGCGGTCCAGGTGGAAATGCAACTTACTTCACGCCCTGGAACAACGTCGTGGTGACGAACAACATCATCGTCAACAACGTAGCGGGTTGGGACGGTGGCGGCGTGTCGTTCCAGGATGCCTTGGCGGTGCGCTTCATCAACAACACCGTTGCGTCCAACGACTCGACAGCCTCGGCGGGCCCGCTGTTCAACACCTTGGGCGCCCCGAACGCGAGCGCTCCTGGTTCAAGCTGCACGAACGCAGCGGGAACCGGTTCTTGCCCGCAGGTAGCTGGGTTGGTGTCCATGATGAACACCGGTGGACTAACCGGTTCGCTTGGAACGACTGCCGTGACCTGCCCGACAGGCAATGGACCGAGCTGCAAGACGTTCTCGGTGCCGTTGCTCTACAACAACGTGTTCTGGCAGAACCACTCCTACTACATCGGAGTGGGCGGCCTTGGCGTGGGAGGGACGAACCAGCAGAACGTCGTTTCTCTCTACAACTCCTTCACACAAACGGCAGCTGCCACGCAGCCCATAACTGATGCAACCACGGCGAACGGCAGCGGGTCGATCATCACCGGTGGCACCGGCGCGTGCGTCAATACGGGCGGGCAGGCAGCCCAGTATTGGGACATCGGCGTGCGCGGCGACACCGGACCTGGCGATCACAGCTCCGGCTTGACGCTGGCTCCGATTTACTCGGTCATCAGCACCGGAGCTTACGCTGGTACCGGTGACACGGCGAATAACCCGACAGTGATCAGCCAGTATTGCAACGGCTCGCGGACACCGCCGGAATTCAACTCGCTCGGTTGGCAGGTACCGGCCGGCATTGCAGATGCCACGGTGCCGAACCCAATCTTCAACCTGACACCGGCCGCCACGGTCGACGAAGGCAACAACTGGATCAACATGAGTTGGGGCCCACTGTCGCTGACCAATCCAACGACGTCCGGTACGACGACGATGGTCCTCGGCAATTACGGTCCGGCAGCTGGCTCTTCGGTGATCAACCGCGTTCCGTCCAGTGCGAATGGCACGACCGGAGCGTATACGCTGGCACCACTCACCGACTTCTACGGAACGACCCGGAAGGACGGCGCGGTGGATGCTGGTGCGGTGGAATTCGTGGGAGGAGGCGGAGGGGGAACGGCGACGGCTACAGTCTCGCCCAGTCCGCTTGCCTTCGGCAATCAGTTCGTGAGCACCACGAGCTCCGCTCACACATTGACCGTAACCAACACGGGTACTGTCGCCCTGGCTGGTGGCACCTTCACCTTCGGTGGCGGCTCGGCGCAATTCTCGCGCGCAACCCTTCTTCAGGGAGGCCCGGGCACCTGCGGCGGAACTCTAGCGGTAGGCGCTTCGTGCACTTACAACGTAGTGTTCACGGCACCGGCAACTGCTGGACTCGTCACGCGAACCCTCACGGTGGCCTACACAGGCGCCACGGTGACGGGTAGCCCGGTCACCCTTACCGGCACCGCGGTCGCGCGAGGGACGCTGAGCTTCACTTCAGCGACCAACGGCACGCTGTCCGGGGCAGGCCTCGGCAGGACTCTGACGTTCACGATTCCGACGCCGCGTGCTCCAGTCACCAGCGTATTGACGATCACCAACACAGGCGCAGGCAACTTGGACATCACGGCCGAAACGCTGCTGATTAACCTAAGCGGTAGCTTTAGCCTCACGGGCACTACGTGTTCGTTCACGACACCTTTGGCGCCCGCTGGCACCTGCACGATGAGCGTCTCGTACGCGACGCCGGCCACTCAGCCGCTCTTGGCGCGCACGGGAACGGTCACGGTGACTAACGACGGAACTGGCACAACGCTCGGCGTAACTTCGCTCTTGCTGAGTGCTCGCTAAAACCTCGGACCTTGGGCTCAGCCAAATCAGAGCCGGGTCCGTCTAAAAGGAATACAAAGCTGCTCGCGGAGAGTGCCTCCGCGAGCAGCCTGTTTTTGGAGGCAGATATTTAAACGTGTTTCCCGAGAAGAAACTCGGCCTCAAAATGGGGCAGGGAGTCTCAAAACAAGTGAGGTACAGTAAAGCGATGACGAATCATGGGCAAATTGCGGCCAGAGCAGCGGCACTGGTCTTTTCGGTTTTCGCGGTGTTTCCGTGCCATCTGCTTGCGCAGACGCAAAGCGCACCTGCCCCACCAGTGACGCAGGATCAATCGACCTCAACGCCAACGAACCCGGCACCAGCGCCAACGCCCGCACAGCCACCCGCTAGGCAGCCAACTGCACCGTCAAGTCATTCCCCGTATCATCCGGATCGGTTTGGCGGCAAAGCAGGCAACTACTATG
>Ga0335080_10001154_pt1 | contig 25518 bp, 27 predicted proteins | sample Lox_Sample_34_FD_206720 | JGI IMG/M metagenome (GOLD analysis project Ga0335080, IMG submission 206720) | Soil microbial communities from Loxahatchee National Wildlife Refuge, Florida, United States - Lox_Sample_3.4 | ecosystem: Environmental > Terrestrial > Soil > Wetlands | place: USA... | reverse complement strand
TTCTCTGGTCGATATCTAGAATAAGGAGGTCTGCGCCATGTCCATACTCATTCGGGGCGGTACTGTCGTCACCGCCGACCAGAGCTTCCGCGCCGATGTCTACTGCGCCGACGGTTTGATCAAAGCGGTCGGCGAGAAGCTTGACGTTCCCAGCGGCGCGCGCGTGATCGATGCCGGCGGTCAGTACGTCATGCCGGGCGGTATCGACCCGCACACACACATGGAGCTGCCCTTCATGGGGACGGTGGCGAGCGAGGATTTCTTCAGCGGCACGGCCGCTGCGCTCGCCGGCGGGACCACCATGATTATCGACTTCGTCATTCCCAACCCGAAGCAGCCACTGCTCGAGGCCTACGATGCCTGGCGCGGATGGGCGCAGAAGGCTTGCGCCGACTACTCGTTCCACGTCGCGGTCACCTGGTGGAGCGAGCAGGTGCACAAAGACATGGGCGTGCTGACCAAGGAGCGCGGAGTCAACAGCTTCAAGCACTTCATGGCGTACAAGAACGCCATCATGGCCGACGACGAGATCCTGGTGAACAGCTTCACGCGTGCACGCGAGCTCGGCGCCATCTGCACCGTCCACGCCGAGAACGGCGAGCTGGTGTTCCATCTCCAGCAGCAGTTGATCAAGGCCGGAATCATGGGACCGGAGGGGCATCCGCTGTCCCGGCCGCCCGAAGTCGAGGGCGAAGCCGCAAACCGCGCGATCCGCATCGCGGAAGTGATCAACGTGCCGGTCTACATCGTGCACAACAGTTGCAAGGAGTCTCTGCAAGCCATTACGCGCGCGCGCAGCGAAGGGCAGCGTGTCTACGGCGAGGTGCTGGCCGGCCATCTGCTGGTGGACGACAGCGTCTATCTCAACCCGGACTGGAACATCGCGGCCGCCCATGTCATGAGCCCGCCGTTCCGCCCCAAGGAGCATCAGCAGGCGTTATGGCAGGGGCTTCAGTCGGGCAACCTGCAGACGACCGCTACCGACCATTGCTGTTTCTGCGCGCCTCAAAAGGCGATGGGTCGCAGTGATTTCACCAAGATCCCGAATGGCACAGGCGGGGTCGAAGACCGCATGTCGGTGCTGTGGCATCACGGGGTCGGAACGGGCCGCCTCACACCCAACGAATTCGTGCGGGTGACTTCCACCAACGCCGCCCAGATCTTCAACATCTACCCGCGTAAGGGCTCCGTCAGCGTTGGCGCCGACGCCGACCTGGTGGTGTGGGATCCGAGCGGCACGCGCACCATCTCCGCCAAGACGCACCACCAGAAAGTCGACTACAACATCTTCGAGGGCATGAGCGTCACCGGCGTCCCGTCGCACACGATCAGCCAGGGCAAGCTCGCGTGGGCAGACGGCAAGCTCGATGTCGTGCGTGGAGCAGGCCATTACATCCCGCGCCTGACTTTCCCACCCGTCTACAGCGCGCTCAACCGTCAGGCCGAGCTCAAGCGCCCGCGCAGCGTACCTCGCGCGGCCTGAACCTCGCGCGCGGTCGACGCACCGAAGACCGCGCCGGAAACAAAGCGGGGAGGCAATGCCTCCCCGTTTGATCGTCTGCCGCCTGCGCCTACTTCTGCGCGGACTCCCAGATCTTGTGCGTCCAGGCACCCTGCGGTTTCTTGGTGATCACCGGATCGGACTTGCCGGTCAGCAGCGTCGTGACCGTTCGATCGTAGGCGGCCGGCTCCAGGTAGCCCAGCTTGCCGCCTTCCACCAGCTTGGCGATCTCGAGCATTTGTGTCGTCTGATGTCCTTTCGTCTGAGCGCCGGAGGCATCATTGTCGAGAACGATCTTCACGGCTTCATCCTGATGCTTGATCGCGTAGTCCCAGCCCTTCAATGAGGCCTTCAGGAAGCGCGCCAGCTTGTCGGCCATTTTGGGATCGGCGATCGACTTTTCCACGGCATATAGCCCGTCTTCCAGCGTGGCGACGCCCTGGTCCTCGTACTTGAACACGATCAGCTGCTCGGGCTTCATGCCGGATTCGATCAACTGCCAGTACTCGTTGTAGGTCATGGTCGAGATACAGTCGGCCTGCTTCTGCAACAGCGGGTCGACATTGAAGCCCTGCTTCAGCACCTTCACGGCGTTGCCCTCGCCGGAGGTCTTGTAGCCGAGCTTGTCCATCCACGACAAGAACGGGTACTCGTTGCCGTAGAACCAAACGCCGAGGGTGCGGCCCTTGAAGTCCTGCGGGGTCTTGACCCCGGAGTCTTTGCGGCAGGTGAGCATCATCCCCGAGCGCTTGAACACCTGCGCGATGTTTACCAGCGGCACGCCTTTTTCGCGCGTCGCCAGCGCCGAGGGCATCCAGTCGACGATCACGTCCGCGCCGCCGCCCGCAATCACCTGGCTCGGGTTGATGTCGGGTCCGCCCGCCTTCACCGTCACATCCAGCCCGGCCTCCTTGTAGAAGCCCTTGTCCTTGGCCACGTAGTAGCCCGCGAACTGCGCCTGCGTGACCCACTTCAGCTGCAGCGTGAGCTTGTCCTGTGCCGACGCCAGCCCCGAAACCACCGCCCCTGTCACTGCGACAATCACTGTCAGTTTCTTCATCTTGGTCTCCGTCTTGTGTCCCGCATCCGAATTACGCGCGGTAGGAAGGATGCCAGAAGGTCGCGGCCCGTTCCACCAGCGCGATCACGCCATAGAACATCGATCCGGCCAGCGCCGCGATCGCAATCACCGCCCAGACCACGTCGACATTCAGGCGGGCAACCTCGGCGCTGATGCGGAACCCCAGACCCAGGATCGGCGAGCCGAAGAACTCGGCAACGATAGCCGCAATGAGTGCCAGGGTCGAATTGATCTTCATCGCATTGAACACGAACGGGAGCGCCGCCGGCAGACGCAGCTTCACCAACGTCTGAGCATAGCTTGCCGCGTAGGAGTGCATCAGATCGCGCTGCATGGCGTCTGCCGCCGCCAGGCCCGTCAGCGTGTTGACCAGCATCGGAAAGAACGTCACCACGACCACGACCGCCGCCTTCGAATGCCAGTCGAAGCCGAACCACATCACCAGGATCGGCGCGATCCCCACGATCGGCACGGCGCTCGCGAGCCCGCTCAACGGCAACAAGCCGCGCCCCAGGAACGGGACGCGATCGGCGATCACCGCGACTAGAAAACCGGCGCAGCAGCCGATGGCGTAACCAGCCAGCACCGCCTTCAGAAAAGTCTGCCGGAAGTCGAGCCAGAAAACGTCGAATTGGGTGGCGAGCACGTGCCCCACCTGGCTGGGCGCCGGCAGCAGGACCTGAGGCACCGCGAACCCCACCACCAGCACCTGCCAAAGATAGAGCAGCGCGACGCCGAACAGCGCCGGGGCAACCAGGGCACCGGCACCGCCGCCGGGCAGGCGCGAGAACATCGACAGCATCCGCCAAAGCAACAATACCCACCCGGCGAGGAACAGCCAGAGCCCCGGTGCAGCGCCGCCAAATGGCCCTGGCCCCTCGAGCAGCATGAGCGGCACTGCCGCGCCCACGAGCACGGCGATCAAATCCGATGCGCCCTCAGCACGGGCGTCCCATCGACGCAGGCCGAGCGTCGCGCCAAGCAGCGTGACGAATGCGCAGAGGAGCGCGAGCAGTCGTGCAAGCCAGCTGCCGCCCATTGGTGGGACAACGAAGCCTGCCGTCATCAGCCCCAGCGCAAGGAGCTGGAGCCCGCCCTGCCTCATGCAGACCTCCCCATGTGGCGTGCAACCAGGCGCTCGGCGACGCCGACCAGCGCGACCAGAACCACACCGACGATCGAAGCCATGATCAAGGCCGACCAGATCTGAATGGTCTGCCCGTAATACGAACCGCTCAGCAGGCGCGCACCCAGTCCGGCCTGGGCACCGGTCGGCAGCTCGCCCACGATCGCGCCGACCAGGCTGGTTGCGATCGCCACCTTCAGGCTCGCGAACAGGAAATCCGTGGCCGCCGGCCAGCGCAGCTTGTGCAGCACCTGTGCGCGGCTCGCGCTGTAGCTGCGCATGAGATCAAGCTGGAGCGGATCGGGCGAGCGCAGGCCTTTCACCATCCCGATCGTGACTGGAAAGAAGCACAGGTACATCGAGATCACCGCCTTGGGAAACAGCCCCACGAAGCCCAGGCTGCCCAGCACGACCACCACCATCGGAGCGATCGCCAGGATCGGCACGGTCTGCGATGCAATGATCCACGGCAACAGGCTCCGGTCGAGCACAGGCGAGTGCACGATCCCGACCGCGAGAAGCACGCCAAGCACGGTGCCGAAGACGAAGCCCAGCAGGGTCGCCGATACCGTGACCCCGGCGTGGTAGACCAGGCTGCGCTTGTTGTCGACCGGCGTCTCAAACACGGTCTCGAAGAAGTTGCGCGCGATCTGATGCGGCGCCGGGAGTACCGGCCGCTCCATCGACCAGCTCGCCTCGATCAGCTGCCGTGCATTCCAGGACTTTCCATCGCTCTCGAAACGGTCCACGACCTGAGGCGTGTTGAGCCAGACCGCAGCCGCGTACCAAACGGCGACGAGTAACGCGAGGATGGCCACGACCGGCGCGATGCGATGACCGATACCGGTGATCGGCGGCGCCGCCAAGAGCAGCGCCTCAGTCGTCATAGCTGTGGCCGGAGCGAAGCGCTTGCCGGACGCGATGGGCTACGTCGAGGAAGCGCGTGGTCTCGCGCACATCCAGTCGTCGTCCGGCCGGGAGATCGTTGCCGATAATCTCCAGAATGCGTCCCGGTCTCGGGCTCATCACCACGATCCGGTTGGACAAGAACACCGCCTCCGAAATGGAGTGCGTGACGAACACGACGGTCTTTCCGGTCTGCTCCCACAGCCTGAGCAGCTGGTCGTTCAGATGGTCGCGCGTAATCTCGTCCAGCGCGCCGAACGGTTCGTCCATCAGCAGCAGCTCGGGCTCAAAAGCGAGGGCGCGCGCAATCGACACGCGCTGCTGCATGCCTCCCGACAGCTGCCAGGGAAATTTGCGCTCGAACCCGGCCAGTCCGACCATCGACAGATAGCGCGCTGCGCGCGACTTGCGTTCCGACGCCGGCATGCCGATGATCTCGAGGGGCAGCATGACGTTGCGCTGCACGCTGCGCCAGGCGTACAGCGCGGGGGCCTGGAACACGTAGCCATATGCCCGGTTCAGGCGTGCCGTCAGAGCGGAAACGCCGTTCACGGCGACGTGCCCGGCGCTCGGTGCTTCCAGATCCGCGATCACTCGCAGCAAAGTGGTCTTGCCGCAGCCGGACGGGCCGATGAGCGATACGAATTCGCCGCGCCGGATGGTGAGATCGATGTCGTCGAGGGCTACAACCGGAGCGTCGGCTGTGTCAAAGGTCAAGGACAGGCCGCGGATCTCGATAGCGACGGCGCCAGGCGCGTTGCCCATCGACGATTCGGCGGGCACGCCAGGCACGGCGAGCGCGGCGGAACCCGCGTCAGAGGTGGACACAGATGCGGCGTCAGCCCTGCTCCGAAACCGGGAGACGCCGCGGGTTGCGCGGGTCGTGGTTCCAGTCGACCGCTGCCTGGCCGGTGTCGACCTCGACCATGCTGATGCAGCCCGGCACCGGGCAGACGTGGTAGCAGAGGTTGCAGCCGACGCATTCTGCGTCGATCACGTCGTAGCGGCGCTTGCCGTCGACGCGCAGCGCGGCGATCGCCTGATGCGCCGTGTCTTCGCACGCGATGTGACACAGCCCGCATTGAATGCAGGAGCGCTGATCAATGCGCGCGATGATCTTGTAATTCATGTTGAGGTACTGCCAGTCGGTCACGTTCGGAACCGCCTTGCCGACGAAGTCGCGCGGGCTCGCGTAGCCCTTATCATCCATCCAGTTGCTCAACCCGTCGATCATGTCCTCGACGATCTTGAACCCGTAGTGCATCGCGGCGGTGCACACCTGCACGGTACTTGCGCCGAGCGCCATGAACTCGGCCGCATCGCGCCACGTGGCAACGCCGCCGATCCCCGACAGCGGCAGCCCGGTGCACTCCGGATCGCGCGCGATCTCCGCCACCATGTGCAGCGCGATCGGCTTGACGGCCGGCCCGCAGTAGCCGCCATGCGTCCCTTTGCCGTCAACAGTTGGCGTAGGGGCCATGCGGTCGAGATCGACGGAGATGATCGAGCTCACTGTGTTGATGAGAGACACGCCGTCGGCGTCACCGCGCTGCGCCGCGCGAGCTGGCCCGAGGATATTGGTCACGTTGGGCGTAAGCTTGACGATCACGGGCATGCGCGTGTGCTCTTTGCACCAGCGTGTCACCATCTCGACGTAATCGGGCACCTGGCCCACGGCTGAGCCCATGCCGCGCTCGCTCATGCCGTGCGGGCATCCAAAGTTGAGCTCGACGCCGTCCGCGCCGGTGTCCTCGACTTGCGCCAGAATGCGCTTCCAGGACTGCTCCTCGCACGGCACCATGAGCGACACCACCAGCGCGCGATCCGGCCAGTTGCGCTTGACCTGCGCGATCTCGCGCAGATTGACCTCGAGCGGTCGGTCAGTGATGAGCTCGATGTTGGTGAAACCCGCCATGCGCTGCCCGTTGATGTCCAGCCCGCCGTAGCGCGAAGACACATTCACGATCGGCGGATCTTCCCCCAGCGTCTTCCAGACCACGCCTCCCCAGCCGGCGTTGAACGCTCGCTCCACGTTGTAGGCTTTGTCTGTGGGTGGTGCGGACGCAAGCCAGAACGGGTTGGGAGATTTGATTCCGGCGAACGTGCTGGTGAGATCAGCCATGTTTGCTCTGCCCCAAGGAAGCTCTAAATCTATCGGTTCAACGTGCCCCGGCACGCAGCCAGCGATCGATGGCGTGGGCCGCCACCTTCCCGTCCTGCACGGCCTGGACGGTGAGATCGGCACCCGCGGTGCAATCGCCGCCGGCCCACACCCCTGGCAGCGACGTGTGGCGCTCAGCGTCGACAGCGATCTTGCCGCCTTGCATTTCCAACACCTGCCGGTCGCTGCTGCGCAGCGGGTCGGCGACCAGTACCTGACCGATGGCCTTGAACACCTGATCGGCCTCGAGCGAAAACACCTCTCCGGTTCCGACCAGGCGTCCGGTCGTATCCAGTCGCGTGTATTCGAATTCAGCCGCAATGAGCTGTCCTGCCTCAGCGACCAGCCGCACCGGCTGCGCCCAATGCTTGATGCGCACGCCATTGGTCTGCGCGAACTCTTGTTCGTGCCCGGTAGCCGACATCGCGTCGGACCCACGCCGGTACACGATCGTGACGTCCTCGGCGCCGAGCCGCTTCGCCTGCACCGCGATATCGATCGCCGTATTGCCGCCGCCGATGGCGACCACGCGTCGTCCGACCGCCAGGGTAGCGAGGTCCGGCGTCTGACGCAGTCGCTCGATATAGGCGACGGCGTCCTCCACGCCGCTCAGCGCTTCACCCGGGACGCCCAACGTCTTCGTGCCCGCCAGTCCGACGCCAAGGAACACGGCGTCGAAGTCCCGGCGCAACTCCTGCAGTGTGACTTCGCGCCCCAGGGCCCGCCCCGCACGCACCTCGATGCCGCCTAGCGCCAAGATGAAGTCGACCTCGCGCTGGGCAAATCCGTGCGGGGTCTTGTACGCGGCCACGCCGTGCTCGTTGAGGCCGGCCGCCTTCAGCCTCGCTTCGAACACAACGCTGTCATGCCCGAGCATCGCCAGCCGATGTGCACAAGAGAGGCCAGCCGGCCCGGCGCCGACCACCCCGATGCGCTTGCCGCTCGCCGCCGCGCGTCGAAATGGCTGCGCGCCGCGGCTCAGAAGCCAATCGGTGGCGTGCCGCTGCAGCAGACCGATCCTGACCGGCTTACCCTCGGACGCGTTGCGCACGCAAGCCTGCTCGCACAACACTTCGGTCGGGCAGACGCGCGCGCACATGCCGCCCATGATGTTTTCGGACAGGATGTCGACTGCGGCGCCCTTTAAGTTTCCCGTCCCGATCTTACGGATGAAGCTGGGGATGTCGATGCCGGTGGGACAGGCTTCGATGCAGGGTGCGTCGTAGCAAAACAGACAGCGGCCGGCATCGACCAGCGCTTGATGCGGCTCAAGGGGTGGCTTGGCCTCGTCGAAGTTCTTGACGTACTCGGGCGGCTGCAGCCGGCCGGCGGCAATCGCTGCGTTCCGCTTCATCGTTGTTCCTGTCCAGCCCCGCCGCGTCGCGTCGATATATGCGGAGGCCGCGCCTGGAATTCGAGCGTAACCCACTCCAGGTAGGGGGTCAACGCTCCAGCCCGCACCCTCGTGCCGCGGCTGTCGGGTAGCAACGAATTGCGCCGATGGCCCGCCGCAGGGCGGAACAGGCGGTTACACTGAACAATTAGAACCACAAGGGATTTCGCTGCATGGGTGCATTCGATCACGCCTCGCTGTACGCGCGCATCGCGGACAACGTCCAGCAGGTCATCCGCGGCCAGCCAGTCACAGTACGCAAAGTGGTGGCGGCCTTCGTCTCCGGCGGTCACGTGCTGCTGGAAGATTACCCCGGCACCGGCAAGACCACGCTGGCCAAGGCGCTGGCGCAGTCGGTGGATGCCAGATTCAAGCGCGTCCAGTTCACCCCCGACCTGCTGCCGTCGGACATTCTTGGCGTGTCCATCTTCAATCCGCAGACGCAGTCCTTCGAGTTTCACTTTGGGCCGGTGTTCACCCACATCCTGCTGGCCGACGAGATCAATCGCGCATCGCCGCGCACGCAATCGGCGCTGCTCGAGGCGATGGCCGAGCACCAGGTGAGCGTGGACGGCACGCGCCACCATCTGGCCGAGCCCTTCTTCGTGATCGCGACGCAGAATCCGGTCGAGCTCCACGGTACCTATCCGTTGCCGGAGGCGCAGATGGACCGCTTCGCGCTGCGGCTGGCGCTGGGTTACGTGAGCGCCGAGGACGAGGTGGGAATTTTGTCGGCGCAGAACCGCGTGCACCCGCTGGATGCGTTGCGCCCCTGCACCTCGGTGGCCGAGGTGCTGAGCGCGCGCCGGTCTCTTGCCGAAGTACGGGTGTCCGACGAGCTCAAGCGCTACGTCGTCGATCTGGTGGCCGCCACGCGCCGGGCACCCGCGGTGCGCCTGGGCGCGAGCCCGCGAGCGTCTCTGGCGCTGATGAAGCTGGCCCAGGCGCTGGCGGCGTTCGACGCGATGGACTTCGTGACACCCGACCACATCCAGGAGATCGCGGTGGAAGCCCTCGCGCATCGGCTGGTCCTCGACCCGCAGCGGCGCTTCGCGGGCGACACCGTCCAGCAGGTGGTGGCAGACATCGTGCGCGACACGCCAGCCCCGTATTGATGCCACGCCTGCTGCGCGCTTTCGTCCAGGTCCACCGCTTCAGCCAGTGGACGCGACGGCGCTTCACCCCGGCCGGGCTTGCGCTGGTGTATGTGCTGATGGCGGCTACTGTGTTCGGCGTCGACACGCGCCGCACCGCGGCCTACCAGATGTTCGGGCTCGCGTTCGGGCTCCTCGCGGTCGCCTATCTGGCCAGCCTGCGCTTCAGCCCCCGCGTCACGTTCGAGCGCCAGCTGCCGCAGTACGTGACCGTGGGCGAAGTGTTCTCTTACCGCCAGCGCGTACGCAACCGCGGTACGCGCCGTATTGCGGGCGTGTGCCTGCGCGACGAGCTGGCGGAGTGCTACCCAGACGCAGAGACGTTCCGCCACGCCCGCAGCGCGCGCGATCCGCAGGTGAATTGGGTTGACCGGCGCATTGGTTTCCCGCGCTGGCTCGAGCTGGTCCGACACGGGCGCGGCGCGGACATCCAGGAGGCGAACATCGCGGAGGTGCCGCCTGGCGGCAGCGTCGAAATCACCCTGTCGGCCACGCCTCTGCGCCGCGGTGTGCTGCGCTTCGAGCGTTGCCGCGTACTGCGACCAGACCCGCTTGGGCTCATCTACGCTGCGGCTGGCGTCGATGCCCCTGGCGAGCTCGTGGTGCTGCCGCGCTGCCACCCGATCCCACCGCTCACGCTGCCGGGCGCGCGCCGCCTTCAGCGCGGCGGTGTGGCGCTGTCGCACGACGTGGGCGACAGCCAGGAGTTCATGCAGCTGCGCGACTACCGCCCGGGTGATCCGCTGCGCCATCTGCACTGGCCATCGTTCGCCAAGGCCCGCAAGCCGGTAGTGAAGGAGTTCCAGGACGAGTACTTCACACGCTACGCGCTGGTGCTCGATACGTTCGGCGACGCCGCTGCCGACGTGCAATTCGAGGCCGCGGTGTCGGTAGTCGCTTCCTTCCTCGCAGGCCTCGAGATTCGCGATGCCCTGCTCGACCTGGTGTTCGTCGAGGACCGCGCCTACCGCCTGACGGTGGGGCGTGGACTGGGTCGCACACTCGACTTGCTGCGCGAGCTCGCTGCGGTCGAAGTCTGTCGCAGAAACAGCTTCGACCTGCTGGCGGCGCACGTCCTCGAGCATGCGCAGGCGTTGAGCGGCTGCATTCTCGTCCTGCTGCGAGTTGACGAACCACGCCGGCGTCTGATCCAGCGCCTGCGCAGTCTCGGCGTCCAGCTGCTCGTGCTGGTGATGGAGCCGCAGATCACCGCGGCCGAAGACGGCGTCGTGTTGCACGCCGTCAACCCGCGCGACGTAGGCGGCTCACTGCGGGCCCTCGAATGGTGATACGCGCTACGCCGCTCCTGCTCGCAGCCGGCCTGCTGTTCTGGGGATGGTTCAGCGGGTTCGTGGCTGTAGCGCTGGTTCTGGCCGCCGTGCTCGAAGCTCCGCGCTATGTCCGCGTACGCTGGGAGCTTTCCGCGCGCGACTTCGAGCGCATCGCCGATCTGTGCACCATCGCATTCGTGAGCGCGCTGGCATTCCAGTTCCTGCAGAGCCGGCACTTCCCGGACAGTCTGATCTCGGCGCTGGTGTGGCTGCCGATGCTGTTCTTCGCGTTGATCCTGGCGCAGCGCTACAGCACAGCGCAGCGCGTCCCGCTGTCCGCGTTGTTCTGGTCGCTGCGTCAGCGGACGCGCGCCAAGATCGGCGATCGCAGAGCACGGCAGGCCATCCGGCTCGACTACGCCTTCTTCAGTCTGTGCCTGCTGGCGGCGTGTGCCGCGAATCCGCGCACGCCCTGGTTCCTGGCCTGTCTGTGTGCGCTTGGCGTCTACGCCCTCTGGCCGGCCGCACCGCAGCGGCGCTCGCGGCGGATCTGGGCGCTCGTGCTCGTTGCCGGACTCGCCGTCGGCCTCGCAGCCCAGGCCGGGTTGCTGCGCGCGCAGGCCGGTCTCGAAGAATTGGTGTTCGACTGGCTGTCGCACCGCTGGCGCTCCCCCAGCGATGCGTATCAATCCCATACCGCAATCGGTGATCTCGGCGAGCTCAAGGCATCGGACCGGATCGTGGCGCGCGTCGATGCGGGACGCGATCCGCCGCCGCAGCGGCTGCGCGTAGCGACGTACGTGGTTTACTCCGCTGCCACCTGGACGGCGCCTGGCCAAAGCTTCATGCCGGTCACAGGGAGCAGCCAGACCTGGGCATTCGGGTCGGGCCGCGGTACCGGCGTGCGTCTGTCCGCCTGGCTCGAACATGAGCGGCCCTTGCTGGCGCTGCCTCTCGGAACCTTCCGACTCGACTCGCTCAACGTGTCCAGCGTCCAGCGCAACAGCCTCGGGGCGGTGCGCGTTGAGGACGGTCCGGACCTGCTCCTCTTTGCTGCGCAGTTCGACCTCGGCTCGAGCCTGGATGCGCCGCCCGACGCGGTCGATCTGACGCTGCCGTCGAGCCTGCGGCCCACGCTGCAGAAAGTGGCCGACGAGATCGGCCTGACGGACAGAGCGCACGACCCGCGCGCCGCAGCGGCGGCCATCGAAACATTCTTCGACTCACACTTCACCTACACTCTGGCGCTCTCGGGGCGCGACGCCACGTCCCGCAGCCTGAGCCAGTTCCTGCTTGCGGATCGGCGTGGTCACTGCGAGTACTTTGCGACCGCCACCGTGTTGCTGCTCAGGCAGGTGGGAATTCCGGCGCGCTATGCCACCGGCTACGCGGTGCAGGAGTGGAGCCCGCTCGAGCGCCAATACGTCGTGCGCAAGCGGCATGCGCACGCGTGGGCGCTGGCCTGGATCGATGGGCGGTGGCGCGAGCTCGACACCACACCAGCGGTCTGGACAGCGGAGGAGCGCGACGCCGCCTCCGTGCTCGAGCCTCTCTACGATGTACTGTCGCTTGTCTACTACCGGCTGTCCCTTTGGCAGTACGCGCCGGCCGACGGCGTGAATCCGGGTGTGATCATGCTGTGTGTCGCCGCGGCGCTCACGCTGTATCTGGTCTGGCGCATCTGGCGCCGCCATCGCGTGCGGGTACCGGTGGCGACGCCAGTGGATCCCGCCGCTACGCCATACGCGCGCAATTCACGCATCGTAGCGCTGCTGCAGGCGCTCAGCGCACTCGGCTACGCTCGCCCGATGGGAACGCCTCTGCTGCGCTGGGTGCGCGAGCTGCCACTCTCGGACGAGCAGTCGCGGCGACTGCTCGAGGACATTGTGCGCAACTACTACTTCCTGCGCTTCGACCCGCTCGGGTCCACCCGCGAGCAGCGCGAGCTGCTCGAGCAGCGCGTCGGGATGCTGCTCCCTCGTTTAGCGTCGAGCTGGGTGCAGCCCAGGAATGACGCTGCAAGCTGAGTGCGCCTGCGCCAGCGTCAGGCTGGGATGAGCTGCTTCCACTGCGCCGGCCAGAACTCCATCGGATCGCGCTTGAAGCCGCTCTTCGCATACTGCTGCCAGCGCCCGGCGACATAGCAAAGCAGAAGATTGGCGTGCGCCGCGACGTCCACGTCCTCCGGGATTTCTTTCTGGCTGATCGCGAAGCGCAGCGCCTGCTTGAGTGTCGTCTCGAGCCGGTCCTGCAGCTGGTTGATGCGCAGCTGCAGCCGCTCGTTCTCGTTCACCAGAGCGTCACCGATCAGCACCCGCGTCATACCTTGGTTCTTCTTGGCGAAACCCAGGAGCATCGTCAGGATCGCTTCGGTCTGCGCCAGGCCGCTCGCGTGCTCGGTTCCGATCTTGGTCACCAGCCCGAAGATGGTCTCTTCGATGAACGCGATCAGCCCCTCGAACATCTGGGCCTTGCTCGCGAAGTGGCGATACAGCGCCGCCTCTGATACATCCAGCTTCGCCGCCAGGGACGCGGTCGTGATCTTTTCGGCCGACGGCTTCTCCAGCATCTGAGCCAACGTTTGCAGGATCTGGAGCTTGCGCTCGCCGGGCTTGGTGGCCATCAGCTCACATGCAGGCTGCCCAGCATTCGTGGCAGATGCGCCACATGCCGGATGGAGACATCGACGTGTGCCGGCGCCTTGCGCCCGGCGCCGACCCACACGGTGCGCATGCCCAGCCGCTTGGCGGTCCTCAAGTTCACCACGCTGTCCTCGACCATGACGCAACGGCGGGGACGCAGCCGGTGCTTACGCAGCAGCCGCAGAAACCCTCGCCGGTCTGGTTTCGGCCGGTAACCCGTATGCTCGATGGAAAACACGTCGTCGAACAGGTCCGCCACACGCAGGATGCCGAGCACGGCAAGGGAATAATGCACTGGCGAGTTGGAAAACACCAGCTTGCGGCCCGGCAGCCGAGTGAGCACCGAGCGCAGCAGCGGATGCCGTACCACCATCCCCCGCAGCTCGGGTAGGCGGTGCGTCTCCTGCAGAAAGTGCTGCGGATCGACATCGTGGTGACGTATAAGCCCCGGCAGTGTCGCTCCGTAGCGCCGCCAGTAGCGCATCCGCAGCGCGTTGGCCTCGTCTCGGCCCAGGCCCAGATGCACCTCCAGGTAAACCGTCATGGCCCGGTTCAAGTGCGGGAAAATGTGGGGCCCGGCGTCGTGAAGCGTATTATCCAGATCGAATATCCAGGTGGGCCCCCGCGGCCCGCTGCGCCTTTCGCGCCGGGCGTCCATCAGCGGCTGCGGATGAGCGTCCCCACCCCCTCATCGGTCAGCACCTCGAGCAGCAGCGCGTGCTGCACCCGCCCGTCGATGATGTGCACGCTTTTGACGCCGGCCTTGGCCGCGTCCAGCGCCGATGAGATTTTCGGCAGCATCCCTCCCGAGATGGTGCCGTCAGCGAACAACGCGTCCACCTGCCTGGGCGTCAGGCCGGTCAGCAGGTTGCCATTCTTGTCCAGAACGCCTGGCGTATTGGTGAGCAGGATCAGCTTTTCTGCGCGCAGCACCTCGGCCAGCTTGCCCGCCACCAGATCGGCGTTGATGTTGTAGCTCTTGCCGTCCGCGCCGACGCCGATAGGCGCCACGACCGGAATGAACTCCCGCGTCTCGAGCAGAGCGACGATCTCGGGATCGATGCTGTCCACCTCACCGACCTGGCCGATATCCAGCAGCTCGGCTTCCCGATCGGGCTGCTGCAGGAGCAGCTTGCGTGCGCGGATGAAGGCGCCGTCCTTCCCGGTGAGGCCGATCGCGCGTCCCCCATGCTGGTTGAGCAGGTTGACGATCTCCTTGTTGACGAGCCCTCCCAGGACCATCTCGACGACGTCCATCGTCTCGTCGTCGGTCACCCGCATGCCCTGGACGAATTCACCCTTCTTGCCGAGGCGTTTGAGCAGCTCGTCGATCTGCGGTCCGCCGCCGTGCACCACCACGGGGTTCATGCCGACCAGCTTGAGCAATACGACGTCGCGCGCGAACGAGTGCTTGAGTTGCTCGTCCGTCATGGCATTCCCACCGTATTTGACCACGATGGTCTTGCCCGAGAAGCGGCGAATGTAGGGGAGGGCCTCGGCCAGGATCTTGGCGCGCTGGCCGGCGCTGGATTCGCTCAATGCCACGAGGATTGCCGTATGCCGGTCAAAGGCCTGATTCTACCGGCGTGCTGTGAAACAAAACAGGCCGCGCGAGGCGGCCTGTTTTGCTGACGCGGGCCCCTCCTCCCTGCCCTGCGGCCGGGAAGGGGAAGCTCGTTACTGTACCGTGAGTGTCCGAGTCGACGCTGCCGCCTTCTTGGGCAGCACCAGCTCCAGAACACCGCCCTCGTACTTGGCCTGAGCCTTGTCCTGGTCTACGTCCTGAGCCAGAGCGAACGAGCGGTACACCTTGCCGTAGTAGCGCTCGGTGCGCAGCGCCTTTTCACCCTGCTTCTCTTCCTTCTGACGCTTGACCTCGGCGCTGATCGCCACCTGGTTGCCGTCGACCGATACCTGAATATCTTCCTTCCTGACGCCCGGGATTTCTGCCTGCACCGTGTAGGCGCCCGCATCTTCCTTGACGTCGATCTTCACGCGCACCGGCTCCTGATGCTCCAAGCGCATCGGGCGCAGAAAAAACCCCTTGACCAGATCGTCGAACGAGTCTTCGAACGGGTCCCAACGAGTGATGTTTGCCATGATCGTCTCCTGTGTCTCCTGAATCCCATGAGTCTCTCGGCGGGCTGCTGCCGACAGCAGCTAGATAGGAGTCGCCAAGGGGATTTCAAGGGCTGGCGGGTCAGCTCTCCTTGATCCAGATCAAGGTGTTGTCCCGCCAGCCCGGACCCGTCGTGGCGCCGCTCCGACGTCAGCCTCGTGCCTGGCACCAAATATGCACTGAGGCTTTTCTATCTAGCGAGGCATCCGCTCCGGAGTGCAGATGAAATTCGACCCAGTCATAGCAGTCGTGTGCGCCGTGCTCGGCCTGTTCGCAGGACGGGCATCACCCGAAGACGCCGAACGTCCCAGACCCATCGATCGGGTGTGCATCAGCCGCATGCTGATCGTGCAGAGCATGGATCACGTCAAGCGCAGCGGCAAGACCGAGCAGCAATACCGGAGCGAGAATCCATTCGACCCGCGCTGGGAGCCTGCCGTCAAGCAGGAAGTCAGTGACGTGATCGCCTACGTATGGTCCCACTCGCACGAGGAGAACATCGAATTCTCCAGCAGCGTAATGCAGGCGTGCTACGCGCAGAACCCGCAGTCGTGAGGCGGGCGGCCCGCATCATCCGCGCCGCCGGACGTACGACCGGACCTGAGTGGCGGCAAGAGCGCTGACCTCCACTAGTCGGCGCCGCCGCCAAAACAACCGTCGCACAAAGCGCGATCCACGCCCACACGCCTGACGCGCACCGCCCATGGGCAGGCGGCGAAGGCCAAGCAGCGTGCAGCGTATACTTCGGCACCGTAGGCTGCTGGCCGGAGCCGATAGTTGAATTCGATCTTCTCGTCAGCATCTGACCTTTCCGTCGCCGTCAGACGGCGTGCGTTGTCCGCCCGCGACGTGATCGAGCAGCACCTCGCCCACATCCGGCAGCACAACCCGGCGCTGAACGCTATCGTGACGCTCGACGAAGAGGGTGCCTTGCGCGCTGCGCGCGAGGCTGACGGCGCGCTCGCTCGGGGCGCACCGTGCGGTCCGCTGCACGGCGTGCCCTTCACGCTCAAGGACTGCCACGCGACGCTGGGCATGCGCACCACGGCTGGCCACCCAACCCTGGCCGATCATGTGCCGGCGGAAGATGGCACGGTCGCGGCGCGGTTGAAAGCGGCCGGCGCCATTCTCGTCGGCAAGACGAACGTCCCACCGATGGCGATGAGCCTGCAGACCGACAATCCGATCTTCGGTCGAACCAACAATCCCTGGAATCCGGCGCGAACGGTGGGCGGCTCGAGCGGAGGCGCGGCTGCCGCGGTGGCGGCAGGGCTGGTGCCGTTCGACATCGGCAGCGACATGAGCGGATCCATTCGCATCCCTGCTCACTATTGCGGGGTGTTTGGACTGAAACCCACGGCGAACCGGCTCCCGATCACCGGTCACATCCCTCCTCCGCCCGGCGTACCACGCCTGGATCGTCAGATGGCTGTGGTGGGCCCCATCGCCCGCTGCGTGGAAGACTTGGACCTGCTGTGCGGAATACTGGCTGGCCCGGATGGGCGCGACACCGAGGTGCCGCCGGTACCCTGGAGCGCGCATCCGACCCCGAGTGTCTCGGAGCTGCGCATCGCTTGGCTGCCGGTGTTCCCCGCCGTGCCCACTGCACGCGCGGTACGCCTCGCGACCGAGCGCGTCGCGGCACAGCTTGCGGCCGCAGGTGCGCGCACGGAGCAGCGCGACCCTGGCGTTTCGATCGAGGAGATCAACGCGGTCTGGGCGGACTATTTCCCCCTCGCAGCGCAAACTCTCCGGCAGGTATCGGGCAGCACGCTGCCGGTGAAGCCGACCGAGCCGGGGCCGGCGGCGTTGGCTCAATGGGTGCGCGTCCAGGAACGCCGCGACGGGCTGGTCACGAGGATCGACGATCTGCTGCGCGAATTCCACGCATTCCTTTGCCCCGCCGTGATGTCTGTGGCGTTTCCCCACAGCGCGCCGCGCTCGCCCATCCCGGTAGATAACAAGCTCGTCGAGTCGCGCTACGTGGATCACTATTTGTATCCCTTCAACATGACTGGGCACCCGGCCCTCGTATTGCCCGCCGGCCTTGCAGACGACGGCCTGCCGGTGGGCGTTCAACTCGTGGGGCGGCGCTGGGCAGACGAGCGCTTGCTGGCTACCGCCCGAGCGGTGGTTTCGGTGATCGGCGGCTTTCGCGCGCCGCCGCAGTTTGCGTGACGCGATGAGCGCAGTCTGCAGGGCCTTGGCGACAGCCCTTCTTTGCGCAGCGCTCGGCGCCACGCCAAGGCTCGTGCTCTCTCAGGCTCTGCAGCCGCATCAACAGCTCGCTCGAGAGATCTACCGCGAGCTGGTCGAAATCAATACCGTTACCGGGACTGGAGATACAGCGCGCGCGGCCCAAGCGATGGCAGACCGTCTGCGCGCCGCCGGGTTCGCCGACGACGATGTGCACGTGCTCAGCCCCGCCCCGCGCAAAGGCAATCTGGTCGCACGGCTGCGCGGCTCGGACGCACGCAAGCCGATCCTGCTGTTGGCCCATCTCGATGTCGTGGAAGCCAAGCGCGGGGCATGACATCCGGTGCGACCGACGGCAGCTTCCTGCGCAATGCCGGCATTCCCACCTACGGCCACAGCGGTCTGGCACTGGACGTTGCCGACGTGCGCTTTCACGGCAAGGACGAGCGCATCCCAGTCAAATCATTCTACGACGGCCTCGAATACCAGTATCGCTTGGTCAAGGCGCTCGCTTCGCCGAGGTGATGCAGCGGTTCGATTTCAGCGATACCGGGCGAGTCTCCAAAAAAGAAAGCCCTGCGCGCAGGCAGGGCTTCACTGGAAAACTTAAGAGCAGCTACTACTGCGAGCCGGCCGTGACCGTGACCTCGACCCGTCGATCGGGCTGCAGGCACGCGATCAATTTCTGCCTGCTTTGCTCGGCGCAGCGCTTGTAGGTCGCGAACTCCTCGGTCTCACCGCGCCCCTCGGTTCTGATGCGGTCGACCGGGATCCCTTTGCTGGCGAGATACTGCTTCACCGATGCCGCTCTCCGCTCCGACAGGCTTTGGTTGTACAAAGCAGAGCCGATCGGGTCGGCAAAGCCGACCGTGCGAACTTCACCGTACGCGGTTCCCCGGAGCTGCTGGATCAGCTCGTCCAGCTTGTTGCGCGACTCGGCTCGGATCGAGTACTGATCGAAGTCGAACAGGGGATCTGCTTCGACCGTGATCGTCATCGGCAGCACGGTAGCAGGCGGCGTCTTCGCCTCGGCAGTGCTCGCCGGCTTGTCGTCGTCAGCAAAGTTGTCGGGCTCCCGCACGAGCTCCTCCGGCGCTGACTGAGCTCCTTCGTCGGCGAAGGTACTCGGCGCCGCGGCCTCTTCGGTGGCAGGCGCGGAGTCGTCGCTGAAATCCGCCGATGCTGGAGTATCCTCGTCCGCGACGCCAGCGGTCTCGTCCGTGAACCGCGGCTGCGCGGCGACGATATCTTCCTCGGGTGTGGCACCAGCATCGTCGGCAAATCTCTGCGGCCCGCCGGAGCTCTCGCTCTCGGCGCGCGCGTCATCGTCTACAAACGGCTGGTGCGCAGGCGCCTGGTCGTCGGCGGCCACGCTGGAATCGTCCGTGAATTGCTGAGCGGAAGGCTGGTCTTCGTGCTGAGGCTCCGCCGCGTCATCCACAAAACGCTCGGGCTGCCTGGCATCTTCCTGCGGCGCTTGGCTGTCGTCCTTGAATACGGTCGGCGGAGCCTCGTCTTCTGCCTGGGGCGAGGCCGCGGCCACCGGCGCAGGGCTGGGTTTGGCGAGCTCGGTCTGCGCGTTGGCCGAGCGATGCTGAACGTTGCCGGCGCAGCCCACCAACAAAGCAGCGAGCAGCGCCGATGTGAGCTTCACAATTGCCGCGCACGATGTCGTGCCAGGCAGACACACTGGAGGTGTTTCTCGGGTCGAACAGAGGTTGGCCATGTGCATGGGGCTCCTGACGGAATTCGCGGCAAGCCGCGATACTGGCGAAGGGCTGGCGGCACTCGAAGCGCTGTGCGCGCTCGAGGAACGAGCCCGGGCCGACTCGGGAGTGGTTCAGTTACACGACTAGCGCGGAACTGCGAAGCAATGACCGCGCCAAACAGACGCGGTGGATGGTGGGCTTGTCCGGAACGCCGCGCACGCTGCTCATTCGACGGAAATATCGACCCTGACCATATTTCACGGGAAGTGAACAGATACTTCTGCGCACGCGGCGAGCCGTGGCGCCGCGCGGAACTGCCCGCGCCCGGGCTGGCCGCGGCGCATCGGCTGACAAATTGCGTCGCGTGAGGCACCTTCGTGGAACCCGACCGGCAGCCTTAGGGCACGGGCGTTGAATCCGGCAAGCAGCCGGGGGCGTATGTGTGGATGCGTGCCCGGAGGGTTGCGGTCCAGCTCGGGTGCGCGCCCGCCTGCACCCGACTGGACCATGCCAACGTAAGGAGACAGCAAGCATGAGCCAGACACACCGATTGAGCGGCGTCGCGCTCGCGGCCGCCGCCGCCACTTTGTTCTTGGCAGGTTGTGCTTCGGACGGAAGCGCTCCGGCAAAGACCGCGGACAGCAGCGCCGTGACGGTCAAGTGCTACGGCGCCAACAGCTGCAAGGGCCAGGCCGAGTGCAAGACCGCGATGAACGGCTGCAAGGGCCAGAATGCGTGCAAGGGCAAGGGCTTCGTGTCGCTGACGGAGCAGGCCTGCGTCGATCGTCTCGGCCGCGTCTGATACCATCTTTATTGTTCCAGCTACCGGCAGGTGCCCCGCGGGCACCTGTTCCCCGACTCCTTCGATGTCCGCATCCATGACCGCTCCGGCGCTCGGCTTTGGACTCGGCTTACGCACAGCGCATTACGAGGAGATCCTCGCCGGCCGCAGCGCCGTCGACTGGTTCGAGCTGTTGTCGGAGAACTACCTGGTTCCGGGCGGCAAGCCTCTGCATTATCTCGACCGCATTCGAGCCGACTATCCGGTAGTCATGCACGGCGTATCGCTGTCGATCGGCAGCACCGACGCGCTCGACTTCGACTACCTCGGTGCCCTCAAGTCGCTGGCTGAGCGCGTGAGTCCGCACTGGATCTCGGACCACCTGTGCTGGACCGGCGTGGACGGGAAGAACACGCATGACCTCCTGCCCATGCCCTACACCGAGGAGGCGGTCAGACACATCGCCTCGCGCGTCGAGGCGGTGCAGGAATTCCTGGGGCGGCGCATCCTGCTCGAGAACGTGTCGAGCTATGTGAGCTATCGCGAATCGGAGCTCACGGAGTGGGAGTTCCTGGCCGAGATCGCGCGTCGCGCCGATTGCCTGATCCTGCTCGACGTGAACAACATCTACGTATCGGCCTTCAATCACGGTTTCGACGCCGAGCGATATCTGGCCGGCGTCCCGCCCGAGCGGGTGCAGCAGATCCATCTCGCCGGACACAGCCACTGCGGCGATCACATCATCGACACACACGATGCCGATATCATCGACCCGGTCTGGGACCTGTACGCCAAAGCCATCCAGCGCCTTGGCCCCGTCTCCACCATGATCGAGCGCGACGACCACATCCCGGCGTTTGCGGATCTGGTCGCGGAGCTGGATCGCGCGCGGCGCATCGCCAGGACCGTGTTGCAGCGGGAGGCCGCATGACAGCGCTGGCCGACCTCCAACACGCATTCCAGCGCTACGTGCTGCGCGGCGAGGCGGGCGTGATCGCTCGGATCGGGGGAGCGGAGGGGGTTGATCCGCAGCGGCGCATGCGCATCTACCTCGACGCCTACCGCCTGCGCCTGGTCGAGGCCCTGGCAAACGACTACGAGGCGCTGCGCGCCCTGCTGGGCGGGGAGCAGTTCAACGACGCCTGCCGCGCCTATGTGGAAGCTACACCGTCGCTCTTCCGTAACGTGCGCTGGTACGGTGGAGGGCTGGCCGAGTTCCTGCGCACGACACCGCCCTGGGCGCATCAGCCCGTCGCGTACGAGCTGGCGCTGTTCGAGTGGACTCTGACGCTGGCCTTCGACGCCGCCGACCTCCCGGGCGCCCGCTTCGAGGATCTCGCCCGCCTGCCGCCGTCCGTCTGGCCGGAGATGAGGATCGTGCTGCATCCGTCCGTGCACTTGATCGCGCTGCGCAGCAATGCCCCCACGCTGCGGAAAGCCACCGACGCGGGCGAGGCGCTGCCGCGCCCAATGCTGGCGGACAGCGCCAAATCCTGGCTGGTCTGGCGCAAAGAGCTGATACCGCGCTTCCGCTCGCTGAGCGAGGCGGAGTCGTGGGCGCTCACAGCGATCGGGGATGGCGCCACCTTCACTGCCCTATGTGAAGGTCTGTGTCGCTGGTTTACGGCGGAGCAGGCGCCGTCCGAAGCCGCCACGCTTTTGCGGCGATGGGTAGACGACGAGCTGATCAGCGGGTTCGCTACGCAAAGATGAGGCAGGCCGGTGCCTAGCTCGAGTGCATGAAGCTGCACATCGGCCCACCCTCACCGCATGATGATTTCTTGGACCGTGAACTCTTGTTCCAGGACTTCGCCAGAGTCCTGCACGACAGGGAAGCGGATCGACTTGCCCGGGGCAAGGTCGGCGACAAGGATTTCCCTGCGGAAAGCTTTTCTGCTCTTGACGTCTTGGGTGAAAAGGACCAGTCGGTCCGGTTTTCGGATGAACGTGATGAGACTTCTTGCAGCGGGAGGGCCGCCACGCTCGTAGCCGACCACAGCCGGTCCGACGGTGGTTGCGTCTACCCGCTGTCCCTTCTGATCGGATAGCCGCACTATGGTCACCGTGTCGAAAGAAAAATTCGCCTTGCTCAACTCTTGGCGCATGGCCGCGATCTGCTTCAAGTCGCTGATCACCGCCCAATCGGTCGCTGTCGTGTCATTCACAGCCGACGGCTCTGTGCCGCCCCGAGCGTAATCGGCAAGGCCGACCGCGACGAGACTGGCGACAACCACAAACCGAAGCAACATGTTAATCACCTGCAGGAGAGCAAGATTCTCGGTGCGGCATTATACAGGGGAACGTTGCCTGTCGAGATCTCCGCCCAATCAAATCACCACCATGCTGTAACGCGCTTGTGTACGACGTCGTATTCGGCGGTCAGCACACTCTCCGGTGAGCTAATCCGGATTCGCAGCGACGAGGTGTCCAACGTCCAGGACACTACGCGATCGAACGCAACTGAGTCCTCGCTGAACAAAACCGTGCGGTCCTGGGGCTCATTATCTCGCAGCTTGCCGTACTCCTTGAGGATTGCCCTGATCGTTTCCGGCTTAAGTCCAGTCAGCGCGACAAATGCCTCTGGCGATCCAAAATCCGCCGACAGCCCAAACGAGTCGGGTGATCCAAGCATGAAGTTATCCCGCAACAGGACGACCCTGTCGGGTGACATGCCGCGCACATAGTTCAGCTCCTGCCACATGACGATCGGTGCGTTTCTCGCCGGGTAGGAAGGCGTAAGGCGCCGGTAGTAATCGCTCTCCGCGCCTCTTCCGTCCGTGATGAAGTCGTCCTCATCCCGCCAGTCGACCAGGGCTGCCGCTAGATCTTTAGCCTCCCCCTCCGGGATCTTGAGATACACCAGGTAGCGCCACAGCGCGTTGTACGGGATCGAATTGAGGTTGGGTAGGGCGTTGATCGGAGTGATCCTCACGGCATACTCGACGTCACCGATTTTCAGCTTGTAGGGCTCCACTTGAGGCTGAAACAGAATACCTTTACCTTCGTGACTCTGAGTCCGCTGCGCGCTGCCGCCACTGGTCGACGCCGACCCGCCGGGACCGGCGTCGATGTTGAACTTCATCTGCGCAAGCGCCGCCTTGAGCCAGGCGACCTGGGCTTGTATCTCGGACGGCATGTTGCGGTTGGCAGCCAGCAAGTCCTGGAATTGAAGGTAGCGTGGATCCGCGGCAAGATTGCGATCCTGCAAACCGGCTTCCACGAACTCGAGCAGCAGTTGCTCTTGCCTTCGCTGCACAGTCTGGGCGATTTGCCTTTCGACGAATAGCGCCGAGGGAGGATGTATCTGCCCTAATTCGAACAAGACCAGCGCAATCGCGACCAGCATGATGGCTACGTACATCACGATGAAGCCGCTGTCGCTATTGGGCCGCACGTAGCGCTTCCTCTACAAAGGCAGGGCCCACCTCAGCTGAGGCCGGGAGTGCGTTGATCTTCCGCGCTGCAGGCGCGTACTTGAAGGCACAGTTCCGACTCCCGTTGGGCTCCAGCTCGAAACTCACGACGGCCAAGACACGGCTCGGCACGTTCTGTCCGTGCTGCCTCGCAGGGAGATACTGGGCCGCGCTATGTGCATCTATGACTGACTGATCGAAGACGTCCGGGACATCTGCGTGCAGAATCCGCACGGCTTGCACTTCGCCCGCCGGGGAGACGTAGACTGCAGCCAGCACACAGCTCTCCAGACCAAGGCGGACTGCTTCGGAAGGGTAAATCGGCACGTTCGCGCCCTGCATCGCCATCGCCTCTCGGCTCTCGGGGCCTGGGCTCGCTTTCTCCGGGCGCTCGCTCGATGCCGCCGCTTGCGTGCGATCTTGGGCGAGCTCGGCGTTCGAATCGTCCGCGAGCGGCGATGCGCCGCTCGCTGTTTTGGCCACTTCGACGGATGCTACCTTCCCCGCCGCCGCGTCGACTACCGACCTGCCTTCAGCAGCGGACTTGTCCCGGCGCGCTAAGCCGGCGGCCTCCCGCGTCTCGCCCGGCGGCGTCGGCGCCTGTCGAGCGTTTGCTTTCGTCGTCCGGATCGTAGCCTGCAGGACGATCTGCGCTCCTTTCTCCGAACGATCGCTGCGGAGCAGATGAATTGTTGGGAAGAAGATCAGCATCAGATGCAGGGAAGCGGAGAGGATCAATGCTATCGCCAACCGAATCCACTTATCTTGGTCAGCCATCCGCGGAACGCGTCTCGAACCACAAGGTATAGCTTCTGCCGGCTCTAGAAAAATGCAGCTCCACCAGACGCGGCGCGCCGTCCTGTCGCCATGCACTACGCCACTGAGCCTCGCCTATGTCAGTGGCATCGCCGGGCAAAAATCGGAAGGACAGGTCCTCGACCCCGTTGAGGAGCTGGCTGGGCGCAGATTGCAGAGTCTGATACCGCAATAGGGAGAGATCAAACGTGGCGGTCGGCCACCAAGCGGGTAGGGCTTGCTCCTGATAATAGAGCACGCGCTTCGTCCCATCATAGTGGTAGCGAGCCAAGACCGGTTTACCGTTGGATCCGGCGCCCCTGCTGTGCCAGCTGAACACTGTAAGCTCGGAGGCTTGCCCCTCGAGTTGTCGTCCCGCGATCGGGGGTGCGACGAATACATGCAGCAATTGGCTGCGCAATTGATGCTGCACGGACCATTCGTGCCCTCCGGAACGCAATGAGAGCGCCGACCGACCCACGGATCGATACACCCCAGTCACAAGTGCGACCAACCCGACGCAGATCGCCAGCACGATCAATATCTCCATCAGGGTAAAGCCGCCCGGCCGCAAGCCGGCTTCTCCAGCGTGACGGCTAGCGCACATCTGCGAGATTGAAGACTGCGAGAAGAATGGAGATCACCATGAACCCCACGCCGCCCCCCATGGCGATGATGATCATGGGATCGAGAACAGCTATCAGGGATTTCAACCGATTGCGGAAGTCATGTTGAAGGATGTCCGCCACGCGAGACAAGCTGTTGCCCAGATTGCCCGTTTCGTTTCCCAGCTTGACATAGCGGTGAAATTGTTGAGGCAAACCCGGGATGCGTGCCACAGCGCGCGGCAGAGGATCCCCCTTGCGCAGTGCCAGCAAGCAATTCTCCAGCCCCTCTCTCTGCAACGGATTAGTGAGCAAAGGGCGCGCGATTTCCACCGCTTGCGCCAGCGGGGTTCCGCCCGTGAGCATGATCGAAAGCGCCCTGGCCAGCTTGAAGGCCGCGAACTCTCCCAGCAATTCCCCCAAGAGTGGCGCGCCCATCTGCAGAGCGTGCCACCTGCGGTTGACGGGCTCGACGCGAGCCACCGCCACGACCCCGGCGGCGGCGAGAACAACCAGCAGGACAATTGAAATCAGCCCATGCGCGATCAAGAAATCGCTGAGCGAGAACAGAATGCGCGTGCCCAGCGGCAACGTGCGCTGCGATTCTTCATCGAAAATATCCTTGAACACAGGGACCACGAACCAGACGATTGCAACCATCGACA
>Ga0335080_10001153_pt1 | contig 25524 bp, 28 predicted proteins | sample Lox_Sample_34_FD_206720 | JGI IMG/M metagenome (GOLD analysis project Ga0335080, IMG submission 206720) | Soil microbial communities from Loxahatchee National Wildlife Refuge, Florida, United States - Lox_Sample_3.4 | ecosystem: Environmental > Terrestrial > Soil > Wetlands | place: USA... | reverse complement strand
GGGGAACGCGGCCCGTTCACGGGCAGGGTCGGGCCGCAGTCTTATCCGACGGCCGCATTGCCGGTCGCGGCTTCATGGTCCGTCCACGGACTCCCGTCCGGCAACTCCAAAACGAACCCCATGTCGCGCACCATGGCGAAATCGGCCGACGGCGCCTGCCCCGGCGTGGTGAGATAGTCGCCCATGAACATGGAATTGGCGGGATAGAGCCCGAGCGGCTGCAGGCTGCGCAGGTGCACCTCGCGCCCACCCGCAATGCGCAGCTCCTGCGATGGGAGCATGAAACGAAACAGACACAGCGCACGGAGGCAGCGCCGCGGATCGAGCTCGGCGGACTGCTCGAGCGGAGTTCCGGGTATCGGAATCAGGAAATTCAGCGGAACACTGTGCACGCCCGCTTCGCGCAGCGAGGCGGCAAGATCGATGATGTCGTCGTCGGTTTCGCCCATGCCGATAATGCCGCCCGAGCACAGCCTGATCCCCGCGTCGCGCACGTGGTCGAGCGTCGCGAGCCGGTCGGCAAACCCGTGCGTGGTGCAGATCGCGTCGTAGTGGCGGGCGGAGGTATTGAGATTGTGGTTGACCGTGTCCACCCCGACCTCCGCGAGCCTCCGCGTCTGGTCCTCGTTCAGGAGTCCCAGGCACACGCACACCCGCATGTCGTGCCGCTGGCGGATTTCGGCGACCGCGTCGATCACCTTGGCGAACACCCGTTCTCCCGGAGCGCGTCCGGAAATCACGAGACAGAACGTCGCCGACTTGAGCGAGGCCGCGCGCTCCGCGGCCGCGAGGATCCGCTCGCGCGCGAGCATCGGATAGTGCTCGATGGCCGCCGTGGAGACCGCCGACTGGGAGCAGTAATGACAATCTTCGGGACACAGCCCGCTCTGGGCGTTGAGCAGGAAATGCAGCCGAACCCGATTGCCCCAATGATGCCGCCGCACGCGGTACGCCGCAGCGAGCTGGTCGAGCAGCTCCTCGTCGGGGGCGGCGAGCACGGCGCGCGCGCTTGCCCGATCGATCACCCCGCCGGCGAGCGCGACGTCGGCCAACGCATTCCAGTCCCAGCGGGTCATGCTCTAGTCTCCGTATTGCAGGATCAGTGCATCGAGGCCCGAGGCGTGGGCGGTTGCGCCCAGGTGTTCGATATCGCCGGTGCGCTCGGTCCAGGGAAACAATAGCAGGGGAACGCCCGGCGCGAGGGCGCGCAGCGCCTCAGGATTCGTTTCGGTCGCGAGGTCGCGTGCCGGCGTCACGGCGTTCAGCACGATCCCGCGCACCCTGAGTCCCGAGTGCGCCGCGGCTTCGAGCGTGAGCAGGACATGATTGATCGCGCCCAGCCGGTTTGCGGCGACGATCACGAGATCGAGTCCCCAGCGCAGGAAGAGATCGGCGTACGACAGGCGGGGCGCGATCGGCACGAGCAGCCCTCCGGCCCCCTCGACGACCACGGCATCCGCATCCCGCGTGACCCTCTCGAAGGCGGCATCGAGCGCGCGCATATCGACAGGCGTGCCGGCCCGTTCCGCGGCCATGCGCGGCGCGAGCGGATCGGCATAGCGGAAGGGGTTGACGTCCTCGAGCGGACGCTTGACGCCGGCCGCGCGGGCCAGGAGCCCGGCGTCGTCGGGACCACGCGCGGTGACGCCCGTCTCGATTGGCTTCATGGCCGCCGCGCGAATTCCGCGTCGGCCCATGAGGGTGAGCAGTGCCACGCTCAGCACGGTTTTCCCGACCCCGGTATCCGTCCCCGTCACGCCCAGACGAATCACGCAGGGGTTCGCTCGAGGAATTGCCGCACCACGTCGTAGGCCCGAGCCAGATCGTCTCGAGTGGAGCAGTAGGGAGGCAGGAGGTAGACCACGTTGCCCAGCGGCCGCAGCAGCACGCCACGCTCGAGCGCGAACGACGCCAGCTCGATACCGACGGGATTCAGGTAGCCTGCGCCGTCACCCTCGATGTCGAAGGCCGCCATCGTGCCGAGCACCCGGGAATTTCGCACGGCGCGATGACTGCCCAGCTTCGCGAGCTCCTGCTCGTGCGCGCATTGAATCTCGTGCCGCGCTCGAGTGCTCGCCTCATCGAGCAGCCGCAGGCTCGCGAGTGCCGCGGCGCAGGCGATGGGGTTCGCGGTATACGAGTGGCCGTGAAAGAACGTACGCCGGCGATCGGCGCCGAAAAATGCCGCGAAGATTTCCTCGCGCACCGCCGTCGCGCCCAGCGGGAGAAATCCCCCGGTCAACCCCTTTGACAGGCAGACGATGTCCGGCTCGACCCGGGCGTGCTCGCAAGCGAACACGGGTCCGGTGCGTCCGAACCCGGTGAGCACTTCGTCCACAATGAGCAGCACGCCGGCGGCTTGGGTCCGCTCGCGGATCGCGCTCAGAATCTCGGTGGCGTAGACTCGCATCCCACCCGCCCCGAGCAGCAGCGGCTCGACGATTACCGCGGCGAGGTCGCGTCCTCTTTCATCGAGCAGGCGGTCGAGCGCGCGCAACATCTGCTCGCGGTCGAAACCGGGGTCGGGAAGCCGCTCTACCTGGAACAGCTGGCCGGCAAACGGTTCGGTGAACACGCCGCGATCGCTCGCCGCCATCGCTCCGAACGTGTCGCCGTGGTAGGCATGCTCGAGCGCCGCGATCAGCGGCCGCCGCTCGCCGCGGTTGTGCCAGTACTGGAGGGCGAGCTTGAGTGCCACTTCCACAGCCGTCGAGCCGTCGTCCGAGAAGAACACCCGCTCGAGTCCGTGCGGGAGAACGCCGACCAGCGCCGCCGCGAGCTCCGCCCCCGGCTCGTGGGTGAATCCGGCGAAGATCACCTGCTCGAGCGTCGCGGCTTGCCGCGCGATCGCCGCGGCAATGGCCGGGTGCGCGTGACCGTGCAGCGTTACCCACCAGGAGGAGATGGCGTCGAAAATCGGCGCGCCGTCGTCCCGGTACAGATATGCCCCCTCCGCCCGGGCGATGGGGACGGGAGCGGCGGCGAGGGCGTGCTGCGTGTAGGGGTGCCAGACGTGGCGCCGGTCGCGCTCCGCAACCCTGCTCACGTCCGTGCCAACGCCTCGAGCAGCGCGTCGACCTGGTGCGCGGTGTGGGAGCTGCTCACCGTCAGCCGCAGGCGCGACGTCCCGGCGGGAACCGTGGGCGGGCGAACCGCGCCGACCAGAAATCCCGCCCCGCGCAGTGCCGCGCCCGCGCGCATCGTGTCGTCGTTCGATCCGATAATGACGGGAATGATGTGTCCCGTGTCGGGGCCCGCCGCGTGGCGGCCGAGCGCCTTGATTCCGGCGCGAAGCCGCCGGGCCGTTTCCCACACGCGACAGCGTCGCTCGGGTTCGCGTACGACAATCTCGAGCGCCTCGAGCGCCGCGGCCGCGAGCGCGGGCGGGCTCCCGGTGGTAAACACAAAGCTGCGGGCGCGATTCGAGATGTAGTCGATCAGCGTGGACGACCCGCCCACGAATGCTCCCGCCGTGCCGAGCGCCTTCCCCAGCGTGCCCATCCACACGTCGATGGCTCCGCGCACCCCACGCTGCTCGACGGCCCCGCGTCCCGTCTCCCCCAGCACGCCAATGCCATGGGCGTCGTCTACGTAGGTCCAGGCGTCATGGCGACGCGCGAGATCGGGTAGTGACTCCAGGGGATAAAGATCACCGTCCATCGAGTAGATGCCTTCGACCACGATGAGCCGGCGCCGATAGCGCTTGCCGGTTTGCTCCAGCGCGCGCTCGAGCGCCGCACAGTCCGCGTGCGGAATGATGTGCACCTCGGCGCGCGACAGCCGGCAGCCGTCGATCAGCGAGGCATGGTTGGCGCGGTCGGAATAGATCGCGTCGCCTTGACCTACGAGGGCGGGAATCGTGCCCGTGTTGGCGAGATACCCGCTCGAAAACAAGAGCGCACGCTCGACGTCGAGAAACGCCGCCAGCGCCGTTTCGAGCTGCTGGTGCAGGACGTGATGTCCGCTGATGAGCCGGGCCGCGCCGGCGCCCGTGCCCGCACGCTCGAGTGCGACAGCGGCGGCGCGGGCGAGACGCGGGTCGGACGCGAGTCCGAGATAGTCGTTCGATGCGAAATCGACCAGCTCCCGTCCGTTCTCATCCACCAGTGCCCCGTGCCGCGAGTCGAGCGGGCGCAGCGTGCGCCGCAGGCCCGCCTGGTCCAGCGCGCGCAGCTCGTCCGAGAGCACGTGATCGAGCGGCGGCATCAGGTGATCTCGAAGCGAATCGACACGGCAGGGGCGGAATGCGTGAGCGCTCCCATCGAGATGAGCGACACTCCCGCTGCGGCGTAGGCGCGCACGTTCTGCAGCGTGATGCCTCCCGATGCCTGCGTGGTCACGTCTGGCCCCGCGCGCTCCACCCAGCGCCGGACCCGATCCGGCGGCTGGTTGTCGATCAGGATGTGCCGGACTCGGGCGGCCAGGGCTTGCTCGAGCTGAGCCTCGTTTTCGACTTCGACGATCACGGGAACGCCGGGCGGCGCGCGTCGCAGCGCGTCGGCAAGGGAGAGGCCCGCCCGCTCGAGCAGCATCCAGTGATTGTCCTTCCAGAGCACCGCGTCGGCGAGCGAAGCGCGATTGTCCACTCCGCCGCCCAGCTTCACGGCGTAGCGCTCCAGCGCCCGCAGTCCCGGCGTGGTCTTCCTGGTGTGGGTAATCTGCGCCCCGGTGCCCCGGACCGCATCGACCGCGGCTCTGGTCAGGGTGGCGACACCGGCAAGGTGCTGGAGAAAGTTCAGCGCGACCCGCTCACCGGCGAGCAGGGCGCCCGCGCTGGCGCTGACGCTCGCGAGCGGCGTTCCCGCGTTGGCCCACTCGCCTTCTCGGATATGGGTATCGAGCCGGGCGTCGGGTTCGAGGGTTCGGAACACGCAGCCGGCCAGCGGCAACCCGGCCACCACGCAGCGTTGTTCCGCGAGAAACACGCCCCGGGCCGGGCGCGACGCGTTGTCCTGGAGCAGGGCCGTTGTGACGTCGTGCGCCGAGCCGTCTTCGAGCAGTGCAGCGCGAACCTCGGCGACGCCAAGCTCAGCCAATTGACAGCATCCGCTCGATCGCCCGGCGCGCGCGTTGGGCCGTTTCGGGGGGAACCCGTACCTCATACTGCATGTGGCGGAGCGAATCACGCAGATTGTCGAGCGTGATGCGCTTCATGTAGCGACACTCCGCGGACTCGAGCAGGGGCGCGAATACCTTGTCCGGGTTCTCACGCCGCAGCCGGTGCAATACGCCGGTTTCGGTCGCCACCACGAACGACCGGGCGGTCGATTCGCGGGCACGGCGCATCATCTGCTCGGTGGAAACGATGTGGCTGTCCTGATCGGCGTAATACATCACGCTCGTGACGCAGCCGCACTCCGGATGGATGAGAAACTCCGCATCGGCGTGCTCGCGCCGCTTCGCCTCGAGCGCATCGGGAGTGAGCGCGGCGTGTACGTGGCACTCGCCCATCCATAGCTCGAGGTCGCGGCCCGTGGCCCGCTTGACGTAGCTGCCCAGGAAGAAATCCGGCACGAACAGCACGGGCACATCGGGTGGTAGTGAACGCACCACCGCGACCGCGTTGCCGGACGTGCAGCAGTAGTCCGCTTCCGCTTTTACCGCCGCGCTGCAATTCACGTACGCGACCACGAGGCCGTCGGGATGCTGCGCGCGCCAGTCGCGCACGTCCTCGGCCCGGATCGTCTCCGCCAGCGAGCAGCCGGCGCCGAGGTCGGGGATGAGCACCCGCTTCTCGGGGTTCGCGATCGCCGCGGTCTCGGCCATGAAATGCACGCCGCAGAGCACCAGCACGTCCGCGGGGCTGGTCGTGGCGTAGCGCGCGAGCGACAGTGAGTCCGCCACGATGTCGGCGAGATCCTGAATCTCCGGACGCTGGTAATTGTGCGCCAAGATCGCCGCGTTGCGATCGCGCCTGAGGGCCTCGATCTCGGCCCTGACGTCGTTCGCGATGGCGATCATCGGGACGAGACCAAGCGCCGGGCGCGGACCCGGCGCGGGAAGTCGGTGCGCGCATGGCCGCCGCGGCTCTCGCGACGGCGGCGTGCCGCGCGCGCGATCATGCCCGCCACGACGAGCTGGTGCCGCGTCCGCCAGGCCTCGAGCGGAGCGGCCCGAACGAGCCGCCGGAGCGCCTCTTCCGCGCTCGACAGCGAGGCTTCGCTGCGCTGTACGCCGACGTGCAGCGACATGATGCCACGCATCTCGGTGCGAATCGACTCCGCGGCACGATCGGCCTCGCTCCCGTATGCGCCACTCCGGTCGACGCTCAAGCTGGCCTCGGGCGCCGGCGCCTCGGCCACGAGCGCGCGAGCGGCGCGGTCGGCGAACACCAGCGCTTCGAGCAGCGAATTCGACGCGAGCCGATTGGCTCCGTGCACGCCGGTGCAGGCCACTTCGCCCACGGCCCAGAGCCCCGCCCGCGAGCTGCGACCCTCCAGATCGGTGCTGATGCCCCCCATGGCGTAGTGCTGCGCCGGCGCGACCGGAATCGGATCGCGGGCGGGATCGAGCCCATGCTGCGAAAGAATGCGGGTGACCCCGGGGAACTGCTGCTCGAACTGGCTCACCCTGCTCGCGTCGAGCCATGCGCCGCCGTTCGCGTCCGCTCCGGCGACCGCGCGGGCGACGATGTCGCGCGGCGCGAGCTCGGCGCGCGCATCGACCTCCGTCATGAAGCGGCGCCCGTCGCGATCGATCAGCACGGCTCCCGCTCCCCGGACGGCTTCCGACACGAGCGGCGCGGGATTCACTCCCGGCAACTTGAGCGCGGTCGGGTGAAACTGAAGGAACTCGAGGTTCTCGAGCTCGGCGCCGACTTCGCACGCCAGCGCCCAGCCATCTCCCGTTGCTCCCAGCGGGTTCGTGGTCACGGCATAGAGCTGCCCCACGCCGCCCGTTGCGAGCACCACCGCCTGCCCGAGCAGCGGCGCGAGCGTTCCGTCGGCGTGCCGCGCGAGAATTCCCGTCACGCGCTTTGCGGCCATGATCAGCCGGACCACTTCGCAGCGCTCGAGAATGGTGACCTGCGCGTGCGACGCAACGATGCTCGCGAGACAGCGCACCAGCATCGCGCCCGTCTGGTCGCCGCCGGCGTGAAGGATACGCGGCCGCGAGTGCGCCGCCTCGAGACCAAACCGCAGGGCACCGTTCGGGGCTCGATCGAAGCTCGCACCCAGCGCGATCAGCTGGCGGATCCGCTCGGGTCCTTCGCGGGTCAGGATCTCGACTGCACGTGGATCGGCAAGCCCGTCGGCTGCCGCCAGGGTGTCCACCGCGTGCAATGTCGGACTGTCGTTCGGGCCGACGGCGGCGGCAATGCCGCCCTGGGCCCACGCCGTCGCGCTATCGCCGATGCCGTGTTTGGTAACGACCAGCGCGTCGCGGCCCGATTCCGCGAGCCGCCATGCTGTCCACAAACCGGCAAGCCCCGTTCCGACGACTATCACGGGCTGCGATGCGGAGGATCGGTTACGGGTAGAAGAGCGGTTGATCATACTTCCCCATTGGTAGAGGTACAGTCGCTGAGGGGCCGATTGGGAAACGCCTCGGTACGCCGCAGGTGGCGAACCGCTCCCAGCGATGGGCGCGAACTACACGCGCCGAGATAAACATAACCTGAAATTGGGCTTGTCAATGCCACCGGCGTGACGGACCGACTGTGCCCCGCGAGGGGTACAAGCGCGTGAGCTAACTCACCAGGCTAATTCCGAGATGCAGATCCTGAGACGTGCCGTCGCTTTCGCAGCCCTATCCGCTTCCACCGCCTGCGCACACGCGATCAACTATCCCAGCCCGAACGGCCCGAGATACGTCGGCGGACCGGCCACGCCGCGAACCGTCGATCATCGCGAGCATCCCAATGAGCTCCGCGTGGTCACGTTCAACGCCGAGGATGCGGACCACGTCGACAGCACGATCCGCCTGCTGCAAACGGCGGCGCCCTTGACCGGCGCCGACGTGATCACCTTACAGGAAATGGATGCGCCCGCGACACGGCAGGTGGCCGATGCGCTTGGGATGTACTACGTCTACTATCCCGCCTCGATCGCGCGGAACCATCGGGACTTTGGTGAGGCTGTGCTCTCGCGCTGGCCGATCGTCGACGATGAAAAGGTGATCCTCCCCCACCTGGCGCGTCTCGACAAATCCGAGCGGATCGCGACCGGCGTGACCATCATGGTCGACACCGTCCCCGTGCGCGTTTACAGCATGCACCTGGGCACGTTTGTGGACGTGAGCCGCGGGTCGAAACGTGATCAGGCGCGCGCGATCCTGGCGGCCGCCGACTCCTACCCGCGCGTGATTATCGCGGGCGACGCAAACAGCCACGACGTGGGCAAGACGTTCCGGGACGCCGGATACCTGTGGATCACCGAGCACAATCCGTCCACCGTGCACTGGTGGAACTGGGACCATGTGTTCTCCCGTGGGCTCGACCCGTCCCCGGGCCGAGACATCCGCACCGGCGTCGAAGACGCGCGCGGGGCGAGCGATCATCGGCCGGTTTGGGCCGTGTTCAGCCTTCAGGCTCCAGCATCTGCCGGGATGGAGCGCGCCGCCGGTCAGTAGCGCCGGGTATGGACCGCGGCCTTGGCGCGCCTGGGTCGTTCAAGACAAAGCTGGCCTACTGGGCGCGGATGGCGATGGAGCTCAGCAAACCGTCGGATCCTGACCGGTGCAGCACGGTGTGAAGGGCATAGGGTGGTTACCGAACGAGTTTGAGCAGTAGCGCGCATCCCCCACGTCGGGCCGGCTTTCCATATATAAGAGGCCACCAATGAACGCCGCCCCGGCTGCCGTGATGAGCACCGCGGTGCGGACCGGCGACGACTGGTTGGCCTCGAGCTTGGTGGTGTTCGCCAGCGGAATCTGCTGCGGTTCGCCGTGCACCATGCCGGTCAGCGTGTCGCCGTTCCCGTTCACCAGTGGTTGATCCAGGGCCATCACGGATTGATCCTCGAGCGTCACCCACAAACGATCGGGCGCTTGCGTGGGCGTGAGTTGTGTCGGCGAAACCGCGCGAACGGTATGACAGGCGCCGAGCACGATGACGGCTGCGGCGCCCAGGAGGCCGAAACGTGAAGACATCAGGTCCTTTCTCTGTTCGCGATGCGTTCGACTGCTCGCACGAACCGGGTGGCAAGGATCAGGCCGTAAATCACGACGGCAAGCCAGATCACCACGCCGGCGATGCGCCAGCCGTGCCCGTGTCGACCGTGCCACATCGGAGCCTGATGATCGGAAGGGACGGTCGTCGTGGCGGTGCTGTTCGGCGCCTGACCTTGGATGAGATGAGTGGTTAGCATGGCTAACTATACTTCAAAACCGCGATGCCTGTTTGACTGGGGAGGCGGTCCCGAGTTCGCCATAGTCCGTTTCAGTTCGCTCTACTGACCCCGAGACCCTCGCACCTGTCTCAGGACACCAGCCGCATGTAGCGCGCGCGCCGTTCTTCCGCGACGTGGGCGTGCAGCACGCCCACCGCTTCGCCCACCCGGTTCTCCGGAACGAGCAGCCGGACCGGGCCTTCGCTCCGCACGCCCGCCCACCACGAGTGGCGGTGGCGATGATCATCGAGCAGAACCGAAATCCCTCGACGCTCGAGCGCCGCCCGCGCGGCAGCGGCGTCGACCATGTGGACACACGTCGCGATATGGGTGTAGCCGTGCGGATCGGTGCGCAGCGTGGAGGCGGCCCAGATGATGACCGCCAGTCCCGCGCCTACAGCCCCGAGGTACAGCGCGATCGCCATGATCGGGACGATAACGTCGGCGGGGGACCGGAGCTAGTTTTCAGCTGTGAACCTGTGCTTGCTGTGCGGCTCGAATGCCATCGGCGACACGGAGCTGTGCGCCGCGCACTCCGCTGACGGTCTCGACCCGTCGACCGATCCGCGGCATGCCGTGAATCCGGTCAGATGGCTCACCCTTTCGGACGTGGTACGTGAAACGGGAATCGACATCCGGGCGGTGCGGCGCCTGGTCCGCTCCGGCCGGCTCCGCGCCATAAAGCAGGGCCGCACCTGGGTGGTGACGGCCGACGCGCTCCGGGTCTATCTCGCGACCCGAAAGCCGGCGCCCGCGCCCTCGCGGGTGCGCCGGCACGCCTGGCGCCGCTAGCGCGGCAGCGGCCGGCGCCGCTAGTTGACCGTGATCGTCCCGGTCATGCCGGGATGGATCGTGCACCGGTACGCGAACGAGCCCGCCGTGGGAAACGTGAACTGGAACATCGCTCCTCCCGCGAGATTGCTGTTGAACGACGTATTGTCGTTCGACGTGACGGTATGAGCGATCGCACCGGTGTTCTGCCAGCAGACCGACTGACCATGAGTGATCGTGGCACTCCCCGGACTGAACGTCAGCGCATCGCTGGCCGAGATAGTGGCCGACGCGCCGCTCGACGCGCAGTTGGCGGCGGAGGAGGTTGAGCTCGAGCTGCAGCCGAGCGCGCAGGCAACGAAACCGAGTGTGATTGCGAGATAGCGCATAGCGACTCCTTCCGAAGGATCGTCATAGAGAACCCACCGGAAGAATGATTTCGGCAGAGCGGCGCCCCGGCGCCATTCCCTGAACGGGGAATGACTCGGCGGCCCTTGTCGCCGGAAGCGACGCCCCACATTGTGTGGGCCCATGCGGCTGCCATCGATCGGTTTTGTCGCGCAGTCGGCTCGAGCGAGCGCCGGGCGGTTCCCGTATGTTCTCGCCGCCAGCCTGGTCGCTGCCTACGCCGCAATGTCCCTCGTGAACTCCCACGGCGAGTCGGCGGACAAGGTTCGGCTCCTCCTGCCCGCTGTCCTCGGCCTGTCGCTCCTGTTCGCACTCACCCTGCTCGCCGAGCGCCGCGTGAATACGCCCCTCGCGCGGGCGGCCGCGCCCATGCCCGGGGTTCTCGTACTTGTCGCCGTTTGGGCGGCGTGGCCCGGCTGGTCCACGCCCGTACAGGCGCTGCGCTACGCGCAGCTCGCCGTGGCGTTCCATCTGCTCGTGGCGTTCCTGCCGTATGCCGGCTACGCCGAAGCCAACGGCTTCTGGCACTACAACAAGGGATTGCTGCTCCGCTTTGTTACCGCGGCCCTCTACTCGGCCGTACTCTATGCCGGCCTGGCCCTCGCGCTGGTCGCGGTTGATAAGCTGCTCGGCATTCACATTCCGGGCGAGACGTATCCGCGCCTCTGGATCGTGATCGCCTTCGTCTTCAACACCTGGTTTTTCGTGAGCGGCGTACCGCGCGGCCTCGAGCAGCTCGAAAGCTGGAACGAATATCCCACCGAGCTGCGCATGTTCTCGCAGTACATCCTGGTGCCGATCGTCGCGATCTATCTGGCGATCCTGACGCTGTACCTCGGCAAGGTGCTGATCACCCGGCAATGGCCGAGCGGCTGGATTGGATATCTCGTGTCGAGCGTCGCGAGCGTGGGGACGCTGTCGTGGCTGCTCGTCTATCCGCTCGAGGCCCAGCCGGAGTATGCGTGGGTCAAACGGTTCACGCGCGGCTTCTACCTCGTGCTCCTCCCGTCGATCGTGATGCTGTGGTTCGCGATCGGGAAGCGCGTAGCCCAATACGGCATCACGGAACCGCGCTATTTCCTCATTGTGCTGTCGGTCTGGCTCGCCGGGATCGCGGTCTACTACTCCGTGTCCCGCTCGCGCAGCATCAAGCTGATTCCCGCGTCGCTGGCCGGCGTGGCGCTGATCACGTTTGCGGGCCCGTGGGGCGCGTACTCGGTGTCGCGCGCGAGCCAGACGGGCCGGCTGCGAAGTGTGCTGGTGCGCAATGCGCTGCTCGCGAATGACACCCTCGTGCCCGCCACGCGCGAAGTCTCGTTCGACGACCGGCGTGAGCTGAGCGCGGGCTTCCGGTATCTGCTGGAGACGCATGGCCGCCGGTCGATCGAGCGGTGGCTCACGGACTCGCTCAAACGGGTCGTGGCGCGCGGCGGTAAGGGCGAGCCGGCCGCTCAGGCGCTGCTCGGTGCCATTCACGTCGACTACGTAAACCGCGGACAGAGTAACCAGGGCCGATATTTCGGCTTCTACGCTCAGCAACCGGCCGAGGCGCTCGCCATCACGGGATACGACTACGCCATGGCGGTGTCGCTGTGGCGCGTGAGGGATTCCCTGCGTATCGCGGGCACGACGTTCGTGAAGCTAGGCGCGGACAGCATGAGCCTGCGGGTGGTGCGGGATGGCGGGTTACTGCTCGAGATTCCGCTGGCGAGCGCGGCGGATTCCGTGACGGTAACGGGCGCACAGCCGAGTCGTGCGCTGTCTCGCGCCCCGCTGCGAGTGGAGGTGGGAACGGGCGACACGCGAGCACTCCTGTTCCTCACGCAGCTGAACGGAACTCGAGAGCCACGCAGAATGCAGGTGACCGCATTCGAAGGCGAGCTCTTCCTCAAGCTGCCGCAGTGATGCGTCCTCTACCGCCTCTCCATATTCTTGAGCGCGGCTTTCACCGGATTGCGCCGTGACAGACGGAAGTCCGTTGACGAGGCTCGAGGCCTTCAGTGATGCGATCTTCGCCATTGCCGCCACGCTGCTCGTGCTCGAGATCCGGGTACCGCAGGTGGTGCCGAACGCGCCAGTGAGCGAGCTGTGGAGCAGGCTCGCGGATCTGTGGCCGTCGTATCTCGCGTTCGTGCTGAGCTTCGGCACGATCCTGGTCATGTGGGTCAATCACCACAACTCGATTCGAATGCTCTGCCGCACGTCGAAGCCGTTCTTGTATGCCAACGGTCTGCTGCTCTTGCTGGTCACGTTCATTCCGTTTCCCACGGCTCTGCTTGCCCGCTACATCGATACCCCGTTCCGGGCCGTTGCGACCGTGTGTTATGCGGGCTACGCCGTGATCACCAATGGGGCGTTCCTGGTTTGGGGGGCGGCAATGGAGGCGCCGGTGTATCTGGGGCGGCCGGAGCTGACGAGGGACCACATCGCCAGGCTCAATCGACAAACGATCGCCGGCATGGCGGTCTATTTGGGTACGGCGGTGATCTCGTGGTGGCTTCCCGTTGTCGGGCTTGGACTGCTCGTCGCCCTGTGGATATTCTGGGTCATGCTCTCGATTGGACCGGCCGGCGGAGCCTGAGGTCGCGCCGTTGTTGATCCCCATCCGCGTCCGCTAAGTTCAACCGCTGTAGCGCCCGACCCGGTAGCTCAGTTGGTAGAGCAACGGACTTTTAATCCGTAGGTCGCGGGTTCGAGACCCGCCCGGGTCACTTTACAAGTGAACGACTTAGCGATCCCTACGTTTCACGAGTTGAATGAGAGCAAAGAAGATCCAGGCTTTCCGTGTCGAGGCTTGACGTCCGAGCCCTACAATCCTCGCTCCCTGGATCTTCTTTCCTGAGTCTCCCTCCCCACTCCCGCAACCTTTTGAACCGACCCCTTATCTGATAGGGCAGGGAGGGAATACCAATGCCTACAATACCCGACGATGAGCCACCGCCAGACGTGGCGGCAATTGATGCGTTGTTGCGCGGGATATCACCGGAACCGCGTGCATCGTTAGGCGCTGAGATTGCAGGCCGATTCCACCGAGGAGAGCGAGCCATGAAGAGCGTGAAGAAGCGGCTTGGAGAACTGTTCCCCTCTTGGACTGTTCCAGTTGCGGCGGCGGCGATAATCGTCGGGTTGCAGGCAGCCGCGCTAGCTGGCGGATCGTCAAGGGCGAGCGCCCTCGCCGCCGCGAGTCCCGCTACACCGGCAACGAATCTGTTCCCCCCACATTGGCTACAGAACGCGCAGGCGTCGTTCAGTTGGCCACATTGGCGGGAGGATTGGTTCGCGGACGAGGACGACGGTTATCACGAAGATCATCATGATCATGACCACGATCGATCAATCATCACCTCGCACTACCGACACGGACATCATGATCACGATCAGGACAATGATGAAAATGATGACGATGACTAGAGATCCTAAGCGGCACCGCTCCCCTGACGCTCATTGTCGGTGATGGACGCTCGCGGCCGGTGGATGGATGCTCACCGTCCGTTCTTCGACGCTCACCGCCCCTTCCGGCACCCTCACCGTCGCTTCCTCGATGCTCACGCTCGGTTCCTCGACGCTTCCTGTTCGAGATCGTCGGGGCGATTCGTCGTTTCGCGCGGTCCGCGTCGAGACGAGGGCGGTCGAGGTCCTCATGGGTTTCCGTCGCTCGGCTTCCACTGCGGTGGCGGCGGGTCCGAAGGACATCTGCGGTGCATCGGCTTCTTCGTCTGCGCGTCCACTGTGTAGTTGGGCCAACTCGGGTCGATCGGGCGTCCGCACTTGAAGCAAATGGACGATTTCACGTAGGCCATGCTCAACTCGTCACTTGTCGTTATTGCGTGAATCTTACCTTTGGGAATTGCTTTACTCATAGGTACACCCTCAATGGTCACGCCCTGAAGGCATGGGACGTAGTAGGCCTAGCCGTGCCCCCGACGGCACGTAGGTTCTCGCCAGGATTCGAGAGCGATACCAAGACCTCTGCCCGGAGGACTTCCATGCGCGGCACTCGGCTCATCACCTCGCTCCTGGTCGGCGGATTCCTCACCCACACTCTCCTCGCCCAGGTACCAGCGAACGCCACAGCGAAGTGTAAGGATGGCACCTACAGCACCGCGACGAGCGCGAACGGGATGTGCTCCAATCATGGCGGGGTCGCCGAGAAGATCTCCCCACCGAAACACGCAGCCGCTGCGCCGGCTGGTGCGACGGCGAAGTGTAAGGATGGGACCTATTCGAAGGCTGCGTCCTCCCAGGGCGCCTGCTCGGGTCATGGCGGAGTGGCCGAGGCGCTGAGTCCCGCCCCCAAGACCGCAGCGCCGTCGGTTGCCGGCGAGGGCGGCGCGAAGGCACCCACCGTGGCTCGGCCCGCCGGCGCTCCGGCCGGGGCGATCGCGAAGTGCAGCGACGGCACCTATTCCCAGAGCAAGCAAGGCGAAGGCGCCTGCGCGCATCACGGCGGAGTAGCCGAATGGTACAAGTGACCTGAACGAGCGGGCCGCTTGACCAGGGGCGAACGCCGAGGCATCCTGTGGCGTGCCGAACCCCGAATGCTGGGCCCGATTGAAGAACTCGGCCGAGGTCCCGCTGCGGCGCGGCGTGTGGTACCGCGTGCTGTCACACACGCCGCTCGAAGCCGTGCTCCAGGTGCACGGCCTTGACGCGGTGTCCGTGCCGCGGCCGTATCTCGATATTCGGGATGTGCGCCCCACTGAGTGGACCGTCCTGCGCAACCCGAAGGTCGCGGCACGCGCGCCGGTCGTGTTCCAGCGCGGCTATATCGTCTGCCCCGGATGCAGCGAGCGGGTGCCGCTGCCGCCACAGCAAGTGGAAGAGCAGCTCTGCCCGCGCTGCAGCCACGTGTTCGCGATCGCATGGCATGAGCGATACTTCGAACCGCTTTCCAGCCTCGATGGCGACGCCCAGCAACGGAGCGCCCGCGCCTAGCAGGCGAGGTTCTCATCAAGTCTTCATAATTCGCTTTCTATATTCCGCCGCCCGGTTCCCATAACAAGGACGGCCCGTGCTGGTCCCGAAGCTCGTCACCACGCTCGCGGGATACACCCGGCGACAATTCGCGGCCGATCTCACGGCCGGCGTGATCGTCGGCATCGTGGCGCTGCCGCTCGCGATCGCGTTCGCGATCGCGAGCGGGGTGACCCCCGAGCGCGGGCTCTACACCGCCATCGTCGCCGGTTTCATCATCTCCGCGCTGGGCGGCTCTCGCGTCCAGATTGGCGGCCCCACCGGCGCATTCGTCGTCATCGTCGCGACCATTCTGCAACGTCACGGATTGGACGGGCTCGCCATCGCGACCGTCATGGCCGGCGTGATTCTCGTTGTCTTCGGACTCGCGGGGCTCGGCGGGGCCATCAAGTTCATTCCCTATCCGGTCACGCTCGGGTTCACGAGCGGCATCGCGCTGATCATTTTTTCGGGCGAGATCAAGGACTTCCTGGGACTTCGAATGGGACCGGTGCCGGCAGGGTTTGTCGACCGCTGGGCGGCCCTGGGATCGAACCTCGGCTCCATCAACCCGGCCGCGGCCGGGATCGCCGCGCTTGCACTCGGCATCATGGTGCTCTGGCCCAGAACCCGAAACCGCATTCCGGGTCCGTTCGTGGCGCTGATCGTGACGACCGCCATCGTACGCGTGCTGCGCCTGCCGGTCGAAACGATCGGCTCCCACTTCGGCGCGATTCACGGAATGCTCCCCGCGCCGTCCCTCCCCGCGGTCACGCCCGGCCGGATCGCGAGCCTCATCGGCCCCGCGTTCACGATCGCCCTGCTCGGCGGGATCGAGTCGCTGCTCTCGGCGGTCGTCTCGGACGGGATGATCGGCGGCCGGCATCGCTCGAACATGGAGCTGGTCGCGCAGGGAGTCGCGAATATCGCCGCGCCCATCTTCGGCGGCATTCCCGCCACCGGGGCCATCGCGCGTACCGCCACGAACGTGAAGAACGGCGGCCGCACCCCTGTGGCCGGCATCGTACACAGCGTCACCCTGCTCTTGATCCTGATTGGTTTCGGACAATGGGCCGCGTTGATTCCGATGGCCACGTTGGCGGCGATTCTCGTGGTCGTGGCCTACTCGATGAGCGAGTGGCGCACCTTCCGTTCCGAGCTGCGCGCGCCCAAGAGCGACGTGCTCGTCCTGCTCTCGACCTTCCTGCTCACCGTCATGGTCGATCTGACCGTTGCGATCGAGGTCGGGATGGTGCTCGCGGCATTCCTGTTCATGCGGCGCATGGCGGAAGTGACGAACATCAGTGTGCTGACCCACGAGTTTACCGAGCCCTCGAGCGATTACGAGGGCGATCCCAACTGGGTCGGCCGCCGCAGCGTGCCGCCGGGAGTGGAGGTGTACGAAATCAGCGGGCCGTTCTTCTTCGGCGCGGCGGAGATGTTTCGCGACCGCGTGGGCCAGCTCACGCGGAAACCGCGCGTTCTGATCCTGCGGATGCGCCATGTGCTTTCCGTCGATTCGACGGCGTTGCACGAGCTGCGCGGGCTGATCGAGCGCAGCCGGAATCAGGGCACGCTCGTGATTCTCTCCGATGTGCACGCCCAGCCCGTGGTCGCGCTCGTCCAGGCGGGAATGCAGGACTATGTCGGGCAGGAAAACATGCTCGGCAACATCGACGATGCGTTGAATCGCGCGCGCGAGCACCTGGGTCTTCCCAGCGTTCCGCGGCCGGCATTCGCGACACCCACGGTAGCTCGCGAAGGCGGGGAGCCCGCTCGAGTCGAAGATTCGGCCCGGGCAGGTTGATCCCCCGCGCTTATGTGTGGAAGGTGAACAGCATCCCGTAGTCGGCGTTCGACCCCAGCCATCCGAACGTGGTTTCGCCGCTGCCGTTCATGAGCGCCTGGGTCGCCCACTGTCCACCCATGCTGAGGCCGTTTTGGCTCATGTCGACCATGTTGCCGTACTTGTCGAGAATCCCGCCGCCGATGTGGAGCGTGTACCCCATCGCGGCTTGCAACGATGCATTCGGCTTGAGAGTCAACGTGCTGTGGTCTGGAGACCAGGTTGCCTTACACGCGATCAGGGGACCGGTGACCGAGCCCTGGTGCAGGGACACGAATTCCTCCATCCCGGATCGGGTAGAGCTCGAAAACGCAATGACCACCGAATCGGTCGGACTCACGCCCGTCGAGCCGCCGGGCGGGGCCACGGATTGGAACACCGTGGCCGTCTCCACTCCGTTAAAGAGTCCGGTCCCGGTGGAGCACGACGCGGCGATGAGCGCCGATGCCGTGGTGACAAGCAGATTTGCTGAAGCGGCACGCATTGCGTTTCTCTACCCGGCACGCCGGTGGATGACGCCGGAATTTAGCTAGCTGTGGAAGGGATGTTCACTTTGAAGCACTCTCGGTGTTACGAAGGAGTGCCGGGGAGGGCATCCGGACGCTAGAACTCGCTGCCCCGGCCGACCATCCAGTAGAGTCCCGTCGTGATGAGCGCAAACGCGGGGACGAAGAGCCAATGCAGGGTGAGCGCGGCGAACGCGACCGGAACGCCGACCGCGAATGCGACCAGTCCCAGAATCTTCTTGAAGATGCGGAGCGCGAGTGACGGACGCTCGAAGCGAATCGGACGAGCGTCGATGTTGACGCGACCGTACGTGATGCGGGTCGCGGGCCCGGGAAGCCGACCCCAGCGGTGCGTGGAAACCGTCATACACTCCTCATCGGACAGCCGCGTTGTACGTTCGAACACGTCCGAAGTTTCATCCATCCCTCAAGGGATCGCCCGGGACCTCCTCGAACGGCACTAGCCGGGCTCGCTTCCGGATGTTCGTATAGGTCGTATCCAGGAACCCGGGAACCGTGATTGGTTACCAAGGACATGAGGGTCCGCGCCGCCCGACGGTACGCCACCGAGCCGGTCATCTCGACGGCCGCCCCAGATGCCGCGGGGGAATTCGCCCGCGCGGTGGTCGTCGGGCTCTCGGACCACCCCCGCTGGCTGCCCTGCCGCTATCTCTACGACGAGCAGGGTAGCGAGTTGTTCGTTCGCATCACGGAGACACCGGAGTACTATCTCACACGTACGGAGACCGAGATTCTGGCGGCGGCCGCGCCCGAGATTCGCGCGCTGACCGGTCCGCGGACGCTGGTCGAGCTTGGGTCGGGGAACGCGGCGAAGACGGGACTGCTGCTGGACGCCTATGCACGCCGCAACGGTGGGGGCGGGGGCGGGGGCGGGGGGCCAACGGTCTATCTCCCGGTCGATGTGTCGCGCGACGCGCTGAACGCGGCCACCGGCCGCATTGCGCGGGCGCACCCCGCCGTTCGGGTCCGGGGCCTGCACGGCACGTACGAGTCGGCGTTCCCACTCCTCCCCGGGTTGTCGCCCGCTATGCTCGTGTTTCTGGGCAGTACGATCGGGAATTTCAATCAGACTGAGTCGCTCGCCTTCTGGGGGCGCGTGAGCGGCGCGCTGCGTCCTGGGAACTTCGTGCTCCTCGGTGTCGATCTCGTCAAGGATGCGACGGTTCTCAATGCGGCGTACAACGACGCGGCCGGTTATTCCGCGGCATTCACGCTCAACCTCTTCGCCCGGATGAATCGCGAGCTGGGCGCGGATCTCGACCTCGCCGCGTTGCGACACTCCGCCTCCTACAACGCAGCATGGCAGCGGATCGAAATCTTCGCTGAGTTCGAGCGCGACCAGACAGTGCGAGTGCGGCCGCTCGAGCGCGCGCTACGTATTCGGGCGGGTGAGCGGGTGATGACGGAGGTCAGCCGTAAGTTCGTGGTGAGCGAGCTGGAAGATTACCTCGCCGCCTTCGGTCTCGAGACGCGACGGGTGTTTACCGATCCGCGGCAGTGGTACGCGGTGTTCCTGCTCGAGCGAGTGCCGGATGCCTGAAACACGCACTCGGACGGGGCGCGCGGTCGGGGCTGCCGCGCCCCACCCCCAACTACCCGGTGGAGCAAGCCAGGCCGAGCGCTATCGAGCCGTGCGCCGCGCCACGGAATGGCTGGTCGAGCCGCTTGCGATCGAGGATTACGTGGTGCAGTCGATGCCGGATGCGAGTCCGGCGAAGTGGCATCTGGCGCACACGACCTGGTTCTTCGAGACGTTCGTGCTCAAAGCGGCGATCCGTGGCTACCGGCCGGTCCATCCGCAATTCGAGTTTCTGTTCAATTCCTACTACAACGCAGTGGGACCGCAGTTCGCGCGTCCTGACCGCGGCAAGCTCTCGCGTCCCACGGTCGAAGAAGTCCGCCGCTATCGTGTGGCGGTGGACGAGCTGATGCTCGGCATACTCGAGCGCGCACCGGGAGAGGAGTCGCTGGCGGGCGTCGTGGAGCTCGGCTTGCACCACGAGCAACAGCACCAGGAGCTGATCCTCACCGACCTCAAGTACCTGTTCGCCTGCAATCCGCTCGAGCCGGTCTATCGTGATGTGGCGGCGCCGCTCGCGCTCAACGATCCGCCGCCGCTCGGGTGGGTGCGCGGGCCCACCGGCGTGCGGGAGATCGGATTTGCCGGGGAGGGGTTCGCGTTCGACAATGAGTCGCCGCGCCATCCGGTGTTCCTGAACGGATTCGAGCTGGGATCGCGGCTCATCACCTGCGGTGAGTATCGCGTGTTCATGGCGGACGACGCCTATCGCCGTCCCGAGCTGTGGTTGTCGGACGGCTGGAACGTGGTGCGCGAGCGCGGCTGGAACGCGCCGCTATACTGGCGGGAGCGCGATGGCAAGTGGGGGAGCATGACGCTCTCCGGGGTCCGGCCGGTGCGCGATGCGGAACCGGTGTGCCACGTGAGCTTTTACGAGGCCGACGCCTATGCGCGCTGGGCGGGTGCGCGGCTCCCGACCGAAGCTGAATGGGAAGTGATGGCGGAGCACGCGGGCGTCGAGGGCAACTTTGTCGAGGACGGCTATTTTCATCCGGCGCCGCTCTCGGTGCACGCAGAGTCGGGCCCGGCGCAGCTGTTCGGTGACGTATGGGAATGGACGCAGAGCGCCTACGCTCCGTATCCGGGATACCGGCCGGTGGCGGGCGCGCTGGGCGAATACAACGCCAAATTCATGTCCAGTCAGATCGTCCTGCGGGGCGGCTCGTGTGCGACGCCGCGGTCGCACATCCGGCCCTCGTACCGCAACTTCTTTCCCCCGGATGCTCGCTGGCAATTCTCGGGCATCCGCCTCGCGAGGTAGCTCATGACGCATGTCGGGAGGGCCGAATCGACGTCCGGAATGCTCATCACCCAGTGCACCCGGATCCTGAAGGAGGCGTTCGAGGGTCCGCCGGGTCCGTGGAGCTATTTCACGGAGCGTGCCCCGGCGCCGGGGCTGCTCGGCACGCTGGAGCAGCTGCCCGCGCGCGATGCCTCGCGTCCACTCGGGCCCAATGGATCGACCATTGCCGGCCACGTGCAGCACCTCCTGAGCACGCTGGACATTTACCGGGCGTGGATTCGCGGCGAAGCCGTTTCACCGGTGTCCAAGGATCGCACGCGCAGCTGGACCGTAACGGCGGTGGATGACGCGCAGTGGCGCAAGATTCAGCAGGCGTTGAGAGCCGGATATACGGACCTGACGTTGACGATCGAGACGCAATCGGACTGGTCGGAAGACGCGATTGGCGGGACGCTCGGGGCCATTGCCCACATCGGATATCACATCGGCGCGATTCGACAGCGGATTATCGTCACCAGCCAACCATTTTGACCTCGCACAGCACGCCGCCCGCCGGCGGCTGACGTCGGTGGACGCGCGTCTCCCCTGGATAGCGTACGAGCTCGTCGTGTCGTGGACAAACAGAGGCATTTCAAGTAGCCTCCCTGCAAACAGGACGACCCATGGCACCCACGATCTGGATCGACGGGCAGTACTACGACAAGGCGAGCGCGAAGGTCTCGGTCTTCGACCACGGCCTGCTGTACGGCGACGGCGTATTCGAGGGGATTCGCGTCTATAATCGCCGGATTTTCCGGATGCATCAGCATCTCGAGCGGCTGTACGCATCGGCCAAAGCCGCGTGGATCGAGATCCCGCTCGCTCCGGACGCGATGGGTCGGCTCATGGAAGAGGCGGTCGCGAAGAGCGGAATCGACGATGCCTACATCCGGCTCGTCGTCACCCGCGGCATCGGGGACCTGGGGCTCGATCCGAGGAAATGCGGCACGCCGTCGGTCATCTGTATCGTCGACCACATTCAGCTTTGGCCCGCGGATCGCTACGACAAAGGGCTGATCGCGATGTCGTCGGCGACGCCGATCAATCATCACGAAAGCCTGTCGCCGCGTATCAAGTCGCTGAACTACCTGTCGCACATCCTCGCCAAGGTGGAGGGGATCGGGGCCGGTGTGGACGAAGTCATCATGCTCGACTCGGCGGGTTTTGTGGCGGAAGCGAGCGGCATGAATCTGTTCGTCGTCTCGAAGGGGATACTGCGGACGCCGCCCGCCTACGCCGGCATTCTGCGCGGCGTCACGCGTGACGCCGTGCTCGAGCTGGCGCGCGAAGCGGACTACGCCGCGTATGAAACACCGCTCAATCGCTATGACCTCTATACCGCGGACGAGGTATTCCTCACCGGCACGGCCGCCGAAATCATCGGCGTGACGAAGCTCGATGCGCGCAAGATCGGCGCGGGAGTTCCCGGTCCGATCACCAAGGAGCTCGCCCGCCGGTTCAAGGTTCTCGCCACGCGGGGCGACTGAGCCCACTCAACTCGGAAAAGTGACGCGCGTCACACGCGCGCATGCGCGATCCGCTGCGTATCGCCGATACGTGGCGGACGCGCGTTTTCCTTTAGTATTGTTGACCGTCCATAACGCGAGCCCCATATTGCGGGGCCAACGAAAGTTGACCGGGGTCGTGAATGCCTTGGAGAGTGATCGCACACGGCGATCAGGTCTGGCATGTGGACGCAGCCGCCGAGCGTCCACCCAACACACAGGCATGGCAGCTGGTATTGTCGTTCCGGGCGGCGTCCGGACAGCCACGGAGTCGGGCACTCTGGACGCTCTATCCCTTGGAAGCGACATCAAAGTCGTCGTTGTTCATTCAGGCGGAACGTATTCCCGACGCCGCCCTTTCCGAGCTGCTGGCCGCGCGCCTGGCCTGAGCTCGGTTGTGCTCCCTAGAACGTCGGCAGGCTGAGTCAATCTGTGGCAGCGCCCGTCGGTCCGCACTACCCCGAGCGGCTGCGTTTCCAGGATTTTTCTTTTGAGCGGCTGGCAAGCGGTCATTGCCGAGCGCGGGTGGTACTCTCTTGGTCCGACGGACGGCAATTCATCGGCGAATCCGAGGGTGTGAACTCACAGGCGGGGGAGCTCCGCTGCTCGGCTCAGGCGGCCGTGCGGGCGCTCGAGCGGGCCTCGCAACCCAGGGTGGCGTTCGAAGTGCTCGGGGTAAAGGCGGTGCGGGCGTTCGATGCTCTGGTGATCATCGTTTCGCTCTCGGCGCGGGCGGCGGAAACGAATTCGCGGCTCGTGGGGTCCTATCTGACGGAGCAGGACGCGCCACGCGGCGCGGCTCTCGCGGTCCTGAACGCGACCAACCGAATCCTGGGGAACTACCTGGCGCGCTGATGCTTCGCTTTTTGTCGAGTGGGTTCCGCTACGGCGCCGTCGTACTGTGCGCCGCTCTCGCCGCCTGCGGAGGCGGTGCGCGCACGGGTGTCGGTCCCACGGCACTCCATCCCGCCACGCCCGATACGGGGCACGCCGCGGCGCTCATCGTGGATTCGATGGGCGCGGCCGTCGCGCGCGCCGGCCGTGACTCGGCCGCGGACCAGGCGGTGCTCGACAGCCTGCACCAGCCCGGCCTCGGCCGACCGGACTCAGCTAACGCGCCACGGACTGGTCCCCAGGTGAAGGGCGAAGAGGTCGAGCGGGAAGCGGCGAATCTGTTCGGCGCCGCCGAGGGCCACGCGGCCATCGCCGCTGCGGCCGCGGCGAGCGAGCCGACCTTCGACATCAACGTCGGCAATTACCTCGCCAACCGGCGGGTGCTCGAATATCTCGAATTCTTTCAGGTCGACGCGCACGATCGGTTCGAGATCTGGCTCGCCCGGCTTGGCCGCTACGAGGGCATGATTCGCGAGCGGCTCCGCGCGAAAGGATTACCCGAAGATCTCGTGTACCTGACGCTGGTCGAGAGCGGTCTGTCCAACACCGCGGTGAGCCGGGCCCGCGCCGTGGGAATGTGGCAGTTCATTGCCGGCACGGGGCGCCTCTACGGCCTGACGGTCGATCCCTGGGTGGATGAACGGCGTGATCCGTTCCGGGCGACTGAAGCGGCCGTGAATTACCTGGCCGACCTGCGCGAGCGCCTGGGCGGCAGCGTCTATCTCGCCGCCGCGGCCTATAACGCGGGCGTGGGCAGAGTCGAGCGCGGGCTGGGCCGGCTGCCGGGCGAAACCGACTCGATCACCGATAACACGTTCTTCCAGCTTGCCGACCGCCGTTATTTGCGACGCGAGACGCGGGACTACGTCCCCAAGCTCATTGCCGCGTCGTTCATCGCGAAGCAGCCGTCGCGCTACGGCTTCACCGACGTGCAGCCGATGGCGCCGCTCGTGTTCGACGAAATTTCCGTTTCGGACGCCACCGGGCTCGACGTCATCGCGCGCCTGGCGGACACGACGGTCGACGCGGTGCTGGAGCTGAATCCGCAGTTCGTGCGCGGGATTACCCCACCCGGCCGCACGGTCGTGGTCCGGGTTCCCCGCGGCCGGGGGACGCAGGTTGCGGCCCGCTACGACACGCTGCCCGTCAATGCGCGTATCACGTTCGTGGATCATTACGTCGCCCCGGGCCAGACGCTGGGGGATATCGCGCGCCGCTACCGGGTGAGCGTTGCGATGCTGCAATCAGCCAATCCGAGCCTCAGGCCGCGCGCCCTGCGCACCGGGCAGCGCATCATCGTTCCCATGAGCGGTCGGATCGTCCCCGCGTCGGCCTGGTCGGTTCCGCCCGAGCCACGGTACCGTGCCGTTTCCCGGTCTCACGGCGCGACGGCGTCGAAGAGCTCCTCAGCGGGCGGATCGGGGGGCAGCCACCGTGTCCAGCCCGGCGAGACCCTGAGCCAGATCGCGCGTCAGTACGGCGTGTCATTGGGCGAGCTACTCGACTACAACGACTTGTCCAACGATTCGGTAATAAGGATTGGACAGTTGGTGAGAATACCGCCGAGGTAATTCAGAGCGGCTGACCCGGGGGCGGTGCCCCCGGGGTCAACACCGGCTTACCGCTTGTATCCCTTCATGATCGCCGTCGAATAGCCGTTCTGCGGGTCTCGTCCGGCATCGAGCAGCTCCTGCACCTTCCCCGGCCCACGGTTGTACGCGAGCAGGGCGAGACGCAGGTTGCCGTCGTAGCGTTCGAGCAGGTCGCGCAAATACCGGAACCCAAGACGCAGATTGGTATTGCGGTCGAACAGCTGCCTGTCGGTGAGGCCGGGTTCGTACAGGCGCGCCGTGCTCGGCAGGACCTGGGTATAACCCACGGCGCCGACCTTGCTCTTCGCGTTCGGATTGAACCCGGACTCGGTCTTCACGAGTCTGAATGTCAACCCCGGATCGACGCCTTCGGACAGCGCTACATCGTAAATCGCCGCCGCCAGATCGGCCGGGATGTTGTATTGCCGTGAATAATCGATAATCGCGTTGGCACGCTCGAGCTGTAAGCGCGCGACAGCCAGCTCGCCGCGGGTGGCTTCGAGCGATTGGGAAAGCGTGCGCAGCTCACCGAGCAGCGCGGGCGCCGTGACCGGTGCAGGCTGGTCGTCAGCTGAGGCGCGATGTGCCCACCCCGCGATAGTGCCGACAACGATGGAGCCGAGGAGAATGAATCCCCCCCGCTGCATCATTCGCTGGGTTCGTGTGTGCATCGGCGTCTCCTCGTAAAAAGGCGTTCGCGTCAGTCGCAAAACTCGCGCCGTGTGTTCAACATCACATCAAGCGCGTGCCGGCCGCCGCCAATCCCCGTTCGTCCCGCCGGTCTTCTCGACGAGATGGACCTGCGCGATCTCCATCCCTCGATCTACTGCTTTTACCA
>Ga0335080_10001152_pt1 | contig 25525 bp, 22 predicted proteins | sample Lox_Sample_34_FD_206720 | JGI IMG/M metagenome (GOLD analysis project Ga0335080, IMG submission 206720) | Soil microbial communities from Loxahatchee National Wildlife Refuge, Florida, United States - Lox_Sample_3.4 | ecosystem: Environmental > Terrestrial > Soil > Wetlands | place: USA... | reverse complement strand
CTGCCATCACCAGCAACAGCGGGGACGGAGTCTTCTCCCATCCCGGCCAGACGCGTTCCTGCATCGAGGCAGCCACAAGGAAAAACTCCTTGATTCGGACCAGGTCGTCCGCCGGCAATTGCCTCACCGGATTGTGCTGTGCGAATGCCGCCGCAACGAAGGTAGCGAGCAAGAAAAAACGGCGCATGCCGGTTGGACGCGCCGCCTTGGAAATCGTGAGACTTTAGTTACTCGAAGGGGTCGTCGCCGCCACAAATTCAGTGAGCTTCCGAACGTTCATCTGCTCTTCTTTGGTCTTCAACTCGAAGGCGATTCCCATTCCGTATCCCGGATGCGATGCCTGGACTTTGCCCCGCAATCGCAGTTTCAATTCATGCGTGCGCACGACGATCTCGACTTCCGCACCCTGCGGGAATGGCAGCGGCACTTCGAGGTAGCACCCTCCCGAACTCAGATCGGTCAGGCAGCAATGGTTTGGAACGGCGTTTCCTGTCCGGTATACCTCAGCTCCCAGGCGGCAGGCATAGCGGGTTTTCGTACGGCGGTCGTCCGGATTCGGGTCCGCCGGCTTTTCCTCGACCGCGGTTGCCGTACCCGATTCATGCGCGTCGATATGAGCTCCGCCGCGCTCGTGCATCAACTCCACCATCGCGACTTTCGACGGCTGCAGTTCCTCCATCTCCACCGTCACACCGGAAAACTCTTCTGTCTGCTCCTTTGGCTGGTTCGCGCCAAGGTACTCGTTAATGAGACGCCGCGACGCTTTGGGGACATCGACGAACTGAACTCCTCCGCGGCCATTCCACTCCTGCCAGATGAGCAGGCCCGAAAGCCGCACGCTGCTCTTTTGCCCGGGCAGTTGGAACTGGAAATAAACTTTGCTCGTCGGCGGCAGTTTCTTGCCGAACATCACCGCCATACCGTTGTCGGCCAGGTTAATCAGGGTGGCTTTTTCCTGCTGCACGGTCGCATAGTCAACCGTTGCTTGTGCGTGTACCGACGTCCTCGCGGTCTTGCGCTTTTCTTTCCGCATGACGGCACGTGCTGCCCGCAGGCTGCTCAGTGCGCGCTCGTAGGCAACCGGCTTGTATAAGACGAAGTTCACGCCCAGCGAGAAGAGCTCGCGAATGCTTTCCTGCGACGGAACCACAGCGACGGCGAGAGTCCCGTCATTGATGCGGGACAGCCGGCTTTCGCGAAGCAAACCCAAAATTGCGGAACTGGACTCGCCGTCCACCACGACCACGTCGAATCGCTGCTGCGCCAGGCGAATCGCGGCGCGCGCGAAGTCAGGACAGAATTCGACTCGAATACTCAGTTCCTCGAGCACCCGGCGCAACACATCCGCCGAGTTCTCATCCGCAAACACGAGCAGCGCAGATAGAGTCATACGTAGCTGCAATCGTAGGTGCCCTCCGTTTCACCGACAAGTTACCTGAGTCATGAGCAACCGGCCCTTCACCTCCCTCTGTTCGTCCAACTGCCCTGTTCTCATTCCGTGACCTCAGTAACCTTCCCCGGTCCCGAAAGGACAGTGCTCGGTCATAGTCCCGTGGTGCTTTGACGCAACTCTAACCCCTTCCTACGATGATCATGACGCGATGCAGAACCGCGCCGCCTCCCCATTTGGATGAGACGGAGCGATTCACCCCCCTAACGCTTTGAAGTTCCTGGACGAATTCGGCATGGGTCGAGTCGGCGCCTGGGTTTTGAGATGAACTTATGACTGTGAACAAACAACGCGGTTTCTCGCTTCTCGAGATGTTGATCGTGATCGCGATTGGGCTGACTCTAGCCGGCGTTACCGCTATCGCTTATATGCCTGTCATCAAGTCGCAGCACGTGACCACGGCATACAACCAGACGCTCACCACGCTCCGCCGCGCCCGCGATCAGGCCGCCGCCGATATGCGCATCTACGTCGTCACGTTCACTACGCCCGGAACGATCACGGTTCAGCAAGTCGGTCCCGGCGTCACCACGTGCCAGATTCCCCCGAGCGGCCCAGTACTGACGACCACGATCTTTCCCAGTGATATTTCGTTCCAGATCGAGACTGGAGCGCCCACTTCTCCGACCGTGGCGCCGACCACGCCGGATGGTTTCGGAAGCGGCCTCGTTGCCATCGACTTCGATGAGCCCACGACGCCGGGAACCACGACGATTTGCTTCAATCCTGACGGCAGTGCCACCGACATTCTGGGCAACGTCAACAGCGGAGTGGTTTACTTCGGCCGCACCGGAGAAGTTGAGAGCGGCCGTGCAATCACGCTTTGGGGTACTACCGGCCGTATTCGCGGCTACCGCCTCTACAAAGTGAGCGGTGTTCCGACCTGGAGGCAACAGTGATGACCAACAAACGTAAATCCCTCACTCGACAGGATGGCTTCACCCTTATCGAAGTCATGATCTCGATGGTGATCCTTACAATCGGGTCGCTGGGATTGCTGGGTGTGTTCGGCCTCGCTGTCAAAGCCAGCCAGACTTCTCAGCAAGACATGATTGCCCGGCAAGTCGCTTCCGAGGCGATCGAAAGTATCTATACCGCGCGCAACACATCTGAGCTGGGATGGGCGCAGATTCAGAACGTTTCTAATGGCGGCATCTTCGTCAACGGATTTACCAATATTCGGTGCGCTGGCCCGGACGGAATTGTCGGCACCGCCGACGATACGACCTGTCTTACCGCGGCCGGTACGACCTGTCCCGGCGGAGGCGTCAAGTGTCTGTCCGAGCCTGGTCCCGACGGAATCCTCGGCACCGCCGATGACGTGATCATTCCGCTGACTGGCTACACGCGGCAAATTCAAATTACGCCGTTACTGGACGGCAACGGCAACCCGATTCAGACCTTGAATCAAGTAGCCGTCACCATTCAGTACAACGTACCCGGCATTACAACGCCGAAGCAGTACGTCATTAACGAGTACGTTTCTGAGTATCACTAAAGAGGACACATGCGCCACGAACATCACAAGCTTAGCGGTTTCACACTTGTTGAGTTGATGGTCTCGATGAGCATCGGCCTCGTGCTTCTGGCCTCTGCCCTGACGATGTATCGCCAGGCGGTGAATGCCACGTGGATCGCTTCCCAGAGATCGGAAATGCAGCAGGACTTCCGCGCCGCGGCCAATCTTTTGCAGCGCGACATCAGCATGGCCGGCTCGGGCGGTTTGGGACAACAAGGCCTGGCCAGTAACAGCGTCGGATTGCCGACGGGCACTGGCAGCGTGGTCCCGGTCTACCCCTGCAGTTCCACGAGCTGCAACTACATCAACGGCGCTCCCGTCGCCTACCCCACGGTGACTACTGCCCCCTATCTTTACTCGATCATTCCGGGCCCGAATCTCGGCATTACGGTCTCAGCCGCAGAAGGTCCGACCGACATCATCACCGTTTCGTACGCAGACGCCACGCTGGCATTGAATTGCTACGCCATCACCGTTGTGGCGGCCAATCAGGTACTGTTCCAGCTTCCGACGTCGCCTTCCGCTACTTGCGTGTTGCCGACTGGCGTGTCAACCGTACCGTTGTTAAATGCCGCCGGCATCGGCCTGCAAGTAGGCGACTACATCCTTTTCGGCCAATCGGCCGCGGGAATCGTAACCAACGTCATCCCCGCGACTCCCGCCGCAGGATATACCGCCGCATATACCGTGATGTTCGATACGGGAGATCCCGGCCACATCAATCAGCCCGGCGTAGCCACCGGCAGCATGAAAGCCCTTCCGGTGGGCCCCAGCACCTCACTCTCGGCCGTGCGGCTGATGATGATTACCTACTACCTGGATATCTCACCGACGGACGGCGTAACCCCCCGCCTTATGCGCATTCAAGCCGGCAAGTCTCCCATGCCCGTCGCGGAAAACGTCGCGCTGCTCAAGTTCAGCTATGCCGTCTGGTGTGACGCCCAACATGATCAAGAAGGTCAACATCATTCATTTGAGCATGCGCAGTCAGTTGAAGGGCACGTCCGGATATCAAGGTCTCGATCTCCAGACATCCGTCAGCGCGCGCAACTTGACCATGGGGCAGGAATATCCGATTTCCGGCAGTGCGTACTAGAGCACCGGCAATCATGTCGTATCAGATTTTGCGGCTACAGCCGCCAGCAGTTGCAATGAGGAGAAACAAAATGTTGAAGGCAAAGTTCGGTTCCCGAGGATTCACTCTGATCGCCTCCCTCTTGCTGCTTGTCTTGCTATCGGGGTTCGCGCTCGGTCTGATGATGATGGTGAATACCGAGCAACGTGTCGGTGGATACGATCTGAACAACAATTACACGTATCACGCTGCCGAAGGCGCCATCGAGAAGATGACCTCCGACGTTGCCGCCACGTTCAAGAGCGTCCAGTCTCCGGGGGCTTCTCAGATTTGCGCGCTGAGCAGCAACTATCCGACATGGGACAACTCGGTCACGTATACGACCTATAACATTGCTCCCATTCCGACTGCCTTTGGCGTCGATCCTTGCTCCGCTGCCTCGCTGGCTGCGCATCCCAGTCCAACAACTGCTTGGGGCCCGATTCAGTCCGGTCCCGATGCTGGCCTCTACGCTCAGATCATTCCGATCACGATGAACGTTGTGGCTCGCCGGACCACCGGTGAAACCGTCAGCATGACCCGTACCGCGGAAGTCGCGCTGATCCCGGTATTCCAGTTCGGTGTGTTCTGCGATGGCGACTGCTTCTTCGGCCGCAGTCCGGATCTTGGATTTGCCGGACGCGTGCACACCAACGGCGACCTCTACCTTGGCGTGGCCGACAGCAGCAACCTGGTCTTCGGTGACAAGATTGCCGCCTATGGCAACGTCATCCGTCAACAAATGGACAACGGCGTTGTAAGCGCCGGCAACAACAATGGCGGCACGGTCATGATCCCGACTCAGGCGAACGGCTGCGCCACTCAGATGTCAAACGTGAGCGGCGCTACGGCGAGCGCCACCTGCGTGGACATCGCCAGCACCGCCCTTGGTGCGACCAACGGTAGCGTGGTGGGAGGCCACGGTTCCGCCCAGAACACCGCCTCGTGGAAGAACGTTTCAACCGGAACTTATCAGAGCTACCTCATTGACGGGAACGGGCCCTGCTTGCCTCCTGGAACTATCTGCCCGAACTCGACTGGCGCGACAGACTTGACTCTGCCCTTCGTCAGCGGTGCAACCAATGCGGTGCAGGTTATCCGCCTGCCACCTTCGACCGAAAACATCACTTCCGTTCTCGGCCAGAACCGCGAAGCGAACCTGGCGCAGATTCGAATTCTGCTCGCCGACAACGAGAACCAGTTGCACCTGAATGACTGGAACGGCGACAAGACGCAGGACGTCCAGCTAGTCAGCATGCTTCCAGCCGCGCTGACGGGACTTGCTCAAGGAAGCTCGGGCGGGACACAGCCTTCGACCGGCATCGTTGTTCCGACGACTGGTGGAACCAATACCTATTATTTTGCTGAGAGCTACTGCGCCGGAACTGCAGCGGCGACCAGCACCGATGTCATCGGAGGCAACTGCCAGACCAACAAAGGCGGCGACTCGAACTTCGTCATTCCGAAGTATTACGGTCCGCTGTCCAACGGTCCCGGCGGATCCGCCCTGGTCCCCACCAACTTCCCAGCCTATACGGCCTTCACGACCGCAAACACTGGCGCTGCCGGCGCCAACGGCCTGGAGTGGCCTCTGGTCAACGGATGGTTGCTGGTTGAAGCGCGTTGGTCCAGCGATCAGAAGTGGCACGGCGTCACACAGGAATGGTTAGGACTCGGCTTCGCCCGCGGCGTCCAGGTACCGACTTCGCCTGGCACACCGTACAAAACTCCGGCCTCGAATGCTCAGGGCGTTTACGGCAGCAACTTCATCAAGGATCACAAAGACGCGATCCTTTATTTCCAGCAGACCGCTGATCGTAACGGCGACAACACTCCTGGCGGAACTGACTACCCGGTTACGACTAACCTGTATGGTGCCGGCTCGCAATATAACTATTACCCGATCAACCTTTACGACGCGCGTGAAGGCGAGAACAACGACAACTCCGCCATCGCCGCCAATACCGGCACAGCCAACGGCGTGATGAACTCGGTTGAACTCGACGTAGGCAACCTCAGGAACTGGCTGATCGGTACGACGGGCACCACAGGCAATAAAGTGGACTACGTCACCCAGAACGGCTACGTACTGTACTTCTCCGACCGGCGTGGAATGCAGTTTGCAACAAACGCGCAGGGGCCCAACTACCAGCAGTATTGGGGTGAGTACGGGTACGAAGACGTGGTCAACTACGCGAATGCTGGCGGCAGCTTCGCACCAGATGGAGCGCTTGATCCCAACAACTACAACGGCGTTTCCCCTGAGGATCTCAACGGAAACGGATTGCTCGACAAGTATGGTGTGAAGTATGTCGGCGATGCTTTCGGTACCACCACAACTGCGGACACCGATACGGCTGCGATTCCGTCGCCGTTCGCGCACCGCTTTAACCCGTTCACCATCGGGCGTGCCAACCGCGTCACTGGCGCGCGCCATGCATTAAAACTGGTGGATGGTTCATTAGGCAACGTGCCCACCATGCCTCCGGGCAACGCATTCAACAACTGCGCTCAGACCGCTGCGAACCCGACCGCCTGCGGCGGATTCACGGTCTCGTCTGAGAACCCGGTCTACATTCAGGGCAACTACAACTCGAACTGCTTTGCGGCCGGAGCAACCTGCACTCCCAACAACGCGACGTTAGACCTCGCATGGAGCGGCGCCGGAGCAGAGCCACCTCACGCCGCGGCCTCGGTCATAGCAGACGCGGTCACGGTTCTGTCGAACAACTGGCAGGACTGGGGATGCAGCGTCAGCAGCGCCAACTGCACGTCGGGCATCATGAAGACCACGGGCAGCATGGAAAATCCGACCAACCCCGGAGCTCAGAACGTTCCGGCATTACAGCCAAACCGCATCGCCGTAACCAGCTTCTACCGCGTGGCTGTCGCTGGCGGCAAAAACATTGCCTTCACCAATACCGCGCAGAATCCTGAATTCTCGTACGGTATGGACGGCGGTATTCACAATTTCCTTCGCTTCCTCGAAGATTGGGGAGGCGTCAGCGCTCAGCAGCAGCTCTACTACAAAGGCTCTCTCGTCAGTCTGTACTGGAGCTATTACGGCAACGCGCCGTTCAAGTGCTGCAACCTGGTTTACAACCCTCCGGACCGGCAGTACACCTTCGACAACTTGTTCTCGTTGCCGCAGAATCTGCCTCCCGGAACGCCCATGTTCCGTAACGTGGACAACCTGACCTACCGTCAGAACCAGGTCGCCCTCAACTAACAGAAACGGCTTTTCTAGCAGGCCCCGGTCGAAAGACCGGGGCTTTTGTTTTTTTTGGGGAGTCCTCCGCAAAACGACTAGCAGAAATCCGCATCTCGAGGGTTTTCCTTCGTGTTACTTCGTGTCCTTCGTGGTTCAAGAACTTGAATGCATCACGGAATAGTATTTTCCAACTATCCACGCAAAGCTGGCACATTCGATAAAATCACGCCTTCACTCGGGAGTGGGGCCCGAGGAGTTCTTCTCCGCGTATGAAATCATCTTCACGTTTTCTTTGGATCCTCTTCGCGTTGACCGCGGTCATCACCATTGCAGCGTTCTTCATCCCGGGATTTATCATCCGTCCATTTGCATACCAGAGTCCGCGCGGATTGTTGCTCGCAATGACGGTGCGTCAGCGCGCTCCAATCGTTGCGCCTCTCGCCGGAATCGCTGCTCTCGTATTCGCGGTCCTTCTGTGGAGCAGGACAAGGAAATGGGGAAAGATCGGGCTTGCGGTCCTGATGGTCCCGGTCGCCTTTTCGGCCGTCATGTCCCGGATCAACTATTTCGAGTGGATGTTTCACCCGGTGGACACTGCGCAGTTCGACTCGGTATCCGCCAGTAAGCTCGATGCCGGGGAAATGATCCTGGCCGTCCGCTACGGCACCGACGCGCGCGCTTACCCCATCCGCGAGATGGCCTACCACCACATCCTGAATGACATCGTCGATGGCGTGCCGGTCGCCGTCACCTATTGAACGCTCTGTCATACGGGTCTGGTCTGGACCCGCACAGTGAACGGCAGAGCTCTGCATTTCTATCTAGCCGGCATCAACAACCAGAATTTCCTGATGCGCGACAAGGAGACCGGCACCTGGTGGCAGCAGATCACCGGCAAAGCGATCTACGGTCCTCTGCGCGGCGCTTCACTCGATCTTGTCCAGAGCGACGAACTCACGTTCGGAGAATGGAAGTCGGAGTTCTCCGGCGGCAAGGTTCTTGGCGAAGTTCCGAAGTACATCAAGATGTATGAGAGCAACTGGGAACCCGAGATCGCGAAGCTTCCGGTCGTCATCAGCTTCCCCGGCACGGAACTGAAGTCCCGAGACGTAGTAGTCGGCTTGCAGATCGACGGTCCCGGCCGCGCCTATCCGTGGGAAACCATGCTCAAGCAATCTCCTGTGATGGACCGCGTCAACGGCATGCCGGTGCTGGTCGCCGTCGGTCCCGACAAGAAATCTTTTCGCGTCTTCGTCGCGCGTGTCGACGGCCAGGATACGGAATTTTTCCTGAAGAGCGAACCGGTAGCGGACCCGCCAGCACCCGCAGTCGCTGACACGAAGCCCGTCGGCACTGCAGACCCGAAACCGGCTGCATCAACCGACGCGAAAGCCGCCGCTCCCACAGAATCAAAACCGGCCGATGCTCCAAAACCCGTGTCGATGCCAACGCCCTCTGCAGGCACCGACTCGAAATCCGGGCCCGCACCCGTGCCCACACCTGCCCCAAAACCCTGGATCCTATTCGATACAGCGACCGCCAGTGAATGGAACTTTCAGGGATGCGCCGTCTCCGGCCCTGCGCAGGGCAAGTGCCTCGACCGCGTCCCTGCTCTAAAAGATTTCTGGTTCGATTGGCGGAACTATCATCCACTGACCACCATCTACAAGCGCTAGCAGCACTCAAAAGAGAGTCGACTGTTTTTCGAATGGTGCCACTTCCACCTGCGACGAGCACTCCGAGTCGTCGTTTGCCACCTGATTCACCCGCGCGCTGACGGGATAGCACCGCATCCGTTGGGCATCATAAGGCTTCAGCAATTCCGATACGGCCTCAACGTTCTTCATCCCCGGATCAAGCCACACATCATAATCATCGCGCTCCAGGATGACGGGCATTCTGTCGTGCACCTTCGACGTAATCGCATTCGCCGTCGTCGTCAGAATCGAACACGTTCTGATCCACTGGCCGTCCGGATTTTTCCATCCATCCCAGACTCCCGCAAACGCAAACAGCTCGCCCTCGTTTACTTCGAAGCAGTATGGCTGCCGCTTCTCCGCAACCTTCTGCCATTCGTAGAACCCATCGGCCGGAATCAGGCACCTGCGCGATTCCAGCGGGACGCGAAACGCGGGCTTCGCCAGCGCAGTCTCGGATCTGGCATTGATCATCTGAGCGCTAATGGACGGGTCCTTCGCCCACGACGGAATCAATCCCCACCGCATCAGCGACATGTCTCTCCGCGGCTCCCTCGGATGCTGGCGCACCACGGGCACCGGCTGCGCCGAAACAAGTTCGCGTTTGATCCCGGCGAGCATGTCTTTCAACTGAAGAAGGTGCTGCCATCGGGTATGGCATTCCCCTACGATTTTGGCTTCGTTCCATCAACCGAGGCTGACGACGGCGACCCGGTCGACGTTTTGGTATTGATGGATGAACCTGCATTTCCGGGATGCGTCTTGAGCTGCCGGCCTATCGGGGTCATCGAGGGCGAGCAGGGCGACAAGAAGAAAAAAGAACGGAACGACCGGATTATCGCAGTCGAAAAAGATGCACACAGTTGGGCGGACGTGAGGACCGCCGACGATCTTGGAAAGCAGTTCGCCCGGGAACTCGAGGAATTCTTCGTCAACTATCACAAGCTGAGTGGCGACAAGTATCGTGTGCTCGGATTGCGAGGTCCAGAAAAGGCAAGGAGGCGCTAAGCCGGTCTTCCATATGCTTCAGATCTTCATCCGATTTCTCATCGGCGGCGTCGTGGTTTCCGCCTTCGCGCTCATGAGTGATGTATTAAAGCCCAAGAGTTTTGCTGGGCTCTTCGGTGCGGCGCCCTCGGTCGCATTAGCAACCCTCGCGCTCACCGTTGCTCAGGAAGGACGCGTGTTCGCGGCTATCGAGAGCCGGTCCATGATGGCAGGCGCCGTGGCGTTTTTCGTGTATGCCTCATTCGTGGCCTGGGTCATGTCGAAGTATCGACCGAAAGCTCTGTTAACGACCATGAGTGCGATGCCGATATGGTTCACAGTCGGCTTCGCCATATGGTTTATCGCGTTTAGATAACATGCGTGTCAAAGCTGACTTTTCAGGGCTCAGGCAAGCCAAGTGGTATGAATACGCCCTCAGGTTCTTCTTTGGAGGGCTGATCACGGCTTGCGCTGGAGTTATTGCAAAATATTACGGCCCCGGCATCGGCGGCCTGTTTCTCGCTTTTCCGGCGATCTTTCCCGCGAGCGCAACGCTCATCGAAAAGCACGAAAGAGAGAAAAAGGAAAAACTCGGACTTCATGGTCAGGAACGCGGCATCAAAGCCGCAAGTATCGATGCCGCGGGAGCCGCAATTGGCAGTGTTGGGTTACTTGTCTTCGGATTCATGGTCTCCAGATTACTGGTTCGCCACACGCCATGGATGATTCTGCCGGCGGCTACGCTCGCTTGGCTAGCACTGTCAATAATCCTCTGGAAAAGTCGAAAATCGATCTAGCCCGCAGCCCATGCCTCATTCAATGCACCTCTTCGAAATATTTCCCGGCCAGATAATTCGCGCCAGTGACCGAGACGTGAGTATCGTCCGAGTAGAGAAGCCGGCCATCTCTCAAGCCGTAGCACGCAGAGGAATCGCACAAGGAAGGAACGGGATCAAATATTTCTATGCCGCTGAACTCTTGCTTCATCTGAAACACCAGTTCGCGGTAGTCGTGATTCCGCGCATCCACCTCAGCTCTGGGCACAGCACACGACTGGCGGACTGCCCCCGAGAAACGGATCGGCCGCTCCAGACATGACCTGGGATCAAACCCCAGTTCGGGCCAATCGAGGAACAAAACGACTTTCTTGCCGGAGATTGTCAGCACGGAAAGCGTATCGCGCAAGGCTCGGGCGTATATCTCCGGCTGCGCAGCGTTATCTGGGAGATCCTGCCTCGATATCATTTTCGGTGCTGCGGCTGACTCCGCCGGGCCAAACCCCTCCCCTGACATGTAGCGCGGACCGCGCGCCGAGAGAATGACCGTGTGTACGCTCGCGGCGTGAACCGTAAAATTCAGCTGCGCGTTCACCGCTGTCTTGCAGTCCTTGTCCTGCTGCCCCGGCGAAAATGTTTGCGTGTCATGGAACGGCGCGCATCCTGCCTCGCCCAGATTCATCAGCGTAATGGAGCGCTTCTCAAAGTGTGGCGCGAGCCCGTCGTAGAGCACGGCGGCATGAGAATCCCCAAAGAGTAGAACATCTGGGCTTTTCGCGCTCGTAGTCCGGCAGTAGTCGATCTTCAGACCTGAGATTGCGCGGCACTCCGGCGTCGACCACACGACGCTCCGCAGCTGGCCCAGATCTTGCACTGCCGCCGGGAATCGGCTCACAAAACCATCCCGCTTGGCGGCATAACCAATGCACGCAAGGATGACCGATACCGCCACCAAAGAAACCGGACGCACCCAATCCTTTCTTCCAAATCGAATGGGGCTCTCGACGAATCGAAACGTCGCCCATGCTAGCGCGACGCTGAGAATCACGACCACGACTCTCAGCATGACGGATACTTCGCCGCCGCTGATCATTCGCGGGAACGCGAGCATCGGCCAGTGCCACAGATAGAGGGGATAGCTGATCAGGCCGACGAACACTATTGCGCTGTTGGCGAAAACGCTCCGGTTGATCCACGCTTCAGGACCGGCAACAATCACCAGCGCGGTGCCACACACCGGCAATAGCGCCCACCATCCCGGAAACGCGTCGGTCTCGTGCGTCCACAACGTCGCGACAACGATGAGAACAGTTCCGACGGCGGCACAACTGTTCGCGAACCGAGCACCGTTAGCCCGTAGCCATTGGAACGCTGAATAATCTGGAAACAACTTGATCGCCGGGCTCTGCTCTTCCCGTTGCAGTTGCCAACACGCAATCGCACATCCAACCGCTAGTTCCCAACATCGCGTCTGAGGCAGGAAGAATGCCCCCGCGGCGTCATGCCCCACCATCGCTACATTCAGCGCAAACGACGTTATCGCAATCGCCACCAGAACCAGAAAGAGGCTCCGCCGGATGCGCCACATCGCCCACAGGAATAAGGGATACGTGAGATAGAACTGCTCCTCGATGCCCAGAGACCAAAGGTGCATCAGCGGCTTGAAAATAGAGCGTACGTCGAAGTATCCCGTTTCGCGCCGCAGCACGAAGTTTTCGATATACGCCGCTGCGCCTACGGTGTGCTTCCCTAAACGCTCGTACTCGTCCGGAAGCAACACAAACCATCCAACGACGAGACAAACAGCGAGCAGAAGCAATAACGCCGGGAACAGTCTCCGAATGCGATTGGCATAGAACGCCGCAAAGCTGAAAGTTCCATTCTGTAGAGCCCGCGAAAGAATGCCGGAGATCAGGAAGCCAGAGATGACAAAGAAGACGTCGACCCCAACGAAACCTCCCGGCATCAACGAGGGAAATGCGTGGAACAAGACGACTGCAATGATGGCCAAAGCACGCAAGCCATCGATATCGGGACGGTAGGTAACAGGGTAACGGCGGTGGGTGAGGGTTCGGACGTCAGGCTTCGCCGCGCCCAAGGCAGCAAGAGGGGTCGTCGCGGAGTCCGATCGCGTAGGCAGCGGATGCACTTCGGCCAGCTAGATTAGCATCCCCAAAATCAAACATGAGTTTCCCATCAGCGTGACATCGTGTTTTTTCCACAGATTTTCTTTCTTCATTGTGACGCCTAACCTTTACTCAAGCACGAAATCTCCGTACGCTTGGACTGGCTCGCACACGAGAGGGCTGGAGCAGAGAGACAAGGTCTACAAGTCTAATGTTTTGAAGATTTTGGAATGTAAAGTTCAAGCGCTTACAGATTCTAAAGTACTTGCGGTTTTCGTTCTTTCGTAAGTTCTTTGAGATCAAGATTTTGCCCGTAAGTTATTGTGGCAGAAGATCGAATTCGAGATTTTCCGCTAAGTCCAACATTCCAAAAGATCCGAGGGGGGAGGGGTATACCCCAAAAATGCCCATTTTCCCGAAATAGAACGGGGGGCGAGCGCGGCTCAGTAGTCTTGGTCTACACTCGAAAAAGTTTCCGCGGAGGTTTCTTGCCCACGATTCGCGCTCTGTTTTGGGACATCGGCGGCGTTCTTCTCTCCAACGCCTGGGATCGCACCGAACGCACCGAAGCGATGCAGCATTTCAACCTCGATCCCGACGAGTTTCACAGCCGTCACGAATTGCTGGTCTCCTCGTTCGAGCGCGGCAAGATCACGATCGATGAATATCTCGACCGCACAATTTTCTACAAAGACCGCCCATTCACTCTTCAAGCTTTCCGCGAATACATGTTCGGCCTCTCGAAGCCAATCCCCGAGAACCTGGCATTCGCGCGACAGCTGACCAGTTCCGGCAAGTATTTCATGAGCACGATCAATAACGAATCGCGCGAACTGAACTACTACCGCATGGAGAAGTTCGAACTGCGCAAGATCTTCCGCATGTTCTTCAGTTCGTGTTTTGTGGGATTACGGAAGCCCGAACGCGACATCTATCGGCTTGCGCTGGAAACGACGCAGATCGCAGCGGAAGAATCTTGCTTCATTGACGATCGTGAATTGAACCTGGAATGCGCAGCAAAGATGGGAATGCACGCGATCCAGATGAAATCGCCGGAGCAATTGAGAGCCGATCTCGCGCAGTTGCAGGTTGCGCCTTAACTACGGCTTTTTCGGTTGTGCTGTTTTCACGGCTGCATTAGTCGGGATATCCGATTCGAGCGTACCGAGCGTCAGATCGCTCGACCAGCAGTCAGCCGCAAGTTTCCATTCAGTATTTGGCTGGCGAGCGAAGACCCATAGATATTTTCCACGTTCCTCCCGTCGTTTCCCTGCTGAGCCCGGAATCAAGGCTTTGCAGCGTCCCGCTTCGTAGGCAAGATCTCCAACGATATCCACGCGAAGCGGCTCGACTTCGACTTCTCCTAATCCCGCGTCGAGCGCCCCGAAAAAGAACTCGCGAATCGCGGCAGCTCCGCGGATCGGCGGTGTGTTCGAACGCAGCACTATCGCATCCGCGCTGTAGAGTTCGAGCAGATCATCCAGATGCCGCGTATTACACGCTAAAACCCATTCTTGCGTGACACGTCGAACCGCGGCTTCTGCGCGGCTCATGTCCCCGCGCATCGCCGCATTTGGACGCATGCGGTCTTCCCTGGCAGGTTCAGCCGCGGCAGCGCGCGGGTAGTTCCCTTCCGGCGCGCCATTGAAGTAGTGGTGATGATAGTGGTGATGGAAGTGATGCGTTTCGTTTCCCCCAGGCCTTCCCGCAGGATTCGGTTCCACCTCGAACGTGTTCGGCTGCGGAACAATCGATTGTGGCGCTGCTGCGCCCGCATCAACCAGAGCGCTGCCGCACTTGCCGCAGAACTTGTTGCCCCGGCGATTGCGGTATCCGCACGCGGAACACGCAATCATCGATGCGTCCGCAACCAGATCCTTGACCAGGTCATTGAAAGAGTTTTCGGCATCCATCGCTGCAGACAAATGCTGCGTCGCCTCAACTGCCGCCGGAATCGCTGCTGGTGCTTGCGTCTTGTTGCGCTTGACCGCTGGTTGGAGCCGGCGATAGAGTTCGTCGATTTCCGTGCCCTGGACGGGCGCGTCCATCGGAGATCCAAAAGGTCCCGCTGAGTTCTTCTTATCTTTGTCCACTGAGGAATCACCCACTACTGAGGCAATTCTAGCCCAAAGATTCGCACTCACCGGCTGGAAAACTCGACTTTCCCTTCGGTCTCGGTGGGAACGCCATTGCAGGTTGCCGGACGATATCTCCACGTGCGAACTGTCTGCAGCACGTGCCAGTCGCCGATCATTCCGCCGCTCTCGAGAATGAGTGGGCTATGAACGCGCCCGTCGGTGCCGATGATGAAGCTGACCTTTACTTTGCTTCCTTTGGCGTTGGGCGTGGAAAGAGGACTAGGAGTAGCCAGCGCTTCGGGCGGTTGCGTTTCCCCACACGACGGCCGCGAACTGATATGTGGAACCTCGGCGAACTGCGAGGCACGATGCATCGATCCCGTCATGAGCAGCTCGCGCTGCGACAGAGAATTCTTATGAGCTGGAATCTCCGCAGAACTCGCGGCGAATGCAGCGGTGGACATCACCATCAGAAGGGTCGCAGGCCAGTTGCGACGAAGCATGTTGTGTATCCTCGATGAAGCAGCACTTGACTACACCCTTCCTCTGGCACGTTTGCGGCCAAGATTAACCCCCACAAACCATTACTAATCAATGGGTTGCATCTACCTTCTCAGGCAGAAGGTTGCCCATGTGAAAAGCATTGCACACGAGACGGGAAGAACGGCATGGTCCGACGAATCGGTCACCCCTGACGGATTGTGAGCATGGTGATTTCGGGTGGGCAGTTGAGACGGACCGGCATCGTGATCGTGCCCAGCCCGGGATTGGTATACAGGGTCAGATCGCGAATCTTGTACAAACCCCAAACGTATTTCCTGGCGAGCGGCGGCAAATACAAGGGCGGCAATAGCGGCAGGCGAACCTGGCCGCCGTGGGAATGTCCGGAGAGTTGAAGATCAACCGGATGTCGCGCAACCCTGTCGCCGTAGTCCGGCTCGTGCGCCATCAATACGGTCGCTTCGCCGGAAGGAACATCATGCAACGCTTTGTCGAGATCGGCAGTCTTTCCGAGAACATCCTCCACTCCGGACAGCCAGAAACGCGCGCCGTTGGTTTCGATGGGGACAGACTCATTCGATAGCAATCGGATGCCGACGGCCCTCAGTGCACTCGCCACGCGATCCGGATCCGTGAACATATCGTGGTTGCCCAGGACCGCCCACAGCCCGAACTTGGACCGGACTTCGCTCAGCATTTTCGCGCAGGGCTCGGCGCCTTCAGCCCCCTTTTCGCGATTGCTGAAAGTTGGAAGCGTCGCAAAGTCGCCCGTCAGTGCGACCAAGTCGGGCTGCTCGGCATTCACCATAGGAATTGAGGCGCGAATAGGATGAATGGAGAAGTCGGGATCCCAATGGAAGTCGCTGAGCAGCGCGATCTTAAATCCGTCGAGATGCTGCGGCCACCGGCGCAGGCGAATTTCCTGGCGGACAATCTGTGGGCGATTCGGCTCGAATAACACCGCGTCCGCTGCAACGGCGGCAACGCCGGCGCCTGCAGCCAGACCAATGAACTTTCTTCTGTTAATCGGAAGCAGCGGCAAAATCGGTCGTCTGGGTCTTGACGTTCTGTACCAAGGAACTACTCTCTCCTCTTCCAGAATAACCCAGCCGACCGTGTACTCCTATGGCGAGAAGGCTTCGCTACATCAGAAGCTGAACGTTGCCACCAGATCGATGCGGCGGTTCGCCGTGGTGCCTGGAGAATACGGAAATCCCTGAATGTTGTTGGAGACGCCGAAGAATGGTGAACCGACGACGCCCCCGGGATTGGTCACGTTCAGATTGTTGAAAGCGTTGCGGAAGCTGATGCCGAGCGTGAGGTTGTAGCGACGGTCCGAACTCGAAGACATGCTCATTGGCCCGCCGCCTCCGAAGAGAGGACCGCGAGGGCCGCCACCGCCACGGGGTCCACCTCCTCCTCCTCCTGGAGGTCCGCTCCGTCCCGCATCACCGGAACCAGTCTTCTTAGTACTTGGCCCAAACCCGATTGTCTTGGTAAGGCGCAGGTTCATGACGAAGTGCGCAGGACCGGTTCCCGAGTTGATCGGAATCGGCGTGCCACTGAGTCCAAGAACGTCATATGTGCCGAAGCCGGTGCAATAGACGTTGTTCTGCGGGCCGCTGATCGTCAGAGTGGAGCAACTCGACGACGATACAAAGTTCGGACGATTGTTGTATTGCGAATCTCCGTTCAAGTCGAAAGGCGAGGTAATGGTGTATGGAGAACCAGAGCTGACGATCATGAACGGGCTGAGCCGGAACAGGTACGGAAGGCCGATGCTGCCTCCCAGGAACAAACGGTGCCGCGTGTCGAATGATGAACGCCCGTAGTCCTGACTGATGTTGTACGAGTTGGTCGGAAAACTGGACACGCCGGAGGTGTCGCTGTTGGCGTAGTTCAGAGTGTAGTAGCCGAAGACCTGCACTTTGGAACCTACGCGCACATTGCTGTTTACGATCAGCTGGTTCTGTTTGAAATTCCCCTCGGACACATACTCATACTTGTTCTGCGAGGGAATAAGGCAGTTGGGATAGCACGAGGTGCCCGGTTCCGGAGCGGTCGTATTGATGGTGAGGAACTGATCGAAGCCCCGCGAGTTCAAATAGGTGACCGACAGGGTTGCGTTCTTGGTGAGCTGTCGCTCAACGCTCACCGCACTTTGGATCGTATATGGCGCGTGAAGCCGTGGGCTCACCTGATAAGTCGACGAAGTGGTGGTAGTCGGCGTACCGCAAGACGATACGGGAGCCGTCAATGGCGTATCCAATCCCGGATAGCAGGTCGGATTTGTAAATATGAGCTGGGTCTGATTGATCCCGTTGAAGCGCTCCGCCTGCAGAAGATTCGTAGTCTGGAATCGGTCGTAGAAGATGCCAGACCCGCCTCGGATCACGACTTTCGGCGCGGCGTGACGGCCACCGACACCCCATGCGAATCCCAGACGCGGCGCCCAATCGCCGCGATCCTGGATGGCGTTTTGCGACTCGAAGCGCAATCCGTAACTGAGAGTGATGTTCGGGCGCACTCGCCAGTCATCCTGAAAATAGGGTTCTAAGTCGTAGTAGTTCAGATTGATGGTGGGAGCAACCGATGGATTTGCTGCGGAGGCCTGCGAAATCGTGAGCTGCGACGGCGTATTCGCAAGGTATTGCTCAGGCGTTGAGAACACAAAAGTCCCGTTGAACTGGGAAGTGGAATAGTCTGACTCGTGCGTCGCCCGGACGCGGGCGCCAAACTTAATCGTGTGATTTCCGTTGATGATGGAGGTGTAATTCTGGATTTCGTAGTTGTTCTCGATATCGTTCAGCGTGCCTTCGCTGTTGCCTCCGCCGGAGAAATTGCCTAGGAAGCTTACCGAAGGATTCGTATCGGCGGGGTTCTGAGTGCTGTTGTCGCGATTGTATTGGAAGCGAGTTTCGTTAATGATCTTCGACCCGATCACCTGAGTGTCGCTGACCTGGAGAGTGTGCTCGTTGCTCTCAGATGCATAAGCCTGCGAAGGCAAACTGAATTGATTGTTGAGCTGCCCCTGCTCCGTATCGCGATAGTACTGGTAGCGGGCGGTGAGGGTGTTGTTCTTGTTGAGGGCCCAGTCGAAGCGCGGACCGATATTGGTGCGATGGCGCGGGTTCGAAATCGATTCCGCCAGCCTGGGCAACTGGTCGACGCCAACCGTGACCTGACTCGGATCAGTCGCATTGATCACCGACAACTCATTGACGTCCCGGCGATCGACGTTAAAGAAAAACGAAGCAGCCTTTCCGATCGGACCGCCAACATTTCCGTTGAATTGGGTCGAGTAATAGGGGGGCTCGGAGCCGGCAAACGGATTCGCCGAGTTGAATGCGGAATCATTACCGTCGGCCATGAACTGCCCGTGAAACTTGTCGGTGCCTGGCTTGGTGAAGATCTCGACACGACCGTATCCCAACTTGTCGAACTCGGACGAGAACGGATTCTGGTTGATGCGAATCTCGCGAATGGATGATTTCGGAGGAAGTTGGCCTGCGGTGAAACCGTCAATGTACATCTGACCGCCGCTTGGACCTGCGGAAGGTCCCGCGAGAGCCTGAAGATCGGACTGCAATTCATCGGGATCGTCCGGCAGAGATTCAAGTTCCTTGCCGGAAATAACGATGGCGCCAGCGTTGTTGCTGGGGTTCACGTCGATGGTAGGAGCGGTATCGGAAACCTGAACTTTTTCCTGTTCGACCGCGATGATCATCGAAACGTTGAGCCGCAGCGGTTGGTTCGCGATCACGATGTTCTCGTGCTGATACAGAGTGAATCCCTGAGCGGACACCGTGAGCATGTACTTGCCTGGAGGCAGCGACTTGAATTCGTACATCCCCTGTCCATTGCTCTCCACAACTACGGGCGACCCAATCTCTGGAGTCATAACCACGCTGGCCCCCGAGATCGCCGCGCCGGAGGGATCGGTAACTTGTCCTCGCAGGGCACCGCCACTGACATCCTGTGCAAATGACGGCATGCCCCATGACACGACCAGAATTACCAGTACGCACAGCAGACACTTCCGCAAATTCATCTCGCCTTCCATTTCCAGCCTAGAAAAATTGAATGATGACGGCTTCCTTAACGACTTGTGCGAATGACTCCTATTGAGAAGCGTCTCCGCCGGGGGCGCCTCCGAGGCTCCAGGGTGTCAGCATCATTGCCTGACTCGCGCTGGGCGCTGCTTGCAGAATGGGTTCAACTCCACTCAATAACGTGATCGCAGTGCTGGCCGTAGAATTTCCTTCGGTTGCGACTACCAGAATAGCGTCCCCTTTGTGGAGGTCCGCGAGCGTCACCGCCGGCATGCGGCTTAGCATTTGCGAAAAATCGCCGCTTCCTGTGCGTCCTCCGGCCATGCCGCCGCTGTTCATTCCAGGGCCACTCGCGGCAGGACTAGTTCTACCTTGCCGTCCTGATTCAGTAGCAGGCTGGGCTGTTCCGCCGTTCCCGCTGTTCGCTCCCGGCGTTCCAGGAGGCATGCTGCTTTTCAACCGCATGGCGATGCGTTGAGCAAATTCCGGGGGAAGCTTGTGCAATTGAGAATCCGACGTAATTTTCACCAGGAGCGTTCTCTTGCTCAACAAATCCTGAACGCTCACGGTTCCTGCGCTTGCATCCACTGAATTGACGGTGCCCGCAATATTTCGAAAGCTGCCGCTGACAATTTCGTCAGCCTGCATGCTTAGGCCGTCAGCGCTACGTTCTCCACGAGCTCGCAGCTGATCGCCGGAGTGAATATCAGCCAGAGAACTGGGCTTGGCATCATCGAACTTGACGGAGTCGGGCGCATATCGACGAATGACGGTGGCCTTCGTAGTGTGGACGGCAATTTCCTTCTTACCGGAAAATCCCGTAACCGAGATGGTTACCGTGCCAGCCGCCGCATCTACGGCGCCAACCAGACCTCCCGCCCCGCGCTTCTGCCAATCCTGTTGTTCCTGCTGATGGCGGGCATCGATATCGGTCCGTGCCATGACAATCAGTTCCAAGGCTGCGATCGAGCCATCCGCGGAGGCTTGGCCGCGGACTCGGACACGGTCCCCTACCTGCAAGTCTTGAAGCTGGACCGGCGCAGCGTCCTTCAGATCTTTGGCTCCGGGCGCGATCCGCAGAAGGCGCGCATTGGTCTGCACTGTGACTGTCACATCGGTGCCGGAATCAGGAGTCAGCGTAATCGTGCTTCCGTTGATCGCCTTGATGGCACCGAGACGTCGCGCAACGGCGGACTGACCAGCCTCCTGAGCTTGCGCTGACAAGGTCCGAGGAGAAAATCCTGGCGCGCAGAATCCCGCTACCAAAAGTGCCGGGATTGCCACGAAAGTTCCAATCCTCGCGTTTCTGTTCTTCATACGCCCCACCTTTACTGTAACCCGCGAATCGCGTCGCAAGTGCATGATTTACAAAGTTTTACCCAAGAAGAAAAGACGGTTACAAAGCTTCGAACGTCCTGCAGAACCGACCTTATAAGCCGCGCATGGCGCATCCAGAGAGCTAATAGACGATGAGGAAACCGAACCCTAGAATCGATCTTGAAAAGGTGTGGATATCAAGCCTCGGATGCGTGTTTCTATTCTACGTTCGTTTTCATGCTGGCTGATGTTGGTGCTGGTGCCTGTGACCTTGTTGGGACAAGAGATCCCTACTCAGCCACGGACGGGGGCTATCCTCCGAACCCAGGGCGGCGTGTGGGTGAACGGGTACGAAGCGAAAGACTCCTCGGCGGTGTTTGCAGGGGACTTGATTGAAACCAAGGTTGGGTTTTCGGCGAATCTGACGGTGGAGGGGTCCACCATCCTCTTAGGGCCCGAGTCACTGGCGAAGTTCGGCGACAATTTTATCGAACTGGAACACGGGGCGGTTTCGGTCGGAACCTCCAAGAAGTTCGAGGTACACATAGACTGCATGCACGTCGTACCCGTACTTGCCGAGTGGACTCAGTATGACGTCGGGGACGTGAACCGCCAGATCCAGGTGGCGGCACACAAAGACGACGTCAACGTGCAACAAGCCGGGCGCGCCAAGGCCGCGAAGGAGACCGAGACTACTCAGCGTGCTTCCGTGCACGAAGGTGAGCAGCACAACTACGACCAGAACGAGTTGTGCGGAGCTCCGGTGGCGCCAACACAGGCTGGGGCAATCAACGCAAAATGGATTGAGATCGGAGCGGGCGCTGCGGGAGCCGGGATTCTATGCGCGCTGCTGTGCCGAGGATCTGGCGGCAACAAAAACCCGATGAGCAGCTCCTCGCCGTAAGCTTCCGCGTAGGCTGCTTACAAAATTCTTTCGTGCGTATATCCCGCGCTGGTCAAAGCGCCGATCAATTCCGCGATGTGGTCTGGGCCGCGGGTTTCCATCGTTATGTCAATCGCCGTGTCACCGAGGTTCACACCGTGATAGGCGCGGTCGTAGGCGGTCTCGACGATATTGGCCCGATGATCGGCGAGGATTCCCGTGAGACGGTACAGCGCTCCCGGATAGTCGGGCAGATGGACGCGAAGGCGAACGAGGCGTCCATCTTTGACGAGACCGCGCTCGATGATGCGCGAGAGCAGCGTGACGTCGATGTTCCCGCCGCAGACTAGAACGGCAACGCGCTTCCCTTCCAGCTTAAGCTTATGATTCAGAACGGCGGCGATGGCCGCGGCTCCAGCGCCTTCTGCGAGAGTCTTCTCGCGTTCCAGCAATAGCAGGATTGCATTCGCGATCTCTTCTTCTTCGACAGTGACAATGTCGTCGACATACTTTTGAACCAGCGGCAGTGTGCGTTCGCCTGCGCGACGCACAGCGATGCCGTCGGCGATTGTCTTGGCCGAGTTGAGTGTGACGGGCTTACCGGCTTCGACCGCGACCTTCATGGAAGGAATCCGAGCCGGCTGAACTCCAAATACCTTCACGCTGGGATTGGTCTCTTTCACCGCGCAGGCGATACCGCCGATGAGTCCTCCGCCGCCGATCGGAGAGACGATGGCTTCGATATTTGGGTGCTGACCCAGGATTTCCAGACCGAGCGTGCCCTGGCCCGCGATGACGGCGTTGTCATCGAAGGCGTGAATCATCGTGAGGGATTCGTCTCGGCTTTGCTCGAGCGCCTTGTCGTAGGCCTCATCATAGTTGGCGCCGTGGAGGACGACTTCAGCCCCATAGGCGCGGGTAGCCGAGACTTTCGTCAGAGGAGTCGGGAGCGGCATGACGATGCGTGCGCGAATGCCGTGGCGTCCGGCATGGTAAGAGACACCCTGCGCGTGATTCCCTGCAGAGGCCGCAATCACACCGCGGGAGCGCTCCTCGGCAGTAAGGGTCAGCAACTTGTTCAGCGCGCCGCGTTCCTTGAAGGCACCCGTGCGCTGCTGATTGTCGAGCTTGAGAAATATCTCGCTTTTTGTAACTCCGGAAAATGTTTCGGAGTGGGTGCAGGGCGAAACGCGGATGTCGGAACGGATGCGGGCTAACGCCGCCTGTACGTCGGAAAGTTGGATCATGGAGCGGTTCGAGTCCCGCTCCATCTTAGCCTGTGCCACTGGAGGAGTCATGGATCAGGAGGCGATCTGACGGCCCGTTGAAACTGATGATGTTATCGGACGGACGGCCACGGTCTTCAAGTAAGCATCCACGCCCGCCGCCGCTTTCCGTCCTTCGGAGATCGCCCAGACGACTAGCGATTGGCCGCGGCGCATGTCTCCGGCGGCGAAAACGCCGGGGACCGATGACATGTAATTCTGATCGGTAGCCACGTTGCCGCGATTGTCGAGTTGAACGCCGAGTTGATCGATCATGCCATTACGGACTGGGCCGACGAAGCCCATTGCGATAAGCACCAGATCGGCGTGGATGGTGAATTCGGAGCCCGCAATCGGCTCGAACTTTGGCGGCGCGCCGACGCGGACAGCGTGGAGTTGCTTCACATTGCCATTGTCGTCACCATTGAAGCTGGTTGTAGCGATGCTCCAGTCGCGGACGCCGCCTTCTTCGTGCGCGGCTTCGGTGCGCAGTTGCATCGGCCACAGCGGCCAGGGAGTGAGAGGCGAGCGCTCGTCCGGCGGCTTCGGCATGATTTCGAATTGGTGCACGGATCGTGGCTTCTGGCGATGGGAAGTACCCAGGCAGTCGGCGCCAGTGTCCCCACCGCCGATGATGACAACGCGCTTGCCGGTGGCAAGAATGTCCTTTGAAGAGTCGAGGACATCGCCGTGGCAGCGCTTGTTTTGTTGCGGGAGGAACTCCATCGCGAAATGGATGCCTTTGAGTTCCCGGCCGGGAATAATCAGATCGCGCGGATGCTCTGCGCCTCCGGCGAGGACGATGGCGTCGAATTCACGGCGCAGGTCTTGGACGTTTATGTTCTTGCCGACTTCGGCGTTCGTCACGAATTTCACACCTTCGGCAGTCATCTGCTCGAGGCGGCGGTCGATGATGTGCTTTTCGAGCTTGAATTCGGGGATGCCATAGCGCAGCAGTCCGCCAATGCGGTCGGCCTTCTCGTACACAGTCACTGCGTGGCCGGCGCGGCAGAGTTGCTGCGCGGCGGCGAGGCCAGCGGGACCCGAACCGACAATTGCTACTTTCGTGCCTGACTTCGTTTTTGCTGGCTCCGGTCGGATCCAGCCTTCAAGGAATCCGCGCTCAACAATGTTCTTTTCGTTCTGCTTGATCGTGACTGCTGGCTGGGTAATGCCCAACACACACGAAGCTTCGCAGGGAGCGGGGCAGATACGTCCCGTAAATTCCGGGAAGTTGTTGGTAGCGTGAAGCTGTCGGACGGCATCTTTCCAGCTTCCGCGGAAGACGTGATCGTTCCAGTCGGGAATGAGATTGTTGACCGGGCATCCGGTCTGGCAGAACGGTACGCCGCAATCCATGCAGCGGGCGCCCTGCTTGCGAAGCTGCTCTTCGGGGAAATCCTGGTAGATCTCGAACCAATCGTTTACGCGCTCCAGTACCGGGCGTCGCGGAGCCAACTCGCGGTTATAGTCCATGAAGCCCGTGGTTTTACCCATGCTGCACCTGCTCTGCTCCGGCAAGGACCGCAACCGATTCTCCGGGAATGTACGCCGTCTCTGTGCGACTGATGCCGAGCACACGCTTATATTCGTGCGGGAAAATTTTGATGAAGCGTGGAAGAGCGTCGGACCAGTTTTCGAGAATCCACTTGGCGCGCGGGCTGCCCGTCAGTTCAGCGTGATGTGTGACGAGATCCTTTACGACTTGCAGGTCGCGGGCATCCTGCAGCGGCTCCAGATCGACGGATTCCAGGTTGCAGCGCTTTTCAGAAAAATCGCCGTGCTCATCGAATACGTATGCGACACCGCCACTCATGCCGGCAGCGAAGTTACGGCCACAAGCCCCGAGAATGACGACGAGACCGTTGGTCATGTATTCGCAGCCATGGTCGCCGACACCTTCGACAACTGCGGTCGATCCGGAGTTGCGGACAGCAAAGCGTTCTCCGGCAACACCGTTGAAGAAGACTTCACCACTGGTCGCGCCGTAGAGAGCGACGTTCCCGATGATGATGTTCTGCTCAGGGGCGAAGGTCGAGCCTTTCGGCGGATAGACGATGATGCGCCCGCCGGAGAGACCTTTGCCGACGTAGTCGTTGGCTTCGCCTTCGAGCGTAATGGTGACACCTTTGGCCAGGAACGCTCCCAAACTTTGACCGGCTGAGCCATTCAAGCGGATGCGGAGCGTGTTGTCCGGAAGTCCGGCGGAACCGAAGCGGCGTGCGACTTCCCCGCTCAGAATCGTTCCGACGGAGCGATGGACGTTGCGGACCGGCAAATTGATTTCGAGCGAACTCAGGTTGAGGAGAGCGTCAAGGGAATGTTCAACCAATTGGTGGTCGAGCGCCTGGCCGATTCCGTGATCCTGAGACTGCACGCAGCGACGGGCGACGCGGGACGGAATGGGCGGATTGTAGAGAATCTGCGAGAAGTCGAGGCCTTTGGCTTTCCAGTGATCGACCGCAGCCTCAACATCAAGCATATCGACCCGGCCGACCATGTCGTCCAGCTTGCGGAAGCCGAGTTCAGCCATGTACTGCCGAACTTGT
>Ga0335080_10001151_pt1 | contig 25525 bp, 24 predicted proteins | sample Lox_Sample_34_FD_206720 | JGI IMG/M metagenome (GOLD analysis project Ga0335080, IMG submission 206720) | Soil microbial communities from Loxahatchee National Wildlife Refuge, Florida, United States - Lox_Sample_3.4 | ecosystem: Environmental > Terrestrial > Soil > Wetlands | place: USA... | reverse complement strand
TGAGGGCTGTGTCTTCGTCTACGACCCGGCGCAAGACTCGTGGCGGACGGGGCCGCAATTCGCGAACCCGCGTGATCACGTTGGCGCCGTTGCAACACACGATGGCCGCATCTATGCGCTCGGCGGATCGACGCTGCGGTCGAAGCTCACGCTCTGGTCGTTCTGGGAGCATCTCTCCACGGAGAGTCGTGGCGGTGTCGTTCCGGACGTCGAATTTCTCGAGGTCGGGTCGGCTGCGCCGAAGCCTTCCGCCGATCCGCCGCCCTATCGGCTCGAGAACCGCACGGTGCTCGAGCGCTTCCTACGTCGGCTGGGCGATGGCGAGGAGCTCTACGGAGTGACCGGAGTGGAGCTGCGGGTCACGCCGCGCGACGCCGACGCGCTGGCTCCCTTGGTCGAGGCTCTGGACAGCGGGAATTGGGTGGTGCGCCGGAGCGCGCTGGCTGCGCTGGCGCGAATGGGCTCGACCGCGCACCCAGCCGAGGCGGCAATCGTCCGACGGCTGGGCGACGAGCGCGCCAGCGTGCGGCGGCAGGCGTTCGAGACGCTGCTCGCGATCGGTGGGGATGTCAGTCCGGCGCTGAACTCGCTCGTCGCGGACCTGCGCAACCCGGACTTCGACGTCCGCTACCGGGCGACGCGTGCGATCGGCCGCGTCGGGGCAGCGGCGATTCCCGAGCTCGAGGACGAGCTGCGCGCGCCCGATCACCCGTACCGTCACGAGTGCGTCGAGGCCTTGCGCGAGATCGGAGCGCCGGCGGCGCCCGCTCTGACTCGGGCGCTCGCGATCGAGGATCGCCAGGTCCGGATCAGCGCCTTGTTCGCGCTCGCGATGCTGCGTACGCCCGCGTCGGAGACGGTGGCCCGTGTGGATACGCTGCTGCTGCAATCCGATGACCGACTGCTCGACTGGCTCGCGGTATTTGCGCTCTCGCGCCTGGGACCCGAGGGCCAGCCGCCGCTGCTGCGCGCGTTGCGCAGCCCGAAGCTGCCCATCGCTTCGGCCGCGCCCTGGGCGCTGGCGGACTCGGACCCGGAGTCACCGGCCGTGCGACAGGCTCTGGAAGCGCGTTACGAAGAGCTCCGGGGGAGCCGGATCACGGCGGCCGACGAGCTGCGCGACGCAGTGCGCAGCGCGCTCGCGAAGATCCCCGGAGCGACCGTCCCGCCCAAACACGAGAGACCTACCGCTTCGGCTCCGGCTTCGAGCCCCAGCGCTCCCGCTGCCGCTGACTGATCGCCTGCTCCTCGCCCTGGTCCGAGGGCTCGTAGAAGCTCGCGTCGCGGATCTCGTCGGGGAGATACTGCTCGCGCACGAAGTGACCCGGCGCGTCGTGCGGGTAGCGGTAGCCTTTCCCGTAGCCGAGCTCGCGCAAGAGCTCGGTCGGTGCATTGCGCAGGTGCAACGGCACGGCCAGGGCGCCGCGCTCGCGCGCGACTTCGCTGGCGGCGTTGATCGCCTGGTAGCTGGCGTTGCTCTTCGGCGCGCACGCGAGATAGGTCGTGGCGTGGGCCAGGATCAGCCGGCCCTCGGGCAAGCCCACGCGGTCGAAGGCCTCCGCGGCTGCCGTCGCCACCACGAGGCCCAGCGGGTCGGCGTTGCCCACGTCCTCGGAGGCGAAGATCATCAGCCGGCGCGCGATGAAGCGCGGCTCCTCGCCGCCGTCGAGCATGCGCGCGAGCCAGTACACGGCGGCGTTCGGGTCACTGCCGCGCAGGCTCTTGATGAAGGCCGAGATCACGTCGTAGTGCGCCTCGCCGCCCTTGTCGTAGTCGGGCAGGCGTGACTCGAAGGCGGCCGCGACCTGATCGCGCTCGATCCGGCCCTGCTGCGCGCGGTCGGCCGCGGACTCGAGCAGGCCGAGCGCGCGCCGCGCGTCGCCCTGGGCTAGCCGCGCGATCAGCTCCAGCGCGTCGGGCGCCAGCCCGAGCTCGCGCGCGCCCAGGCCGCGCTCGCGGTCGGCGAGCGCATGAGTCACGATCCGCGCCAGGAGTGACTCGTCGAGCGGCTTCAGGGTGAAGATGCGGGCGCGCGAGCGCAGCGCGGGAATCACCTCGAACGACGGGTTCTCGGTGGTGGCGCCGAGCAGCACGACCGTGCCGCGCTCCACGTGCGGCAGGAGCGCGTCCTGCTGCGCCTTGTTGAAGCGGTGGATCTCGTCGACGAAGAGCGCGGTGCGGCGGCCGCGCCGGCGCTCCTCCTCGGCGCGCGCGATCTCCTCGCGCAGATCCTTCACGCCGGACAGCACCGCCGAGATCGCCGCGAAGCGCAGCCCGGCCCGCTCGGCGAGCAAGCGCGCGAGTGTCGTCTTGCCCGAGCCCGGCGGGCCCCAGAAGATGCACGAGGGCAGCTTCGCGCCTGACTCGAGCACGGGCCCGAGCGGGCCGCCCGGGCCCAGGAGATGCTCCTGGCCCTCGAACTCCGCGAGCGTGCGCGGGCGCATGCGCTCCGCGAGCGGCGCGTCGGCGGGAACCGAGCTGACCGCCGGTTCTCGCGGGAAGAGCTCCATGGCGAAAGCTTACCTTGCCCCCCGGGAGGGCGGGACCTATCGTCGCGAGCCGCATGGGGGGCTGGAAGCGAATCGCGCTCACCGTGAAGGCCGGACAGGCCGGCGCGGCGCCGCTCGTGAGCCGGCTCGTGGCGCAGGTGCGCAAGCGTGGCCTCGATGTCGCGCTCGACGCCCACGCCGCGAGTCACTTGGGTGAGTCGGGCGGCCGCAGCCTGGAAGAGGTCGCCGCGGCCGCCGACCTGTTGGTCGTGCTCGGCGGCGACGGCTCGGTGCTGGCGGCGGTGCGCGCGATCGGCGCGCGGCGCGTGGCGGTGCTGGGCGTGAACCTCGGCCACCTGGGCTTCCTCACCGACGTGAGCCCGGCCGAGGCCGAGCCCGCGCTCGAGGCCACGCTGGCCGGCGACTTCGCGCTCATGGAGCGCGCGCGCTTCGAGGTGACTCACTCGCGCGACGGCCGAGAGTTGTCGCGCGCGCTGGTGCTGAACGACGCGGTCATCACCAAGGGCTCCGCGCTGGCGCGGCTGATCGAGCTCGAGGCGCTGGTCGACCACAAGGTGATCGCGACCTACCGCTCCGACGGCCTGATCGTGGCCACGCCCACCGGCTCGACCGCCTACAACCTGTCCGCCGGCGGGCCGATCGTCGACGTCGACGTGCGCGCGGCGATCCTGAATCCGATCTGCCCGCACACGCTCTCGCTGCGGCCGCTGGTGCTGCCCGACGATCGCGAGATCGTGGTGCGGCTGCGCTCGGCAGAAGACGCCACGCTCACGCTCGATGGCCAGGTCGGCGCGGCGGTGCGCACCGGGGACTCGGTGCGCGTGGTGAAGGCGAACCAGCCCGCGTGCTTCGTGACTGCGCCGGCCCGCGATCACTTCGAGACGCTGCGCACCAAGCTGGGCTGGGGCACTCGTTGATCGCGACGCTGCGGGTCAGGAACCTGGTGACCATCGAAGAGCTCGAGCTCGAGCTCGGCGCCGGGCTCACCGTGGTGACCGGCGAGACCGGCGCGGGCAAGTCACTCCTGCTCGGCGCGATCGCGCTGCTCTCGGGGCAGCGGGTGGGCTCCGAGATCGTGCGCGCCGGCGCGAAGGAGGCGCAGGTCGAGGCGATCCTGCGCAGCCCCGCGCTGCTGGGGCGGGCCCGCGCGCTGGGCGTGGCCGCCGAAGACGAGGACGAGCTCTTGGTCTCGCGCACGATCTCGCGCGAGGGCCGCGGGCGGGTGTTCCTGAACGGGCGGCTGGCGACGGTGAGTCTGCTCGCCGAGCTGATGGCCGACGCGCTCGAGATCACCAGTCAGGGCGAGCACCAGCGGCTGCTGCGCGCCGAGGCGCAGGCCGAGCTTCTGGACGCGTTCGCGAGCCTCGAGCCCGCGGCGCGCGAGGTCGCGGAGCTGCATGCCGACTGGCGCGAGCGCGCGCTCGCGATCCAGGCGCGCCGCCGCGACCGCGAGGCCCTGGCGCGGCGCGAGGACCAGCTGCGCTTCGAGCTGGAGCAGATCGACCGGGCGAAGCCGCGGCCGAACGAGCTCGACGAGCTGGGCGTGGAGCTGCGCCGGCTCGGCCATGCCGATCGGCTGGCGCAGGCGGCCAACCGCGCGCTCGAGTCACTCGACGCGGACGGCGGCGTGCGCGAGCAGCTCGCGGCCGCCCGCGCCAAGCTGCGCGCCGTCTGCGACCTGGATCCCGCGCTGGCACAGCCCGAAGCCGCGCTCCAGCGCGCCGCGCTCGAGCTCGACGAGGCGTCCCAGCTGCTGGAGCGCTACGCGCAGTCGCTCGAGTCCGATCCGCACAAGCTGGCGCGGGTCGAGGAGCGGCTGGGCGAGCTGCGCCGGCTGCAGACCCGCTACGGAAACGCGATCGAAGACATCCTGGCCCATCGCGAGCGGGCTGCGGCCGAGCTCGAGAGCCTTTCCGGCGGCGAGGAGCGCACGGCCGAGCTCGAGCGCGAGCTCGCGGGCGCGGCCGAGTCACTCGAGGCCAAGGCGCGCGCGCTGTCGCGCGCCCGCGAGAGCGCCGCCCGCGCGCTCGAGAAGGCGGTGACTTCCGAGCTCGGGGCGCTCGAGCTGAAACGCGCCCGCTTCCAGGTCGTGCTCGAGCCGCTCGAGGCCAAGTCCGCCGATGGACTCACGCCGCCTTCGGGTCCGAGCGGCCGCGAGCGCGCCGCGTTCCTCTTGGCCGCCAACCCGGGCGAGAACGCCGGCAAGCTGCGCGATGCGGCCTCGGGCGGCGAGCTGTCGCGGCTGCTGCTGGCGCTGCGCAACGCGCTGCGCGACGCGGACCAGGGCCGGGTGCTCCTGTTCGACGAGATCGACGCCGGCCTGGGCGGCCAGACCGCCCGGCGCGTGGGCGAACGGCTGCACTCACTTGCCGGCAAGAATCAGGTGATCTGCATCACGCACCTTCCGCAGATCGCGGCACTTGGTGACTTGCATCACTCCGTAGTGAAAGACGTGCGCAAGAGTCGAACAGAGACGCGCATCTCTGTGCTCGATGGCGCGGCGCGCATCGACGAAATCGCGCGCATGAGCGGGGGGCAACTCACTGACGCCGCTCGCGCTCACGCTCGGGAACTCCTGTCACAGAGCGGGCGCACGCGTCGCGCCGCTCGGTGAGCGGCTTCGTCAAGTTTCGAGGTCGGGGGCCGATGCCACTCCTGTATGGCAGCGGATCCTCGCCCGAGCGAATCGACCGTGCCCCCGGTGGCCCAGCGCGCCGCGGTGCGCATCGAGAGCGGCTTCTATGAAGGGCTCGAGTGGGAGCTGGACCGCCCCAGCACGGTGATCGGCCGCGGCCGCAACGCCGACCTCGTGCTGAACGAGGCCACGATCTCCCGCGCGCACGCGCTCTTCGGCTACGAGGGCGTGCGCGTGTTCGTGCAGGACCTGGGCAGCACGAACGGCACGCTGGTGAACGGCGTGCGCGAGCACCGCAAGGTGCTGAACGTCGGGGACGAGCTGCGGATGGGGAAGCTCCAGCTGCGGATCCGCGCGGACGGATCCGCAAAGGGAGGCGCCGCGCGTGGCTAACACCCCCGAACGCGGTCCCGAAGACACACTCACGCTGATGATCGTGCCCGGCCAGTCGGGCTCGATCCGCCGCTTCCACGTGCCGAAGCTCTGGATCCGCCGCGCGACACTGGCCGGTGTAGGCTTCGCGGTCTGCCTGCTGGCGCTGTCGATCGACTACGTGCGCGTGCGCTCCAACCTCTACGAGCTCGACCGGCTGCGCCAGGAGACCAGCGAGCAGCGCGCGCAGATCCAGGAATACGCCCAGAAGATGGAGGCGATCTCCACCAAGCTGTCGCGCATCGACGGCTTCGAGCGCAAGCTCCGGATCATCACCAACCTGGATCCCGCCGACCCGCTGCCGCTGCCCGGCATCGGCGGCGCGGACGGGGAGCTGTTGTCGGCCGACGACGTCTCCTGGATGTCGCGCTCGAAGCGCCACGAGGTCATGAACCAGGGCTTCGAGACACTCACGGCCGCGATGGATACCCAGGACGGGAGTCTCCAGGGTCTGATCCACCACCTCGAGGACCAGAGCGCGCGGCTCGTGCACACCCCGTCGATCACGCCGACGCGCGGCTGGATCACTTCGACCTGGGGCTACCGCCAGGACCCGTACACGGGCGAGCGCGCCTTCCACAAGGGCCTCGACATCGCCGGCCGGATGGGCACGCCGATCGTGGCGGCGGCGGACGGCGAGGTGATCTACGCGATGCAGAAGAAGTCACTGGGCTACGCGGTCAAGATCCGCCACGGCTACGGCGTCGAGACCGTCTACGGCCACATGCAGTCCACGCTGGTCAAGGCCGGCGACACCGTGAAGCGCGGCCAGCAGATCGGGCTCATGGGCTCGAGCGGTCGCAGCACCGGCCCCCACTGCCACTATGCCGTTTTGGTGAACGGCAAGGGCGTCAATCCTCAAAATTACATCTTGGACTGACGGGCCTTTCTGGCCGCTGCTGAGTGGCTCTCGTATACTTCCCGGCCCGCGGGAGTACACGACCCATTCGCGTCTTCGCCACGAAGATCTTCGGCTCCGCCAACGAGCGACTTCTGCGCTCGTTGCGGCCAGCCGTAGCGCGCGTCAACGAGCTGGAGTCGACGTACGCGCCGCTCTCCGGCGACGAGCTGCGCGCACGCGTGGCCGCGCTGCGCGAGCGCGTCGACAAGGGCGAGTCGCTCGACGCCGTGCTGCCCGAAGCGTTCGCGCTGGTGCGCGAGGGCGCGAAGCGCACGCTCGGCCAGCGCCACTACGACGTCCAGCTGATCGGCGGCATGGTGCTGCACCAGGGCAAGATCGCGGAGATGAAGACCGGCGAGGGCAAGACGCTGGTCGGCACGCTGCCCGCGTTCTTGAACGCGCTCTCCAGCAAGGGCGTGCACCTGGTCACGGTCAACGACTATCTCGCCCGACGTGACTCGGAGTGGATGGGCGCGATCCACCGCTCGCTCGGTCTCTCGGTCGGCTGCATCGTGCACGGCATGTCCGATGCCGAGCGCCGCGTCGCCTACGCCGCCGACATCACCTACGGCCAGAACAACGAGTTCGGCTTCGACTACCTGCGCGACAACATGAAGCCGTCGCTCGGCATGTTCACGCAGCGCGGTCACAACTTCGCGATCGTCGACGAGGTCGACTCGATCCTGATCGACGAGGCGCGCACGCCGCTCATCATCTCGGGCCCGGTCGACGACGACCCACAGAAGTTCAGCCGCATCGACCGGGTGATTCCGCGCCTGATCCAGGATCCCGAGAACTACACGCTCGACGAGAAGGCGAAGTCGGTCCAGCTCACCGAAGAGGGCGTGATCGCGGTCGAGAAGCTGCTCGGCGTCGACAACTTGTACGCGCCGCACCAGATGGAGACGCTCCACGTGGTGCAGAACGCGCTGCGCGCCCACGTGATCTACAAGCTCGACGTGGACTACGTGGTGAAGGACGGCCAGATCGTCATCGTCGACGAGTTCACCGGCCGGCTGATGGAAGGCCGGCGCTGGAGCGACGGGCTGCACCAGGCGGTCGAGGCCAAGGAGCGCGTCCAGGTCCAGAACGAGTCACAGACTTACGCCACGATCACCTTCCAGAACTACTTCCGCATGTACGCCAAGCTGGCCGGGATGACCGGCACCGCGGACACGGAAGCGCAGGAGTTCGCGAGCATCTACAAGCTCGACGTGACCGTGATCCCGACGCACCGGCCGATGGTGCGCAAGGACCACGAGGACGTGGTCTACCGCACCAAGGGCGAGAAGTGGAAGGCGGTCGTCGACGAGATCGAGGACTGTCACAAACGCGGCCAGCCGGTGCTGGTGGGCACGATCGCGATCGAGACCAGCGAGATGCTCTCGGCCAAGCTCAAGAACCGCGGCGTGCGGCACAACGTGCTGAACGCGAAGCAGCACCAGCGCGAGGCCGAGATCGTGGCTCAGGCGGGCCGGCTCGGCGCGGTCACGATCTCGACCAACATGGCCGGCCGCGGCACCGACATCGTGCTCGGCGGCAACCCGGTCATGATGATGCGCTCGCGCGGGCTCGACCCCGAGTCACCCGACAACAAGGAAGAGCTCGCGAAGCTGGTCGAGACCACGACCGACGAGCGCGACAAGGTGGTGGCCGCCGGCGGGCTGCACGTGCTGGGCACCGAACGCCACGAGTCACGCCGGATCGACAACCAGCTGCGCGGCCGCTCCGGCCGCCAGGGCGACCCGGGCTCGTCGCGCTTCTTCCTGTCGCTGGAAGACGACCTGCTGCGCATCTTCGGCTCGGACCGCATCTCGGGCCTGATGAAGCGCCTGGGCATGCAGGAGGGCGAGGCGATCGAGGCGCGCATGCTGTCGGGCGCCATCGAGCGCGCGCAGCGCAAGGTCGAGGTGCGCAACTTCGACGTGCGCAAGCACCTGCTCGAGTACGACGACGTGATGAACAAGCAGCGCACCAGCATCTATGCCTGGCGCACGAACGTGCTGTCGAGCGAAGACATGCGCGCCGAGTTCGACGAGCTGGCGCGCGAGCTCGCGGGCGAGGTGGTGGCCATGGCCTTCCCGCCCAAGCAGGACCCCGACCTCGAGAGCTACGCGCGCGAGGTGCAGGCGCAGTTCGCGATCGCGATCGATCCCGAGTCACCCGAGCTGCAGGGGCACGATCCCGACCGCGATGCGATCCTCGAGAAGCTGATCGCGCAGGTCGACGCGAAGCTCGACGAGAAGGCGGAGATGTTCGCCGACATCGGCCGGCGCTATGCCGATTTCAATCCACCGACCTTCGAAGGCGTGGCCCGCGGCATGCTCCTCCAGACGCTCGACCAGCTCTGGAAGGACCACCTGTTGGCGATGGACCACCTGAAGGAAGGCGTCGGCCTGCAGGGCTACGCCGGCAAGGATCCCAAGCGCGTCTACCAGACCGAGGGCTTCGAGCTGTTCCGCGACATGTTCGGGCGCATCCGCTCGCGCGCGGTCGAGCAGCTCTGCCGCGTGATGATCGAGCTGCCGTCGGCCGAGAGAGTGGCGGAGCTGCGCGCGGCCGAAGAGGCGCGGCGCGCGGCCCAGCAGCAGCGGCTGCACGAGCAGCACGGCGGCTCGCCGTCCGAGGCGCCGGTGACTGCGCAGACGGTCGTGCGCGAAGGTCCGAAGGTCGGTCGCAACGACCCGTGTCCGTGCGGCTCGGGCAAGAAGTTCAAGAAGTGTCACGGCGCCGGCGCCTGACCCCTCGAGTAAGCCGAGTGAGCATGGGTAGGGTGCCCATGCGCTCATAAGACGTGATCGAGGTACGCGGCTTCCGCGCGGCGGGCATCGCCTGCGGCATCAAGCCGAGCGGGCGTCCCGATCTGGCGCTGGTCGTCTCCGATCGGCCGGCGGCGGCCGCCGCGGTGTTCACCACCAGCCGCTTTCCGGGCGCGCCGGTGATCGTGTCGCGCGAGCATCTGCGCGGCGCGCGCGCGCGCGGCGTGGTCGTGAACAGCGGCATCTCGAACGTGGCGAACGGCGCGCGCGGCCTGCGCGACGCGCGCGAGATGGCGGCGCTGCTCGCGCACGAGATCGGCGCGCGTCCGCGCGAGATCCAGGTGGCCTCGACCGGCGTGATCGGGCGGCTCTTGCCCATGGACCGCCTGCGCGCGGGCATTCCCAAGGCGGCCGAGTCACTCTCGGCGCGCGGCTTCGAGCGCGCGGCCGAGGCGATCCTCACCACCGACACCAAGGCCAAGCTCGTGCACCGGCGCGGACGCGCCTTCGCGCTGGCGGGCTTGGCCAAGGGCGCGGGCATGATCATGCCGCGCATGGCGACCATGCTCGCGTATCTCGTGACCGATCTCGCGGTCGAGCCGGCGCTCCTGCGCCGCGCGCTGCGCGCCGCGGTCGACACCACCTTCAACTCGCTCACCATCGACGGCGAGACCAGCACCAGCGACACCGTGCTGGTGCTGGCGAACGGCGCGGCCGGGAATACACCGATCGGTGTCGGATCCGCGCGCGCCCGCGAGTTCGAGCGGCTGTTGTGCGACGCCAGCGCCGAGCTGTGCGAGAAGCTGGCGCGCGACGGCGAGGGGGTCACCAAGCTCGCGACCGTGGCCGTGTCGGGCGCGCGCAACGACCGCGACGCCGACCGCGTCGCGCGCTCGGTCGCGAACTCGGCCTTGGTGAAGACCGCGCTCTTCGGCGGCGACCCGAACTGGGGCCGCGTGGTGCAGGCCGTGGGCGCCGCCGGCGTGTCACTCGCGCCCTCGCGCGTGGACGTCCGGATCGGCGGCGTCGAGTTGCTGCGCGGTGGCGAGCCCGCCGGCGGCAAGGACGCCCTGCGCCGCGCCGAGCGCGCGATGAAGGCGCCGCAGGTGGCGATCGAGATCTCGGTGGGCAAGGGCCGCGGGCGCGCGCGCATCCTCACCACCGATCTCTCTTACGAGTACGTGCGCGTGAACGCCGAGTACACCACCTAGTGGCCGCCGGGTTCCGCCACGTCGTGATGTTCCGCTGGAGATCGGGGACGCCCGAGTCACAGCTCGCCGCGCTCGAGCGCGCGCTCGCCGAGCTGCCGCGGCAGGTCGCGGAGATCCGCCGCTACCGCTTCGGCCGCGACGCCGGCGCAGTCAGCGGCAATTTCGACTTCGCGATCGTGGCCGACTTCGCCGACCGCGCGGCCTGGCAGCGCTACGTCGACCACCCCGCGCACCAGAAGCTGATCACCGAGCAGATCCGCCCGATCCTGGCCGAGCGCGCGGCGACGCAGCTGGCCGTGGAGCTCGACTGATTTGATCGAGATCGTGCTCGTGCGACACGCCCAGCCCGACTGGGAGCCCGGCGGCCGCGCCGTCGACTTTCCCGAGCTCTCGGCGCACGGGCGGCTGCAGGCCCAGGCCGTGGCCGAGGCGCTCGCGAACGAGAGCTTCGACCACTGCTACACGAGCACGCTCGAGCGCGCGATCGAGACCTCGGAGTTCATCGCGCGCCGGCTGGCCGTGCGTTTCGAGCAGTGCTCGTGGCTCGACGAGCTGCGGCTCCCGCCGCTCGAAGGCCAGACCGTCGAGCAAGTCGAGAAGTTCTTCAAAGACGTGCGCGCGCGCGATCTCGCGCGGTGGTGGGACGGCATGCCCGGCGGCGAGGCGTTCCGCCACATGTACGAGCGCGTCGTGACCGGCGTCGAGTCACTGCTCGAGGGCACGCACGGCATGCGCCGCCACGACAACTCCGGCTACCGGCTGTGGCACCCGCCCGAGGCCGACCAGCGCATCTTGATCGTGGCGCACGAGGGCACGAACGCCGTGATCCTGTCGCGGCTGCTCGACGTGGAGCCCGTGCCCTGGGCCCCCGTCCGCTTCGCGGCGTTCTGGGCCTCGATCAGCCGGCTCAGCACGATGGCCGTGGCCGACGGCTTCGCCTTCGCGCTGCGCGGCTTCAACCTGCACGAGCACCTGTTGCCGCTGGGCCTCCCGCCCGGCGGGCGACGTGGCTGAATTTCCTGAGATTTCGAGACGTTGTGCTTGAGCGCCTGCGGCCGGTCTGCTATCAAAGGCGGCCAAAGTCACACGCCTCGATCCGCTCCGGGTCGTGCGGTCGCTTCCCGGCTCCCCGAGCCGCGACGACCGGACGCTGAGCGGCGGCACTGAGCCGAGAGGCGGCGGAAAAACCCGAGCTCGGAGAATCTCAGCCATGTCCACGCCTGCAGTCTCGATGCGAGACCTGCTCGAGGCCGGAGTCCACTTCGGCCATCAGACCCGCCGCTGGCACCCGTCGATGAAGCCGTTCATCTACGGCGAGCGCAACGGCGTCCACATCATCAACCTGCAGCTCACGCTGCCGCGCTTCCGCGAAGCGCTCGACTTCGTGCGAGAGACCACCGCCTCCGGTGGCGCGGTGCTGTTCGTCGCCACCAAGCGACAGGCGCAGGACATCATCGCGGAGCAGGCGCGCGCCTGCGGCCAGCCGTTCGTGCACCGGCGCTGGCTCGGCGGGATGCTGACCAACTTCCGCACGATCCGGCGCGGCATCGAGCGCTACAAGGAGCTGAACGAGTTACTCGGCAACGAGGAGAGCTCGTCGCAGCTGTCGAAGAAGGAGAAGTCGCGCCTGGTGCGCGAGCAGCTCAAGCTGCACAAGGCGTTCGAGGGCCTGATCGACATGGAGCGGCCGCCCGACGCGCTGTTCGTGATCGACGTGCGCCGCGAGGAGATCGCGATCGACGAAGCGCACCGGCTCGGCATTCCGGTGATCGCGGTGGTCGACTCGAACTGCGACCCGCACGGCATCGAGCTCTCGATTCCCGGCAACGACGACGCGCTGCGCGCGATCCGGCTCTACTGCGAGAAAGTCGCCGAGGCCTGCCGCGAGGGCAAAGAGCTGTTCAACTCGCGCATCGTCGACGCCGGTCAGGCCGAGACGAGCGACGGCGAGGAGGCCGCGCCCAAGCACGGCAAGCGCGTGGTCGAGATCACGCAGCCGGCGCGGCGCCCGGCGCGCATGGAGCGCATGGCCGAGGAGCGGCGCCGCGAGGAGCTGGAAGAGGCGGCGGACTTCGCGCTCGGACTCACCGACTCGCCGACGGTCAAGGAAGAGCCGGCCAAGGAAGGGGAAGCACCGCCGAGCGAAGCGACGCCGCCGAGCGAAGCGACGCCGGCGAGCGAAGCTTCGCCCAAGTAACTGCAGTCACGGGAAGGAACGGGGGCGCGAGTGGCCGAGATCTCGGCAGCACAGGTCAGGGAGCTCCGCGAACAGACGGGCGCGGGCATGATGGATTGCAAGAAGGCCCTGGAAGAGGCCAAGGGTGATTTCCCGCGCGCGGTCGAGATCCTGCGCGAGAAAGGGGTCGCCAAGGCCAGCAAGCGCGTCGGCCGCGCCGGCTCCGAGGGCCGAGTCATCGCCGCGGTGTCTCCCGACGGTCAGCACGGAGCGCTGGTCGAGCTGAACTGCGAGACCGACTTCGTGGCCAAGACCGACGACTTCAATCACGTGGGCAACGAGCTGGCGAAGGCTGCCTTCAAGCATAAGCCGCGCAGCGTGGACGAGCTGCTCGACCTGTCGGTGAACGGCGAGAAGCTGCGCGACAAAGTCACCAGCGCCGTGGCCAAGCTCGGCGAGGACCTGGCGGTGCGCCGCGTGGGGCACCTCGAGGCCGGCAGCGCGGGCTTCGTCACGAGCTACATCCATGCGGGCGGCAAGATCGGCACGCTGGTGGCGCTCGAAAGCCCCAGCCCGCAGAAGCCCGAGGTGAAGGCGCTGGCCCACAACGTGTGCATGCACGTGGCGGCGACCAGCCCGGCGAGTCTGTCGCGCGAGGACCTGCCCAAGTCGATCGTCGACGCCGAGCGGCGCGTGCTCGCGGCGCAGGCGGCGAACGAGGGCAAGCCGCCGCAGATCGTGGAGAAGATGATCGAGGGTCGGCTCACGAAGTTCTTCAAGGAGGTCGTGCTCCTCGAACAGGGACTCGTGATGGATCCCGACAAGACCGTGGGCAAGGCGGCTCAGGAGGCCGGTGCAAAGGTCACGGGCTTCCGCCGCTTCCAGCTCGGAGAAGCCACCGAGGAATGAAGCCCGCCTACAAGCGCATCCTGCTCAAGATCTCGGGCCAGAGCCTCGCCGGCGAGCGCGGCTTCGGGATCGACTCGAAGACGATCCAGGCGACCGCGCGCGAGATCGTCGAGCTGGCGAGTCATGGCGTCGAGCTGGGCGTGGTGTGCGGCGGCGGCAACATCATCCGCGGAATCACCGCCTCGGCCGAGGGCATCAACCGCACCGCGGCCGACTACATGGGCATGCTGGGCGGAGTCATCAACGCACTGGCGCTGCAGGACGCGCTCGAGAAGTGCGGCGCCGAGACGCGGCTGTTGTCGGCGATCGAGATCAAGCAGGTGGCCGAGCCGCACATCCGGCGCCGGGCCGTCCGACACCTGGAGAAGGGCCGGATCGTGATCTTCGCGGCCGGAACCGGAAACCCCTTCTTCACCACGGACACTGGCGCGGCGTTGCGCGCGATGGAGATCGGCGCCGAGATACTCCTGAAGGGGACGCGCGTCGACGGCGTCTACGACTCCGATCCCGAGAAGTTCCCCGAGGCGCACCTGTTCGACCGAGTGACTTATCGCGAGTTCCTGCACCAGAATCTGGGAGTCATGGACGCGACCGCGATCTCGCTGTGTCAGGACAACAAGCTGCCGATCGTGGTGTTCAACATGAGCGTGCCGGGGAACATGCTGAAGGTGGCTTGCGGGGAGGCGATCGGCACGCTGGTCAGCGCGTAGGAGGTCTCATGCCGGACGACAGCACAGACCTGGTTCTCTCCGAAGCCAAAGAGGGCATGCAGAAGAGCCTGGCCGGCTTCACGCACGACCTGGCGAAGATCCGCACCGGGCGTGCGAATCCGGCGCTGCTCGAGGGCCTCTCGGTCGACTACTACGGCACGCCCACGCCGATCAAGAAGCTGGCGCAGCTGAACGCCCCCGAGGCGCGGCTGATCACGATCCAGCCCTTCGACCGCAGCGCGATCGCCGAGATCGAGAAGGCGATCCACAAGGCCAATCTCGGCTTCTCGCCGGTCTCTGACGGCAAGATCGTGCGCGTGCCGATCCCGGAGCTCACCGAGGAGCGCCGCAAGGACTTGGTGAAGCAGGTCAAGAAGCTCGGCGAGGACCACAAGGTGGGCGTGCGCAACTCGCGCCGCGACGCGATCGCCATGGTCAAGGAGTTCCAGAAGGACGGCGACCTGGCCGAGGACGACGCGCACCACCTCTCCGACAAGATCCAGAAGCTGACCGACGACTTCATCGCGCAGATCGACAAGGCGGTGGAGGCGAAGGAAGCCGAGCTGATGAAGGTCTGAGTGACTCGTGCCGAAGCTCGACCCGCACAAGATTCCACGCCACGTCGCGATCATTCCCGACGGCAACGGCCGCTGGGCCGAGAGCCGCGGCCTGCCGCGCGTGGCGGGCTACCGCAACGGCGCCGAGATCGTGCGCGAGATCGTGCGTGGCGCGCACGAGCTGGGCATCCAGTGGCTGACCTTCTACGCCTTCTCGACCGAGAACTGGAAGCGCCCGAGCGAAGAGATCGACGCGATCATGGCGTACCTCGAAGAGTTCATCGTGCGCGACGCCGACGAGCTGGTGCGCAACGGCATCCGCGTGGACGCGATCGGGCGGCTGGCGAGTCTCTCGCCCAGCATCCAGAAGCTCTTGCGCGACCTGATGACGCGCACCGAGAGCAACGACGAGATGCGACTCACCTTCGCGCTCTCGTACGGCGGGCGCGGCGAGATCGTCGACGCGGTGAAGGCGATCGCGCGCGCGGTCGAGTCGGGGGTGCTCGAGCCCGAGGCGGTCGACGAGAAGTGCGTGCAGGCGAACCTGTACTGCAAGGACATGCCGGATCCCGACCTCCTGATCCGCACCGGCGGTGAGCACCGGCTCTCGAACTTCCTGCTCTGGCAGCTCGCCTACACCGAGTTCTTCACCAGCGACGTGCTCTGGCCCGACTTCACCAAGTCGAAGCTGGTCGACGCGCTCTGCGCCTTCCAGCAACGCGAGCGCCGCTTCGGCCGCACGCCCGCCCAGCAGCGGGACGCGGGCTCGTGAAGCGACTCGCGCTGCTCGGCGCCACCGGCTCGATCGGCACCCAGACGCTCGACCTGGTGTCTCGCTTCCCGGACGAGCTGTGCGTGACTGCGCTGTCGGCCGGCCGCTCCGTCGATCTCTTGGTGCAGCAGTGCAAGCAGTTCCACCCCGAGCTCGTGTCGGTGGCGCGCGCCGAGGACGCCGCGCGCGTGCGCGAGGCGGTGGGTGACCCGAAGCTGCGCATCGTGCACGGCGCCGAGGGTCTGCTCGAGGTCGCGACCTACGACGCCGACCTGTTGGTGGGCGCGCTGGTCGGCAGCGCCGGGCTCGCGCCCGTGGTGGCAGCGCTCCGGCTCGGCCGCGACGTCGCACTCGCCAACAAGGAAGTGCTGGTCACGGGCGGGCCGCTCGTGCTGGCCGAGGCGCGCCGCGCGGGCGCGAAGCTCCTGCCGCTCGACTCCGAACACGTGGCGATCGCGCAGTGTCTCGCCGGTCACCCGCAGAGCGCGGTCAAGAAGATCTGGCTGACCGCCTCGGGCGGTCCGTTCCGGCGCGCCGACCGCGCGACGATGGCCGCCGCGGGACCCGAGCAGGCGCTCAAGCACCCGAACTGGGACATGGGCGCGAAGATCACGATCGACTCGGCCACGCTCATGAACAAGGGCTTCGAGGTGATCGAGGCGCGCTGGCTGTTCGACCTGCCGCTCGAGCGCATCGGGGTGCTCGTCCACCCCGAGAGCATCATTCACTCTTTCGTTGAGTATTGCGACGGAAGCTGGCTCGCGCAGCTGGGAATCCCCGATATGCGCATCCCGATCGCCTACACTCTCGGGATGCCGGAACGGTTCCCCCTGCCGGACCTGCCGCCGCTCGACCTGCTCGCGCTGGGCGCGCTGCACTTCGAGGCGCCCGATCTCGAGCGCTTCCCCGCGCTGCGGCTCGCCTTCGAGGCGCTCGCCGCCGGTGGCACCGCACCTGCAGCGCTGAATGCGGCGAACGAAATCGCCGTCGCAGCGTTTCTGGCGCGAGAGATTCCGTTCACGGCGATCGCGGAAACGGCCGAAGAGATCCTTGCGGCCCTGCCGGTGCTGCCCGGCCTCTCGCTCGAGGAGATCGTCGAGACGGACGAGCGCGCGCGCGCGCATGCCCGGCGGCGGATCGAGGAGCGTCGACATTGAACCTGCCCGCGCTGATGGACTGGCTGATCCCGTTGGTGCTCCTGCTGGGGGTGCTGATCTTCATCCACGAGCTGGGTCACTTCGCGGTGGCGAAGTGGCTGGGCGTGAAGGTCGAGAAATTCTCGATCGGCTTCGGCCCGTCGCTGTTCGCGCGGCGCGTGGGCGAGACAGAGTACGTGATCGCGGCGCTGCCGCTGGGCGGCTTCGTGAAGATGCTGGGCGAGATCCCGGGCGAGGAGCTGCCGCCCGACGAAGTGAGTCGCGCCTTCAACGCGCGGCCCGTCTGGCAGCGGATCGCGATCGCGATCGCGGGTCCGGTGATGAATCTCGTGCTGCCGGTGTTCCTGGTGGCGGCGGTGCTGATGAGCGGCGTGCCCACGCTGACCTCGCGCGTCGGCGGCGTGCTGCCCGGCTCTCCGGCCGAGAAGGCGGGCATCTCCGAGGGTGACCGGATCGTTGCGGCGGGCGGCGAGTCGATCTGGCGCTGGAGCGACCTCGAGCAGAAGCTCGAGGCCACGGGCGCGCCCGCGCTGCCGCTCACGGTCGAGAAGGGGAACGGCAGCCAGGTCCAGGTGACGCTGCAGCGGGAGAAGAGCGACGGCGGCGGCTGGAAGGACTCGGGTCTCTCGTCGCACGCGCCGCTGGCGCTGGTCGGCGTGCCCGATCCGCACGGCCTGGCAGCTTTCGCGGGTGTCGAGACGGGCGACAAGGTCGTGGCCGTGAACGGCGCGGCGGTGGCCAACCTGTTCGCGCTGCGCCGCGCGCTCGCGGCCACGCAGGCGCCGGTCGAGCTCGCGCTCGAACGGCCGCTCGACGGCAAGACCGAAGAGCGCCTCGCCACCGTGCGCGAGTGGCCCGGCGAGCACACGCTCGAGTCGCTCGGGGTGACGCCGATCGGCGTGACCGTGGCGCGCGTCGAGCCCACCAGCCCGGCGAAGAACGCGGGCCTCGCGAACCAGGACGTGATCGTCCGGATCGGCGACGAGCTCGCGACCGGCACCGATCAGGTGCGCCAGCGCATCTTCGACAGCGGCGGCCAGCCGATCGCGCTGCGCGTGCTGCGCGACAAGGGCTTCGTCGACCTGTCGGTGACTCCCACGGAGCGTCCGATCCCGACCGCCAAGGGCACCGAGACTCACTACGGCATCGGCATCACGCTGGCCTCGACCGACGTCGGCGCCGAGTACAAGGACGACGTCGTGCGCAACCCGCTGGTCGCGCTGGGCCACGGCGTGCAGCGCACGGGTGAGTTCTTCGTGATGATCCTGGGCGGGATCGTGCAGCTCGTCTCGGGCGCGGTGGGCGTGAACAACCTGTCCGGCCCGATCGGCATCGCCGACATCGCCTCCGACGCCTACCAGAACTCCTGGAGTCAGTTCGTACTGCTGATGGCCGTGATCAGCGTGAACCTCGCGATCCTGAATCTCCTGCCGATCCCCGTGCTCGACGGCGGGCAGATCGCGCTGGCCGCGGCCGAGGGCATCAAGGGCAGCCCGTTGCCCGCGCGCGCGCGCGACATCGCGCAGACGGTCGGACTCTCGCTCATCCTCCTGCTGATGGGCGTGGCGTTCTGGAACGACATCGCCCGGCACTGGTCGGGAGTCATGTCGTTCCTGACCGACCTCGGCTAGCGGTCCGTGCTGCTCGCGCTCGAGACCTCCGCGGAGCGCGGAGGCGTGGCGCTGTTCGAGGGCGCGGAGCTGGTCGGCGAGGCCGACGTCCCGGAGCGCGAACGGCACGCCGCGAGCCTGTTGGTGTGTCTCGACTCACTCCTCTCGCGCCTGGGCCGGAAGCTCGACGACGTGGAGAAGATCGCGCTCGCGATCGGCCCCGGCTCGTTCACCGGCCTGCGCATCGGTCTCTCGACCGCGCTCGGACTGTGCTTCGGCACGAAGCGGAAGATCGTGCCCGTGCCCACGCTGCAGGCGCTGGCCTTCCAGGCGCAGTCACAGGCGCCGTGCGCGCCGCTCCTCGACGCGCGCCGCGGTGAGGTCTACGCCGGGCTCTACGATCCCGGCCTCGAGCCGCTGTTGCCGGATGCCTGCACGTCCGTGGGCGAATGGGTCGCGAGCCTGCCGGCGGGCGGCCCGCTCGCGCTCTGCGGCAGCGGGGCGCGGCTCTACCGCAGCGAGCTCGCGTCTTTGCTGGGCTCGCGCGCGCAATTTCTCGCGGATTCCGCGGGCGAGCTACGCGCACGCGCGGTGGGTGCCCTCGCTCACGGGCTGTCTCGCGCGGGCGCCGATCTCGAGCCGGAGCGGGTCGAGCTGCGCTATCTGCGCCGCGCCGAAGCGGAGGCCAAACGCTTGGCTTTACAGGGGAATGGCGAACCCATACCCTTGGTCCGCCCCCGATAAGGCCGCGGAATTCCAGCCTCTTTCTCGGCCTCCCCCACAGGAGATCTGTCCCCATGCGCGTTTACTACGACAAGGACGCCGACCTCGGGCGCCTGGAAGGCAAGACGGTCGCGATCCTCGGCTACGGCAGTCAGGGTCACGCCCACTCACTGAACCTGCGCGACAGCGGGGTGGACGTGGTCGTGGGCCTGCGCCCCGGCTCGCCGACCGTGAAGAAGGCGCAGGCCGAGAAGCTGCGCGTGCTGTCGATTCCCGAAGCCGTCGCGTCCGCGTCGGTCGTGATGATGACGCTGCCGGACGAGACCATGGCGCAGATCTACGAGACCGAGATCCGCCCGAACCTGAAGCCCGGCAGCTATCTCGCGCTGGCGCACGGCTTCAACTTCCACTTCGGCTGCATCAACCCGGGCGAGGGCGTGAACACCTTCATGGTCGCCCCCAAGGGCCCGGGTCACCTGGTGCGCGACGCGTACTCCAAGGGCGGCGGCGTGCCGTGTCTGGTGGCGGTCGATCGCGATCCGGCGGGCAATACGCTCGAGGTCGGGCTGGCCTATGCCAAGGGCATCGGCGGCGGCCGCGCCGGCATCATCCAGACCACGATCCGCGAGGAGACCGAGACCGATCTCTTCGGCGAGCAGGCGGTGCTGTGCGGTGGACTCACGGCGCTCATGCAGGCCGGCTTCGAGACGCTGATCGAAGCGGGCTACGCGCCCGAGATGGCCTACTTCGAGTGCATCCACGAGGTGAAGCTGATCGTGGACCTGATCTACGAAGGCGGCATCGCCAACATGAGATACTCGGTCTCGAACACGGCCCGCTACGGCGATCTCACCCGCGGCCCGCGCGTGGTGACCGCCGAGACCAAGGCCGAGATGAAGCGGATCCTGTCGGAGATCCAGTCGGGCCGCTTCGCGAGTGAATGGCTGCAGGAGGCGCGCGTCGGCAAGCCGGTGTTCACCGCGCTCGGGAAGCTCGGCGAGGAGCACCCGGTCGAGAAGATCGGCAAGGAGCTGCGCGCGATGATGCCGTGGCTGCGCGAGCACCGGCTGGTCGATCGGAGCCGCAATTGACCCCGGCGCAGCGCGAGAGCTTCCGCGAGCGGCGGCGGCGCCGGCGCTCGGGACGACGCGAGCGGCGGCGCGCGGTCTATCTGCTGCCCAACCTGATCACCTCGACTGGCCTCATGCTCGGCTTCTGGTCGATCACGCTCTCGATCCGCGGCGAATTCGACAAGGCGGCGCTGGCGATCGTGCTGGCCATGATCTGCGACATGCTCGACGGCCGGGTCGCGCGCGCGACTCACTCCTCGAGCCGCTTCGGCGTCGAGTTCGACTCGCTCTCCGATCTGACCGCGTTCGGCCTGGCGCCGGCGCTGCTCATGTACAACTGGACGCTGCTCCCGCTGGGACCGCGCGGTTGGCTGATTGCCGGCTTGTTCGCGCTGTGCGCGGCGCTGCGGCTGGCGCGCTTCAACGCGCGCGCCGACGGCCCGAGCGCGCCGAAGCACTTCCAGGGCATCGCCAGCACGTTCGCGGGCGGCATGGTCGCGGCCACGGTCTGGTTCGTGTCCTCGTTCGATCTCGAGCCGCCGTTCCCGCGCCCGCTCGGCATCGCGATCACCTCGTTCTTCGCGCTGCTCGCGCTGCTCATGGTGAGCACGATCCCGTACCCCAGCCTGAAGGCGGTGAAGATCGACTTCCGCCGCGCCTACTCGGCGCTGGTCGGGATCGCCGTGCTGATGGTCGTGGTGCTGTTGAATCACGAGAAGATGTTGTTCGCGATCGGCTGCGCCTATCTCGTCTCGGGTCCCGTGCTCTGGTGGATGGAGCGCCACAAGCCCAAGCTCGAGGACGCCGCGGAGCGCGAACGGGAGTCACTCTCCGATGTCCACTGAGCGCGTTCTGATCTTCGACACCACGCTGCGCGACGGCGAGCAGTCGCCGGGCTGCAGCATGAACCTGGAAGAGAAGCTGGTCATGGCCCGCCAGCTCGAGAAGCTGGGCGTGGACGTGATCGAGGCCGGCTTCCCGATCGCCTCGCAGGGCGACTTCGACGCCGTGAAGGCGGTCGCCGCCGCGGTGCGCCGCCCGATCATCTGCGGGCTCGCGCGCACCAGCGACGAGGACGTCGACCGCGCCTGGGAGGCGCTCAAGGGCGCCGCCCAGCCGCGCATCCACGTGTTCATCGCGACCAGCGAGATCCACATGCGCGACAAGCTGCGCATGTCGAAGGAGCGCGTGCTCGAAGAGGCGGTGCGCGCCGTGACCCGCGCGCGCAGCTACTGCGAGGACGTCGAATTCTCGTGCGAGGACGCCACCCGCAGTGACTGGGAGTTCATGGTCGAGATCTGCAGCCGCGCGATCGCGGCCGGCGCCCGCACCCTGAACATCCCCGACACCGTCGGCTACACCACGCCGTTCGAGTATTCCGAGCTGATCACCTACCTGCGCCAGCGCGTGCGCGACTCGTATCTCGCGCGCTTCTCGGTGCACTGCCACGACGACCTGGGTCTGTCGGTGGCGAACTCGCTGTCGGCGATCCGCGCCGGCGCGCGCCAGGTCGAGTGCACGATCAACGGCATCGGCGAGCGCGCGGGCAACACCGCCATGGAAGAGGTGGTGATGGCGCTGCGCACGCGCGGCGAGTTCTTCGGCGGCATCGACACCGGCATCGTCGGCAAGGAGATCTACCCGACGAGCCGGCTGCTCTCGTCGGTGATCGGCGTGCCCACGCCGCCCAACAAGGCGGTGGTCGGCGACAACGCGTTCGCGCACGAGGCGGGCATCCACCAGCACGGCGTGCTCGCGAACCGACTGACCTACGAGATCATGACTCCCGAGGCCGTGGGCCGCGCGTCGACCGAGCTCGTGCTGGGCAAGCACTCGGGCCGCCACGCCTTCGGCGAGAGACTGCGCGAGCTGGGCTTCGATCCCGAGCGCATCGACTTCAACTCGGCCTTCAAGCGCTTCAAGGACCTCGCCGACGCCAAGAAGGTCGTCTACAACGAGGACATCGAGGCGCTGGTCACCGACCAGCTGCTGCGCATCGAGGAGCAGTTCAAGCTCGAGAACATGCACGTGGTCTCGGGCACCTTCGCCACGCCGACCGCGACGGTCGAGATGGAGGTGAAGGGCGACAAGCGCAAGGTCGCGGCGCTCGGCACCGGACCCGTCGACGCGATCTTCTCGGCGATCGACCAGGCCTCGGGCGCCAAGGCGCGGCTGCTCAAGTATCTCGTTTCGGCGGTCACGAGCGGCATCGACGCGCAGGGCGAGGTCTCGGTGACTCTCGAAGCGGACGGGCTGCGCGTGATCGGGCAGGCCGCGGATACCGACGTGCTGGTCGCCTCCGCGAAGGCCTACGTGCACGCGTTGAACAAGCTCGAGCAGCGCCGCAAGCTCGGCGTGGCTTCATCGCTCAAGGGAGTCTAGCGTGCCGCGAGTCCTGCTCCTCCCCGGGGACGGCATCGGCCCCGAAGTAACGACTGCGGCGGCGGCGGTGCTGCGCCGGGTTGCGCCCGACGTCGAGACCGAAGAGGCGCTGATCGGCGGCTGCGCGATCGACCGCGAAGGCGCGCCGCTCTCGGACGCGACGGTCGCGCGCGCCAAGGCCTGTGGACTCGTGCTCCTGGGCGCGGTCGGGGGCCCGAAGTGGGACAAGCTGCCGCCGAGCACGCGTCCCGAGCGCGGGCTCCTGCGCATCCGCAAGGAGCTCGAGCTGTACGCGAACTTGCGCCCGGCCAGCGTGCTGAAGGCGCTGGGCGACGCGAGCCCGTTGCGCCGCGAGTGTGTCGAGGGCGTCGACCTGATCGTGGTGCGCGAGCTGACTGGCGGCATCTACTACGGCGAGCCGCGCGGGCGTGCCGACAAGGACGGCGTGCGCCGCGCGCTGAACACCGAGGTCTACGACGAGCGCGAAGTGAGTCGCATCGCGCGCGTGGCCTTCCGCACCGCCCAGGGGCGCAAGAAGCTCGTCACCAACATCCACAAGGCCAACGTGCTCGAGGTGTGTGCGTTCTGGAACGAGATCGTCGAGGAGGTCGCGCGCGAGTTTCCGGACGTCCGGCTCGAGCACCAGCTCGTGGACTCGGCCGCGATGGTGCTGCTGCGCGACGCGCCGAAGTTCGACGTGCTGCTGTGCCCGAACATGTTCGGCGACATCCTCTCCGACGAGGCGGCGATGATCACCGGCTCGCTCGGCATGCTGCCCTCGGCCAGCCTGGGCGACGCGGGCCGCGGCTTGTTCGAGCCGATCCATGGCAGCGCGCCCGACATCGCCGGCCAGGACAAGGCCAACCCGCTGGCGGCGATCCTGTCGGTGGCGATGCTGCTCGACCACGGGCTGTCTCGTCCGAAGGACGCGGCGCGCGTACGGCGCGCCGTGGAGTCGGTGATCGACTCCGGCTACCGAACGGGCGACCTCGGCCGCGGGCCGGGACTCACGATCCTGGGCACGCGCGCCATGGGCCAGCGCGTGCTCGAGGCGCTGGTTTGAGCGCTTCGGCACCGCGCGTCGCGCTGATCGGCGCCACCGGTGCGGTGGGCGCCGAGATCCTGTCGGTGCTCGACGAGCGCCGCTTCGCGCTGCGCGAGCTGCGCGCCTACGCCTCGCCCGACTCCGAGGGCGAGGAGCTCGAGTTCCGCGGTGACTCGCTGAAGCTGCGGCGCGTGCGCGCGGAAGAGATCGCGGGCTGCGAGCTCGTGATCTGCGCCGCGCGCGGCGTGCTGCCGGAGCTGTTGCCCGCGCTGCGCCGCAGCCAGGCGGCGGTGATCGACGTGAGCGGTGCGCTCGAGTCGGATCCCGCGGTGCCGCTGTTCCTGCCCGGAGTGACTCCGGCGCTCGACGCAAAGCCGCGGCCCGCGTTCGTGGCCGTGCCGCGCGGCGTCGCGGTGGGGCTCGCGCTGGCGCTCGCGCCGCTGGCGCGCCCCGGCCTGCTGCGCCGGGCCACCGCGGTCACGCTCGAGTCCGCGTCCGGCGCGGGCATCGCGGGCGTGGGCGAGCTCACCGATCACACCGTCCAGGTGCTGAATCACATGAGCGGCGAGCGCGCCGAGTCCGAGGTCTTCGGCCAGTCGCTCGCCTTCGACAGCCTGCCGCAGATCGGCGCGCTCGAGCCCGACGGCCAGACCACGGAAGAGGCGGCGCTGGTGCGGGTGCTGAAGCGCCTGGTGCCGGGCGAGCCCGCGCTCGAGGTCACGCGGGTGCGCATCCCGACGCTGGGCGGAAGCATGGCCTCGGTTCACGTGGAGCTGGCGCGCCCTCTCTCGCTCGACGAGACCCGGGCGCTCTTCGCGAGTCAGTCGCAGGTCTCGATCCTGCCGCCCGGCGACCTGCCCACGCCGCGCGCCGCGCTGGGCCACGACGACGTCGCGATCGGCCGGCTGCGCGCCGGCGGCGGCCGGGCTGCGTTCGTGCTGGCGCTGAACGACCTGCGGCTGGGCGCCGCCCTGGGCGTGGTCTCGGCGGCGGAGTCTCTGCTCAAGTAGAATCCCGCCATGGCCGGGTTCCACCTGTTCGAGTCCATGCTCTGGGAGCCGGGACACGGCGTGTTCCTGCTCGAGCGCCACCTGGCGCGGTTGGCGGCCTCGGCGACTCACTTCGGCTTCGCGCTCGACCTGCCCGACCTGGGCGCCCGGCTCGAGCGCTTCGCGCGCGCGCTGCCCGACGTGCCGCGCAAGCTGCGGCTCGAGCTCGAGGCCGACGGCAGCTCGCGCTTCGAGCACGTCGACGTGAAGCCGAGTGACCCGATCCGGGTCCGGCGGGCGCCGGCTCCGGTGGACAGCGCGGACGAGTACTTGCGCCACAAGACGTCGCGGCGCGAGGTCTACGAAGCCGCGCTGCGCGCGTGTCCGGGTTTCGCCGACGTGCTGCTCTGGAACGAGCGCGGCGAGCTCACCGAGACCTGCGCCGGCAACGTGGTCGTCGAGCGCGGCGGACGGCGCGTGACTCCGCCCGGCGCCTGCGGGCTGCTGCCCGGCACGTTCCGGGCCGAGCTGCTGGCGCGCGGCGAGCTCGAGCAGGAGATCGTGCCGATCGAGTCACTCGGAGGGGCCGACCGGCTCTGGTTCGTGAACTCGGTGCGGCGTTGGTGCCCGATCGAGTACGTCGCGCCATGACCTTCACGCCGCGGCTCCACGACGGGATCCGCGCCGGCAAGATCACCTGCAGCGTGCGCATCTGGCAGCGGCCGCGCGTCAAGGTGGGTGGCCGCTATCGCTTCGCAGAGGGCCATGTCGAGGTGGAGCGGATCCGCCGGATCGAGCTCTCGGAGGTGACTCCTGCGCTCGCCAAGAAGTCCGGCTTCGCCGGCGTGGTGGACCTGCTCAAGATCGCGAAGCACGGTCGGGGCGAGAACGTCTATCTGGTCGAGTTTCACTACGAGCCCGACCGCAAGTGAGCGGACTCGGGCTCGCGCTGGCGTTGTTCGGGCCCTTCGCGCTCG
>Ga0335080_10001149_pt1 | contig 25532 bp, 21 predicted proteins | sample Lox_Sample_34_FD_206720 | JGI IMG/M metagenome (GOLD analysis project Ga0335080, IMG submission 206720) | Soil microbial communities from Loxahatchee National Wildlife Refuge, Florida, United States - Lox_Sample_3.4 | ecosystem: Environmental > Terrestrial > Soil > Wetlands | place: USA... | reverse complement strand
CCTCGACTTCGCTATGAAGAGAGCCATTAGGATCCGGCAAGCTCCTTGACAGCTTCGCGGAATACCCGGGTGTGATGATCAATGTCGTCGGGATCGGTCTGAGGCGACATGAGCGCCATGTTGTGAAAGGGCGTCAGCAGGATTCCGCGATTCATGGCGTAGAGATGCATGAACCGCTCCAACTCGAAATCCATGGCCTCGTGGGCCTCGGTGCCGTTCTTCGGAACCTTGGCCGAGAACAGATATTCAGCGCGGCAGCCCAGCCGGGTCACGTGCCAGGGAATGTCGAACTCCTTGATGGTCTGTTCCACTCCCTTGGTCCAGCGCTCAGCGGTTGGCATCATGCGATCGAAGGCTTCCTTGGTCAGAACCTTGCTTAGCGTGGCGCGCATAGCGGCCAACGACAGTGCATTGCCGGCCAGCGTGCCGCCGATCCCACCGGTGTCGCAGTCTTCCAGACTCTGGCGATCGGTGATGATCCTGGCGATTTCCTGGGTGAATCCGTATGCTGCGCCGGGAACACCTCCGGCGATCGGCTTCCCGAAGACAAGGAAATCCGGCTCCAGATTTTCCGCGCGAGTGTATCCGCCCGGCCCGGCACAGATGGTGTGGGTTTCGTCGATGAGCAGCAGAGTGCCGCTCTTGCGAGTGAGTTCCCGCAGTGCCTGATGATAGCCAGGTTCGGGATGCACAATTCCGACGTTGGTCATGACTGGTTCAGCCAGAACGCAAGCCACATCGCCCGAAGCCAGCGCCGCCTCTAGCGCGGCGAGATCATTGAACTCCACGACTTTCGTCGTAACCGCGGGGTCGACCGGCGGACCGAGGTTGCCCCGTCGCGCCTGCGCCATCCCGTCTCTCAGCGTAATGAAGGACTCGTCGACCGTCCCGTGGTAGCACCAGTTGAAGACCAGAATCTTGCTCCGCCCGGTGATGTGCCTGGCCAAACGAATAGAAAATCGATTGGCATCGGTCGCAGTGAGCGCAAATTGCCAGTAGGGCAGCCCGAAACGCTTCTGCAATTCTTCGCCCACCCAGATCGCGTCTTCGCTGGGAAGCATCAGGGTAATGCCGCGCCGTATCTGCTGCTCGATTGCGGAGACTGTGGCTGAGGGAGAATGGCCGGTCATCGCGCCCGTGTCGCCGAGGCAGAGATCGATATAGCGGTGGCCATCGACATCGAAGAAATGAGCCCCTTGCGCTTCGCGCACGAACGGCGGAAATGCGCCCGCCCACTTCACCATCCAGTTCATGGGCACGCCGCCCAGCAGGGATTTCCCGGCACGCTCGAACAGAGCTTTGGACTTGGGCCTCTCATCCACGAAGCGCTTCTGTTCGCGCTGCATGAGCGAGGCAAGGCGGTTGCGGTCGATGGATTTCATGGGTTGGAACTTAAGTGCTTGAGTGTAAGCGGGCGATCAAGAATGGCGCAAGCGAAAGCTCAACCACAGAGTACAGAAAGGACGCGGAAGAATTCCTCTGCGTCCAATGTGTCCTCTGGGGTTGGCAATGGTCAGAGTATGTAGCGCGACAAGTCCTGATCTTTCACGATATCGGTCAGCATGTTGCGGACGTAATCGGCGTCTACCGTGATGTGCTGGCCCTTCTTGTCAGGTGCCTCGAAGCTGATCACATCGAGCACGCGCTCCATGATGGTATGCAGACGGCGGGCTCCGATGTTTTCCGTACCCTCGTTCACGCGAAAGGCGAAGTGAGCAACTTCCTCCAGCGCCTCATGGGTGAACTCCAGCTTCACGCCTTCGGTTTCGAGCAACGCGGTATATTGCTTGACCAGCGACGATTTGGGCTCGGTCAGAATGCGGATGAAGTCGTCCATGGTCAACGACTGCAGTTCCACGCGAATCGGAAAGCGGCCCTGCAACTCGGGAATAAGGTCGCTCGGTTTCGAGACATGGAAGGCTCCCGCGGCAATGAACAGGATGTGGTCGGTGCGCACCATGCCGTAGCGGGTGTTGACCGTGGTGCCTTCGACGATGGGCAGGATGTCGCGCTGCACGCCCTCGCGGGAAACGTCCGGCCCATGGCCACTCTCGCGGCCGGCAATTTTGTCGATTTCATCCAGAAAGACGATGCCGGAATTTTCCACCCGGTCGATGGACATGCGCGTGACTTGATCCATGTCGATCAGGCGCTGCTCTTCTTCCTGGATCAGGTACTCGAAGGCTTCGTTAACCTTCATCCTCCGCTTCTTGGTGCGCTGTCCGAAGATGTTGGGCAACATGTCTTTAATGTTGACGTCCATCTCTTCGACGCCCTGGTTGGAAATAATCTCGAATGCCGGAAACGATTTCTCGCGGACATCGATTTCCACCATGCGATCGTCGAGCTTGCCCTCGCGCAACTGCTGGCGCAGCTTCTCGCGGGTGCGGCTGTGCGACTCGGTAAGCGAGGTCGAGGGGTCAATGGTGTTGGCTGGCTCGGTACGCAGCGGCGGCATGGGCGGCAGCAGCAAATCGAGCAGACGCTCCTCGGCATTGAGTTCCGCCTTGTCGGCCACATCCTCCAGCTTCTCTTCGCGCACCATGTCGATAGCGATCTCGACCAGATCGCGCACCATGGATTCCACGTCGCGCCCCACATAGCCAACCTCGGTGAACTTCGAGGCTTCGACTTTGAGGAATGGCGAGTTGGCCAGCTTGGCCAGCCGCCGCGCAATCTCGGTCTTACCCACGCCGGTGGGGCCGATCATGATGATGTTCTTGGGAATGACGTCTTCGGCGATTTCGGGTGGCAGCTTCTGCCGCCGCATCCGGTTGCGCAGGGCAATGGCCACGGCCCGCTTGGCGTCCTTCTGGCCGACTACGTACTTGTCGAGCTCGGCCACGATTTCTCGCGGCGTCAACTCGTCCAATGCGATCTGTTCTTCTTCGACGGTTCCTGGGAGATAAATGGCCATAAATGCCTGACCCCGGGCCTCGGACTTCGGCAAGATCTTGCCGAGGTCTGCGGTCCGACGTCTAGAGGTCCTCGATCGTCACCTTCTCATTGGTATAGATGCACATTTTGCCGGCAATCTTCATAGCTTCTTCGGCAATCTGGCGGGCCGAGAGCTGGGTGTGGTCGAAGAGCGCCTGGGCTGCCGCCTGAGCATACGGGCCGCCGCTGCCGATGGCGGCGATGCCTCCGTCCGGCAGTCCTTGGCCAATTCGACCGCCGCCCGGCCCAGATTGCCGTGGTACTGCTCCAGCTTCGACTCGAACCGGCTGAACAACGAGAACGCATCGGCTGTTGAACCGGCAAATCCGGCGAGAATTTTGTCCTGGTATAAGCGCCGTATCTTCCTGGCGTTGTGCTTAATAATGCTCTCTCCGAGCGTAACCTGGCCGTCGCCGGCCAACACGACACTGCCATTGCGGCGCACGGAGAGTACGGTGGTGGACCGAATCAGTCGCTTCTTGCTCATGAGCACAATCTTTGATTATAGCAGTGCAGCGCAGCCGGCTTCGGACGCAAACCGAACGTGACCTATGTCACAGCCCGCTGTGGGATGGCCGCCGTATAGTCTGTTTCGTTGCATTCCAAGGAGATCGAATATGAAACAGCTGGTTCTTATCGGCGTGTTCTTGTTGACCGCCAGTCTCTGGGCCCAGACGCCCGCTCCTCAGGCACAACCACCCGCGCCGCCCATGCGCCACGGCATGCATCCGGCCATGGCGAACATGCAGCATATGCAGGCGATGAAGGCGCAAGTTGAGAAGATGCGCGCTACCCTGGAAAAGATGAAGGCCGCGGCCGCCGCCGAAAAGGGCTCAAATGAAAACCAACTGGAGCAGCAGAACATCGAGCTCTGGGAAGCCATGGTTTCGCACATGGAAAGCATGGTGAGCATGATGCCCGCACCCGAAGGCATGCCCATGGGTGGAATGCACGGTGATATGAATCATCACGGAATGGGTGGCTGTTGTGGTGGCATGAAAGATGGTGGCGGATGTTGTGGGGGGATGAAGGAGGGCGGCGGGTGCTGCGGTGGAAATAAATGCGCGCAGCCCGGCGCGCCGGACAAGCCCGCGGCCCCTGGGGCATAACGGTTCGTCCTGGCTGGCGGACTCCCTTCTGGCAGGTCACAGGGACGACTTCTTCAAGACACTTCCAAAGAAAAGGCCGGGCATGAAGGCCCGGCCTCTCATGGAGTTATTTAGAAAACTGTATGGCTTGAGCCGGTTCTTGGAGTCTAAAGACTCCAACTTCGGCGTATGCGTTCCCGCGGCCCGATCGGACGCTGCGCCGGCCTGTTCGAGTAGACGCAGCGAAGATAGTCAGCCGCGCCTTCGCAGCCCCAGTTCCGCATAGAAGTGGCGGCAATGTTCCTTGAGCCGTCTTGCTCTGCAGAGTTCCTGGCGGTCGGCAGCTAGACGTAGTTGTTTATAGCAACATCCGACCCTTACCCGAGAGTCATCCCGAAGCGCGGCGCTTTCGCCAGCCGCGCGAGGGATCTGGCGTGTACCGCCGCCACCCTCGACCTCGCAGTGCTGCCGCTTCACGCAGATCCTTCGGCCGTCTGAACTACGCCGCTCCTCAGGATGATGCTCGGGAAGGTGAGGCTTCGCGCCTTACACGCCCACCGGCTGCGCAGTTTTCGTGGCCAGCAACTGCCTCAACACATACTGCAGAATCCCGCCGTTGGCGTAGTACAGCGCTTCCTGCGGGGTGTCGATTCGTACCAGCGCTTGGAATTCCGTGGTCTTCCCCTGGGACGTCGCTCGGACCTTCACCTGGCGGCCTGGGGCGAAGCTCTTCACGACCTCGGGGATGCCCACAATTTCGATCACCTCTTCCCCGGCCAGCCTGAGCGATTCGGCGGTCTCGCCCGGCTGGAATTGCAACGGCAAAATTCCCATGCCAACCAGATTCGAGCGGTGGATGCGTTCGTAGCTTTCGGCGATCACCGCGCGCACGCCCAGCAGCAGCGGCCCTTTGGCGGCCCAGTCGCGCGAGGACCCGGAGCCGTACTCTTTGCCCGCGAGGATCACCAGCGGCACCCGCTCGGCGATGTATTTCGCCGACGCTTCGAAGATCGTCATCTCCGCGCCGCCCGGCAGGTGCTTGGTAAATCCGCCTTCGAGGTTGGGCACCATGCGATTGCGCAGGCGGACATTGGCAAACGTGCCGCGAACCATCACCTCATGGTTGCCGCGGCGCGAGCCGTAAGAGTTGAAATCGGCAGGCTTCACACCATGCTCGATCAGATAATTTCCCGCAGGACTGTCTTTCTTGATTGACCCGGCCGGCGAAATGTGGTCGGTGGTAACGCTGTCGCCCAGGATCGCCAGAACGCGGGCTCCCTTCAGATCTCCTACTGCCACTGGTTTCAGCGCCATGCCATCGAAGTACGGCGCCTGCCGGATGTAAGTGGAATTTTTCTCCCAGGTGTAAGTCTCGCCCTTCGGAACCGAAAGCGAACGCCAGCGATCATCGCCGTCGTACACGCCAGCGTAGCTCTTTCGGAACATCTCTGAGGAGATCGATTGCTGCATGGCCTCTTCCACCTCGCGCTGCGCAGGCCACAGGTCGGCCAGATAGACCGGCTTACCTTCCTTGTCCTGGCCAATGGGATCCTTGCGCAGGTCGAGATCAATGCGTCCGGCCAGCGCAAACGCCACCACCAGAGGCGGTGACATCAGGTAGTTCGCGCGTACATCAGGATTGATGCGGCCTTCGAAGTTGCGATTGCCCGAGAGCACCGACGCCACCACCAACGCCTTTTCGTCGATGGTCTTCGAGATTTCTGGCGGCAACGGCCCGGAATTTCCGATGCACGTAGTGCATCCGTAGCCCACCAGATTGAACTTCAATTTCTCGAGATACGGCATCAGTCCGGCCTTCTCGAGATAGTCTTTGACAACTTTCGAGCCGGGTGCCAGTGAAGTCTTTACCCATGACGGCACCTGCAGACCGCGCTCGACCGCCTTCTTCGCCAGAAGCCCGGCAGCAATCAGCACCGAGGGATTCGAGGTGTTTGTACAACTGGTAATGGCGGCAATTACCACGCTGCCGTGATGCAGACTCCCGTTGCCCGATACCGCCTGTGCGGCACCCGGTCTGAGCAGCGACGGCAGGGCCTTCTCAAACGACGCCTTCGCATTCGAAAGCAGCACGCGGTCCTGCGGACGCTTCGGTCCCGCAAGGCTCGGCTCCACGGTCGACAAGTCCAGCGTGAGCAACTCGGAGTATTCAGCTTCCGGCGTCTTCTCATCGTGGAACAGTCCCTGCTCGCGGCAATAGGTTTCCACCAGCGCGATCTGCTCGTCGGTACGTCCGGTCAGGCGCAGATATTTCAGGCTCTCCTTGTCCACTGGGAAGATTCCGCAGGTGGCGCCGTATTCCGGGGACATGTTGGCGATGGTGGCGCGGTCGGCAAGCGGCAGATCCTGCAAGCCCGGACCAAAATACTCCACAAATTTCCCGACCACGCCGTGCTTGCGCAGCATTTCCGTGATGGTCAGCACCAGATCGGTGGCGGTGGCGCCTTCGCGCAGGCGTCCAGTCAGCTTCACGCCCACGACCAGCGGAATGAGCATCGAGACCGGCTGGCCTAGCATGGCGGCCTCGGCCTCAATTCCTCCAACTCCCCAGCCCAACACGCCAAGACCGTTGATCATCGTGGTGTGGGAGTCTGTGCCGACCAGCGTGTCCGGATATGCGGTTCGTTTACCATTCGCTTCATGCACGAACACCACCCGTGCCAGAAATTCCAGGTTTACCTGATGCACGATGCCGGTGTCCGGCGGCACGATCGCTAGATTGCGGAAGGCAGTCTGGCCCCAGCGCAGGAAGCCGTAGCGCTCCTTGTTGCGCTGGAATTCGAGCAGAGCATTCATGTCGAAGGCGCTCGTGGTGCCAAACTCGTCCACCTGCACCGAGTGATCAATCACCAACTCCGCGGGCTGGAGCGGATTGATCAGCGCGGGATCACCGCCGAGAGTCTTCATGGCATCGCGCATCGCGGCGAGATCGACCACAGCTGGAACTCCGGTGAAGTCCTGGAGCAGAACTCGACTCGGCGTGAAAGCGATTTCCTTGTCCGGCTTCGACTTGCTATTCCAAGCGGCCAGGGCACGAATCTCCTGCGGCGTCACGTTGCGGCCATCCTCGGTGCGCAACAGGTTCTCCAGCAGAATGCGCAATGAGTACGGAAGATGTTTGGTTGACACTCCCTGCTTGTCCAGCGCGTCGAGCCGATAGATTTCGTATTCTTTGCTGCCAACTTTAAGAGAAGAGCGGCTATTGAACGTATTCGATGACATGATGGCCTTTCTTTTTGCGGGCTGGCGGACCAGGCGAGCGCAGCGCACACCTGAACTTACTAGTGTAATTCGTTCCGGCGCAGATTGCGTAGTGCTGCGCCGGGGTGAGCGGCCCTGTCTCTGAACTGTGGCGATGCAGGCAAGATCCTCGCCGGAAGAGCGCGCGTCTGAGGATGGCAGCGGGGGGTTAACCGGAAGCGGCTTCGCTCAGGATGACATCCTGCAAACAACTCGATCTTTTATTTCGCTTTCAGCAGCAGTACCGGGGCGCTGATGCTGTGCCGCACCCGGGTGGCGGTCGTCCCGAGAAACATGTCGGCGAGAAAGCGATGCCCGTGAGTGCTCATCGCCACCAAGTCGCATCCTTTCTGGCGAACCCATTTGATGATCTCGTCCGCGGGCTCGCCATATGCCAATTCCGCCTGTGCGGGGATGCCGATCGACTCGAACTCGGCGCGGATTTTTTCCAGATAGGCGGTATCCTCAGCAATTTCGGGACTGACCGCGTCCCGGCCATAGGTTCTGGCGGCCCATCCGTCGGCCACGTGCAGCAGCACCAGCCGGCTGTGCGCGAGTTTTGCGAGTTGTTTGACGTGTTCGATAATCGCCCGGTCGGTCGGCGTGCCGTCCAACGTCACCAGAATGGTCTCGTACATGGGTTACGTTCCTTGTCCGGCCATCATCCGCCAACGATGACGTGCCACGCCGCTCTGAGCGAGTCGGGCAGGCCGTAGATATCCATCACTGTGATCAGAATAGCGCTGGCCCACCCCGCCACCAGTAGAAACCAGCCGTTCTTCCAGGTTCCCATCCGTTTGTGGGTACTGGTGAAGTGTAGGAGCGGGAACATGGCGAAGGGCAATTGCAGCGCCAGCACCACTTGGCTCAGGGTCAGCAGGTCGGTCACGCTGCTGTCACCCCGCAGGCCAATGATCAAAACCGCTGGCAGAATCGCCAGCGACCGGGTAATCAGCCGCCGCACCCACGGTTTGATCCGCCAGTGCATGAAGCCTTCCATCACCACCTGCCCGGCCAGTGTGCCGGTGATAGTGCTGCTTTGACCACTCGCCAGCAAAGCCACCGCAAATAGCGTGCTGGCCACGGCGGCACCCAGCAACGGCGCCAGGGTCAAATAGGCGACGCGAATCCAGTCGCTCTGAGCGCCGAATCTGACCAGCTGCCCTCCCGGCACAATCACGCTTTCCTTGCCAAAAAACACCGTCGCCGCCAGTACCAGGATGGCCGCATTCACGAAGAAAGCGACGGTAAGGGCTACGACCGAGTCAATGGTATTGAAGCGCAGCGCCCGGCGAATCGACGGCTCGTCCTTTTGCAACTTGCGGCTCTGCACCAGGGCGGAGTGCAGATACAGGTTGTGGGGCATCACCGTGGCGCCAATAATGCCGATGGCGACGTATAACATCCCCGCTTGACCGAAGTGCGGAAACATCATCGCCCGGCCCATCTCCAAAAAGCTGGGCTGGGTCTCGGGGAGGATGAATATTTCGATGAAGTAGCACACGCCGATGGTTGCGATCAGCAGCAGAACTACCGCTTCGATGGTGCGCATCCCGAAGCTCTGCAAGGCCAGGAGCAGCAGTACATCCAAGCCGGTGATGACGACCGCCCACAGCAGGGGAATGTGAAATAGCAGGTTCAGAGCCACAGCGCTGCCCAGCACCTCCGCCAGGTCACAGGCGCCAATTGCGATTTCACTCATCAACCAGTTCGGCCAGCGCGTCCACCTGGGATACCAGTCGCGGCAACACTGGGCGAGATCCTTCCCAGTAACCACACCCAGGCGAGCGGAAATGACCTGCATGAAAATGGCCATCAGGCTGGCGAGGCCAACCACCCACAAAAGTCCATACTTGAACTGTGCGCCGCCCTGTAGGTCGGTCCCCCAGTTGCCCGGATCCATGTAGCCGACGCTGACCAGGATCGCCGGGCCGACGAAGGCACGCCATTGCTCCCAGAATCCCGCCTCGTGATGCGGCACCTCAACCGAGCTGTGGACGCCTTCGAGAGACACGCGGCCCGAGCGGGCGGGCACCTCGATAGGGTCGCGGCGGTCTGAGCTGCTCATCTTCGTACCGGTTCGAATGTAGAGACGGCAATGACGGGTTTCATTATAGTTAATCGCTTGGAATATCGATGATTGACGACCGCAAGTCTTTGGAACTGGAAATTCTCACTCAGCAACCTTGGTCACGCCCATTTGACACCATCCGTATCTCGCTCCTACCCTTGACTGTCTCGCCATGAAAATTCTTGTCATCGGAAGCGGCGGCCGCGAACATGCGCTGGCCTGGAAGCTGCGGCAGTCGCCACGCGTCACCCGGGTGTACTGTGCGCCGGGCAATGGCGGCATCGCGGACGAAGCCGAGTGCCTGCCTGTGGATGCCAAGAGTGTGGACTCGTTGGTATCGGTGGCGCAGCAAATCCGGCCCGACCTGACAGTGATTGGCCCGGAGCTGCCTTTAAGCCTGGGATTAGTCGATGAGTTTAGTCGCCGGGGATGGCCAGTGTTCGGTCCTACCAAGGCCGCGGCACAGTTGGAATCGAGCAAGAGCTTTGCCAAAGAATTTCTGCAGCGCCATCATATTCCAACAGCACATTACGCCATTTGCAACTCTGTCGAAGAGGTACGCTCGGCCCTCTCTCTCTTCCATCCGCCCGTGGTGGTGAAAGCAGATGGCTTGGCCGCGGGAAAGGGCGTAGTCATCGCCAAGGCCAAAGAAGAGGCGGCCACCGTGGCGGCGGAGATGCTGAGCGGAAAAATGGTGGGCGAGGCGGGCTCCAAAGTCATTCTGGAGGAATGCTTGCAGGGCGAGGAGCTCTCCTTTCTGGTATTGAGCGACGGCGAGCGGGTTGCGCCTCTGGTTGCCGCGCAGGATCACAAGCGCGTTGGCGACGGCGATACCGGACCCAACACTGGGGGCATGGGAGCTTATTCGACTCCGGGCCTTGTCGACAGCCAGATGCGCGACTGGCTGGTCAATCACATCGCGCGCCCGGTCGTGGACGGTATGAAAGCTGAAGGCATGGAATACCGCGGCCTCCTCTACTGCGGCCTGATGATGACCGCGAAAGGGCCGATGGTGCTGGAGTTCAATTGCCGCTTCGGCGATCCCGAGACTCAGCCCATTCTCATGCGTCTGGAGAGCGACTTGGTCGATGCTCTGGAGGCTTCCATTCAGGGCCGGGTGAGCGAAGGCGATTTTCGCTGGTCGAACGATGCCTCGGTTTGCGTGGTGATGGCCTCGGGTGGATATCCGGGAACGTTCGACGTGGGCAAGAGAATCTCCGGCCTGGCGGCAGCCGACAAGGTCGAAGGCGCGAAGGTATTCCACGCCGGCACCAGCAAGCGTGATGGCAACTATTACACCAGCGGCGGACGAGTGCTTGGAGTTACGGCCAGGGCGGCGGACTTGACCACCGCTGTAAACCGCGCCTACGAAGCAGTCTCAACGATTGAATTCGAGAATGCGCATTACCGCAAGGACATTGCTGCAAGAGCATTGAAGAAATAGGCGTCACCTCAATCCTCGAACTTCGACCCTACGGGAGGCTCATGAGCAAAGCACTGGTTTCGATTGTGATGGGCAGTGACTCGGATTTGGAGATTATGCGGGAAGCTACGAAAGCGCTGGAAGGTTTCGGCATCGCGTACGAGATTGACGTGACTTCGGCGCACCGTTCGCCGGAACGAACCGCGGAATTCGCGCGCGGCGCCGCGGCCCGCGGAATTCGCGTGATCATTGCGGGCGCCGGCGGCGCGGCCCACCTGGCAGGAGTCATTGCGGCTCACACCACCCTGCCGGTGATCGGCGTGCCGGTGGCTTCCACGTCGCTGAACGGCCTGGATTCCCTGCTGGCGACGGTGCAAATGCCCGCCGGAATTCCGGTGGCCACGGTCGCTGTCGGTAAGGCAGGCGCCACCAACGCTGGAATTCTGGCGGCGCAAATTCTGGGCCTGGCGAGCGCGAGCATTGGCAAGAAGTTGAAAGAACACAAAGAGCAGCTCGCCAACAGCGTGGAAGAAAAATCGAAGAAGTTGAAAATTACACTGGGAACTTAGGAGACGATCGAGGCCGGGCGTCCCCGCCCGGCTTGGGTTGAATCTGGAATTACGGTGTGATCGGGTGAAGACTCCGGTAGCGACGCGGCAGGCTGCTTTTCTACGAGCACTTCATCTTACAGGTTCAACCCCTTCAGATACTGACGCAGCGGCTCGCCCAGATCTTCGCGCTTCAGCGCGAATTCCACGGTCGCTTTCAGGAAACCCAGTTTGTCACCGGTATCATGGCGGCGGCCTTCGAAGATGTAGCTATGGATTTTCTCTTTTTTCAGCAGGCCGCGCATGCCGTCGGTGAGCTGGAGTTCGCCGCCGGCACCGAGCTGCGTTTCCGCCAAGGCATCGAAGATTCCAGGGGTAAGGATGTAGCGCCCAATGATGGCGATGTTGGATGGGGCCTGTTCCAGCTTGGGCTTCTCGACCATGTTCTTGATTTCGTTCAGCCGTCCATTGAATCGAGCATCGGCCGGCTTCGGGTCAACCACGCCATAAGCCGAGATCGCCGGGCCATCTATCACCTGAGCGGCAACCACTGAACTTTGGGTCTGCTCGAAGACATCCATCATCTGCTTCAGGCACGGGACCTGGCCGTCGATCACGTCATCCGCCAGCAGCACCGCAAACGGTTCATTCCCTACCAGTTCGCGCGCCATCAGCACCGCGTGCCCCAAGCCCAAAGCTTCTTTCTGGCGAACGTAGGCCACATGGATCATGTCCGAAATCTGGCGCACGATCTTGAGCAGGTCGGTCTTCTTGCGCTCCTCAAGCATCTTCTCCAGTTCGTAGCTGACGTCGAAATGGTCCTCGATCGCCTGTTTGCCCCGGCCCGTAATAATGATGATCTGGTCGCACCCCGCAGCCAGCGCCTCTTCCACGCCATATTGAATGATCGGTTTGTCGACCAGCGGCAGCATTTCCTTAGGTTGAGCCTTGGTCACGGGCAGAAACCTCGTACCCAAGCCGGCAGCGGGAAAAACGGCTTTGCGGACTCGCATCATGATTGGTCGTTGGTCGGTCGTCGTTGGCCGTTCGAAACCGAAGACGATTGTACATGTCACGTCGTTCGGCTGGCGAATTCGCTAGGATGCGGTTGGCGGCGCTAGACGTTGGATATCAGCCTTGATTGACTGCGCTATTGGCTCCTACGTCGCCTGTGCCGGAGCCGCGGTTCCTATCAGGTCTTCGAGCAAGCCTCTGAGATGGCGCAGGATTTCCTCTGCGGAGGTCGGCTTCATGGTGAACTTCAACGTACCATCGGGCGAGAACTGCGCCCCGCGCTGGCTCGAGACGAAGCGCGCCAGCTTTTCCGCGTCCACGGCCGCGTCCGGACGGAACTTGATGCTGACCAGGTCGCGCTTGCGCTCGATGGCCGTCACCCCACCCCGCATGCAGAACAGCTTCAGCAGCGCATAGTCCAGCAGGTTGCGCACCGGGGCGGGCGGCTCCCCGTAGCGGTCCTCCAGTTCGGAGCGCACGTCGGTCAATTGCGCCTCGGTCTCGACTCCGGCGACCCGTTTGTACATTCGCAAACGCTGGTTCTCTTCCGGGATGTAGCTTCCAGGTATGCGGATGTTCAGGCCGAGATTGAGTTGAGTTGCGGCCTCGTCCGGAGCAACTTCGCCTTTGAGCTCACGCACGGCCCGCTCGAGCATTTGGGTATAGAGCTCGAATCCAATCGCTTCGATGTGTCCGCTTTGCTCGCCGCCAAGAAGATTTCCGGCTCCGCGTAGTTCGAGATCGAGGGCCGCAATCTTGAATCCGGCGCCCAGGTCGGAGAATTCTTTCAATGCGGCCAGACGGCGGCGAGCCAGGGGAGTTAATTCAATCTCGGCGGGCAGAAGCAGGTAAGCGTACGCACGCCGGTCGGAACGCCCCACCCGTCCGCGCAGCTGATACAGCTCCGACAATCCCAGGCGGTCAGCCCGATTGATCAGGATGGTATTGCACAACGGAATGTCGAGCCCGTTCTCGATAATCGTGGTGGCCACCAGGATGTCGGCCTCATGATGCATGAATTGCAGCATCACCTTTTCCAGTTCGTTCTCCGACATCTGTCCGTGGCCCACCAGAATCCGTGCCTTGGGCACCAGTTCCTGAATCTTGGCGGCAATTTCCCAGATGCTCTCCACCCGGTTGTGAACGAAATAGACCTGGCCGCCGCGCTGCAGTTCCTGCTCGATGGAGGATTGAATCAGCTTCTCGTCCCAGCTCGCGACCACGGTCTGAATCGCCATCCGGTCTTTGGGAGGAGTCTCGATCACGCTCATGTCGCGCAGGCCGACCAGCGACATGTGCAACGTGCGCGGAATCGGTGTGGCCGACATGGTCAGCACGTCCACCTGCTTGCGAATTTGCTTCAGGCGCTCCTTGTGGCGCACGCCGAAGCGTTGTTCTTCATCCACCACCAGCAGGCCAAGGTCGGTGAACTTCACATCCTTCGAGAGCAGGCGATGGGTGCCGATCAGAATGTCGATTTTCCCGGATTCGACTTTCTGAAGAATTTCCTTCTGTTGTTTCGCCGTGCGGAAGCGGCTGATCATTTCGATACTGACGGGGAAGGCGGCAAATCGCTGCTTGAAAATCTCATAGTGCTGGAACGCCAGAACGGTAGTCGGCGCCAGCACCGCGACCTGCTTGTTGTCGCTGATGGCCTTGAAGGCGGCGCGCATCGCCACTTCGGTCTTGCCATAGCCCACGTCGCCGCACAGCAGGCGATCCATCGGTTGGGCGCGTTCCATGTCGCGTTTGACGTCGGCGATGGCCTGATCCTGGTCCTCGGTTTCGCTGAATTCGAAGGCGTCCTCGAATTCGCACATCCACTGCGTGTCGGCCGGAAATGCGTGCCCTTCGGCAGTCTGGCGCTGGGCGTAAAGTTTGAGGAGTTCATCGGCCATGTCCTTCATGGCTTTGCGAACCCGTGCCTTGGTTTTCGCCCACGTCGCCGTGCCCAGATGGCTCAGCGGCGGCTTGGCGCCCTCCGAGGACCGATATCGCTGCACCAGGTCGAGCCGGGTCAGCGGGACGTACAGCCGAGCCGCCTCGGCGTATTCCAGCAGCATGAACTCGGCAACCCCGTCGCCCTGGTTGATTTCTTTCAGTCCCTGATACTGTCCGATGCCGTGTTCGACATGCACCACGTAGTCGCCAACCTGCAGATCGCGGAAGTCGGAAAGAAACGCGGAGACCTTCGACTTCTGCCGCAGCGGCCGCGCAGCTACGGATTCGGATTCGTCGAACAGATCGCGGGAACCGAAAATCGCCAGCTTAGCGTCGGGAAAAATGACGCCATCCGGCAGGTAGGCCTTTACCAGCGTAGCTGTGGAGATTTCTCCTGCAAAATACGCGGTTTCGTCGGCGTAGCTCTCGCCGCCGCGAGTGCGGCTGCCTAAGCGGAACGAAACGGCATACTCGCTGAAAATATCCGCCAGCCGTTCGACTTCGCCGGTGTTGGGCGCGGCCAGCAGTACACGCTTGCCATCCGCCAGAACTTTTTTCACCTCTTCGAGCATGGCCGGAACCGCGCCGTGAAATCGCGGCGACGGTTGAGAAAGGAAGACGACGGCAGACTCGTCTTCGCCGCCCCGCGTGATTCCCAGGTGCTCCATGTCAGCGCCGTGCAGCCCTGACAGCTTCTTCCAGCTCTCCTCCGGCGAGAAATATAAGTCTCCGGGGCGAACCAGATTCCCGATCTCGCTGCGCTCGTGGGCCTCATTGATCCGCGTCCAAACCCGGTCCAATTCCTGACGCACATTGTCAGGTTCATCGACAATTGCTACGGAGAGCGGCAGCAAATCGAACAAGCTGCGATCGGCGCCCGCCACCGGCGCATAGAACTCCCACCCGGGAAACACCGTGACACCGCCCGCCCGCACTGCCTGCTCTACGACTTCTTCGGTTCCCGTGATGCGCTTGCCCGAGAGCCGGGTGTGAATCGCTCCCAACAGTTCCTCGCCAACCGGGGTCTCGGTAAGCGGCAGCAACAACGCTTCATCCACCGGGCTGGAGGACCGCTGGGTTGCGGGCTCGAACTTACGGATCGACTCCACCTCGTCACCAAAGAACTCGATGCGCAGCGGACGGTCCGCTTCAGGAGAATAGACGTCGAGAATGCCGCCACGCAGGGCATACTCTCCGGGCATTTCGACCACATCCGTGGAGGTGTAGCCAACCGTGTTCAAGTGCCTCAGAAGAGCGTCGGTATCGATCGACTCGGTCCGGCGCACGATCCGCGCCAGATCCGAATAGTACTCCGCCGCTCGCAGACGAATGCTAGTCGCGGCCATCGGCGACACCACGATGGAGGCTGCACCCGAGGCAATCTTCCACAATGCTACTGCCCGCTCCTCCTGGAGTTCCGGGTGCGGCGAGAGATTCTGGAACGGAAGTACATCGCGGGCAGGAAACGACACGATGGCAGCCGGATCGCTGGCTCCGGTCAGCTCGGCAAAACCGCGCAGAACCGGTATCAACTCCTCGCCCACCCGGTTATCGGCTACCACCACGATCAGGGGACGGCCGCTCGCACGTTGCAGCAGAACCAGCAGAAGAGCCTTGGCGGTGGGAGTCAGGCCAGAGACACTAATCCGCCCCGTGCCCTCCCGAAGATGGGAGGCCACACGCGTGAAGGCGGCCAGGTTTTCCACGTCCGCGAAGAGTTCGCGAACGAACGGCAGGGCCATTGCTCCTTCATTTTATCAGTCACGAGGGCAGCGAACCGGACCCGGCCAGGATTTTGTGCTCTATCCGGAAAGCACTCCCTACAGGCCTGGGTATTTGCCGAGAAACACCAGCAGCAGGTCGACGGTGTCCTGTACGCCATGGGCAATGATCGGAACCGCCAGGCTCCCGCCTGTGCCAACATACATGAGCCCGAGTAGCAGGCCCATCAGTCCTTCGTCGATGATTCCTGTCACTCCCTGATAGGAGTGGGCGAATCCAAAAACAACATTGGCTGCGACCATGGCCACGATCCACCCCAAGCGAGTCCGGTCGCCGAGGTCAGCAAGGCGGTTCATCAAATAACCACGCCACACCATCTCCTCGCCGAAGGCGGCCAGCGTCCAGATCAGGGCAAGACCAAGCAGACTCAGTTTGATATTTCCCTGGATCTCCTTGAACTCTGACAAGTCAGGCAGTTTCCCGGTCAGCCGGATCAGCAGCGGCTGGCTGACGAATAGCTCGAAGGCTTCCATCAGAATCCCGGCGCCAATCCCCAGCGCCAGGGTCGAACGCCAGCTGCGGTTCCTCTTGAAGCCGATGTCGCGCCAGCGAAGCTTCCGCAAGCGCAGGGCAGCCCATCCCAGCAGAAACAGTTCCGGCGTCTCGCTGAAGGGAATCAGGTGTATTTTGTCTGCGGCAAAGACCAGACCAAATAATGCCAGTTCGGCCAGTATGAGCCACCTGCTCTGCCGCCAGTCTGAGGAATTGCGCTTCGCGCCCGGTTCGACTAACCGATCGCTCATACCCGTTCTCCTCGGGCTAGCGGCCCAGCCAGCGGGCGCAACCGCCAGAATTTGCCTATGCTCCAGAGCCCCAGGCGGAACGTCACGACAATCAGCGCGGACCCCATAACCAGGCCGAGCGGAACGACCCACCAGCCCAGGAGTTCGCGGCCATTCACGGGCACCGTGCCAAATCCCAGCCGCAAGCTAAGCGAGGTGTCGGACGGATTCGGGAGCAGCCATAGCCCAGCCTTTTGCGGGTGCATGGGTTTGAGCATCGCGCATAACAGGAATGCTGCGCCCAATCCGTAACCAACCAGAGAAGCAAGTAGAACCCAAATTCCGGCAAAGCTGAGGCTTGCCCAATGGAACAGGCTGCGGAGCGTCAGCCAGGGTGAGCGAGTGACCCGGGCCCGCGTCAGCAGTCCGTCAGTTACATAGCGCCTCGCCAGGGCCCGCGCCAGCACTTCATCGGTCAGGTAGCGCTTTGCCAGCTCTTGCGGACCGCCCAGCCCGGCCAGAATGGATGAGACGACCTCAGGCGTGACGGTTCCCGCGGGGGATGCCTTGTCAAGAATGTGGCTTCGGATCTCTGCCACGATATCGCTGGCTTCCTGCTCGCCGAGTCCCCGCACGTTCGTGTGCAGGACGTTGAGGAAGTCGTCGATCTTCTTTTGCGAGTCGGCTGAAATTGTCATGGCTTCTCCTTCCCGAGTGGCGCGAGCAGTCCGGTCAGGCTCGCCGCAAAACGGTGCCAAACTTGCGCCATAGCAGCGGCTTGCTCCCGGCCAGCGGCTGTGAGTTGGTAGTACTTGCGGGGATGGCCGGAGCCAGACTCCACCCATTCGGACTCCACCAGGCCCGACAACCTGAGCCTGTTTAGCAGCGGATAAACGGTGCCTTCCGAGACCACCAGGTCGGAGCCGTTTTCGAGGCGCCGCAGAATTTCCAGGCCGTAGAGACGTCCTCCCCAAAGCGAGGCCAGGATTGCCAGCTCCAGCGATCCCTTGCGCAGCTGAACCTCCCAGTTCTCGGCGCCATCCGAAAATGCTTCTTTACGTGTCACGCAATATACTATGCATTACATTGTATAAGAAGTCAAGGAAGCCGTTATTCTTTCCAAGCTATTGATTTATATGTTTATTACGTGCGCAGCAGCGGCCGGGTCAGGCAGGTTGGTCCGCCCGATCCGTTGATGCAAAGTTCGCTGCCCGGAAAGGTCCGCACATCGAAGCCGGCCTGACGCAGCTTCTGGTTGGTTTTGCGGTTCTCCTCCAGCCCAAGCAGACGTTTGTGACCCAGCGAGAGCACGTTGCAGGCGAGGGTCTCGCGCTCGGAGGAGTCGATTTCAATGAACTCGAAACCACGCACCTTGAGCAATTCCACGGTCTCCACCGCCAGCCACGGCAGATCGACGAGCGCCGTTCCCTCATCCAGCAGGCTGATCAGTGACATCAAGTGTAAGCATGCCGAAGGCCCCGGCCCGTAGGGCAAGGGAGCGGCAATAGCATCGATGCCCTTAGGGGCAAGCAAGGCGCGCAGTGCGGTGATTCCCGCGCGGTTGGTGCGGTACCCGTGACCGGCGAGTAGCGTGCGGGAGTCAAGCCAAAGCAGGTCTCCGGCCTCGGTCGTGCCGGGCGACTGAATTTCTCCCAACACCGGAATGCCGACTGCCTGACACAATTCTCGGTGGCTGCGCGCTTCCGCCATGCGGTTGATTTTGCCGGGCCGCATCAGGACCATGCCATAGTCCGTGGGCAGAGAGGCATCGTGGGAATAGACTGCGTCCAACGTGAGCTGATTCGAGGCGGACAAATGCACCACTTCGACCCCAGCCGCCTCCAGTTGCTGGCACAACGCCGTGTGCTGCGCCTGCGCCACCGGAAAGTCCGGCGGGTGATGGAACCCGAGGTCGCGCCAACCAGCCGCCCGGGCAGGATTGTCCCAGCCGGCCGACCGCGGTGAACACACCATCGTCCGGCTCAATGGCCCTACCATCGAGTGACCGTTGAAGTGCTGTGTGCTTGCCAACGATTCGTCCCGATCCCCGTCAGCAATCTAATTGGCCGTTATCGCAAAAGCAATCCGGCACAGCAGGGTCTCCTTGCCGACGCACCATACGGCGTCGCTTCCAGACGAACCTTGGAATGGACTCAGAAGACTCGCTCTCGGCGGGATTGTGCTTAGGGAAATAAAGAAGGACAGCTCGGAGCCCCCGAAGCTGTCCCTGAGACCCTCCCGGTTAGAAGGGTGTAACTGCACCTAGAGTAGCCGGGCGGTGTTTCAAATTGATTGCGACTTTATGAATATCTCGTGAAAAGAAACTACTGCCATAGCCCGTGATGCAAGCTGCTCAACAAGATAGGAAGTTGGATCTTCAAGTCCTGTCCCGTGTTCCAGGTCACAGTCGCATGTGACTCAGGGTGCGGCGCCAATCCTGGGCGCTGCTATCATGAGGGTTTTCGAGGTGGCCATGACCCGCAAACTGGATCAGTCACGGAAACTCCAACAGCGCGCTGAACGGATGATTCCCGGCGGTGTGAACTCCCCGGTGCGGGCCTTTCGCTCCGTCGGGGGCGAGCCCCTATTCATCGTTCGCGGGCAGGGCTCGCATATCTGGGACGCCGACGGCAATGAGTACATCGATTACGTCGGCTCCTGGGGTCCGCTCATCCTGGGACACGCCGCACCCAGCGTAATTGAGGCCATCGCTGCCGCAGCTGCCGATGGCACCAGCTTCGGCGCCTCTACCCCGGCCGAAGCCGATTTAGCTGAGATCGTGCTCTCCGCATTTCCCAACATGCAGAAGGTACGCTTCGTCAGTTCGGGCACCGAGGCTACCATGTCGGCGATCCGGCTGGCCCGCGCCTACACCAAGCGCAAGTACATCATGAAATTTGAAGGCTGCTATCACGGGCATGCCGATGCGCTCCTCGTGAAAGCCGGATCTGGCGTGGCCACGCTTGGCATTCCCGGATCGGCGGGCGTTCCCGAAGAATTCATCCAATTCACCCTGGCTCTTCCCTTCAATGACACCGACGCGCTGGAACAGGCATTCAAGAAGTTCAAGCACCAGATTGCGTGTGTGATCGTGGAACCGGTGGTGGGGAACATGGGTTGTGTGCCGCCGGCGCGCGGCTATCTGGAAGCGCTCCGGGCCATCACCGAGCGAGATAAAACGCTGCTGATCTTTGACGAGGTCATGACCGGATTCCGCCTGGCTTTTGGCGGGGCTCAGGAACTCTACACCATCCATCCGGACCTGACCACCATGGGAAAAATCATCGGCGGAGGCTTGCCGGTGGGCGCCTATGGCGGACGCTCGGACATTATGGACCTGGTAGCCCCGCTCGGCCCGATGTACCAGGCGGGCACGCTCTCAGGCAATCCGCTGGCGATGGCGGCCGGCGTCGCGACGCTGCGTTACCTGAAGGAACACAAGAAAGAAATCTATCCGCGGCTCGATAAGCTGAGCGGCGAACTTGCCGCCGGAGTGGCTGCCGCTGCCAAGAAAGCCGGTGTGCCCATCTGCTACAACCGCGTCGGCTCGATGTTCACCTGGTTCTTCGCGCCGTGCCCGGTCACAGGTTGGGCTTCCGCCTCAAAGTCCGATACCGAGGCCTTCGGGCGCTTCTTCCGCGCCATGCTGGATCAGGGTGTGTACCTGCCGCCCTCGCAGTTTGAGGCGGCATTCCTCGGCGCAGCACACACCGAAGAAGACATCCAGCAAACCATCGTCGCGGCTAAAGAAGCGTTTGCGGCAGTCTGCGTGGCACCGGGCATATGACCGTGCGGGACCGGGTATGAGTGGGTGGGACCGGGTCTCAGGCCCCCTCGGGCGGTGCCAAGCACCGCAGAGTTTTGCTGGACTCCTGAGCGACACTTGTGACCGGTTCAGGCTCGCTTGGCCGGGTCCCATCGGCTTCGCTCATGACTGGCCCCCGCCCCGAAGCATCGCAACTACGCGCCGGGGTGAAGCGCCATCATCTCCGGCACGGTCACAAATCCGTATCCTTCCGCTTTGTATTGGGCAATCAACCGGTCCGTCGCAACGACCGTGTGCGAGCGGTCTGCGCCCAGCTGCAAGTGCCCGCCATCATGCAGCAGAATTACATCTCCGCCGCGCATCTGCCTGGCGACCTTTCTTTCAATTTGCTCTGCTGGAGGAGCATTCCAGTCATACCCGGTAACGTTCCACATGACTGGCTCCAACCCCAGGGAGCGGGCTATACGGAAGACGGCCGGCCGACGGCCACCGAAGGGAGGACGAAAAAGGTTGGAATGCTGCGGCGCGACATCATCCAGAGCCTTCTGGCAATTCTGCAGCTCAGCGCGAATTTCCCGCCCCGACTTAAGGATCAGCAGAGGGTGACTGAAGGTGTGATTGCCAACCGCATGTCCAGCTTTCACCAGTTGACGCGCGATGTCTGGGCGCTGTTGCACATAGCGTCCGATGAGGAAGAAGGTCGCCTGCACTTCATGCTTGGCCAGAACCTCGAGCAGACGCAAAGTGTGGGGATCGTTGGGGCCGTCGTCATACGTCAGCGCCAGCTTCTTCGAACCGCGCCCCAGGCCGGTGAAGGCCCGGCCGTACCACTGGCCGGTCGGGGCCATAGACTGGTAACCCGCGGCAGAAGCAGCTACGGCAGCGACAGCGGCGCTGAGTGCAAAACCCAACATGGCGTTAATTCTAATGGTTGATTGGTGATTTCTGATGGTTGAAAGAAAAACCTCGCCTTCCTGAATCACCAATCACAAATCAACAATTTCCTTTCTGCTGTTAACTTTTCCCGCAATTGCCTCGGGACTCGAAGCGAGATATGCTGCCAACGTTCGTCCGCGAGCCCATGGCCAATCTTTTCGAGCTACCCCGTTACATCGCAATCGAGGGTCCGATACGAGTCGGCAAAAGCACTCTGGCGCGGATTCTGGCCGAGCGCCTGAATGCGCAGCGGGTAACCGAACCGGAGGACAATCCTTTTCTCGGCGCCTTTTACGAAGGCGAGCGGGGAGCGGCTTTTCAGGCGCAGTTCGCTTTTCTTATTCGCCGCTTCGAGCAACTCCGCGCCCTGGATCTGGGTGCCCGGTCCCAGAAAACCGTGGTCGCCGATTTCATCTTCGAAAAAGACAAGTTGTTCGCGTGCCTGAACCTCGCGGACCAGGAACTGGAAACCTACAACCGCTACTACAATCACTTTCGCGAGCAGTTGCCGACGCCCGACCTGGTGATCTATCTGCAGGCCACGCCCGAGGTGCTGAAGAAGCGGCTGAAGAAAAAGAATGCTCCCGGCGAAAAAGCGATCAGCGAGGATTATCTCGAAGAAGTCATCAAGGCCTACGAGCACTTCTTTTTTCACTACACCTCCTCAGACCTGTTGATCGTGAACACCTCGCAGATCGACTTCGTGGACCGCAACGAAGACCTGCAGGAACTGCTGCGCAAGGTAGCGGCGCCGATCAAGGGCACACAGTATTTCCTGCCGCTGGGAAGCCAGGAAGCGGCCAGCGCCTAGAACGTGTGGTCAGGTGATCGGGTTAATCATGCAACAGACTTCTGTCTAACTCATTGATTAGTAAACAGTTATAGGCCGCCTCTCTAGTGGGGTTATTACTAGCTTCTGACCACTGGCCACTATCCTTTTCTGCAGCTACAATAACTTCGGCAATATCCAAGATGGGTACAGGCTCTATCCGCCACGGCGGAGGGGCACTGGAGGACATCATGAGTCTTACGCCGATTGGCGAACCTCGCTCGAAAATCACAGTCGCTTCCCTTAAAGAAAAGAAACTCCGGCATGAGCCCATCACCTGCCTGACGGCATACGACTACGTCAGCGCGCGCCTGGTGGACGAGGCCGGCATCGATATCGTGCTGGTCGGCGACTCGCTTGCCATGACCATGCTCGGCTACGACAACACCCTCTCGGTCACGGTGGACGAGATGCTCCATCACACCCGGGCCGCGCGCCGGGGAGTGAAGAACGCGCTGCTGGTCGCGGACATGCCCTACGGCTCGTATCACACTACCGCGGAGGAGGCGGTGCGCAATGCGGCTCGCTTCGTGAAAGAAGCGGGTGCGGAGGCGGTGAAGATCGAAGGCGGCGACAAGCGCGCTGATCTCATCCGCCGCATCATTGACGCCGAAATTCCTGTCACCGGACACATCGGCCTCACCCCGCAGTCGGTCAACGTGATGGGCGGGTACAAGGTGCAGGGCAAGAACCTCTCCGCCATCGAACAACTTATGCGTGATGCCGTGGCCCTCGACCGCGCCGGGGTGGCCTGCATTTACCTGGAAGGCATCCCGCGCGAGGTGGCGGCAATGATCACCGCCGAGATACACACTCCGACCATCGGGATCGGCGCTGGTCCTGATTGTGACGGCCAGGTGCTGGTCTTCCACGACATTCTGAACCTGACCTTCGGGCCGCCGGCAAAGTTCGTCCGCCGCTACGGCGACGCGGCCGCGCTCATCACAGACGCCGTGCAGGCGTTTCGGGCCGACGTAGTCTCGCATCAGTATCCCTCGGATGCGGAGTCTTATCATCTACCGAAGGAAACGCAGGCCGCGCTGGAAACGGTGCTGGAGCGGAAGCACGGGATGCGGCGGTGAGAATTTGTTGATTTCGCGAGATTGCGAATTTACGAATTGAAGCACGACGAGCGTCATCCCGAAGCGCGGCGCTTTCTCCAGCCGCGCGAGGGATCTGGCGGGTGCTACCGTTGCTCTTGACCCCTGGAGTCTTGCCGCTGCACGCCAGATGCTTCGCCCGGCTGAACTACGCCGGCGCTCAGGATGGCTCTCGTACGTTGCCTGTAGATTAGTAGATTGCAATCCACAAATTCATTCATGGACATCCTCGATACGATAGAGAAAATGCGAAGGGCGTGCCGCCTCGCGCGCCGGGCCGGCAAACGCCTGGGCTTTGTCCCCACTATGGGAGCGCTGCATGAGGGCCACCTGTCTCTCATTCGTGCGGCCAAGGCGCAGTGCGGCGCGGTCGCAGCATCGATTTTCGTCAACCCGCTGCAATTTGCCCCCACGGAAGACCTGGCCAAGTATCCCCGCAGATTCGAGCGAGATTGCGAGTTACTGAGAAACGAAGGCGTGGACCTGCTGTTCGCGCCCACGGTCGAGGAAATGTATCCCGAGAAGATGATCACCTATGTGACCGTCGAAGGGCTGAGCGACAAGCTGTGCGGGAAGTCGCGCCCCGGACATTTTCGTGGCGTCACCACGGTGGTGGCGAAGCTGTTTCACATCGTCGAGCCGGAGGCCGCCTTCTTCGGCCAGAAAGACGCGGTGCAGGCGGTGCTGATCCGCCGCATGGTGAAGGATCTCAGCCTGCCAGTGGAGATTGTTGTCTGCCCGATTGTGCGCGAGCCGGATGGCCTGGCAATGAGTTCGCGCAACGCGTATCTCGACGCGCAGCAACGGCAGCAGGCGCTGGTGCTGTCAAGATCGCTGCAAGAGGTGGAAAGGCTGTTCCGCGCAGGCGAGCGCGATGCTGGCCGTCTCGTGGCGGCAGGCAAACGAGTGTTTGCCCAGGAACCATCCGTCCGCCTCGATTACCTTGAAATTGTCGATTCAGAAACTCTCAATCCGCTAACGCAGATCACTCGACCGGCCTTGGCGGCCGTGGCGGCGTTTGTGGGCAGCGCAAGGTTGATTGATAACCTAGCGCTGCAAAAACAGAGTTGATCTGACGGCCTTGCCTGATTATTAGGTTGGGTGGTGAGTGTAATCGCCTGGTTACATCAACCATGATGGAGGCCTTTTTTGCTAGTCAACGGTGAGGGCATGCTGGCAGGAGTCACGCTATTGACAGCGGCTGCGTGCTGCGGCAGACTGGCTTGCCTCGACTGCTTCCCTTACCACATCCCAGCCGAGCACTATTGGGAGGTCCTGCCGTGACCGAGATTCGCAAAATTCTGCCGCTCTTTGTTCTTCTTCTTATCGGTTTATCAGCGCACGCTGTCACGTGGACCACGCTAGATGTCCCCGGATCAACCAGTACCGAGCCTCTCGGCATGAATGATGCTGGAGATGTCGTCGGTTCGTACAGTAATGGTCACCGTTCAATCGGCTTCTTGTATAGCGAAGGAATTTTCACCAAGATTCGGGTACCCGGTGCTGTGGAGACGACTCCATACGGCATTAACGACAATGGGCAGATAGCCGGAGTGTATAAGAGCGACGACAGCAAAGTTCATGGTTTCTTCTTCGATGGACAGACTTTCACGACATTGGATTTCCCGGGTGCCGCGTTCACAGATGCTCGTGGCATAAATAACGCCGTGACCATTGCCGGGACCTATGTCGATGCAAGCGGGCAGAACCACGGCTTCAGTTGGAACAACGGCACGTTCACCACACTAGACAAGATTCCTCCTTCCTCACAGACGGTAATCGACAGCATCAACAACAGGGGCGACATCGTGGGGGTGTATCTGGATGCCGGCCTTGACTTTCGGGGTTTTATCTTGTCGGCAGATGGCGCCTTGCGAACGTTGAAGTTTCTAGGCGTGCAAAACATGGCTATTAATGATCGCAGCACAGTCGTCGGCACCTTTTTTGACTCATCGAACGGATTCAAATACCGCCTAAAGACGAAGGCGCTAGAGGAAATTCACTTTCCGCACTCAGCAGGAACCTACTGTTTCGGAATCAATAACACTCGGCAGATTGTGGGCTTTTATCAGACAGGCAGGTACCATCTTCACGGGTACATCCGAACACCGTAACGG
>Ga0335080_10001147_pt1 | contig 25538 bp, 24 predicted proteins | sample Lox_Sample_34_FD_206720 | JGI IMG/M metagenome (GOLD analysis project Ga0335080, IMG submission 206720) | Soil microbial communities from Loxahatchee National Wildlife Refuge, Florida, United States - Lox_Sample_3.4 | ecosystem: Environmental > Terrestrial > Soil > Wetlands | place: USA... | reverse complement strand
CACGCCGCCGGAACTCGGCGCCCGGCTGGCCGTTTATCTCGCCAGCCGTGAGAGCGACGGGATTTCCGGCAAGCTCATCAGTGCGCAGTGGGACCCGTGGGAAAAACTCCACGAATTCAAAGCCGATTTGAACAGCGACATCTACGCCCTGCGCCGGATCGTGCCCAAAGACCGCGGCAAAACGTGGGGGGATAAATGAACTACGCCATCATCGGTTGCGGATTGATTGGAAAAAAGCGGCTGGCCGGTTTGCCCGCCGGCTCAAAACTCGTTGTGGCGGGCGACACCAACCTGGCGCGCGCCGAGGAGCTGGTGAAAATTGCGCAGACCGGCCAGGCGATTGTGGATTTCAAACAAGCCGTGGCCGATTCGCGGGTGGACGCGGTGATTGTGGCCACCGTCAATGCCGCACTGGCGGAAGTTTCCGCCGCCGCCATCCGCGCCGGGAAACATGTCATCGTGGAAAAACCGGCGGGCGTTTCTGTCCGGCAGATTGATGAATTGCTCACGCTGGCGGACAAGCACAACGTCCGCGTCCGGGTGGGATTCAATCATCGCTACCACGCCGCCTTTCGAAAAGCGCGGGAAATATTTGAGTCCGGCGTGATGGGCGAATTGATGTTCATCCGGGGGCGTTACGGCCACGGCGGGCGCGTCGGCTACGACAAGGAATGGCGCGCCGATCCGAAACTGTCCGGCGGCGGCGAACTGATTGACCAGGGAATCCATTTGATTGACCTGGCGGGCTGGTTTCTGGGCCATTTCACAAAAGTGGGCGGCCAGGCGCCGACGTATTTCTGGAACATGCCGGTGGACGACAATGCCTTTTTGAATTTGCGGACGGCCAAAGGCCAGACGGCATGGTTGCATGTCAGTTGCACCGAATGGAAGAACCTTTTCTCCTTCGAGATTTACGGCCGCCACACCAAACTGCACATTGAGGGCCTCGGCGGCAGCTACGGCGTCGAGAAGCTTTATCATTACCAGATGAAGCCGCAAATGGGGCCGCCCGACACGAAGTTGTACGAATTTCCCGGCCCGGACGAATCCTGGCACGAGGAAATGCTGGAGTTTGAAAAAGACGTTGCCTTGAAACGAACGCCCGCCTCCGGATTACAAGAAGCAAAAGCGGCGCTGGTGGTCGTGGAGAAAATTTACCGCCCGCCGAAATAACCTCATCCGCTTTTTCCGCTTTCCCGTGTTCCGTTTTTAAGGTTCAATGTGAAACAATGATTATTGCGCGGTCACCTCTTCGTGTCACTCTCGGCGGCGGCGGAACGGATTTGCCGTCTTACTACGAAAAGTTTGGCGGCTTCCTCATCGCGGCGGCGATCGATAAATATGTTTACATCACGCTGCATGAGACGTTTGTGTCCGACGTCATCGTCAAATACTCCGAGCTGGAGCGCGCGCCGGCCGCGATGAAATTAAAGCACCCGATCTTCCGCGAAGCGTTCGGCCTGCTGGGGATGGATGGACATGGGCTGGAATTGGCCTCCATGGCCGATATTCCGGCCGGCACGGGTCTGGGTTCGTCCGGCAGTTTTACCACCGCGTTGCTCAAAACCCTGCACGCGCACAATAAAAATCTCGTCCATCCCGCCGAACTCGCCGCGCAGGCGTGTGAAATCGAACTGGGCCGGCTCAAGGAACCCATCGGCAAACAGGATCAATACATCGCCGCTTACGGCGGCATCACCTGCTTCAAATTTCTGCCGGACGGCCGGGTCGAAGCGTGGCCGCTGAAACTTTCCGCGGAAACGCGGGATAACCTCGAAGACAATTTGCTCCTCTTTTTCACCGGCTATTCGCGTTCGGCATCGGCGATTCTGAAGGAACAGGACCAGAAATCAAAACAGGCGGACGCCGGGATGATGGAAAACCTGCATTTCGTCAAAGACCTTGGCCTGCAGAGCCAGCGCGCGCTGGAAACCGGCGACCTGCATGAATTCGCGAGGTTGATGGACGTGCATTGGCAGCGCAAAAAGCAGCGCAGCGGAGGCATGAGCAATCCGAAAATCAACGAGTGGTACGATCTGGCGATGGCCAGCGGCGCCCTCGGGGGCAAGCTCATCGGCGCAGGCGGCGGCGGCTTCCTCATGTTTTATGCAGAAGACAAGGCCAGGCTGCGTCATGCCATGCGTCAGGCCGGACTCAAGGAAGTCCGCTTCCGATTTGATTTCGAGGGCACCAGGTTGCTGATCTCGTGAATCGTTTTAACGGTGTGCGATGAAATTGTTGAAAGAAAATATTGTCGCGCCCGCGAGTTTTCTTAAATGCGAATTGTAGTTCAAATTGTTGTAGTCGCCATAATGTTCGGATTCCAATCTCGGACATTCGCTGACACCAATCAGGCTTCATTAGCACCTGCCTCGATTCCAAAGCTTCTCGCAGATTTGGCAAAGCGAATCAATTCGGCTGACAGCATCACCATCTCGAATTGGACAGACACAATGTTTGGCCAACCACCTTTCACAGACAAGGTTTCCAGTAATGATGTCGCAAAAGTCGTTCATGCTGTTTCTTCAGCGACATTCGCTGGCGGCCAAGAGCATCCAGAATGTGAATGGGATTGGAAGTTAATGTTCTATCAAGGAACAAATTTTCTCGCGGGAATTTGTTTCAACGGTGGCTCGTTTTTGACAGATGGTGTTTGGAACGATGAAAGTGGGGTTCTGGGCAATTTATACCGAAAAACAAGCAATCGGCAGTACGTCGCTAGAGTTTATGGCAACGAAGACAAGGATTTTAATGAATCAAAAAAAGCCGAAGCTAGAGAATGGCTCAAATCACCGCTGCATACGATTCTCGCCGAAGACAAAAAGAAGGTTCTAAAATTTGTTGACGCGTTTTACGCCGTTGGTGCGAAGAAAGTTTACATTGCAGATATTGAAACGCATTTCAACGGCAAGAATCCGCCGACAGAAAACGGGAAGTATTTGCTCGTTGTGACTCCGCAAGACGAAGAGACACGCCGAAAATTTTTCGTTGTTCACTGGGAAGCTGTGACAACTTGGGGCTTTGATGCAGACGATGATGTTGGGCAAAAATACACTTGGTATCCGATTGATTGGCACGACATCAAGTGACCAAAGAACATTTTTAGAATTCATGAGCCTTTCGCTCTCCCAAATTCCCATCGCCATCCTCGCGGGCGGACTGGCCACACGACTGCGGCCCATCACGGAAAAAATCCCCAAATCGCTCATCCCGGTCGCGGGCAAACCGTTTCTGGCGCACCAGCTCGAACTGCTTCACACCCGCGGCATCCGCCATGCCGTGCTGTGCCTCGGTTATCTTGGGGAAATGATTCAACGCGAGTTTGGCGACGGCCACGCATTCGGGGTGCAGCTGGATTATTCGTTCGATGGCCCGAAGCTGCTGGGCACGGGAGGCGCCATCAAACGCGCGCTGCCGTTGCTGGGTGATGAATTTTTCGTGCTCTATGGGGATTCCTATTTGCCGGTGGAATACCAGCCCCTCGCGGAGTTCTTCCAGCGCAGCGGCAAGCTCGGCTGCATGACCGTCTATCGCAACGAGGGGCGTTACGATGCCAGCAACGTCGTTTTTCGCGACGGCGAAATCGCAGTTTATGACAAAAAGAACCGGCCGCCGGAAATGCGGCACATTGATTACGGCCTGAGCCTGTTCAAAGCGACCGCATTTGATTCGTATGCCGCCGGCCAGCCGTTCGACCTGGCCGAAGTCATGAGCAAATTGGTCCGCGAAAAACAGCTGGCCGGTTACGAAATCCGCGAACGCTTTTACGAAATCGGTTCGCCTGCGGGCTTGGCGGAACTTGAATCGCTGCTAAAATCAAAATCACCATGAGCTTTACCAAGCAATTTCTTGACGAAGTCCAACAACTGGTCGCCCAACTGAATTCCGACGCCATTGAAAAATCCGTGGCCGAATTGGCCCGCGTGCGCGAGCGCGGCGGACGGCTATTCATCCTCGGCGTCGGCGGCAGCGCGGCCAATGCCAGCCATGCCGTCAATGACTTCCGCAAAATCTGCGGCTTCGAGGCGTATGCGCCCACCGACAACGTGTCCGAGCTTACCGCCCGGACCAATGACGAGGGTTGGGCGACGATTTTTGCCGAATGGCTTAAAGGCAGCCGGCTGAACGCGAAGGACGGCCTGCTCATTTTCTCCGTCGGCGGCGGTAACCTGGAAAAAAATGTGAGCCCCAACCTGGTCAGCGCGATTCAAGTCGCCAAACAGGTTGGCGCTTCAATTGTCGGCATCGTGGGGCGGGATGGCGGTTACACTGCCAAGGAAGCGACCGCGTGCGTCATTGTGCCGACGGTCAACCCCACCCACGTCACGCCGCATAGCGAAGCGTTTCAGGCGGTGATCTGGCATTTGTTCGTGTCACATCCCAAACTCAAGATCGGCCAGACCAAATGGGAAAGCACGAAGTGAAGAAAGAAACCAAGAAACGTTTCACTGCGAAATTACTCTTCCAATTTCGTGTTCTGGTAGCTGGCGATTCCGGAAAGCGCAGGTTGTGCGAGGAACGGATTGTTTTGATCAGCGCACCGAACGCCCAAAAGGCTTTGTCTGAAGTTAAGAAAAAAGGCCGCGCTGCCCAATTTAAATATAAGAATAATGAGGGGTGGTTTGTTCATTTTGAATTTATTGGTGTCTTGGAGTTGCTTTGTTTAGACCCTGGCTGTGACGCCGACGAGGTCTGGTATAAAATATGCGAACGGATTTTGCCGATGGAGAACAGACGCAAACTGATTCCTTCAGAGGCAAAACTGAGCGCCATAAGGAACAAAGAGTAGTTTTGAGTCCATGCCAAAAGCGCCGCAACAAAAAGCCGTTTTTCTTGACCGCGACGGCGTCATCAACCGCGCCCTGGAGCGCGAGAGCAAGCCGTATCCGCCCCGAAGCCTGGACGAGTTTGAAATTCTTCCCGAGGTTCCCGCCGCCTGCGCCAAACTCAAGGCCGCCGGCTTCCTGCTGGTGGTGGTGACCAACCAGCCCGACGTGGGCCGGGGAACGCTCAAGCAGGAAATCGTGGAATCGATTCACGCCGGCATGTGCCGGCAACTGCCCATTGACCGTGTAGAAGTTTGTTATCATCCGGGCCAGGGCGGGTCCGACTGCGACTGTCGCAAGCCGAAACCCGGCATGTTGCTGCACGCGGCAAAGGAACTGGGCATTGACCTCGCGCAAAGCTGGATGGTCGGTGACCGCTGGCGGGACGTGGATTGCGGTTACGCCGCCGGGTGCCGAACGATTTTCATTGATCGCGGTTATGCGGAGGCGCTTCGGCAAAAACCGCACTTTTCGGCTGGTAATCTGGCCCAGGCTGCGGCCATTATCTTGCGCGAATTGACGAATTATTAAAATTCACCGAAGGTTTTGAATTATGAGTACGCTGAAAGATCTGAAGGTAAAAATTTTCGCCGATGGCGCGGACAAGGCGGGCATGCTGCAACTCAACGCCAATCCGCTCATCAAGGGCATGACGACGAATCCCACCCTGATGCGCAAGGCGGGCATTCATGATTATGAGCCGTTTGCCCGGGAAATTTTGCAGCACGTCACGGAGAAACCGATTTCGTTCGAGGTGTTTTCCGATGAATTTCCGGAAATGCGCCGACAGGCCCTGAAAATCAAAGATTGGGCCAGGAACGTTTACGTCAAAATTCCCATCACCAACACCCGCGCCGAATCTTCCCTGCCGCTTGTCCGCGAGCTGGCGCTTGAAGGGGTGAAACTCAACATTACCGCCATCCTGACCCTGGAACAGGTGAAAGGCGTTGCCCGGGCGCTGAACCCCAAAGTGCCGTCCGTCGTGTCCGTGTTCGCCGGCCGCATCGCGGACACCGGCGTTGACCCGATGCCGCAAATGCGTGAATGCAAAAAAACCCTGGCCGGCCTGCCCCAGGCGGAATTGCTCTGGGCAAGCGTCCGCGAAGTGCTGAACATTTTTCAGGCGGACGAATGCGGCTGTGCCATCGTGACCGTGCCACACGACATTCTGGCCAAGGCAATGAAGATGACCGGGATGGACTTGAAACAATTGTCGCTGGACACGGTAAAGTTGTTCGCCGTTGATGCGAAAGCGGCGGGTTTTTCGCTGTAACGGCCTCCCTTTCAGGACGGGGCCGGCCCGGCGCCAGATTGGATGGTAGCGCGGCGTAGGGCCGTCATTTGCTGACCAAAAGTGTGGACAATTTTCCCCCAAGCCAGCGCCAACCCAGTCCAGTTTCGGCTTGCCCGTTGGCAGCGACATCGCGTATCATCAGGGGGTGGTTCTCGGGACAAAGAATGTTTTTTGAAGCGCAGCTTCAACCTGGAAACAGAAGGCGCAACTGTCCAAGCCGCACAGGTTCCCCGGGATTACAGAACAGACGAGACCGGCAGTTTTGAAATTTTTATGAAGTATCTGATTACAGGCATTACCGGATTTGCCGGGCCGCATCTGGCCAATCTCTTGCTCCAGGAAGGGCACGAGGTCTTTGGCCTGATCCGTCATACCAATGGCCGGCAGACGGATATTCTGGACATAGTGCTGCCGGAACATTTTGAAAAGATCACTTTTGTCTACGGCGATTTGGCCAATTTTCGAGTCATTAACGGGATCTTCAAGCAGCATCGGTTCGACGGCGTTTTTCATCTGGCCGCCCAGTCGCATCCACCCACCAGTTTCGTCGATCCGTTGGGTACGTTTGAGGCCAATATCATGGGCAGCGCGAACGTCATCCAGGCCATTGGCGACAATCAGCCCGACTGCAAACTGATGTTCTGCAGCACCTCGGAGGTTTACGGCAACGTCGGGATCGATGGCCGGAAGATCAAATCCAGCGACACGATTTTACCCGCCAACCCCTACGGTGCCAGCAAAGCGGCCACGGATCTGTATTTGCAGGAACGCTTCACCAACAAAAAAATCAGGGGATTCATCACCCGGGCCTTTTCGCACACCGGGCCGCGCCGGGGGCGCACGTTCTCCATTTCTTCGGACGCGTACCAATTGGCCAGAATGATGAACGGCGACCCTAACAGAAAATTGCTGGTGGGCAATTTGAAGTCCGTGCGCGTCGTCCTGGATGTCCGGGACATCGTCAGGGCCTACTATCTGCTGATGAACAACAACAAATCCGATGGCGGGATTTTCAATGTCTGCGGCGATATTCCGCGGGAGATGGGATTTTATACGGACGAGATGATCACCCTCAGCAAACTGGGCAAGATCGAAAAAGAGGTTTCCCCCGCCTTGTACCGGCCGATTGACATTCATTATCAACACGGTGATTGCGAAGATCTGGTCCGGCTTACGGGTTGGAAGCCGACCTATGACATCTCCACCACTTTGGGTGATTTGTTGCAATATTGGGTGAAAAAAACGAAGCCGGGTAAATAGGCTTGTCGGTTGTCTTAACGCTGGCCCATCGCTATCGGGTGTCCGGCGCGGCGGCTTTACGGCGGATGCCAATGCAGTATGAGGCTGTGATCGCCGGTTACCGTGTCGCGTGCAGAAAGGTGCACTCGGACCGCAATGTTTGATAAACGCTATCCGGCGTGATGGATGCCATGCACCGCCTGAGTTCTTCGTTCGTCCCGCGAATCCCGCGCCCGTCATACAGATAGTACTGCAAATTTCTCCCGGCGATTTCCGGATTGCGAATCAGGGAAAAGGGCCGGTTGTAAGGATAATTCGGTTTGTAGAAGGTCGGTGTTTCGATCACAAACAGCTTCGGGACCTTGACCGCCGCCGCTATGTGCATCAAGGAAGTGTCCCCGCTGATGAAAAAATCGCAAGTCCGGAGCAGCGCAGCCGTTTGCCGGAAGTTCGCAGTTTTTACGACAAAAACATGACTGGGCGAGGTGTGGGCCAGAATCTGTTCGTGAGCCCGCTCTTCTTCCGGCCCGCCGAAAAGCAGGATTGCCACCTCGGGATGGTTTTGATTCATGCGCTCAATCAAACTCACATAATGCTCCACCGGCCAGCGACGGAGCGCCAGATTCTTTGTTCCACTGGAACCGACGTGAATTCCAAATCGCGTTCGCGCACCCAGGTTCCGCTCGCTGAGAAAAGCGTCGGCCCAGGCGATTTCGTCCCGGGAAAGGAACAACTCGCAATCGGGGTGGGGCAAGACCGGCTTTACGCCCAGGAACTGCAAGAGCGCCTGGGTGTTCTCGACGGAGTGCTGCTCATAATCCTGCGGCAGCGTATGATCGCCCAGCAACCAGCGCCACCACTGGCGTTGGTGATAATTGTGGCTGAGACGCGTCCGGGCGCCGATGAGCCGCGCCACGAAACGATATTGAATCTTGCTCTGCGGGTGGGTGTTGATGGAAACGTCGTAATGCTGCCGTCGCAGACCCCACAGGAAACGGAGTGACCCCAGCCGGTTGTCGGTGATCAGGTTTTTTTGAAAGACGGAGTTGACGTGTGGATTGCCTTCCAGGATGTCGCGCGAGCCGGGCCAGAGCACCAGAACGTCAATCACCGCGGCCGGATAAAGGATGCGAAGTTCATGTATCAGCGGCGTGGCCAGCAGCGTGTCCCCCACGCCCGCAAGGGTAATGACCAGAATTTTCATTTGTTTTCATCTTGGTAGGGCTGACCTGCCGGTCAGCCTGGACGCGCGGCAGCGCGTCCCTACCATTCTCACAGCCGTGAAATTTTTCCCACCAAAGCCGTGGTGGATTTGCCCGGCACAAACGGAACAATCACAATTTTCCCGCCGGCCTGCTCGACGGCGCGACGTTCTTCCTGGCTCAGCGTGTCCAGGGTGTAATCGCCGCCTTTGACATAAATATCGGGTACGGCCACCGAAAGAAATTTTGTTGCCGTCTTGTCTGCGAAAATGCAGACCCCATCCACGCTCGCCAGTGCCGCCAGCACGGCCGCCCGGTCGGATTCGGCGTTGACCGGCCGGCCTGGCCCTTTCAACTGCCGCGTGGCATCATCGCCATTAACGCCGACCAGCAACGCATCGCCGCGGTTCCGCGCGTTCTCCAGATATGTTACGTGGCCGAGATGCAGGATGTCGAAACAGCCGTTGGTGACGACCAGTTTCCGGCCGCTGGTGCGCAGGGCCGCCCGCCACTCGGATAATTTGTCCCACGCGATGATTTTGTCGCGGAAGTTCACGCCGTCATTTTGCCTGTGTTTCCAGTGAATTCAACCATTTCCCCACCCGCAGAGCCTCGGTCACACCCCAGGCCTGCGCGTCGCAACCGCGTTGGGCGTGCGGCGCGTCGCCGTCGAGAATCTCGGGAATCTGCCCGAGGCAGCCTTCGTTCAACAATTGTTCCATGCTGGCGAGATATGCCTTCGCTGCCGCCACTGCTTCCGGTGAAAAACTCCACGCGCGCGCGAGCGCTTCGCAAAATGTCGGGAACGTCCACGTCCATGCCGTCCCGTTATGATAGGCCGGCTTGCGGCGCGTGTCCTCGTCGCCCTCGTAACGCCCCCAATACGGTTCGGCGGGATTGTTCAATAATTGTCCGTCGCGGGCAACAGGCAGTGGAACTGCACCCGGCAAGGGCGCGAGCGAGCGCAAGGCCCCGGGCACGATCAGATATTTTTGCGCCGCTTCAACGCAACGCTTCGCGCGCTCGCCGATCACCAGGTTGAGGCTGATGGCAAACAAAAAGTTGCCCCGCAACGCGTCGTCCGGTGTAGCGGTGCGGGCGGCGATCCCGGGTTTAGCCAGCAACACGTCGGCGAACCAGCCTTTGCCTTCGAGCCAGAAATATTTTTCCAGCGACGCGATCGCTTGTTTCGCCAGCTCGCCCCATCTTTTACGTTCGTCGCCGCCGCTGACTTTCTCAAGCTGTTGCAGGAGACGAATCCACAAAGCCTGGATTTCAATCGGGTAACCTTCGCGAGGTGTGCCGGCGGGGAAATTCGTGTCCATCCAGGTGAAGTGAGCCGGACTCCAGATGAGCGCCGAGCCCGCATCCATGCGGATGCCGTTCGATGTGCCTTTCGCATAATTCGTCGCGATACTCGTCAGCACGTCGCGGAGGGCGCGGCCGGAATCGTCAACCGATGCAGAATAAAAATCGTCGGTGGGCGGGACGCCGTGTCGGCTTCCTGTTTTTGGGGATGAAATCCTGAATGGCGACACGCCGTCCCTCCCCGGAGTGGCCAATTCCTCGCAAGCGAGGGCGAACCACAGCGGCGCATCGGAGGTGTCGCGGTTGGAAGCGTTGTCGCCGTAAATCGCGTTGGGCAGCGTGCCATCTTTCTCGAATTTGGCGAACGTGAGCAAAATTTCTCTTACTTCGTCAACCCGGCCGGCGGCCAGCAAACCGCGGCAGGCGATGAAGGTATCACGCCCCCAATCCAAAAACCACGGATAACCGGCAATGACGGTTTTCCCTTCACCGCGGCGGACGAGGAATTGTTTCGCGGCGTGTTCCAGTCGGGTTTCGAAGATTTGGAGTTCCGGCTTTAGCCGGTCATTTCCACCTGAAGGCAGGACTCCCAACGGGTCTTTTTCCGCCGTCACGACGATGGTGACGTTCGCTCCTTTGGACAACGGAATCTCAAACCAGCCGGGGCTGTAGGCGTCGCCGCTGGCGGCCTGGCCGCGGCTTTGTTCGACCGGGTGCGGGATGTTCTCGCACCACTCGGGTTGCGGATGATATTCGCCGCTGCCGGCAAACACACGCAATTGCCGTTCCGGCGCCGGTGTGAAGGCGAAGCCAATGCTGTTTCGGATTTCGGGTTTCGGATTTCGGATTTCGTGTGTGTTCGACGAAAAATGATATTCCGCGCCGCCGTTGTGTTTGGTTTCCCAATGAAAATTACGGTCTTCGATGTCAAACCGCACCGTCAATCGCACGTCGGCCTCGGCAGGCAATTGTTTGCCGCAGGCGCGCTCGGCCGTCGGCCGGCCGAACTGGAAAACGGTGGTGTTTTTTCCTTCAGGCATTTCGGCGCGCAATTCAATTTCGACCGTCCGCCCGTCGCCGGCGTTGGCCACAAACTGCCAGACGGCGGGCGGCCCGGAGGCGAACGACACTAGATTTTTCGCGTTAAGCGGTGACAGGAAACCATCGGCGTTGACCCAGGCCCGGATGCGTTTGACAAAGATGTGGCGGTCCACCGGAATGCTGGAGTTCAGATTGGCGCTGAGCGCACAGTCGTATTTGGAATTCACACGGCCCAAATCCACGCCCAGCCGCGCCATGCCGCCGATACCGTTGGTCAACAGGACCAGATCGCCGGCGTGCGGAGTGCAGAGTCCGGAGTGCGGAGTGGCCGGCAAAAAGCAAATCACAGCAGAGATACGCGGCGAAGTCGTCGCCTGGCGTTCCAGCATCAATTCCGCGTCCGTCGCGGTTTCGTGCGGCTGAAAACAGGCAATCTGGCCGTCGCCAACGGCGATGGATTGAACATGGGCCGCGTGCCCGCTTTCATTCCGCACGCCATATTCCGCACTCCGCATTTTCAAAGTGGCCCGGAAAGGAACGCTGTCCTGGATGAGCAGCCAGTGCCCCGGCGGGACCGGTGTCACGCGGCGGCGGTCGAGCAGAGTCCAGATGATGACACGCGGGAAAATTTTTTGCTGTTCCGCGCCATTCAGCAGTTCGGCCAGAGAAGTATTAAGGCCGCGCGCGGCAAATTCGCTCGCGGCGGCGAGAAAATCAACCGGCGAACGTCCGACCTGTTCCGCAAGCCAGCGCCAGTCGAAGCCGGCCAGCGTTTCGACCGGCGCAATTTTGGCCAGTGCTTCGAGCGCCCATGCGGCCTGCGCGCGGGTGCGGCGGTAAGTGTCACCGCTCAATCCTTGCGGTTCGGCGGCGGCGGCGAGGCAATGGCAGGCGCCGGGCGCGAGCCTGAAAACCGTCCGCTCCTTCTCCCGGGAACATTTCGGGAGCGGCTGGCCGAGCAAGTCCGTTGCCGATTGCGGATCGCGGATTGCGGATTGCGGAAGCGCGATGGAATTTTGGTTCCCAACGTCGGTATTAGCCAGAATGAGCACGGAATCTTTTCCTTCGGCGGATTCACGGAGCAGTGCATAAACCGGCGAGTCAGGCGGGCTGAGTCGCGTGAGTTTTGCGCCATCGAAAAAGCATGGGTGGCCGGCGAGCAGGCGGTTGAGTTGCGCGAGTTCGGAAACGATGTTGTCCGGGTTGTCCCATGCGAGTCCGGTACAGCCGTGAACATTGATTTTTTCCGCCGCGAGCCATTCGACGCCCCCCGTGAAGCCAAAGGCGCCGCTGGTACTGGTCAAGGCGCAAAGCCGGTTGCGCAACAGCGACCACCTGCGTCCGCGGACGGCCAGGCGGTCGTTATCATGGGTCTCGCTGTAATGAACGTAGGTACCCACGCGCGCACTCTGGCGGTGGGCGTAGTCGAGGTAGTCAGCGACCTGCCGGCCGGAGTAATTCTGGAACAGTTCGGAGTAAGCCCATTGCATTCCGCCTTCCGTGAGAAGTTTTTCGGTGGCTTCCCACGAGCCGCCGAGGCCTTCGAGCAGGAAGATGGTTTCGGGAAATTCGTCCTGAACCCGGGCGATGATGTATTGCCAGGCGGGCACGGGAATTTTGTAGCCGGCATCGCAGCGGAAACCGTCCACGCCGCGCCGGCACCAGGTCAAAAGAGCGTCGGCAATCTTGTCCCACAATGCGACATCATCCTGTTTCAATTCCACAAGGTCTTCCCAGGTGGTTCCCCACGCCCCGGGGCTGGCAAACGCACCGTCGGGGTGGCGCAGAAAAAATTCTGGATGGTTTTCCTGCAGGGTCGAGCCCCAGCCAGTGTGATTGATGACGATGTCAAGAAACACGCGAGCGCCGAACCAATGCACGGCCCGGGTAAGTTCGCAAAATTGATCGACGCCGGTGGTGCGTTTGTCGAATTCAACCAGCGCCGGATCTATGGCGGTCAAATCGAGGCTGGCATACGGACTGCCAAAGCGGCCGAAACGCGCATAAGTCGTTGGCGTGGGTTGCCCCGGCAGCAAATGCAGAATACGGCAGCCGAGCTTGTGCATGATGTGCGGCAACTGGCGGGCCAGGTCGCGCAGCTTGCCTGAGGGTGGGATGACGGTGAATTTTTTCTCATCGAGTTGTTGAAGTTGGGCTTCGAGTCTTTTATCGCCTGCGGACGTCAACGTTTTCGTCGTGCCCCAAAGCCGGGGAAAGGCGCAATAAATGGTGTTGGCGGTGCGGGCAAAGTCGGGATGAACGCTGATGCCGACGTCCGGGCCGGCGGGCCAATGTTGCCAGCCTTTGGGATCGAGCAGATAGGCCTTGGCCTTGAAAAAGCCGGGTTCAACGAGCGGCAAGTCAATCTCCCAGGCATCGCCGGTTGATTGCATCGGCACGTCCCGCCAGGATTCTCCGGCGAAACCCGGCTCGCCGGCGTGGGCCGCAATGATTTCGCGTCGGAGCGCGGCCGCGCGGCCGAGATTGGTACGGAGCAGGGCACGCCATCCGTTACGTCCGCCGCCGTCGTGGAGCGTGAAACGGACGTGGTCGCCGACGTAGCGCACGAGGCATTCGCCGGTCGCGGGTTCCATAATGGGAACAGGTGGCGGCATTATTCGGGTCCGGGGATGTGCCGGACGCCGTTAAAATTCCGCAGCCGGGGACGGAAAGCAATGCTACAGTGCATCTGGTGGTTTAAGAGGAGGTTGCATTGTTGCTTTTAACACCTAAAAGTGGCGCGAGGATTGCTGATTTTTTAAGCCGGCAGCCAATTAAATCATGGATACGGTACCGTTAAGTCCGAGCGAAGAAGCTCAATTGCAACAGACAATTGAGATGTTCGAGGTCATTGCGCAATCGCAGCCCAATGACTGCCAGTCACTGGAAATTCTCAAGGAAGCCTATACCAAGCTGGGGCGCGAACAGGAAGTTATCAACACCTCCAAGCGCATCGCGCAAGCTTATATGCAGTCCGGGCAGCTTTCGTCGGCGATTTTGGAGTACGAGACGGTTTTACAACGGCGGCCGGACGACGCAGACGTGCAGGCGGCCCTCAGGCAAATTGAGGACAAGGCGAACAACGTGGCGGTGCAATCCGCCGGCGTGGAATCGACAGCCGTATCGGTGTCCCAGTCCGACACAATTAGCCTCCGCAAAAAGGCGCACCCGGCGGCAACGGACATTGATGATGGCCGCAAAACGATGCGTAAAATTTTCGTCGAGAGTAAAATCATCAGTGGGGGTGACTTTGATTTGTGCTGGCGCACGGTGGACCCGACCGCGGCGGCAGCGGAGGTGGTCGAGCCGTTCATCCAGGCCCTGGCGGAGAAAAAGATTTTCACCGTGGACAAATCCCTCAAGTTGCTGGCCGACCGGTCGCGCACGGCGTTTTTGCCGCTGGAAAAATACGATGTGGACATTGATTTGACGCGCGGGTTTCCGGCGGAAGTTTGCCGCCGCTGGTGTGTGCTGCCGTTCGATCGGATGAGCAAATCCATTCTGGTGGCAACTGCCAATCCGTTCAATCAACAGGCGGTGAAGGATCTGGCTGAAGCCACCACCCATCGGCTGCTGTGGTATTTGGCCCCCCCCGTCGACCTGATCACCAACCTCCGCATCGCGTTCCGCTAAAGCCATGGCCAAAGTCAAATCATTCGGAGAACGCATCGCTGACGCCCTCGTCGAGGATGGTTTGTTGTCGGCGGGGCAGATCGAGGAACTGCTGGAACAGCAAAAAAAAGAGGGCGCGCGCCTCATCAAACTCATAGTTGACAAATCCTACGTCAGCGAACAGGACCTGGCGGTTTCCATGGGTCGCGTGCTGAATGTGCCCCCGGTCAATCTTGCGCGCGTGAACATTCCGCCGGAGGTCGTCGAATTGCTGCCCCGCGACGCAGCGCACAATTACAAGGTGGTGCCCATTTCCCGGCTGGAAAACCGGTTGTTTCTCGCGATGGCCGACCCGCTGAACGTCCTGGCCATTGATGACGTCAAGCGCATCACCAAACTCGAAATATCTCCGCTCATCGCATCGGAAAAGTCCATTATTGACAAGCTGAACGCCTTCGATGCCGCCAAGAACAGTTCGATGGAAGACATCATTCAGGATGCGCAAAAGCAGAAAGAAGCCGACGCGGAAGCGGATTCCATCGAAGCGGTCAAGGAGGGGCTAGAAGAGGTCAACCTTGACCAGCTCGCCTCTTCCAGCGGAGAAGCACCGGTCATCAAACTCGCCAATCTCATCATCGTTCAAGCTATCAAGGACCGTGCCAGCGATATCCATCTGGAACCGTTTGAAAAAAACATGCGTCTGCGTTACCGCGTGGATGGAGTACTCATGGATGCAACCCCGCCGCCCAAGCAAATGCAACTGGCGCTGACCTCGCGTTTCAAAATCATGAGCAGCCTGGACATTGCCGAACGCCGCCTGCCGCAGGACGGCCGCATGCGCGTGCGCGTCAGCGGCAAGGACTTTGACCTGCGCGTGTCCGTGATGCCCACCGTTCACGGCGAAAAAATCGTGCTGCGCGTCCTTGATAAATCGAACCTCACCGCCAGCATTGACAAACTCGGTTTGGATGCCGAAACCTTCAAGCAGGTCAAATACGCCATTGACGCGCCGCACGGATTGATTCTCGTCACCGGGCCGACCGGTTCAGGCAAAACCACCACCCTTTACTCCGCGCTCAACGAGCTGAACAATCCCATTTATAACATCATCACCGTCGAAGACCCGGTTGAGTTCCAGGTGCCCGGCATCAACCAGGTGCCAACCAAAAAGGAAATCGGCCTCACTTTTGCCAATGCCCTGCGTTCCATTTTGCGCCAGGACCCGGACATCATCATGATCGGTGAAATTCGCGACACCGAAACCGCTGAAATCGCCATCGAGGCCGCGCTGACCGGACACCAGGTCTTGAGCACGATGCACTGCAACGATGCGCCCGGGGCCATCGCCCGACTTGACGATATGGGCATTGCGCCATTTTTGATTTCCTCGTCCGTCATTCTTTCCTGCGCGCAACGCCTCATGCGCCGCATCTGCTCGCATTGCAAGGAGCCGGTGACTTATCCGGCCAAAATGTATGAAGACCTCGGGATTGACCCCGCTCTTTTCAGCGGCGTGCAGCTTTACCGTGGTCGCGGCTGCGAACGGTGCAAAAATTCCGGTTACGCCGGCCGCATGGCCATCATTGAAGCCATGACCATCACCGACCAGATCCGCAAACTCATCATCGCTCGCGCCAACACGCGCGAGTTGGGCAAGCTGGCCATCAGCCAGGGAATGCGCACGCTACGCATGGTCGGGCTCGACCGCGCCCGCGAGGGCACCTCGACACTGGAGCAAGTGCTTCTGATCACCTCGGCGCATTGATTCCGCCCCCCGGACGACCGGGTCAAAATTTCCGTTGCGGACTGACGAATGGCTGCGGTGTGGGCGACAGCCAGGGTGGCGGCTGCGGCGCCCAGGCGGCAGCCGACGGAGGGGACGTTAAACTCAGACTCCAGATGCTGGGCAATTTGGGCATTTCCGCGGGCTTGCCAATTCCGCTGCTCAAGGGAGTGAATGACGCGCCGATCGGAGTCAGCGCCGATTGGCCAAGACCGGAACTCAGCGCCGTTTGCGGCAGGGAGCTTTTTATGCCGCCCAACGAAGGGGTTGTTGCCGCCGGCACGGATGACGCGCCGGATTTGAGCAATTGCCTGAAACGCTCCATGTCGTTCTGTTGCACCGCGGGAACCCCCGGCGTCGGGGCCGGGGTGTCGAATAATCTTGACCAGCCGTTGTTTCCATTTTGCCCGGCAAGCGGTTGATTGTCCGGCGCGGGATTAAACGACGACCCGGGCATATTATCCGGATTTCTCAGCCCGCCGGGGATGGAATTTAATGTGTCGGTCTGTTTATCGTAAAAATTCCAGGGGGGGAACGCATTGGCATTGGTGGCGGCCAGTGATAGTTGGTTTTGCCTTTCGGTGTAACGTTCCAGCGCCGTTAAATTTTTGGGCCGGCCGGACTCGTCGCGCTCCTGAATTCCCATGATCTTTTCCGGCGTGGTCGCCCCGAGGATTTCCGCCGGTGTCATCAGCAGCCAATTCTTGCGCCGATCCAGCAGGTCCTGCCGCCGCGATGCCTCGGCGCGCGAAACCACCGGCGGGCCGGCCGGCAACGGCATGTCAACGGGCGGATTGTTGAAGTCGAGCGGTGAAGGCGCCTGCAAAGTTTTGCCAAAATCCAGCGATTCCGGCGGCTTGGGAGAAAGCGACGGCATATTGGAGAACCCGGGGTTGCTCGCCGGCGAAGAAAACAAAATGGATTGTTTCGGATAAAGCGTTGCGCGCTGGGCTTGGACAGAAAACACCACCCCCCCCGCGACAACCAGAGGCAGCCCGCGTTTCCAATATGCATTGGCAAAACCCATCTCAACTATCAGGCTATTCCATTGGACACCACGCGTCAAAAATGAACTCAAACCCCATGAATCTTTTTTGAAAAACAACCATTGGGGCCGAAAACCCGCACCGGTTCCGGTCCGGGCGTGCATCTTTCGGCCCCTTTACTGCCGTTCGTATTCGCCCTTGCTGACTTTTTTGAGTACGGTGAACCCGGCTTTTTTCGCGTCGGTGATGGACAACGGCTTGAGCTTGGTGGGCGTGCTGAAGGCAGAAATGACCTTGCGCACCGGCTTTTTGCACGCCGGACATTTCGTCAACTCCGCCGCGCTCAACGGCCGCCGCAGCGTGAACTTCCCGCCGCACACCTTGCAATCGCCTTCACACAACTCGTATTCGTATAACGGCATGCGTCGCTTACTTCTTCAAAAACGCGCTGAACAAATCTATCGGCAGCGGCAGGAACGTGGTCGTGTTGTGTTCGCTGGCCATTTCGCGCATGGTCTGGAGATAGCGCAATTGCAGCGCAATCGGCTCCTTGCTGATCATCGCGGCGGCCTGCACCATTTTCTCGGCGGCCTGATATTCGCCTTCCGCGTTCACGACCTTCGCCCGGCGTTCGCGTTCGGCCTCGGCCTGTTTGGCCATCGCGCGCTTCATGCTGTCCGGCAGCGCCACATCCTTGATTTCGACGGCGGTGACCTTGATGCCCCATGGCTCGGTCTGGCGGTCAATGATTTCCTGCAACTTCTGGTTGATCACGTCGCGTTGCGACAACAAATCGTCCAAGGACGCCTGGCCGAGCACGCTGCGCAGCGTTGTCTGCGCGATCAACGAGGTCGCCTTCCAGAAATTCTCCACCTTCACCACGGCATCCTGCGGATTGATGACGCGGAAATAAACCACCGCGTCCACCGTGGCCGGCACGTTGTCCTTGGTCATGATTTCCTGCTTGGAAACGTCAATCGTCACGACGCGCAAATCCATGCGCACCATCTTGTCTATGATCGGCCAGAGGAAAATCAGTCCCGGCCCCTTGGCGTCGATCAGATTGCCGAGGCGGAAGATGACGCCGCGTTCATATTCGCGCAGGATGCGGAGCGCCTGCGGCAGCACGACGATGCAAAAAATGATGATGATGACCAGCCATGGTCCCAGGAAGTGAAAGATAGGGATGATGATTTCGTTCATAATTTTTCTCCGTTAGTTTTTTGGTTTCACCTTCAACGTTAATCCTTCGATGCCGGTGACCTCCACCGGTTGCCCGGCTTCCACCGATGTTTCGCTCACGGCATTCCAGTTTTCGCCCTCGATAAACACCTTGCCGCCTCGCGCGTCAATGCGCGAAAGCGCGTTCACGGTCCGGCCCAGCATTGTTTCCTTGCCGGCCTGGACGGGTTTGAACTGCGCGCGAATGCCTTTGCCGACCACGAACACAAAAAACGCCGCCGTGACAAGTGTTGCCGGAATAATCCAGGACAACGGCAATCCAAAGCCCGGGCCGATGTGGCTGAACAGCATCATTGCGCCCAGGAAAAAGGCCACGATGCCACCCGCAGTCAACACGCCGTGTGTGGGCGAAAAAACGTCGACGATGAATAAAGCGATCGCCAGCCCGATCAGTACCAATCCGGTGACGTTGACCGGCAGGACGGACGACATGTAAAGCACGAGGATCAACGCAATCGCCCCGACAATCCCCGGCAGTACCGCCCCCGGATGGCTCAACTCTCCGATGATTCCGTAAATTACCATCAACATCAGGATGAACATGACTTCCGGCCTCAGGAACAGTTGGGAAAACCGCTCCCACGGGTTCATGGGGATTTCCACGACTTTGGCGTTCTCCGTGTGGAGCGTTTTGCCGTCAGTTTCGCGCCCGTCCAGTTGCTTGAGCAAATCCGGCATGTCATCTGCAATGAGATCGATGACGCCGATGTCCAACGCCTTCTCCGCGGTCGTTGCTTTGCTTTCAACCACGGCGGATTTGGCCCACTCCACATTGCGATGCCGTTTGTCCGCAATGGTTTCGATGAAGCTGGAAGTGTAGTTCTCCAGCTTTTGTTTCATCACGTCGTCGGTCTTTTCCGCGCCGCCGGTGGTGCCGATCTCGACCGGATGGGCCGCCCCGATGCTGGTGTTGGGCGCCATGGCAGCCACATCGGCAGCCAGCGTGATGAAAACCCCCGCGCTGCCCGCGCTCGCGCCAGACGGCGCGACATAGACCACGGTCGGCACCTTCGCGGCGTAAAAGGTCTGGACGATTTGTTTGGTCGATTCGAGCAGGCCGCCGGGCGTGTCGAGCTGAATGATGAGGCACTCGTCGTTTTGCGCCTCGGCTTCATTGATGGCACGGGCGATATAACTCTCCGTGGCCGGGCCGATGGCGCCATTGATTTTAATCAGCCCCACCTGCACGGCCGGAACTGGCGCCGTGCCCAGAAGCAGCCCCGCCATTGCGATGAAATGCCAACGCTTCATAACTTTCCCGACTGGACGGCAACTTAACAAAAGCCGCGCCGGTCGCAAACGATTTAATTTGCGCAAATCTTTGGTATTGTCACGGGTCCGCAGGCGGCCCATCTTCTCGCCGGGCGAACCCGATGCGATTTCTCCGATGAGCGAATTTCAATACCGAGCCTGTCCGGTTTGCGGCGAACCGAAGGCCGGTCGGTTTCTTCACAAGGGCGGATTCCAGCTCGTCCGCTGCGACCGCTGTGCCATGGTCTATACCAATCCCGTTGCGACGGAGCTGGCAACCGGAAATTTTTATAACCGGGCGGGCGCCGAATATCTATCCCCGGAAAAACTGGAAAGCGATTATGCCGCCGTTCGCTTTGAACGCGAATTGCGGCTCTTCCGAACGCATTGTCTCCGCGGCTCGGTTCTGGATGTCGGGTGTTCCTCGGGCGCCTTTCTGTACCAGTTGAAGACCCGCCATCCACAGGACTATCAAGTTCTTGGGACGGATGTCGCCACTGCCCCCCTGGAGCATGCCGCCCAAATGGGTGTGCCGGTCATCCGGGACAATTTTCTGTCTTATTCTTTTGCGGCGCCCTTCGACGCAGTTACTTTTTGGGCAGTGGTGGAGCATCTGTTTGAACCGCAGTTGTTCCTGCAAAAAGCCGCCGCCGTTCTCCGGCCCGGCGGACTTTGTTTTTTGCTGGTGCCGAACCTGAAATCGCTGGCCGTAAGGCTGCTGGGAGCGAAATACCGCTATATTTACGCCGAGCATCTGAATTACTTCACGCCGGCGACGCTCAAAAAATTTGCGGAACGTGAATTCACCGTGGTGGATTTGCAATCAACCCATTTCAATCCGCTGGTGATCGCGAAGGACTTTCGCGGCGGCGGACGTGAGGTTCCGCGCGCTGAGCGCTATCAATTGCTCAAGCGCACCACCGGCTTCAAGAAATCCCGGTGGCTCTATCCGGTCCGGCTGGGTTACCGGCTTGCCGAAGCCGCCCTTGGCAAAGCCCGGTTGGCGGACAATTTGACGGTCATTGCGCGCAAGCGTTGAGGGCCCGGCCCCGCCACACGGCCATCAGCCCGGAGCGGCGAACCCTTCCGCCATTGCCACGGCCTTGAGCATGGCCTTGGATTTGTTGACGGTTTCCTGAAATTCGCCTTCGGGCGTCGAATCGCTGACCCAGCCGCCTCCCGCCTGCACGTAGGCCTTGCCGTCCTTGAGCAGTGCGGTGCGGATGGTAATACAGGTGTCGAGATTGCCATTGAACGAAAAATACCCGACGCAACCCGCATACGGCCCGCGGGTGGTCTGTTCCAATTCGGAGATGATCTGCATGGCGCGGATCTTCGGGGCGCCGCTGACCGTGCCCGCCGGAAACGTCGCGCGCATCAAATCGTAAAGCGTCTTGCCGGCGGATAGCCTTCCTTCCACCTCCGACACGATGTGCATGACATGGCTGTAACGCTCGATGACCATCAGGTCTTTCACCCGCACACTGCCGAAATCGCACACGCGCCCGATGTCGTTGCGCGCCAGATCCACAAGCATCACGTGCTCGGCGCGTTCCTTCGGGTCGGCCAGCAATTCCTTTTCCAGTGCCGCGTCTTCCGCGTCCGTTTTGCCGCGCCGTCGGGTTCCCGCAATGGGGCGGATTTCCACCCGGCCATCCTCGCAACGCACGTGAATTTCCGGCGAGGTGCCTACGAGCGAAAAACCGTCCAACTCCAGCAAAAACATGTAGGGCGACGGATTCACCGAGCGCACGGCGCGATAAACGTCAATCGGCGACGCCTTGACGGGCGTGGAGAATCGTTGTGAACCGACGACCTGGATGATATCGCCTGCGGTGATGTATTCTTTGGCCTTGAGCACATTGGCCATGAACTTTTCTCTGGCGACGTTCGAGGCAAACGGCACCGGCGGCACTTCGTCCGGCAAGCTTACCGGATGATGTTCGCTCGGCTGTTCGAGCAGCGAAACCAGCCGCTCAATTTCGCCCACCGCCTCTTCATAAGCTTCAGCCGGTCCGGTAGCGGCGTCGAGAAAGGCGTTGACCAGGACGGTGATGGTCTGGGCTACGCGGTCAAAAATCATAAGCTGGTCGGCGACGAGAAAAACCATCGTGGGCGTTTGCAATTCGTCCGCGGGCGGGCGCGGCACGACCGGCTCGATGTCATGGATGAATTCGTAGCCGATGAAACCGATGGCGCCGCCGGTGAACCGCGGCAAACCCGGCAGCAGAACCGCCCGATATTTTTTCATTACCCGCTCGACCACCTCCAGGCCATCACGAACCCGGGGCGCGGCTGTCCCAGCCGCAACACTTCCGCCGGCTATGGGACTCTGGATTTTGTGGAGCAGTTCCGATTGGGTATCCGCCGCGGCTGAGACAGCCGCGCTCCGAACGTCGAATTTTTCCACAACCTTCCCGTTTTCAATAATTTCGACGCGATCGCCGGTTTGGCGGATGACCGCGCGTGGATTGCATCCGACAAACGAGTAGCGCCCGAGGTGTTCGCCGCCTTCGACGGACTCGAACAAAAACGATTCCCCGGCGCCGCGGATTTTCCGGTAGGCCGAAAGCGGCGTTTCGATGTCGGCCAGGAGGCGGCACGTGACGGGAATCACATTGCCCTGCGCGGAAAGTTTCAGGAATTCATCCGGTGTCGGGGAATACATGGGCTAAATGATTTTATCAGACGAACGGGGTTCCCCCCGCGTCCAGATTCCCATCACTTCCGATTTCGTCGTATTGTTGCCGTCTGCCGGAGGTTGGGGTCGGGTTTTAAGCTTTCCAGCCGCGCGGTGAATGCGCCAGATGGCCAGCAGGGTATAGAATGCCACGGCCAGGGCATAGGCCACCATCCCCATGCCAATGGCGAACGGGACCAGCCGCTCGTTGCTGAAATAAATCAGGGCTGCGCCAAGGGCGGCGGTCAGCAACGTGTTGCCGGCGAGGCAGAACACATAAAGCGAGACGCGCGTTTCCCGCACCCGCTCGACGTGCCACTGGCGGTAAATTTCCTCGCCCAGCGAATGCATGAGCCAGGCGGACTGGAAATTGCGCGCGGCCACAAGGATGCTGGCCGTGGCGACGACAACGGCTGACAAGGGCCACGCCGCCAGCGCCACGCACAGCACCACGTTGACTGCCAATCCCCATTTCCAGCCGAGTTTTTTTGCCAGCGGATTGCCCTCCAGCACCAGGTTCGGCGTGGCGATCCACGTGCTGAGAAAATCCATGCCGCGCGAAAAGGCCAGCAGCGCCAGCATCAAAAAATAATCCCGGCTGCCCAATGGAACCATCTCATCCATCACTTTTTCTTTCCGTAAATCTGTTCGGGCGTTTCGAGTTGCGGCTCGGTTATTTTGAACGATTGCCCGTCCTTTTCCACCGAGCGGAAAAAACAAGACTGGTAGCCTTCGTGACAGGCGGCGCCAATCTGATCCACGCTGATCAACAACGTATCCCCGTCGCAATCGAACGCGATGTCCTTGACCGTTTGCGTGTGGCCGCTTTCCTCGCCTTTCATCCAGAATTTCTGGCGCGATCGGCTCCAGAAATGCGTTTTGCCGGTCGCCATGGTCTTTTCGAGTGAAGCGCGGTTCATCCACGCCATCATGACAACGCGGCCGGTTTTCTGTTCTTGGACGATGGCCGGAATCAGGCCATTCGCATCAAATTTCAGTTTGTCGTAAAAACTCATGGTTAGTGCAAATTGTGCCCGGCAAGGTAGCAGAAATTTCGCGGCAAACCATGAAAAAGTTTTATGGCGTCCCGCCCGGCGCGGGAGCGGTCGCGGACGGCGGGTTCGTGACGGTGCTGGTGGCGCCGGAGTTGGTCGCGGCGTTTTCGCGTTCAGCGAGGCTGCGCTCCAGGCGATGTCGGGTGTCGGCAAATGCCGCATTGGTCACATGGCTGAGGTGCGTCCGGGCCTCGGCGAATCGACCGGCAGCCATTTTGATTCGCGCCAGATGGATATCAACGCCCTGGCGTTCGTTGTCATCGCGGGCGATTTGGAGCGCATTCGTCCAGGCGGCAAGGGCATCATTGGTGCGGAGCGGGCGGATGCCATAGTAGGTTTCGGCATAATCGGCCGAGAACAGGAAGTTTTGCGGGTCTAATTGCATGGCTTGGCGATACAGCGCGAGTGCCTTGTCGAAAACCTGCTCCTCACTGATGCCGTAAAATGCCCGCGCATCCTTGCGAAAAAGATAAACCGTGGTCGCGAGATTCTGGTAATACACCGGCTCCGCAGGGTTCAATTCGATGGCTTTGGCATAATCCATGAAAGCGTTAGTAATGGAGCCGTGTTCACCGCAATAATTCGCGAGCTGGTTCCAGGCCGCCGGATTTTTCGGGTCGAGTTTCACGGCCTGTTCGTATTGCCCCCTCGCCGCGGCTTCCTCGCCAATGTCGTTCAAGAAGCTGCCATAGGCCAGATGCCCGCGCGCGAAATCCGGATAACGCCCCAGCAAATCCTCGTAGCCCTTGCGCACCGGCTCAAAGCGCGCGCGGATGCGACGGTTCAATGCCTCCCGCGGCTCGCCCGCCCCTTGCGCGGCAAAAGCATTGTTATCACCAATCCACTTGTCCACCTCGTCGAGCGCGGCTTGATCTTCCACCATCATCTTGTGCAACTCCTGCTCCGCCGGGTCGCTGGGATTCACAATCGTGACCGAGATGCCGGCGTGCTGCTGGATCAAATTACTCACGGCCAGCGGTTGATTTGTGGCCACCAACGCGCCGACCAGCCCGATGAGAAGTTCGTTCACGCGAAGAACATATCATTTTGTCAACTCGAGTCGAGGCCCGAACCGGCGGCTCCCTTTGCCGGTGATCAGCACAGCGACATCCAAAATCACCCCCCTTTGCGCGCCAATGAATCTTTCACCGGCGCGCTCCGAAAATCTGATTCTCAATTCTATGTCGGACGATGCGATAACGCTTACGCCACTTGCCGCATCATGTTTTGGCTCCCATAAGGGTTCTGTGCGCGAAGAACGCATTCCGGATCATCGCGCCATTCGCCATCCACGAGAAAACGGTAATGGTGCGTGCCCGGTTCCAATTCCACCGTTGTCCGCCACAGGCCGTCCCCGCCTTTTTGCATATTGATGGGTCGCTCCTGCCAATGCGTAAAATCACCCACCAATTGCACGCTCACCGCGCCGGGGGCGGAGAACGTGAAGACTTGTTTTTGACCACGCCCGTTTCTTGAGTTCGTTTTTTTTGCCATATCTTTTTCCTTTCCAAGGGCCGCAAAACTCCAAGCCCGATTGCAATCTTAGTCCGAAGCCGCGACAACGCAACCGACAAACCAATTTTATTCGTTGATACCCCAATGACGCGGCGGGCGTGACGACGCTGCGCCCGATTCAATTGTGGATACAACAGGTTGAGGTGTCCTCTTCCGTTGCCACAATCTGTCGACGAATTCCAGCGACTCTCCGTCATCCTGTAAAATGCGGCAGTCTAGAAAAGGCAGCCCATGCCATTCGGCGAATTGTTTAAGCCGCTCGCCAAGCGACATCGGGCCGGCGTTCTCCTCCGGGCAAAACGCCATCACCGCAGCATCCTGGATTTGTCGGTGTGCCGCCCAATGCTCCAACCATTCCATCAATTCGTCCGGTGGCAAATGGGTTCCGCAGGATGCAATCGCGATCAGGTCGGCATCGGCGGTCTCATCCAGAGCGGTGTTGGCCAGGGATGACTGTTTCAACATGTCGAATCTCCAAGGTTTGAAATCCCACTTTATGGATTC
>Ga0335080_10001146_pt1 | contig 25551 bp, 23 predicted proteins | sample Lox_Sample_34_FD_206720 | JGI IMG/M metagenome (GOLD analysis project Ga0335080, IMG submission 206720) | Soil microbial communities from Loxahatchee National Wildlife Refuge, Florida, United States - Lox_Sample_3.4 | ecosystem: Environmental > Terrestrial > Soil > Wetlands | place: USA... | reverse complement strand
GTGTAGCGGGTCTGAACTGTCCGAACCGGCGGAGACAAAATCCCAACGACCGGGATCTATCAGGGGGACTCAGTAATGCAGCAATTTGAACGCGCTCTTATAAATCAGGGCACGAGCGCGGTTGGGTCCGCTCAGCGCATATGCTTCCCAGCGATCCGCCACTTCGGAGAACAATGCCTCCCCCGTGAGGCGGTGCATCACCCTCAGCTGCACGATATGGAGCCGGTGGTAGAACTGGCTGGCAACCATCGGAAGGCGTGTTCCGGATTGTTCGTAAAGCGACCAGAACCCGAGATCGTACCGGCTCAGGTTGTGGAGTAACGTGCGAACTCCACACGAGAAAAGTTCCTGGGCTGCGGGATGAAGAGTGGCGAGAAAGTAGTCATGGACGCCCCACAGAGCCCAGATGAATCCGTTGAGGATGTGCGTTGGTGGCGAGACGATGTATTCCTCGAACCATAGGTCTTCGGATTCATCCGTGAAAGCGACTCCCCCTTCGGAAACCGGATGTTGAAAGACAGCGAACGCTTGCCGGGCTGCCTCGATGTAGCGGGAATCGCCGGATTCCTTGTGTGCGCGCACGAGCACCGAGATGCCCTGTCCCTGCGCTAATGCCGAATACCAGGGAGCTTTGAGCGTGTCGCGGTACTCCCAGTCGAAATGATGGTTCCAGACGGAAAGTCCATGTTCGTTTGTCTCAAGGTGCGAGCAGAGCCAGTCTGCGATCAGGAAGAACTTACGGCGACGATCAGAATCATTGGTTCTACGCCAGAGGTTGTAGTTGCCGAGACCGTATTGTGCAATGGCGATCGGGTTATGTTGCAGGCCGATGTGACCGTGGTAGTCGAGCTGCGGAATACCGAACGGATCGTAGGCTCCCTGGTAGTCGGCCTTTTCTGCGAAAAGCATGTAGTACTCGCCGAGTTGTCCAGTTGATGCATTGCCGTTTTCCGATGGAGTCTCGTGCCAGAAGGTGAGGTGACTCTTCCCTCCCATCAGATAGGCGCTGAAGATACGGCGGTAGTAGGAAAGGCCGGGCAATGGTCAGAGTTTCAGTCTTAATTCCAAGTCATATTACGACAGGATCGGGTGGCCTTCGTCGTTCTGGAAAAGGCATCCACACGAAGGAAACCAAGGTTCACGAAGGAAAATCCTCCGCGTCATAAAGTGAGAGAACCATGTCGTCGGATTTCACTGCGATTGTTGTCACAGCCAGATATTTGGTTTCGTTATAGCCATCCGGCAGGAACGCGTTGCCGTACTGAAACAGGCCCATCGGCCAGACGTCTTTCTGCCAATTGAGGATGGATTGCCACTGACCGCGACTGTTGGCGTTCCCTGCATACACTCGAACAGAACGGTCCCGGTTTGCTTCACTGGGCTCCACCATCGTGGAAAAGAACATGTTCTGGCCGACGCGGCACCCGTAAATCGATGAACTGCTGATTATCGCTAGTCGATCCAGTGTCCCGTTTCGACCGAGCCCGTAAACAAAGTTCGATTCCAGAGGAGTATCGGTGGTGAAGTAAAGTCCATCGTCCATTGGAATTGCGGCAACCGCGCGGGCCTGTTGATTTCCTTGAAGGACTGTCTCTATTCGGCTGAAATCACAAGCCGCACGCAGGATGCGACATTCGTCGCCATAGTCACCTGTGAGTACCCATAGGCAGTTCGTCCATGGATCGTGAACGATGTTATGGATATGGCGGATCGCGCCCTTAGGAAACGTGTAAACAGGGCTCCACGTCTCACCTTCATCCTGTGACCCGTATATGTGCACTTCATCCCGCGACGAGTTGTCGAAGTATTCGCCCCAAAAGACGGCCCCCCCGGGAACCGAGGTGATGTGCAGCGGTCGAGTACCGCGAGTGACGTGATGGGTACATCTGAACTCAGGCTCGTCAGGGCGAGCTGTGGCGATTGTGCCCGGAATAGCGCCAACCACAGCTCCCGAGGGCAGGACCGCGAGGGCATGGAATCCGTCACGAAAAAGCCGGGCAGATAAATTTGTGCGGACTGTCAAAGTCCGTTTCAAAAGAGGACGAACAGCAGCGACCGATTCCCATTTTGGGATTTGGAATGGGCTGGACATCTGTGCACGCAGCAGTTCGTAGCGTTTGGACGCGTAGAGAATGTTGCCCGACCAAGCGAGAGCTCGGAGCCCTGGAAATCGGGCAACCGGACGGAGTGGAAGCTGCGAATCCTTCCTTTCCTCGTTAGACTGTGGCTGAATCACGGTGAGGTTTCTCAATCGCTCGCTGGACCTTAGGCAGGAGACAGAATCCTAAAGTTCTTCTCGAGGATTCTATTGGAAAAGAGTTTGTGGCCAAAATTAGATTCCGGTTCGATATTGAGCTAGAGAAAGCCAGGACTAAGGATACGGGACGACGCAGTTTCGGCATCGTTGCCGATGAATCGGCGTACTTCCTACCTTGCTCCAGTGTGCTGCGGCACCTATAGAACTTCTTCGCGGTGACGCGGGGCGCTCGATTGGCCCACGAAATGCTCAGCGAGATACTTTCCGAATCGTCACAATAAACGTCGAGTTAGGAAATTCTTATGCTTAGCCGATGCGCGAATTCCAATTGCTGCAAGCCCTTCCTGCGATTGCGTGAAGGAAAGCTTTTCCTGGTTGAGACCGAACGACTAAAGAAGCCCGGAGAGCCTGCGACTCCGCCATTCGTTCGTGCGCGGAGGCAGCCTCGGCAGGTGGAGCACTTCTGGCTATGCGACGTGTGCGCCACCCAATGGACACTGATATACGACCAAAACCTCGGAGTCACTCTAGCTCCCCTTCCGCGCCCAGTGCCAAACTCAGAGAGACCAGCCCCAAGGACTCAAACCGGCGTGGCCTAGCTCGAGTCCTTTCAATACCCTCACAGGTAGCCACCCGATTTCCACACTTTCCAGTCTTGCTGTACCACCTGCATCATTTCGGCAGTCGCGCGGTGTAACCATTTTCTTTTCTGTTTCCGCAGATGGGCGAGAATTGGCTTGCGGGCCGGTCGAGTACCGAGATGAATGTTCGCGGTTTCCAATCCCATAGAGTGAAGCAGGCGGATTTCGTCCTTCTGAATCTGCAGCCCAGTGAGCTCAATTCGGGAACAGTGCGGGCTGAGGCGTCGGACGATCCAACGGCCCCGTAGCTGCACGAACGGATCGGGACAGCGCACTGCACGGCTGACAATCGTTTGGTAGAGAATCTCCGCGGGTCCTTGAACGCCTTTGGCCCAGTTCGCTCCCGAAGATACGAGCGCTTTTGCTTCGCGGGCCAGGCGGCCGCCATTCCATTCGGCAATTGCGACATAACGCTGATGGCCCAGGCTTCCCAGCCCCGCAACCCGGTGCACAAGGCGATACTCGATATCGCGAACTGGCATAAGGTGTTCAAGCGCGTCGATAGCGGTGATGGGAGCCGGCGACTTTGCGGTAGGAAGGGCGTCCATCTTGGCCCAGAAGCGAATCGGATCGCGCAATTCGCTTTCTGCGATATCACGCAGCCACACGTGCTTCTCGCCGAGGACAAACGGCATGCCTTGTGTGCGCATTCCTTCGGTATAGCCGTCTACGATGGCGTCGCATATGTCTTGCCGCCTGAGGGCAAGGTGTCCTGCTTCGACAGCCAGATGAGCGCTCACGGCAAGTCGGACGAGGTCATTTGTGTAAGCGAGCGGACTGGCTTCGTCAAAATCGTTAACGCCCCAGATCAGGCGACCCTCGACATCGCGCCAGGTTCCAAAATTCTCGACGTGCAGATCCCCTATCGCGAGCACATGCGGAGCTCTCGCCAAATCGGGGCAGACATCAGGCCAGAGTTGTGCCCAACGGTAGTAAGTGGCACGAAGAAACGGAAACACTCCGGCCCTCATATTCGCGTGCTTCAGCCGGAGGTCCTTTTGGACGATGTCGGTGTGATTTCCCAGCCACTCTTCGAAATGACGTGTCGCCTTTACCACATTCATAGCGAGCGCCACGATACGGCTGGAACGGAATGGAAGTCAATCCGGGGGAAGGGACGAGATTCCCCACTCCTTACGCACATGGGCGCAGGAAGTGGGGCCGCCTCTTTAGCGATTCAATTACTTCTGGTAGTGCGCCGCGTTCTTCTCGATGAATTCCTTCTTGTCTTCCGGCACATCCTCAAGAGCATGGATCGAATCCGAAGTGCAGGCGGGCACGCACGCGCCGCAGTCGATGCAGCCTTCCGGATCGACGTACATCTGGGTAGCAGCTTCGAAGCCGGGCTCGTCCTGCTTGGGATGGATGCAGTCCGTCGGGCACACCTCGACACACAGGGAGTCTTTAATGCAAGAGTCAGTAATTACATAGGCCATGACGATTCGATCTCCGCAGATGAAATGAGCATTTTCGGATCGCTCAGGAACGAGTCTAAGAATTCTCCGGAGAATCATCGGTGACGGCAATCACATTCAGATGTGAGTAAGTGAAATGAACGAGATGCGAGAGAGGGATTTCAGCATGTCCTGAAAACCTGTTGTGCTCGATCACGTCGAAGTGTGACGTGGGTCACAGAAATAGACGGCCGATGGGAATTAAATAGTCACAATTGAACTAGGCCTTCTAGTCATAGGATCGCCCGGCCGCACCCACAGAACCCCACAAGCCGTTACCCCAGACGGCGGCGGCCGGGCGCTTAGAAGGCATCAGAGAAGCCCTTCCCACCCGCCACTTTGCACTGCCCACATACGTTCGCTCTCTGCCTCAGATTTTTAACGATCGGCGTGTGTTTAGCCTGACACACAGCGTAGTATCGCACCCACATCCCTGCCCCCTCGAATGCAGCATAAGCCCCCTATTTTCAATAGCTCAGACGATGGTCGCCGTCCTGCATTTCAGATAAGCAGTAAGCACCAAGGAGGGTGGGACATGAATGGAGTCACTGAGCGAGATTTCCCCGACGCAGCAAAACTCCAGATGTTGGCTTTGACGCTCCTGTTTGGCCTTCCCTGCCTCGCCCAAACCAACATCAACGACAAGGTTCGCCTAGCCAGAGTGATTGTTGTGAGTATTCCAGATCGCAAACTTGCCGTCGTTGAAAACGGTGCGGTACGCGCAACATTCCACATCGCCGTGGGTGCGATGGAAAGCCCGAGTCCGGCGGGAGAATTTCAGATCATCAACCGGATTTCGAATCCAACCTACTACCACCCGGGAACCGTGATTCCGAGCGGTAAGAACAATCCGATCGGAACGCGCTGGGTCGGACTCAGCAAAAAAGGATATGGCATTCACGGCACCAATGCACCGGGTTCGGTGGGGCGAGCCGCATCGCATGGATGCATCCGGCTGCGCAACCGCGACATGGAGCGGCTGTTCACCATGGTACGCGTGGGCGATGCAGTTCAAATCCGCACCGAGCGCGACGAGCAGATTGCACAGATTTTTGGAACCGATGCCGATGCAAACACGCTTGCTGCGGCTGTGGATCTCGACAACGCAGGCGGGCAATAACCGGAAACAAACAAATACTCACGATCCAGGAGGACGTTATGCAAATGGCAATCACATTCATGGCAGTAGTGGCGGGGATGGTTTTCTCACTGGCAGTCGCTCTGCTCGCAGAAGAACTGATTTTCGGTCAAGTATTCCGGCTCTTCTTCGCGCGCCCAGCAGTGGAAGTGAAAGCCCAACCGAAACCGTAATTGACTTCTTTCCTGCCGTGGACCGGTGTCCAAACAGTACAGAGGAGAGGATTCTTGGCGAGAAGCAACGGTTATAATTTTGCTATCCCGAACGTCATTTCGAATTCGGCGAGCCGCTTCCATCGCCTTACGCCCAGGCTGTGTATCGCGTTGCTGTTCCTGCCGGTGATGGGATCTGTGACGCCTGTCCATGCAGAAGATTGGAGCGTCCCCGAACAACAATTAGCAAGGAAGATCGTTGCTGTCACGGGCGGCGGAACGTTCTGGTTGAGCTTTGAGAACCGATCCTCTCTCGGGAGACGAGACAGCGAAATCATTCAGAATGGTTTGCGCGCCACTTTGGGGTCTGTGGGCATACAGCCTGCGCCGAGTTCCGAAGGAGTCTCCGCCGTCAACATTGTGCTCTCCGAAAACGCGCATAGTTATGTGTGGGTGGCGCAGATCCAGCCAATCCAGGCGCAACTGTCGGTCGTGATGGTGTCAATCCCCCGTGCGGCCGACGTGCCAAACGGCGATGACTCATTCCCGATGGCGCTCAAGAAGATATCTCTATGGCAGCAAAATTCTCCGTTCCTGGATGTGCTGGTACTCGAGGATGGAGCAGTTTCAAGCCGGATCGCTGTGCTCGAGCCGGAGAGAATTGCAATCTACCGATTGCAGAACGCCAAAGGCCAGCTCGAACAGTCCTTGTCGATTATCCACGCGATTGCATGGCCACGAGATTTGCGGGGCCGAGTGGTTCCAGGCGGAGATCACTTGCTGGATGTGTATCTGCCGGGGGTGTTATGTCGAAGCAACGCTACGTCGCCGTACAGCTTGTCATGTCACGCAAGCGATGAGCCGTGGCCACTCGTGCTGAACAATCCCGCCAATTCAACGCGCGCGGGATTTGCGTCCGGGCAGAACTTCTTCGGCGGTGCGATCACGCCCGCCATCGGAAAATACAACGCTGTAACGCCATTCTATTCGGCAGCCGTCGTGATCCATGGCACATTCGCGCTTTGGATGTTCACCGGAACAGACCGACATGTACACATCGTGGACGCAGCAAATGACCGCATCACTCCGATGAGTTGGGGTAGTGACATCGCGACCCTAAAGAGCACTTGCGGGGCGGGTTGGCAGGTGCTCGCAACAAGTCCGGAAGAAGATAAGCCCGACTCGATGCGGGCCTATGAAGTGCCCGATCGTGATCCGGTGCCAGTGAGCGCGGTGGTCGACTTCGCCGGCACCGTTTCGTCGTTGTGGACAGAACCGCACGGCGACACCGCCGTAGCGGTGGTGAGAAATCAAGGGACAGGCGGATATGAAGCCTTTCGGTTGGCGATGGCTTGTATTCAGTAGTCTGCTGCTCGCCACACTGGCGTGCGCTGACACACGTCCGCAATACGGCGGCACTTTGCGTGTCAGCATGCGTGCGGCTTTGACATCCCTCGATCCCTCCGAGCGGTCATTGTCTGATTCGATTGCTCAACGAAATATTGCCGGACTAATGTTTGACACCTTGGTGATCACCGACAAAACGGGGCGGATCCGTCCAGCGTTAGCAGATTCATGGCAATCCACGAACGGGAATCAGAGCTACCAATTGCACCTGCGGCCTGCCGTCAAGCTCAGTGATGGGTCCCCGCTCACTACCGAGATCGTTGCCGCTTCGCTGCGCTTCGCGAATCCCGGGTGGAGAGTGCTGTTGGCAGGAGATAGCGTTATCGTCGAAAGTGAAAATCCGACTCTCGATTTGCTGCTGGAATTGACGCTGGCACGCAATTCCATCGTGAAACGAGGAGCAATAGACGGACGGCTCCTCGGCACGGGCCCCTTCAGGATTGCGACGTGGGAACCCGGAAAACATCTCGCCTTAGATGCTAACGACGAGTACTGGGGCGGCAGACCGTTTCTCGATGGAATCGAAGTGAACATGGGAAGGAGCTTTCGCGACCAGTCTAACAGCTTGCAGTTAGGAAGAAGTGATCTTGTCGAAGTTGCGCCTGAGCAGGCTCAGCATATGGGGCTCGATAGCCGACGATCGCTGGAGTCGCACCCAGTCGAACTTCTCGCGCTCCTCTTTCCTCGAGACGCTGCTTCACCGGATGAAAAGAACCTTCGGGATGCGCTCACGTTGAGTGTGGAACGAAATTCCATCCACGACGTCCTGCTGAAGCGGAGTGGATCATCCACGGGCAGTCTCCTTCCAAACTGGATGACCGGGTACGGATTCGTGTTTCGCTCCGCCTCAGACCTGGCGCGAGCGCAGCAACTTCGGTCCGCGGTCAAGAGTGTGCCCTCATGGAAACTTGCGTACGATGGCAATGATCCTTTGGATCGCTTACTGGCGGAACGGATCGCATTGAACGCCCGTGACGCGGGACTTTCCGTCCAACCTGTTGTCGCAGCATCTGCAGATATACGGCTGGTAAGAATTTCGCTCGAATCCTCAGATCCGTGGATTGCGCTGGATGATCTCCTTAATCGTTGTGGCATAAGCACCACTGCAAGCAAAGGGGCGTCCATTCAAGATTTATACGCAACAGAGCAGAATGCGCTGGGCAAAGATCGGGTGATCCCGCTTTTCTATCTGCCGGTTTCGTATGCATCCTCGCCTGCACTGCGAGATTGGAATGTTCGCGCAGATGGAGCAGTGGACTTGTCGAACGCATGGCTGGAGATTTTGAAGCCATGACACTTCGCCGCAAACTCGTGGCGGTGTTTGCGCTGACGGTGATCTTGTCGGTAGCGGCAGTAGCGTTCCTCGTCCTGCTCATGACGCGTAATGCCTTCGAGAAAACAGAGAATGAACGCACCGCAGCACTGGTTCAACAATTTCAAAAGGAGTTTAACCGGCGCGGCGACGATGTGGTACGTCGAGTAGAAGCCGTCGCAGCGTCGGATCAGGTTGTCCGGATGGCCACGACTCTGAACGGAACGAACGCCGACTCCGCGGAGTTCTTCGACCTGTCCCGATCCATGGCTGACAATCACCAACTGGATTTCCTTGAGATTCTGGACGCACGAGGCGTCATCATCTCGTCAGCACAATGGCCGAGCAAATTCGGATATCCCGAGCCCGATTTTGCGTCCCTGACAGCAGCGAGCCTGCAAGGCGCCTTTCTGAAACTGGAGGAACTACAAGACAGCACCGCATTGGGGTTGTTTGCGGTACATCAGGTTATCAATGGGGATCACGCGATTTATGTCGTGGGCGGGCGACGCCTGGACAAGAATTTTCTTTCTGCGCTCGACTTACCCGCGGATATGCGCGCATTGCTCTACGAAAATCGCAGCGATCACTTTTCAGGAGCGTTTCTGCTCGATCCAACGGCGTCGAGTTCTCCCCATCCGTCGGAGAGACTGGCGGCCTTAGTGAACTCGGTGAGGCAATACGGAACTGAAATGATGGGTGTCGTATCGTGGTCGCAAGACCGCGCCGATGAGGAAGTGTTTCATGCGATTCCGCTCCGAGGAGTCGGCAAAGAACGGCCGCTGCTGGCAATTCTGTTAATCGGGAATTCGCGTCGTTCTTATATTGATTTGAAACGCCACATTCAGGACTCTGCGCTGCTGGTCGCTGGAGGCGGGATCTTGCTTGCGATTCTATTGAGCAGCTGGGCCGCGGCGCGAGTGACACGCCCGGTGGAACAATTGGCCTCAGCCGCGCAGGATGTGGCTTCCGGCAATTGGGATGCTCGGGTCGAAATCTCCGGGCGAGACGAGGTGGCTCAACTGGCGGAGTCGTTCAACCGCATGACAGCCGAATTGTTGGCCCAGAAGGAACGTCTAGTTCAAACCGAACGTGTCGCAGCATGGCGAGAACTCGCCCGGCGTCTGGCGCATGAGCTAAAGAATCCGCTATTCCCTCTCCAACTCACCGTGGAGAATTTGATTCGCGCCAGGGCGCAGAATCCCGAGCAGTTCGAAGAGGTCTTCCGTGAGAGCTCTCAGACACTCTTATCAGAGATTTCGAATCTGAACAGGATCATCGGCCGCTTTAGCGAGTTTTCGAAAATGCCCCAGCCTCAGTGGCAGCGGGTTCAGATAAATGAAATTGTGACGGCCGTGGCGCAGCTGTTTCAGGCGCAGCTTCAGGCACCGGGGAAGGCACCCATTTCGTGCGAGCTTCAACTCGACAATAAAATCGAGGCAATTGCAGCTGATCCGGAGCTCCTGCACCGCGCTATCTCGAACCTTGTGCTCAACGCGATGGACGCGATGCCGAACGGCGGAAAGTTGACGTTGCGTACCCGACGGCAGGATGTAGGGGCCATCGTCGAAGTCGACGATACAGGAACCGGCCTTACACGTGAAGAGTGCGAACGAATTTTTACGCCGTACTATACAAGCAAGCAACACGGAACCGGACTTGGTCTGGCGATCGTACAGTCGGTGATTAGCGATCATCATGGACGCATCAGCGTCAGGAGCGAGCCCGGGAGTGGGACAGCTTTCATCATCGAACTGCCCGGCAATTTCGAATTCTTGCCTGGCACCAGAACCGCTGAGTCAGTGCAGCTCGCCCAATAGGAGGAGCGTTGCCGCCGAAAGCACATTTGTTGATCGTGGATGACGAGGCCAATACTTTGGCTTCGCTGTCACGGGCATTTCGCCTGTCGGGACACGAGGCGACGGTTTGCGACAACGCCGGCAAAGCCTTGGAACTGGCGAAGGCCCAGGAGTTCGATCTGATCCTGTCGGATGTTGTCATGCCGGGCAAAGACGGACTCACATTGCTGGAGGAGCTTAAGAATCAAGGCGTTCCGACGCCGGTGGTGATGATGTCGGGGCAAGCGCACATCGAAATGGCGGTGCGGGCGACAAAGCTCGGCGCACTCGATTTTCTGGAGAAACCAATCTCATCCGACAAGCTGATGCTGACGGTTGAGAATGTTCTGAAATTGCGCCGGCTCGAAAGCGAGAATCGGCAACTGAAGCAGCGCTTGGGCAAGCATGAGATCGTGTGGAAAGGCGAAGCGATGCGCCGAGTGATGGCGCAACTGCAGCGCGTAGCGGCCAGCGAGTCGCGGGTCTGCATTCTCGGAGAAACGGGCACGGGAAAGGAACTCGTCGCCCGCACCATTCACGAACAGAGCGGAAGGGCGGGTGGACCATTCGTAACGCTCAACTGCGCAGCGGTTCCGGCCGAATTAATCGAGTCGGAACTGTTCGGACACGAGAAAGGTTCGTTCACAGGAGCTTCAGGGCGCCATATCGGAAAGTTTGAGCAGGCAGATCAAGGCACCATCTTTCTTGACGAAATTGGCGATATGCCGCTCAACATGCAGGCGAAACTTCTGCGCGTGCTCGAAGAGGGAGAAGTCGAGCGCATTGGAGGAGACAAGCCAATCTCGGTCAATGTGCGCGTGGTGGTAGCCACACACCGGGACCTTGAGTCCCGCGTGCGAGAGGAAAAGTTCCGGCAGGATTTGTTCCATCGCATCTATGTCTTTCCGCTCGTGCTCCCTCCTCTGAGAGAGCGGCGCGAGGACATTCCGGCCCTGGTGGAACACTTCGCCACTCAGGTCTGCGAACAGAACGGGTGGAAGCCGGTACCGTTTGCGGCGGACGCAATGCAGGCCTTGCAGTCGTATTCGTGGCCTGGCAACGTTCGTGAACTCCGAAACATGGTGGAGCGCTTGATGCTGCTGGCTTCGGATGGTCAAGTCGATCTAGCAACTGTCGAAATGGCCTTACCGAAAAGCTTTTCGGCGGCACCGGTAGGCGCTGCTACGGCCGGTTCTGGTCCGCTTGCGGATCGCGTGCAGTCCTTTGAGCGAGATGTCATACTCGCTGAATTGAAGCGCACCCATCAGAACATGAGCATGGCTGCGAAGGCGCTTGGATTGGAGCGCAGCCACCTGTATAAAAAGGCGGAGCAGCTCGGAATCGATCTGCAAGCTTTGAGACGAGAAAACGCGGAGTAGCGCAAATTTGTCCCTTGCTCCGGGGGACGCTTTCGCCGAGTAGGCGCTGGCTAATTTCCTTGGCCGCAACCTCGGTGGCAAGCTACATCTCCACTAGAACCGCTGAATGAGCCTTCAAGTCAGCCGCTAGGAGTTGATGGAACAACTGCTCTCCGGCCTCGCGGCGGACTGACAGGCGCCCGGCACCATAAGCACGGGATTTCAGGCCGCGCTGCACATCCTCGCAAATACCCAAATCCTCATCCTGCACTCGATTGCCGACATTCACCGATTCTGCGTTGTGGGCTTGCCTGGATTCGCTCACATCACTGAAATAAAAATCAAAGATCACGGTGCAGTGGTCCGCATCGATGGGGATGACATAGTTCGTATCCATGTATCCCTCATAACAGTTGATCATGAGGTTGGGATATTGCCAGAAATACCAAGCGCGATCGCCTTTGCGCGTGGCGCCCGTGGCAGCGTCTTCGTCGGAGGCAACCATCGGGCTTGATTGCAAACAATAGCGATCTTCGTTTTCGATGGTGTACTGCTTGTAATCAAGGACGGAGCTCAAGCCCTTGTGCAAGTGAGGCACGTGGTAACCGCCATCAAGATAGTTATCGACGTAGACCTTCCAGTTGCAATGGATGTCGTAGGTGCGCCGGTCGAAGAAATGCAGATTGCTGATGCCGAGAGGAGCAACGCGTGTCACCAATCCACCGAGGAATTGCCTGAGCGAGACCGCATCAGGATCAAGATTGATGAAGACGAAACACTCCCAGGTCTCGACTCGAATGGGGACAAGGCCGTTTTCCGAGCGCTCGAAATTGGCAACTCCTTCAAATTCCGGCATTCCTTTGAGCGTTCCGTCCAGACCATACTTCCAACCGTGATAGGGGCACTGCAGGATCGCGGCATGTCCACAGGGCTGCGTCACAACGGCCGCGGCGTGATGCCGGCAGACATTGTAGAACGCTCGCAAGACACCATCGGAATCTCGCACCACAACAATCGGCTCTCCGGCAACGCGAGTGGAGACGAAGTCGCCCGCGTTCTGCAATTGCGAGGTCCGCGCCACCAACTGCCAGGTCTTGCTGAACACGCTCAGGCGTTCCAGTTCTGCAAAGCGAGCGTCGACGTACCAAGGTGCGGGAATTGTAGACGCCTCGGATAAAGGCGCGCGATCGTCGTAGCTGGAAAGAATTTGCTCGATAGAAGGTTCCATGTTCACGCTCTTAGAGTTTCGTTGCGCGGGCTTTGCCGCGGCCGCTTTGTTTACCAAAACGAAGCTTCTTGCGAATTGGAACAGCGGGTACACTGACACGCTCAGTTCCGATCGCCCGCTGCAATATTGACAGAAATTGCTGAATTCTCGCCTCCTGTTTTTCTGACGCTTCTGCAGGATGGCGTAAAAGACCGGGTTCACGCTCCGCGGTCAACAGAGTGTCTTCGAAACGCTCAACGCTCCAGTCGATGATCGAAGCGATGAGCTCGAAGTCGAGGTCGGGGCGCAATTCTCCGCGCTCAAGACCGAAGCGCACAAACGTTCCGGTTCCGTACGGATCCTGGTCAACCAGAAAGCGGTGAATCTCGCGCCGGAGAGAAAGATCCGTTCCGTGATTGCCGAGCAGAGCGATGCGATATGGAATCCAGTCTTCGTGAACGAGCATTTCCGTACGATCGAGCCAATAGTGCAGCGCAGCAAAGAAACCCAGCTTGCGAATTCCCGCGGGAGCATCAAGATATTGGGGGAACGATCTCACCGCGCGTTTGTAAACTTCGAGGAACAAGCCATCCTTGCTGGTGAAATGCTGAAATATCGAGCCCTTGGCGATGCCGAGCGCTGCAGCAATATCGCCGACACGCACCGCATGATAACCGCGTTCGGCAAAATGAAGAGCGGCGACTTCAAGAATCCGGTTCCGCTTTTGTCCGGAGCGTGGATGCGACTTTAGCGGAAACGGCATGGCGGACGCGATTGCATAGTTGGAGGTAGCGGGCCCGGGCATCTCGAGTGACCTGGAGTCACGGCAGCATACCGCAGCGATTTATGCGTTTTCAACTGCCTTGGATCCCTGTGTGCCTACCCTTAGTCAGAACGCGGCTTCCAAGCAATGACCACAAGTCATTGCTCCTGCGAGGGGCTTCCGCTTGATAATTTGAAGAGAATGGGAGCCGCATCCGGCCCCCATCCAGATGTGATTCTATCCAGCCCGGCGCATCGAGGGATCTTGCGCATGCACCAACGGCATTTCTACGAGATGTTCGCTGAGGAACCATGCTTGTAGTTCGTTGGTCCGCAAGACATCGCTTACGACCGTGTCGTTCGTCCCGGCGTCTCCAAGTTCGTCAGCTCGTTCCGCAAGTTCGCGGCAAGCCCGGAGAATGACCTGGTGCGCATCGAGAAGGCGCGAGATCTGGACCGGCACCTCTTCTCTGCCCCGTGGAGGACGTTCGATGCGTGTCGTCTCGGCGACGTCAGCGGCCATCGCCAGCGAGATCCCGCCGAGCAATTGAATGCGTTCGGCAATCACGTCAACGATCTCGACCTGCTCGTCGTAGTGCTTATCAAAGAGAAGATGAAGTTGATAGAAGGTGGGACCGGCGACCTGCCAGTGCGATTTCTTGTAAAGGTCGCGAAGGGTCATGCTATCGGCTAATAGCAGATTTAGTTGTTCCGTCATTTCCAGGCGCACAGGTTCGTCCAGTTCGAGAGGCAATGCGTGCGACACTGTGCCGTAAGATTGGATCTCGCCTGCCCTTTGGTGAATTCGCGGCTGCGAATTAAGGACGCCGCCCCGCCCGCCATTCTTGTTTTTCGGCATATCTAGCTCCTCATGAATTCAATAGAACTTGCTTCGAATCGCATTGCGAAAGCGACGGCAAGTTCGCGACACGCGGTTGGATGCGAGAGCGCAGGATAGGATGCCGGTTTTTGCAGCTTCTCTGAAAAGAATCAGCGCCAGAAGGATCAAGCGAGGTGGAGGGCTGCAGAGCCGCCTCGAACAACGAGTTCGATGTCGTCGACCGAGCCAGCGGACGTTTGCATTTCGAGTGCGAGTCAGTTTGACGCGCTTATGAGCGATTGTTATCATCAACCTGCGGGGTGGAGCAGTCTGGTAGCTCGTTGGGCTCATAACCCAAAGGTCGGTGGTTCAAATCCACCCCCCGCAACCAAAACCCTCCGCCGTCCCTTCTTGTAAATCTCTCAGATTGTTAAAGTTGCGAGCGAAGCCATGTGTATGGTTTTTTTCAGTTTGCGGTCGCGTTCTTGTTCCCTGTTCCAAAACTTGGAACAACTTGGAACAGATCGCCGAAAATCGTCTGCTCTAACGCGAGTGCGGCGCTTCGATCCGCGTCGGCGGAGGTGTGGGTCTACACATCTGCCGTCGTGCTCAGGTTGGAGTGCCCGAGCAACTTCTGAACAAGTTCTAGGTTTCCAGTCTTTTGGTTAATGATTGTGGCGGCAGAGTGGCGGAACGTGTGAAATCCAGCAGCCCTGCTGTCGCGAGAGATCCCGATCCGATCCAACGCCGGATACAGCACGTCTCGTCGCAGCACATCAGGATTGAACGGCGAACCCTCCTCCTTACAGAAGACAAAGTCGTCCGGCCCGTTGTGATTCGAGTTCTGCTTCTGCGCGGTCAGCGCTGAGAGCAGCGATGGGCCGAAGTAGATCACTCTGACGCTACCTTCAGTTTTCGGTGAGACCAACGGATCACCCAAACTACCTCGATGTAGGAGTCGACAATCGCGCTGGTGATGAGGCCCGCTCGCAGATAACATTGACTTGAAGGGCGCACAAAGGGCCTGACCTTGACGACTTGTCTCTTTGCCACGGATCTGCACGGATGCCGCGACCGATACGAAAAGCTTGCCTCCGCGATTGAAAGTGAGCGTCCCAAAGCAGTTTTCCTTGGTGGCGACCTCCTGCCGCGATCGATGTTTTCACCGGCCCTTGACAGTCCTCAGAATGATTTCCTGAAGGACTATCTACTTCCGACATTCACCACGACGAAGCAGCTCTTGCGCTCGAAATATCCTGACATCTTCCTGATCCTTGGCAATGACGACCCACGATGCCACGAAGAGTCTTTTGAACTCGGACCTGCCCAAGAACTTTGGCACTATGCCCACGGGCGAAAATTCACGAGGAATAGTTTTCCCGTGTACGGGTATGCGTGTGTCCCTCCTACCCCCTTTTTGTTGAAAGATTGGGAATGCTATGACGTATCGAGGTACGTTCCGCCCGGTTCCGTTTCGCCAGAGGAAGGTTGCCGAAGCGCCGCGGCGGACGAGGGCCGGGTCAAATGGGGAACCATTCAGCAGGACTTGGATTTTCTCGTCGGCGAAGAACCTCTTGACCGCGCAGTATTCCTGTTTCATACCCCTCCTTACGACACGCCACTAGATCGAGCTGCGCTTGATGGAAAGACGTATGAGCATGTCGCCCTTGACTTGCATGTGGGCAGCATCGCAGTCCGACGTTTCATTGAGGAACGTCAGCCGCATCTCACCCTGCATGGTCATGTTCACGAATCTACTCGTCTCACGGGTGAATGGAAGATCCGGGTGGGCCGGACAGTCTGCATGAACGGCGCACACGATGGGCCCGAGTTAGCATTGGTTCGCTTTGACCTTGAATCGCCGTGGGAGGCAACGCGAGAACTGATCTAGGCTAGATAACCGTTCTTGATCGGTAACTTTCGGGCTGGATCGGTAATCGCATCAATCTTTATAGCGAAGCTGGATCGCTCTGCGATGTCCTTGTCGGTGACGATGTGTACATCCAAAAGACCATCGGTGTGGTATCCAGTTCGCAAGAAGTTCATCTCTGATAGGCAGCGGCTCCATCCTTCCAGCCAGAGTAACAAGTCCGAATGCTGTTGCGCGTTTCCTTGGAAATGCAAAAGGATGTCGATGTCGCTCGCTGGTCCTGCGGTCGCATTCTTCGTGCTGCCGAAGAGATAGAACGCCTTCACGCCGAACTTCGTTGAATCGAGTTCTGACGCGATCTTCTGCGCCATGCGGAATCGCCATCGCCAATGCTCATCCGTGCCGCGGTCCAGTACCTCCGATTCGGGTTCGATCGCGCCAACCTGTTGTTGACGGGGTGAGAGGAATGCAACCGCCTGATCCAAGTCTGCGTTCATGAGCACCCGCAGAATAAGCCCTCCGGTTTCGAGCGGGACGTCGACCACTCGAAGCGTATCTTCCAGATGCGCGAATTCCGGCAGGAGGTCCCTCAGCACGTTGTGGGATCGCCGCAGAAATATTTCGTTGAAGGCCGTGGCCGGGTCATCGGGATACAGCGGCAAGTAGCGTATCGAGGCTTCGACGAGATCCTGAAAAAAATGCGTTCCGAAGGACAATTCGGGCAGGTAGTTTCCTCGTTGGCGCGCCACCTCTATTAACACCGCGGTGTTGTTGATATCGGAATAGGTGACTGGCACGCCGAGTTTGATGTCTCCACGGCTGCCCCAACGCCCGGGTCCGATCAAGATGAACTGTCGTTTTGGCAGGAGCTTGTTGAGCTTGCTGACCGCGGCACCTACATCTCGCATGGTCGCCTGGTCTGGGAGACGACTGTACTCATCTGCACCGACATAGACCACGTGCGTGATATCGGGCACTTTGCCGTTCGAAACGTGCTGATTTGCCGAAAAGATTATCTTGTCTGGAGGTATATTCTGTGGGATCGGTGCTGGCTTTGCGTCTGCGCCGAAACTCTGCGGACGGCACTGCAACAGGTAAAAGTCCTTCCCGTCGTGGGCAAACTCAAGATCGACCGGCGTTCCTAATTTCGCCTGAAAGAGGGTCAGGAGTTCTCGAATACAAGGAATGAACTCTGTTTTCCCGATCAAGCCTTCGAATGTGAACACGACACCCTGCGTGGCAAAGTCCGGCAATGGGCCGATCAAAGGTTCAACTCGGTCCCGGCTGACCAGAGAAACGAGATTGCGAATCTGAGGATACTCTGCGCCGTAGCTTTGAAGGAGTTCAGAGACCTCAATCGTTTCGAACACATTGGTCTCAAGATTGATCAGATCGACATGCTTTGGGGAATATTTGATTACTTCATCGGTAGTGACATTCGCCCTCAGGTTCGGTTGTCCTGGCGCGATCAAGACGGGGTAATCGTCAGCGACACGATCTACTGCTCGCGTTCCCAGGCCTGGCACCAGACGAAGGAGGCCATCGTCGCGCTTGATGCGAACTGACCATCGAAATTCGTTGTTACTGAACGCAACTCCGGAACACGCAGGCAGAAAGTATTTGCCAACCGTCTGCCCCACGACTTCCTGGATCATGATGCCCATTTCTTCATGGACATCCAGCAGGCCCCGTTCCGCGCGATATTCGGTAGGGTCCGGGCCGAATATCGACGCGTACACTTCCGCCACCGCGTCCATCAGGGCCGCCAAGCGCTCTTCTCTCGTTCCCTGGTTTCCGAGGAAAAGGCTCTTGTATTTGCCGCTGAATGCAGATCCTGGCCTATCTTCCAGCAAGCTAGAACTACGGACGATCAGCGGCACGTTCCCAAGATCGTCGAGGGCCAGTGCCAGTCCTTTGGCAAATTCCGAAGGAAACGATGAACGCTTGAACAGAGCCACCAGATGTGGGTATTCCTGGCGGACCTGTTCAATCTCCATGTATTTGCGATTCAGCACATCTTCCAGGTCGTTGTGGTGGACAAAGCTCTGGATCCAGTCAGACGTGACGTACCAAGTTCTAGGAACCTTGATTGCACGGACAACGGAACTAGCCTCCGGAGATTTCTCAATGACCTTCTTTGCCAGAAACAGACCGGCACTTTTCCCACCCAGTTTGCCGTGACAGGTAGGAGGGTATATCACCTTACCCAGCAGGTCGTAAAAGTCCTTTATCTCAATGAAGTTCTTTGCAACGTTGATGAAAGTGAGACTCTCGGAGAACAGTCGCCGGATGAGGGAAACACGAAGTCCCTTTTGTGTATAGAGAGACAGTTCGCTCTCATCAATTCCGATGTGACGATAACGCTCGATGCACTCCATCACTTCGCCGAGCGGAGTGTCCTGATTTTCGAGTGCCAAAACTAGAAAACTCGCTTTATCTTCCTTGATCCACCGCGTAACGCAATCGAGAACCTCACTGTCGCTCATATGGTCCGCGGCTATCTGGAAAGCTTCACTCGTGACGTCGACCGAATTTCCCCCAGCTTCTGATGGAAGAGGCCGGTTCTCGTCGAAGTCCTCCAGGCGTTGTTCGGAAACAGCGGGAGATCTTCTTCGCAGCAGCTCTTTCGCTTCGGGAATTCCGCTCCAACTCAGATAGTTGATAAGTTTTCGAGAAATTCTTCGCAGCAATGCAGGATCGGTGTCACGTAAGAACTCCAGGACCACTCTCCATTCACCTTGAGTCACCGGCGACTCTTCGGCGATATTCCAAGCTTCAAACGCTGCTTTGAGCCGTCGCTGAGTCAAGGCGCTCGAGATTCGCTCCGCAACGGTATCGATGAGTTTGCGCTCTTCTTTCAGAAATGGCCCTTCATCGGACCGGGGCATCTCGCGTCGGTACGAGACTTCAATCGTTCCAAGGACTTCGCCTTGCACGACGATGTTGGCCCGTTGCAGCCAAGGAGTAACGATATAGTCCGGTGTCTGGACGACCCGCCCCTCTACAACGATCTTAGCCTGGCAATCCTGTGGGTACTGCCATCCGGGAGGAAGGACCTCAGCGATACCTTGCAGAATGTCGTCGAGAGGACGACCCACCTGACTGAGGAGTTCGCCCACTCGATATAAGCAATTTAGTTCTTTGGCGCGCTCCTGCAATGCATGAAGCATCGATCCGAATTGGCTGTCGTCGGGTTTCAATTCGTGGTCGCACCTGTGACAGGAGTCTGGACTGTGCGAATGACACCACGACGGCTGCGACCGTCGACCCGTACGGATAGGTTGCTCTCAGGCCGCACATGACGAATGAGTTTTGTTTCGCGCACCACTGGTTGTCGGTTCAGCCAGTCCCAATTGATTCCGAAGTGTCCGCCATGCCGCACCATGAAGTAACTCGTTCGAAAGCTCGACAGGTTGTGAAAGAAATGCGAACCCTGACTCAGTTCGACGTTCATCTCAGGGAGCGTCGCTTCGACGATGGCACGTGCTCCGGAAATCTGGCTCCAGTCAACCGGAATCCCGAGCGACGCATGAGAACTACCCCAACGACCAAATCCAATCAGTAGAAACGGCCTACGTTCTTGCTGTAGTTCGCGGTTGACTGACTCCAACTCCTGGGCGACCTTGGGCGTGACCAAGGGAGAGAAATTCTCCGGTCGCACAAAGACGATATCTCGAATATCGTCTGCTCTTCCGTTGCCGATGGCCAAATTGGAGGCAACGATCGCTCGTGGGTCTTTGAGTTCTTCAGGAGTGATGTCCACAACTTCTTCGGACAATACCGTCGAACGGACTTGTAGAAATCCCAAACGGGTACGCGGCGGCCCACCCTTTCCCTCCTGCAGCGTGAGCGCAAATTCTATTTCAACCTTTGCGCTTAGGCTTTTCTCCGCTGCGGCGAGAAGGGCTGTCACCAGATCGTTGATCGGAAACCGTTTCTGCACGAGCATCGGCGCGAAATTTAAGATTCTAGGTCCGCTGGAACCTGTTCCCGGTACTATGCGATCTCGTTCAGGATCATAAGTGGACACGAGCAAGTCCAACGCCCCGTCAGCCTCCGCATCGGACAGGCTGGCCCGCACCAAGTACTCGGTTTCGCTCACAGGATCATAGGCCGAAGGCTTGCCCATATTGACCGCCCAAAAATCCCGCTGCGTACCATCGAGCATCTCGTCGACCGAATTGAACGGAGGAGGCTTCTGCGGATACGCTGGGGAGAAAGTCCAGACGAGCCCTCCGTCAACGATTGTTTTCCCCAAGCCCAAGGCCAGCGACACGACGCCATCTTCGGGACGTGCTGGTTCCATCGCGTAATAGTTGTAGGAGCGTGCCACCCCTGCGATGTCTGGATAAAACCGTCCTCCTCGTCGAAGTCCCACCACCTCCTGAATGATTACCGCCATCTTCTCGTCGGTGGTCACTCCGCCACCAGAACGGTAATCTCGCGCCTCGCGGAAGAACGTGGAGGCGTAGACAAACTTTATTGCCTCGACCAGCCGTCGAAAGCGAGAGTCCGGATCGGGCTGGTTGTTGGGGATCATCTTCGTCGCATAGACACCGGCAAACGGCCGGCCCAGCGCATCCTCGAGCAGGCTCGACGACCGAATCGCTAACGGCGTTTTGACTTGTAGTGTCAACGCTCGAAGATCGCCAAGGAGTTCCATGGGCAAATCCGCCTTCTGGAATGCGTGGGCGATACGCGCATCGGGCATCTCTGTAAGTGGAAGGTCCGTAAGATGGTTCTGTGCCATGAATTGGTCGAAACAATCCGTGGCAATGACTGCCATCGTTGGAACGCTGATTTCGACATCCGGAAAAGAGGCGGGATTTATCTGGTCAGTAAGGAGATCTTTGATATAGACCAATCCGGAGGCTTTGCCACCAAGTGAGCCAGATCCGATCTGAGTGCAGCGAAAAGTCCCATCCCAGAACTTACGGTCAAATACCGGTAGTTCCGATATATGCGCTTTCAGATTGCCCATCTACTCCTCGCAGTTGCGGAACGGGAGTGCTCGCTTTCAAGATGTTTTGGGCTATACCCAGCCACGGTCGTGGCATGCTTTCGCAACGCGGCCAATCGCAATCGCGTAGGCTGCATCCCGCATGTATAACTTTTCCCGGTGCGACAAATCCGACACTGCAAAATAAGCAGACGTCATTTTTACGTCAAGCTTGCCGAGTACTTCATCCTTCTCCCAGAAATAGTTCATGTTGCTCTGGACTTGCTCGAAATAGCTGCAGGTTACGCCGCCCGCATTCGCCAGAAAGTCGGGGATCAGGAGGATGCCCCGTTGCTGAATCTGCGCATCGGCTTCTGGCGTCGTCGGCCCGTTCGCTCCTTCGGCGATTATGTGAACTCGCTGGCCAATTCGAGCAACGTTGTCGCCTGTGATCTGATTCTCCAGCGCCGCGGGGATGAGGATGTCGACATCCTGTTCCAGCCATGCGTCGCCAGGCAGCACTTCGTATCCGAGATCGACGGCTTTGGCCCGGTTGATGCCTCCAAAGTGATCCGTTACGGAAGAGAGTTGAGCTAAATCAACGCCCTCTTGACGTCTGTACGTGTAAGAGCACTGGTCCGTCTGATCCCAGCATGCCACGCTGACCACGCGGCCTCCCAACCGTTGGTACAGTTCAATCGCGTAGTGCGCCACATTCCCAAATCCCTGGACGCTGGCCTTCGTGTTTTCAGGACGAATCCCGAGTTCCTTGAGCGCCTCGCGGAGAGTGATGACAACTCCATAGCCGGTTGCCTCCGTACGACCAAGCGAACCGCCCAATCCAACGGGCTTGCCCGTGATAAATCCGGGAAAACGTCCGCCGTGGATTTTCTCGAACTCGTCGAGCATCCATAGCATGTGTTGCGCATCCGTCATTACATCCGGCGCGGGGACATCCGTCACTGGGCCTACGTCTCTTGCGACTTGTCGGACCCATCCCCGGCAAATCTGTTCTTGCTCACGCGCGCTGAGGTTGTGTGGATCACACACCACTCCACCCTTGGCACCACCGAGCGGAATATCCACGACCGCACACTTCCAAGTCATCCACATTGATAGCGCACGAACGGTATCGATTGTCTCCTGCGGATGGAACCGAATGCCTCCCTTGCCAGGCCCGCGAGCGTCGTTGTGTTGTACGCGGAATCCGCGAAACACTTTTGCCGTTCCATCATCCATTCGAACCGGAATCGCGAACTGATATTCACGAAGGGGATAACGGAGGAGGTCCTTTGTCGGCCGATCCAGACCCAGATATTCCGCCACCTTATCGAACTGCGCCTGCGCGATCTCAAAGGAATTGAAGGCTTTGGATGTCTTTCTAAGAGGGCCGCCTGATGGTGCTGCAGGACTCTGTTTTTCCATCGTAATAGGTTTTGTCAACATACTCTCAGGCATGGCTGTCCTCCGTAATTCTCAGCTACTAATACAATTACCACTCTCTGACGGGGGACGCGCCTGCGAAGTGATCCCGCGCACAATCTTCCGTGACTAGAGGCTCAAAAGATGAAGCTGGCTGTGTCGACCTTCCGAGAAAAGTCGATTACTGGCCATGAGATCGCCTCGGCATCCACCGTAGCCAATCGATAATTGCCCTTCAGAAGGGAAAACGAATCGATGAAACCCAATTGTGTCCGTAGGCGTGAAACCGGGTCGCCGCTATTTGTACTCCTCCGCCAAAAACGAAGCCGACCCGCTTCCATAGATGAAACTTGCCAACCACCAGGCCGGGAGAAAGGAAAACCTGTTTTTTCCCATCATTCTTGCCGTTCGACCACATCGTCGTGTTGACCTCAGCTTCGGGCCATAGATATTTAAGAAAGTGTTATTGCGCGGTAAGGTTGAGCAGGGTTGGCGTACCTAGGACGTCTCTTTGACCAGTGGGTATCGAGACGCCAGCCGCTCCTTGCAGGTCGAAGTTTCCCCAACCTTTTCCCAGCGCGAGTGTCGGAGTCAATACAGCATCCGTGGCGCCATTGGTGTATGAGCCCGTCGGCACAGTGGCAACAAGCATGGCGGTCACTACGTAGTTGCCTTTCTCGGGGTTTCCGGCCGCGGCCCGGTACTTGAGCAGGAATATCATGTCACCGATTCCGTCGTGAAGTCCCGGTTTGGTGTGTGTATGAAGGGAGGCGCGCTCACATAGAGTTCCACGCGATCCCAAGGGATGAGTTCCAATCCCTTGCCGCCACCGTAATTGGCATTCGTGAACCCGAGATTGGGTTGCCAACCCATGTCGTAGCGAAACTGCTGTACGAGTCTTGGGGTTACCGTAAACATTGGAGCAGCCCAGTGGGGCTGCTCGGATTCGGCGCGAGTCGATCGCTTAAACCATGCGCTCAGCAAATCATCGTTCGTCGTATCGCCAGAGGTCGTCTGCGCCACGGCGCAATCAACAGCAATCGCAATAGCAAAATGATCGCGAGTCAACTAGAACGAACTTTTTCACGGTGCACTCCACTCTCACATTCCGGCTTCTGCTTCAGTTGTTCTCGTCCATGTTTCTCAGGAATTTCAGGAGCATCTTCATGAGCACTGGAAACCCGGGGGCGTTGATGCGCTCCAGCTTGGTCGCGGCCGACGGAATCCAATTCAACAAGTGGCGTTCGAGAAACTCATTTTCAGCACGCCCAAGTGAGATCGTCGTGCTCTCATCCGAGGTGTGCTCGCGCGTGAAGCGCAAGGCAGCGACAAACTCAAGCTGGGTGATGAGATAGTCTGGGACGGCCCGGCTTGGGTCTGACTTCAGACCCAGCACCTCATAGAAGTACGTGTTCTCAAGCGCAATCTCCTGCGCGGGATGAGATTTATCATGAGCCGATTCGAACAGAGGGACGGGCGGCTCTGGTGCGCCGACGTCGAACAGGGCAATATAAGCTGCTTCGTAGAATTCGTAGTTCATGAACCACTCGAAGCGCGGGAAGTCGCCTTCGCATGAGAGGTATCGCCACAGAACACGGAGATCTTTCGGCGTGGAAGGCTGCGAGAGGAAGTTGAAACACTCACGACTGGGCGCACCGAAGACCAGGGCAAAGAAACGATAAAGGTCGGTTTGTCGCCAATCAATCGAAGACGTCGCGTTGTCGCTGATCGAAACCGTAGCCATGAGATTCATGCCGCCTCTACTCAAGCACTTGCCATACTGAGAAATACTTTCGGCCATCACGGTCCTTCTGGCTGCCATTCCACACTGCGAACGCCACAGGAGTACCGGTAGGCAGATCGGGCAGTTCAAACACGACATTCCATTGCCCGTTGGCGTAGACACTATTTGCGGGGAAACCCTGCCCGGTCCGCTTGGTAGTACCGCGTCCCTGTGCCTGCATCAGCATCGCCCCGCGTGTTGCGTTCCAGTAGTAAATCTCGACCGGGTCGTCTGCATCGCCCATCTGCAGCGACGGATACACCGCGCGCGCGCCCGGCTTTGCTGGAACCATCACGGCGGCAGCATCGAAGAATCGGTCATTAGCTTCCGTCTGCACTTTGCGGAAGCGGATCTCGGGCGGCGAGTCGGGGACCGCCGCCAACGTCACTGCGTCCTGCGTCGGATCGCGCCAACTCAATTGCACCAGCAGATTCCCGCTCACCCGAGCCACGCGCACGTCCACGCCGGAAATCTCCAGCGTGGTTGGCTCGTCAGTATCGAAAAGGGGAGGAGTCCGATTCAAAGCGACGCGCTTTACAGCGATTTGGTTCCATTGAGCCTGACCTTCCCTAAGGAGCGTGTCGGCAGTTGCCGACACTGCGGCAACCGACAGAGCCTGCCCTGCACTTGATTTCTTCTCGGTCTGTGCCACTGAAGCCGGGAACAGTGAACAGACGAACAAAATCATTGCGAGCCGGGGAGTTCTCATTAGGCCTCCTATGTCTGGATCTGCACCAACTGCGGCCGGATATGAAAACGTGTTTCGGCATCCCTGCCGATTAGTAATTGCAGGACTTCGCTGCGTCCGCCTTCTTGCGCTTTCTTGAGTTCAGCTTCCAGGCGGGTGATCACGTTCTTTACGTCAGGTCCGAAGAGATAGACCAGGTAGTCGAGCGGCAGGCGCGGATCCTCGAGAATACTTTTGCCATAGTTCTCTCGCTTCGGCGGGTTGAATGGCGGCACATAGAACACGTTGGGTTGAGTTCCGCGCTCCGGAAACAGTGGCAAGGCGATTTTGTGCACCAACACTAATCTGTGGACGGGCGACTCGGGATCGTCCAGCAATCCAACGAAGCGCAACCGCCCGGGACACTGCGCAGCGCAAGCGTTTACTTCGCCCTTCTCGAGACGCGGGTAACAGAAAATACACTTCTCTGATTTGCCCGTGACTTCATTAAAGTAGATCTTCTT
>Ga0335080_10001145_pt1 | contig 25556 bp, 29 predicted proteins | sample Lox_Sample_34_FD_206720 | JGI IMG/M metagenome (GOLD analysis project Ga0335080, IMG submission 206720) | Soil microbial communities from Loxahatchee National Wildlife Refuge, Florida, United States - Lox_Sample_3.4 | ecosystem: Environmental > Terrestrial > Soil > Wetlands | place: USA... | reverse complement strand
TGCTGCTCACAAAATCAGTGGTTTGGGTAGAGGACGCGCTTGCCGATCCGGATTACGACCAGCGGTTTCCCCGCAATCTCGGCTGGCGACGGGTTTTCGGCGTTCCCATGCTACGCGGCGACGAGCCGCTCGGCGCGATTATCGTTGGCTGGGCTGAGCCCGGGCCACCCTCGAAGGTCCAAGAAGAATTGTTGAAGACCTTTGCTGACCAGGCCGTCATCGCCATCGAGAATACGCGTCTGCTGAATGAGCTGCGTCAACGCACCAACGATCTTTCCGAGGCGCTGGACCAACAGACCGCGACTTCGGAGGTGTTGGAGGTCATCTCAAGTTCGCCGGCTAAGCTTGATCCGGTGTTCAGTACCATGCTGGCGAAGGCGACCGAACTCTGCGGGGCTAGCTATAGCACGCTGTGGCTTATCGAAGGGGACGGCTTCCGTACAGCCGCGATTCACGGCGACCTGCCACCGGCTTGGATCGAGCAGTGGCGAAGCGGAGCGATATACCGCCCCGGTCAAGGTGTTCTCCTGGCGCGCGTTACCGAGGAACGTCACCCAATCCAAGTTGCAGATATGCGTACCGACCCGTCGTACCTGCAAGGTGATCCGCTGCCCGTCGCCGGCGTCGAAATCGCCGGCATCCGGACCTTGCTTGTCGTTCCGATGTTCAAGGAAAGCGAACCCGTCGGAGCTATCGCTATTTACCGTAAGGAGGTGCTCCCATTTACAGAGAAGCAGGTCGAGCTAGTGCAGAACTTTGCGGCCCAAGCTGTAATTGCTATCGAGAACACGCGACTGCTTAACGAGCTGCGCGAATCTCTCCAGCAGCAGACCGCTACTGCTGACGTGCTTAAGGTGATTAGTCGGTCCACCTTCGATCTGGAGGCTGTGCTCAGTACGCTTGTTGAATCGGCGTGCCGCCTGTGTGATGCCGAGGGGTCAGTTGTATGGCGTCCCGAGGGCAATGCGTTCAAACTGGGCGCAGCTTTTGGCCATTCGGCGGCGCATTTAGCTGCACTGCGCCAGCTTTCAATTCGACCCGGGCGTGAGACTTGTGGGGGCCGGGCCTTGCTCGAGAGGCGCACGGTTCATATCCCCGATTGCAACGCCGACCCAGAATATCAAGCAGGCGACACCCTAAGAGTGGGAGGCAATCGAGCCATGCTTGGAATCCCGCTGCTACGGGAAGGGTTGCCGGTTGGCGCTCTTACGTTGATACGGTCAACGGCGCGCCCTTTCACTGACAAGCAAATTGAATTGGCCGCGACCTTTGCTGACCAGGCGGTCATCGCGATTGAGAATACCAGGCTGCTCAACGAGCTGCGTGAGTCGCTGCAGCAGCAGACCGCCACCGCCGACGTGCTCAAGGTTATTAGCCGCTCGACGTTCGACCTAGAGATTGTCCTCAATACTCTGTCAGAGTCGGCGAATCGCCTTTGCGAGGCCGACGGCGCCATGGTCTGGCGGCCGAACAATGACGGGCGCTATCAGCTCGCCGCCAGCTTTGGAATGCCGCCAGAATTTGAAGCTAACATGAGACAGATTTCGCTAAAGGCAGACGGCCAATCCATGGTTGGCCGTGCCTTGCAGGCGAAAAAGACCTTCCACGTGTCCGACATGAACGCCGATCCGGAATATGCCGCCTACGACTTGAAGCGGATGGGCGGATACAGAGCCGTGCTTGGTATCCCGCTTGTGCGCGAGGGAAATCCTATTGGCGTAATGATGGTTGGACGCCAAACGCCCAAAGCATTTACTGAAGCGCAGATCGCGCTTGTAACGACCTTTGCTGACCAAGCAGTGATCGCAATCGAGAACGTTCGCCTGTTCGACGAAGTGCAGGCCCGCACGCGCGAACTTTCCGAGGCATTGGAGCAGCAGACCGCGACCTCAGACGTTCTCAGGGTCATCAGTACCTCGACCACCGATGTGAACCCCGTATTTGAGGCTATACTGAAGAGTGCTTCTCGGCTGTGTAACAGCGAGCAAGCTGTGGTATTTCGCTTCGACGGCGAATTGCTTCACCTTGCGGCGACCGAGAATTGGCCCGCAGAAGCATTAGCGACTTATGCCAGTCGCTATCCAGCGCAGCCGAATCCGCACCTCACCGTCGGACGCGTGGTGCTGACAAAAAGTGTCATCATTCAGGAAGATACGCTCGCAGACGCAAATTACGAGCATGTCGTCGCGCAGGCGGGCGGCTGGAGGCGCATGCTTGGCGTGCCGATGATGCATGACGGTAATGTGATCGGTGTGATTGTGTTGGCCTGGAAAGAACCGGGGGCAGTCTTGCCGAGGTATGTTGAACTCCTGCAGACGTTTGCGGCGCAAGCCGTAATAGCAATCGAGAACGCGCATCTGTTCAAAGAGCTGCGTTCGCGCACGCACGAACTGACCGCATCTCTGGATAACTTGCGCACTACCCAAGATCGTCTGGTGCAGACACAAAAACTTGCCTTGCTTGGTCAGCTCACTGCCGGTATCGCCCACGAGATCAAGAACCCGCTCAATTTCGTCAATAATTTCTCGGGGATATCCGCTGAATTGATCGACGAATTACAGGAGACGCTGAAGGGGCCGCTCGACGACAAGGCACGCGCAGAAATCAAGGACTTAACCGATACGCTGCGTGGTAACCTCGACAAAGTCGTCCAGCACGGCAAGCGAGCGGATGCCATAGTCAAGAACATGTTGCAGCACTCGCGCGAAGGTTCGGGTGAGCATCGGATGATTGATATCAATGCGCTGGTCGAGGAAAGCCTCAATCTCGCGTGGCACGGAGCGCGGGCGGAGACGCAAGGGTTCGAGATCAAGCTCAAGCAATCCTTTGATCCATCTGCCAGCGAGGCAGACGTTTTCCCGCAGGATATCCGGCGTGCGCTCTTGAACGTGATTACAAACGGCTTCTATGCGGCGACCAAGCGTAGGGCGGAGACAAATGGTCGAGATTACGAGCCGACTCTTGCGGCTTCGACCAAAAGCCTCGGCGATCGTGTGGAGATCAGAATCCGCGACAACGGCACTGGCATGACGCCTGACGTCAAAGAAAAGATGTTCAACCCGTTCTTCACGACCAAGCCGACCGGAGAAGGGACAGGATTGGGGCTCTCCATCAGCCACGACATCATCGTGAAGCAGCATGGCGGCTCAATCGAGGTACATAGCCAGCCGGGCGAGTTCACCGAGATCACGATTATCCTGCCACGCGTTGCCGTGTTCGCGTGAGGTCTGCTCGATGTCCGCTTTTGACCCAAAGCGGACATTTCGGTCCCGACAATCACACAGCTAGCACGTGCTACAAGGCTTCGATGGTGATGTCGTCACACCACGCTGATAGTTATTCCGTCGAGTCTGCCGATCGTCCTGCAAGTCCTTCTTCGTCTGCCTGAGGTTTTGGTTCATCGAAGCGCTCAGCGCGCCTTCGGTATTACCGCCCGTCGAATCGGTTACTTTCGATGGCTTCGCGCGTGCTTTCGTTTGGACCGTCCTTCCACTCACAGCATAGGTGTTCGCTTGATGACTGGCGCCCTTTTTTTCGGCGTAGGCAGTGGTCCCGCTCAGCGCGACCACCAGTGCAAAGCCTAAGGTGAAACTCTGGATTTTGCCTTTCATGACGTGGCTCCAGCGCGACGGCTTTGCGCGATTATCAGGCACAATCGAAACCGACACAATTCGTTAGGTGATGAGAGGAATCGCGCATCAGTGTGCCGGGGTGCCGTCAGCGATAGGGTGCAATCACGTTGCCTCCTCCTGAGAGCTATCGGCCAGGTTGGGAAAAAGCTATCATCCTTTGCTGTTCAGGCACTCGTTTGCAACAGAGGGCCATCCAATGACCGCAAAGGGCATTGCAGTTCTGTCGGCAGCAATTCTGGTGGGAACCTTCCTCACGCCCGCACTGGCGGACAAGGGCTCGACGCACGCCGCTTCTACACCGCAGCAGAAATACAGCTCGCCGTATAAGCCGAGTGGAACGGCCAAAGGCGGCAATGCCCCCGGAGTCCTGTCCGGCAAGCGCGTGACCGGCCAAAAGGTGCTGAACCTGAAGAAAAACGAAGACGCGAAGAACACGGCTGGCCAGCGGAAGAAGGAGGACGTGCAAAACAAGAAGCGCGAACAGAACGAAACGGCGGGGCAACAACAGCAGAACAAGCCGCAAGCCAACCAGACTCCATCTAGTCCACTCGACGGCCTCTTGCCGAAAAAGGAACCGGAGGGCACGGGGCAGAAAGCGCCAGCCGACACCGGAACAAAGGAGCCGCGAAGCGAAGACGATGCCCGGTTACCTGATGATCATAAAGAGATTGGAGCTACGGGCGGTGTTTCGGGCGCGTCATCTCAAGACGTTCAGCGAGTCCAAAGCTCACAATAGCCGGATGCTGCAGTACGCCGACGCGCTAAATCGGCCCGTAGCAGACACCCTAGGTTGCACTGCGCAGGTCTGCTTTTGGAGTGAAGAGCAGACATGACCGGTTGCAGGAGTCCGCTTTTGCGGTCGCAATCGGGGGTGAAGCGGACATCGGCTTTTGCAGTGCATAGGTCGACTTTTGACCCAAAGCGGACATCGCTAGTCCCTTAACGAGCCTCGTTGGAATCGTTACGATGCCTTGTATGGGCCTCGTCGTGGGGGAGGCGATGAGACGGCGCAAAGTCGTTGCTCTTCTTGGCGCAGCTATCGCTTGGCCGCTGTTCGCCCGCGCGCAGCAACCGCCGATACCGGTGGTTGGCTTTTATCACACCTTATCGCCCGATAGCGTTCCGTCCCTTCTGGCTGCGTTCAGGCAAGGTCTGAAGGAAGTCGGCTTCGTTGAGGGCCAAAACGTAGCGATTGAATACCGCTGGGCGCAGGGCAAAAAGGATCGACTGGCCGAACTAGCAGCCGATCTGGTTCGGCGACAGGTGGCCGTGCTCGTAGCGGCTGGCGGTGAACCTTCGCCGCAGGTTGCCAAGCAGGCGACTCAAACGATCCCTATCGTGTTTAGTGCGAATGGAGATCCTGTCAGCGAGGGCCTGGTCCCTAGTCTAAGCAGGCCGGACGGGAATATCACGGGCATCACAATATTTGGTCCATCCGCTGCGAGTAAACGTCTGCAGCTGCTGCATGAACTCATCCCACACGAGGTCGCTACCTTTGCTTATCTTACGAATCCGAACAGCCCGAACAGTGAAATCGAAGTGAGAGCCGTGGAGGCGACTGCGCAGTCTCTCGAAAAAAAATTGCTTGTCCTTCGCGCTGGTAGTGAAGCCGAACTCGAAACCGCATTTGCAACTATTGTTCAAAATCGAGTTGGCGCACTTCTTATAGCTTCTGACACATTCTTTTATGGATGGCGCGACAAGATCGTGTCGCTTGTAGCATTTCATCGAATACCGACAATTTATTACCTGCGCGGGTTCGCTCAAGCCGGAGGTTTGGTAAGTTACGGAAACAGCCTCGATGATATGTACCGCCAAATGGGCGTCTACACGGGGCGGATTCTCAAAGGCGAGAAGCCTGCTGACTTACCTGTCCAGCAGTCGACAAAGTTCGAGCTGGTCATCAACCTCAAAACCGCAAAGACACTTGGTCTCAGCATTTCCCCGCAGCTACTCGCTCGGGCTGACGAGGTGATTGAATAGACGCGATGTCCGCCTTTGGCCCATAACGGACATCGCTAGTTGCACCGCACATGTCTGCTTTTCACCGAAAGCGGACGTAAGCCTCGCCTGAAAATGACGTGCGGTTCCGGCTATGCCAACGAAATTTCCACGCGGTGCACGTGGAGGGGTTCGTCGAACCCTTTCAGTGCGACGCGCCCAACGCTCTGCAAGCGCAGCCCTTTGCCCGCGCACAACTCCGCAACCGCGTTGGAGATTAAGATGCTGTCGGGATCGGCGTGGGCGCAAAGCCGCGCCGCCAGCTGGACGGTTGCACCAAAGAGATCGTTGTGACGCTCGATCGGTTCGCCGGCGGCGATTCCGACGCGAACTCGAAGCGGTAAATCGGGATGCCCAGCGCGGTGTTGCCAGAGATCCTCCTGCACCTTGATACCGCAACGAATGGCCGAGGCGGCCGAAACGAAGGCCGCCATGATGCCGTCCCCAGTATGTTTCACTTCGCGCCCATTCTCTCCAGCCAACGCTGCGCGCACGATTGAGTCGTGTACCCCGACCATCTTCATCGCGGCGTCGTCACCCAGCCGTTGCGTAAGGCTCGTCGATCCGACGATATCGGTAAAGAACACGGTGCGCGTGCCAGTATCGTACTCACGGCTTCGGAGCTGCAGCGCCGCGCCACCCTCATCGACGTCCGACGCGCCCATGAACGCATCGGCCAGTTCGGGCGTCACCTCAATAATCTTGAGCGCAGTCATGCCATGCGCCTCCTGATGCACGGCGGCCGCTGCCTCTGCGCTGGGTGCGGTGCACATGCAAAAAAGTTTTCCATTCTTCCGGTTCACCCAATACTTGTGGTAATCGACCCCGTGCTTGCCTTGAACCTGCTGATCGGCGCGATGAGCTTTGGCGAGATCCTCGGCAGTAATGCCGCCGGGCAGATCGTGAATATCGATGTAGGTCGGCATCTGCGGATCTCTTGTTGTGCGACGTGAGTATACACTTTAACCGGCATTTCCCATGTGAAGTTCTCCGGGCGAATTAATGCTGACCCGTACGAATAGGCATCGGCGAATGTCCGCTTTTGGCCCTTAGCGGACATCCCTAGTTGCAACGCACATGTCCGCTTTCGAGGGCAAAGCGGTCATGACCTTGGGCAGATGTCTGCTTTCGCAGTCGCTATCGGGTGTAAAGCGGACATGCTGTTTTGCGCTCCATATGTCGGCTTTTGACCCAAAGCGGACATCCCCCCTTTTATTCGGTTTGCTCGACACAGTACGATGCTGCGCACGGGGGGCATGCATGCAGAGGCGCGAGTTTATCGGTCTGCTTGGTGGTTTGGCCGCAATCCCCCTAAGTGCGCGTGCGCAACAGGGACCGATACCTGTAGTGGGCTATCTCAGTGCCAACTCACCCGAAGAGGGTGAGCCCCGAGCTGCAGCATTCCGCCGTGGTCTCCAGGAGTCTGGCTACGTCGTCGGCCAGAACGTGGCAATCGAATATCGCTGGGCCGCGCAGCAAATCGATCGAATGCCCGCCTTGGCTGCGGATCTTGTTCAACGTCACGTCAATGTAATTGCAGCCGTCACCACACCGGCAGCGCTCGCGGCGCAAGCGGCTACCGCAACCATTCCAATTGTCTTCGAAGCGGGGAGCGACGCGGTCCGGCTTGGCCTTGTCACTAACCTGAATCGTCCCGGCGGCAATGTTACGGGTGTGACCAGCTTGATAGTCGAGCTGGCGCCAAAGCGTTTGGAACTGCTGCATGAGCTGCTGCCAAACGTCCATACCATTTCCTATTTCCTAAATCCGGCGGACCGCGCACTGGCGCAGGCTCAAGCGCGTGAGCTGATGTCTGCTGCCAAAAAGTATGGCCTAGAGCTCCATATTATAAACGTCAACAGCGAACGCGATTTCGATGCAGCTTTCGCGGACCTTAAGCGATTGCAGGTTGGTGGGCTCCTGATAGGCGCAGGATCAGTCTTCGTCCGCGGTGTGAGCAAGCTCGCCGCATTGACTGTTCGACATGCGATGCCCGCTATCTACTTGTATCGTGATTTCCCTGCGGCTGGCGGTCTGATGAGCTACGGATCCGATATCTTTGAGAGCTACCGCCTTGCCGGCGTAACTACAGGCAGAGTTCTAAAGGGCGAAAATCCCGCAGAGTTGCCGGTCGTGCAGCCGACTAAGTTCGAATTCGTCATCAATCTTAAAACCGCAAAAGCTCTTGGTGTCACAGTGCCGCCGGCTTTGCTCGCTCGCGCAGACGAAGTGATCGAGTAACCGTGCCCAATGTCTGCTTTTGGCCCTTAGCCGACATCTCGGGTTGCGGTGCACATGTCCGCTAGTGGCCCGAAGCGGACACAGGCTGCTGCGCCGCACATGTCCGCTTTTGGATGCAAAAGCGGACATGACCTCGGGTAGATGTCCGCTTTCGTGGTCGTTATTGGGAGCAAAGCGGACATGACGTATTGCGGCGCATATGTCGGCTACTGACCCAAAGCGGACATCGCACCTTCCGAGATTTATTGACTGATGCCGCCTGCGCCTGGCGCTTTGCCCTCGCCTGCGCCCGATGCAGTGTTGGGGTTGCCGCTTGAACCCGGCGCTTTGCCCTCGCCTGCGCCCGATGCAGTGTTGGGGTTGCCGCCTGAACCCGGCGCTTTGCCCTCGCCCGCGCCCGATGCAGTGTTGGGGTTGCCGCCTGAACCCGGCGCTTTGCCCTCGCCCGCGCCCGATGCAGTGTTGGGGTTGCCGCTTGAACCCGGCGCCTTGCCCTCGCCCGCGCCCGAAGCAGTGTTGGGCTTGCCGCTTGAACCCGGCGCTTTGCCCTCGCCTGCGCCCGATGCAGGGTTGGGGTTGCCGCCTGAACCCGCGCCAGTATTCCCACTTTTCTTTGAAGGCTTTTGTTCGTTTACGGGCGCCTTCGGCTTGTGTACGGCCGTTGTTGCAGTGTTCTGCTTTCCCGTCGCCGCGTTTGATTTGCTTCCCTTTGCTAACGCGGAGTGAGACGCAGTAGCTACCGTAGCGACGATTATAAGTGCGAGAACGCTATCGGGTTTTCGCATGTCGGCTTACCCCTATTTCAGCCCGCAATAAGTGCATCCGTGACACTGAACCTCCTTTTTCATTTGAAACCAAGAGTGCGAGATATCTCTTATTGGCACCAAGCGGACATGACGATTGGAGGTTCGGGAAACGCGTTATTTCGTGTTAGTATAGCGTCCATTGTTTTTACGGTTTGGGAGACCGCTATGCATTCATCTGTGACCGTTTGCAAAGCCTTTCAGGTACTTGTCGCCAGTCTATTCGTTGTATGCCTTTTCGCTTTTTGGCCGGCGTTGGCCGCCGGTAAGGGCGGTGGCGGCGCGAGCGGTGTCCATGACAATCCTGCAAAACGCGGCACCGCTAATAGTCTGAGCACTGCTGGAACGGCAGGCGCTACAAAGGGTGCTGCTGGCGGTCGCGGTACTCGACCGTCCCCTAACATCAAAGGCGAGTCGAAAGACAAAGGCCATGACGGCTGGATATCCGACTGAGCAGACATCTCCCTGATTTCTTGGGCTACGCAACCGATAATTGTTTGGGCGAGGATGTCCGCTATTGGCCCATAGCGGACATGACCTGGCGTACCGCACATGTGTGCTCCTCGGGTAAAGCCGGCACGACCTCTTGCGGCGAACATGTCGGTTCGGCGCCGCACGGCTGATGCGCAAAGGCCCCGGACGTTCGGTCCGGGGCCTTTGACGTTACGCATCCGTCAGACTTAGTTACCAGCAGTGACGAACGTGTCTGATGCGGCCGTTGATGTCTTCGCGGACGATGCGGCAGTGACGCCGGTAGGCGTAGCCGTCATCATAGGCGTAGCTGCGATAACCGGGGCCGTAATAGCCATAACCGGGACCGACGCCCACGCCCGCGCCGACCGGGCCCGCGCCGACCCATACACCTTGCGCGCTCGCCGGCACGGAAAGGGCAACGCCCGCCGCGGCCAGAAGTCCGATAGCAAGTTTCCTCATGTGAACCTCCTTGGGAGCCTCCTCGGGAGCCTCCTTGTCGCCACTCGTAGGTGAACGCCCTGCCCCTGCTCCCGTTCCGGAAAAATTGTGCGCCGGCCCAAGGAACTATCGGGAACCAAATGCCGACGGGGCGAAGTGGCGGAACGGAGCGGCAAGATCCCGCCAGGGCCGCTGCCCTTGAGCCGGCCGGCGCGCGCCCGGGTACGCCTGAGCGCGCCTGTCCGGCGTTTTCACTTTTTTTCTCACAAGGGCGTTCGTGGTTAACGGAGGACGTAATCCGGAACCGCAATTTTACCGGCGCGCGCCTGTTCCCGTTTATCGGAAGCGGCCTTTTGCCTGAAGTTGCGGCACGATCATGGCTAACAATTCCTGAATATTTTGCGGAAGATGCAAACGGTTTCGCTCGCAACCATTCCACAATTGTCGATAGGGTTTTTTAATTCCTGACGATTATGGTCGCACTGTACAAAAGTACAAAGTGCTTAGAGATAGGAGTGCGTCAGATGTCCAAGGTTATCGCTTTTCTGAAGAACGAGTCAGGCGCCACCGCGATTGAATACGGCCTGATCGCCGCCGGCATTTCGGTTGTGATCATCGCGACAGTCAATGCGATCGGCACCAACCTCAACGGCAAGTTCTCCAGCATTTCGACCCAGTTGAAGTAGGACCTTCAATCCGTGGCTGGAATCAAGAGGCCGCCGGCAACGGCGGCCTCTTTTTCAGGCAGGCCGCGCGGGCGGGATTTGCGCCAGGTCGTAGAAGATCGCACCAGGGTCGCGCCAGGCCGCGGGTTTTCCGGACAAGTTGAAGAAATTCGTACGCGTTTTTCGAGCAATCAGACAGACTCTTGTTAACGCCGGGCCGGTATCGTGAAGCGTATCGGGCCATATGGAGAGTGCCACATGTCCAGGGTTTTTGCCTTCCTGAAGGATGAGTCAGGCGCTACGGCCATCGAATATGGCCTGATCGCCGCGGGTATCTCGATTGTCATTATCGCCAGCGTGAATTCGGTGGGATCCACGCTCAATGTCACGTTCCAGGGTATTTCGACCCAGCTGAAGTAACTGAAGTAACTCCCCACAGACGTCTGCGTACCTTCAGGCCGCCCGCAAGGGCGGCCTTTTTTCGATTACGGCTCGCAGAAAGTTGACACTTGTTATTTAGTTTTAGTGCGTTTGTTCTTCGTGAGTTTTATATTGCTATCCGAGGCCGATAACGATTTTTTCAGGCCAGCGGGGATGGCTAAGCCAGATACCAATACGAGTTCGGGCATTAGGCACCTCCATTTTTAGTACCGCTTTCTGATCCACCGTCCACACAAGAACCGCACAGTGCGGCGTGTCTAATTCACCTTCAAATGCCGGCGGTGTGCCGGGGTCAACCTCAGACCTTGGCCCCATCGAAACCTCGGTGGGTCCGTCTTGTTCTGGATAGCACGCAAAAGAAATGCACGAAGGTGTCGACGAAATCTGCGCGCCCCATACCGGCTCTGGTGGCTTGCCGCCTTCAGAGTCTGATAAGAACAAGAGGGAATTTATCGGGGAGATACTGATTGTTTTGCACATATTATGGCTGCCGCTTCAAGAAAGTCACCCATCCCCCTTGACGCACGCTGCACGACAAACATTGGGGATATAAACGCTGTCCTGCCCGGGTTGAGGTTAAACCCGTTGGCGGCTGGTGATCAGCAACAAAATTGCCACTTAGCGTGCCGGGGTCAAACCTACCACAGGTATTGCACCCGGTTTCGGCTCCAATGCGATTGAGCTCTCGACGGTCAGCTGCAGTCACGCTTGCCCCGGCTGGTATTGATTCTCCTGCAAAGCGACCCGGACCGATGCCCACTTGCTGCAATTCGACAATTCGATCCTGTGCCTGACGGGCATCGGACTGATAGGCTTGAATGAGACCTTCAACACTTTCGTACGCGCTCGGTGATGGTTGCCATTTGGGATCGAGCTCACGTAATCGTTGAATAATATTGCGAGCTTGCGATTCGACAACCGCCAGACGCGCTTGCTGTCCGGGCGTTGGCTCGACCTGCCGCCCGTTAATGATAATATTAGCAGAGCCTGTGCGTGGCCTGTTCTGCGCGTATCGCGAGCCCGGTCGAACGGGGTCAGAAGAGGCATCGGAAATGACGTGCGGAGCGTTCTGTCTGCCCACACCTTCATTGCCGGTCCATTGTCCTCCGTCCGGATTACCTCGCGGCACCCGCGGCTGATCCGGAACGTATTTCCGTTCGACGTGCTCGAGCAATTGGTAAAACGGCGTGCGTTCGTATCCGGCACGTATGTAACGTCGCCAGTCCGGACGAAGGAAGCGGTGTGCGTCCGATCGCATAAAGCGTTTCTGTTCGTGCTCAAGATAGAGAGGGTGGATAGGTGTGTGGATAGGTGTCATGAGATGCATCGAATGGGCAAAATAGTGGTATTATCGTCGGGAACTGCCCGGCAATCCGCCTGGAAAACAGGGATGAAAGTCACCGGGCCAAAACACTCTCGTTCTAGCCCGGTGAAAGAAATTGGTGAGGGTTAGCTCACTGCAAACTTTAATAGTTTGATGGCATCGAAATCCTGCACACCGCCGCCCACACGTTTGGTCATGTAAAACAGCACGTAAGGTTTCGCAGTGTACGGATCGCGCAACACGCTGATGCCAGCTCGGTCCACAACCAGATAGCCGCGGCCAAAATCACCGAAGGCAATCGACAAGGAATTGGCAGCGATATCCGGCATATCTTCAGCCTCAATGACAGGAAAGGTCATTAGCGTCGCTTTCCCTCCTGCCGTCGCTGGCGGTTGCCAGAGATAGTTGCCGGTCGTGTCCTTAAATTTCCTGATCGTTGATTGCGACTTGCGGTTCATTACGAATGCACCGTTTTGACGGTAGCCCGCCCTCACCGCATAAATTAGATCCACCAACACGTCAGAGGGATTGGACACGGAAAAGGCGCCGGATACGCCCGACGCGAGGTAGCCAATATTACCCCATGTCCAAGACACGTTAGCCACGGTGTTATAGGAGAGAAAGCCCTTCGGTTTGTTATTGCCATCGCCGATTACAAAGGCTGTACCCTCTTGAGCGGCAAAAACCTGCTCCACTTCCTGTGCAAGCCACTCATCAATATTTATCGCGGTATCATCGAGCAAAGCCGCAGTCGCCGCCGGAATAGCGTAGAGCTCCATTGTTGGGAATGAGAGTTCATCGAGCGTAGGCGAGGCAGTTTGCGTACGCGCATCAGTCTCGCCTACCCATCCAACCGAAGGGCCGGTGATCATGACCGGCTTCTTATAAACACTGCTACTGATCGTACGTATGCCAGCGATAGAACGTATCGGAGAGATGCTAATAAGCCGCTCCCCAATCTGCGTCTCGATTTGCGGTGGCACTAGAAAGCCGCCATCAGGGTTCGAGCCTACGGACATAGCCTTCCATTCAAGCGTGCGCAGATTTGTGCTCTCGCCAGAACGTACATAAGTTTCGAATGCTGTCTTATGTTCGACCGACTCCCCTTGCGTGTGCGCTCGCGCGAAAGCAGGTCGCGCATTCTTGATCGCGATTTCATCGAGTCGACGTCCGTGCGCATCAATTGTCCTGTCGATGCGAGCGAGCTTTTCATCTAAGATGACATCTGCGCGACGCCGTTCCATACCGGCAATGCACTGATCGTTCGTCTCCTTGAATTCCTCGAACGCGCGCATCATTTCGGCGTGCGTTACCGCGGCGTCCTGCGGAAAGCCTGCCTTGGTCTCGAGTTCAGTCTGGGTATCGATATCCATTCGTTTCTCCTTTGTTATGGATATGAAACCGCCGCTGGCGGGCGTGGCGCAAAGCCGCGCGTCGCGTTGCGACGGAATTGGTGGTGTCAATTCGTGAAAGCCTGCCCCGCCCCGCACGCGTGGCGCGAACAGAAAAGGCCGCCCTTGCGGCGGCCTTTCCAGGAGGGGTTGGTTGTGCTGTTCGCTTACGGGAGCGGCACCAGCTCCTTCGGGAAGTTCGTCATGTGTTCGGGCAGCGCGATGTGCAGACCGTGAATGACTGTGGTCGGCAGCACGTCGCTCCTGATCAATGTTTCGGTGTTGCTGGCGGTGGTCTCGTCGCTATCGATGATGGTGCCGAAAACGAGACCGGATACCGCGGCCGCCACGATGAGCGATAATGTCCGGCGCATGTGAGCCTCCTTGCGATTCCATCTCTCTCGACCCCATACCTAGGCCCGGACGCGCAAAGGCATTGTGAGGCGGCTCACACAGCTTTGGTTTTGTTTCGCGAAGGCGTTTCGGCGGCAACGAGATACCGCGCCGAGATACCGCGACCTGTGCCAAAAAGAGAAAAGGCCGCCTTGCGAGCGGCCTTTCCTGGATCGCGAACCGCGGTGCGTGGCAAAAACCACGGTCACTTTCCAATCTGGACCAACACCGGTTTTGCCGGATTAGTTCGCGTATGCCCGCCCGAAAAATGCGCGTCGCGGCGTTGTCATAATTGCGCCCGCGACAGTGGCCATTTCCCTTGCCGGGGCGTTACCATGCGGCGAGACGCCACAGGACGAACGGCCAAAGAGGCCTCACATGAAATACCACATGAGACGGCACCCGAAACGGCAACCGGCCGGCCCGCCCGCACGACGCACGGCGGCGGGCATCGCGATAACCCTGGCGCTGGTCTGCGCGGGCGCATCGCTTCCCGCCCCGGGCGCGCGAGCGCAGGTGTTCGATTTCGGCCAGATCGATTCGTTTGAATCGGCGGGCACCGGCACGCAGCGCGGCGGCGCGGCGCCCAAGACAATCGTCGAGGACGGCGACCGGCACACGGTGGTGCTCACGATTCTCGAATCCGACACCGACGCGAAAATCACCTGGAAGAAACCGGACGGCACCCTGCAGACGACCTTCGTCCACGGCACCACGGTGCAGGCCTTCCAGACCGCGGGCCTGTTCAAAATCGAAGCGCTCGGCGGCGAGAACCGCAGCGTCAAATACGGCTACGTGCTGATGCGCCTGAAAGAGAGCAAGGACCGGATCTGAGCGCCATCACCAGCGGCAGATCCGGCGGCCGTAGTGCCACCAGCAGTGCCGGTGACGGTGATAATAGCCATAGTAATAAACCGGGAGCGTTTCGCTTGCCGCGGGGATCGCCCCGGCCGGCGCGATCGCCGCCGCCATCGCGCCGGATGGCGCCGCCATCGACAGACCCATGGCCAGACCGATGGCCGTCAACGTTCCGATGAAAAACAGCCGCATTGCTTCCTCCTCAGCTGTTGCGAACCCTGCCAGCTGAAACGGACGGCCGCGCGTTTTGTTCCCAGCGTGTTCTCCTGTTTGCGCCGCGGCGGCGCGGCGCCCCCTTGAGCATCGGTTGGCCGCGTGTTCACATGCACCATTGATCGGGCACCTCGATTGCAAGTGTCATCACGTGCCGCCGGGTGCCACAACAAGGAGGAAACGATGAAGCGCATTATCATTGCCGCGTTGATTGCCTCTTTTTCCGCCGGCACCGCGCTGGCGCAATCATGCGAAAGCCGGGCGCTGAGCAGCGACGGCAAGCCGCTGCACGGCGCGGCCAAGACAAGCTTTGTGAAAAAGTGCAAGCGCGACGCCTGCGAAGGCAAGGCGGTGAGCAAGGAAGGCAAGCCGCTTTACGGCGCCGCCAAGAGAAGCTTCATGACGAAATGCGCCAGAGCTGCCTGACCTGACTGCCTGACCTCACCCCGGGCGGCCCGCTTCCTTCCATCGTTGAAAAGATGACGTTACGCCGCAGCGGCGTGACGTTGCGCGCTCAATCGCTACTGCACGACGACGGTCGCGCCGAGCCTTGTGCGATTGTACAAATCGACGATGTCGTCGTTGGACAGGCGGATGCAGCCTGACGACACTCCGCCGCCAAGCTTCCACGGCTCGTTCGTGCCGTGGATGCGATAGAGCGTGCCGCCGAGATACAGCGCGCGCGCGCCGAGCGGATTGTCCGGGCCGCCGGCCATGTGCTTCGGCAAATTCGGGAAGCGCTTGAGAATACCCGGCGTCGGCGTCCAGTCCGGCCATTCGCGCTTGTCGGAGACCGTGCTCACACCCGACCAGCCATAGCCTTCCATGCCGACGGCGATCGGGTAGCGGATCGCGCGGCCGTTGCCCACCACATAATAAAGACGCCGCTCCTTGGTGCTCACCACGATGGTTCCGGGCGAGCGCGTGGTTCTGTACTCCACCTCCTCGCGCGGGATGATCCCGTAAAGAAGGCCGAAGGGAGTCCACAACGACCACGTCTGACCGCTTTGCTCGGTCCTGACTTGCGTGACTTTCGGTTTCTCCGAGGCGGCATAAGCGTTCGTCGCTTCATTCGACGCGCAACCGCCAAGCATGGATCCGGTGAGGATGAGAGCGAACAAACAAAAGGACAGTTTCACGACTCTTCAACTCCGCGCATACAGGAATACCCGCCGCCCCGCCGGGGCCCCGCAGGCCTCTCATTTGTACCGCAATGCCGTCAAATTCTAGTGCAGAAAAACCACACCGGCGCGATTCCGTGCAAGGGAGGCCCATATTACCGACTCAAACGGAACTTTCGGCAAACGCCACTGTTGAACGGGCGGAGATTGCTGCCCTGCAAAAGGCTCGAATCATCTATTGGTACGGTCGTCTCAGAGCCATTCCGCATGAGAGGGAACACAATGAAGCGCCTGAACATCATGGCAGTGCCGATCGCGCTGCTGCTCGTCGCCTGTGTGACCCCGGCCGAAGCGTATCGCGCAAAACGCCAGCAAGCTTCCGGCACCTGCTCGTTCACCAATGACGGACGGCAAGTCTGCGGCGAAGCCGTTGCGGGGCGCGTTGCCGCGGAGCGTGTTGCTGTCGTGGACGCCGCCGGCAACCGCGCCGTGCGCGCGGCGGACGACGGCACCGTGATCGGCTCGCGCCCGAGCGGCTGCCCGCACTCCTACTGCGGCTGCGGCCTGCGCATTTACCTCGGGCTCGCCGATGTCAGGCTCAACCTGGCTTCCAACTGGGCGCGGCTCTTTCCGCGCGAAAGCGCTCCGCGCGCCGGGCTCGCCGCCGTCCGCAGCGGCCACGTGATGTATATCGAGGCGGCGGCCGGCGACGGACTATGGCTGATCCGCGACTATAATTCCGGCGGCGGCCTGTCCCGCGTGCACGTGCGCGACGTGCGCGGCTACACGTTTGTCAATCCGCATGCGCAGGTGGCAACGCGCTGACAACAAGGCCGGTTGTCCGTCGTCCTTGATCGGAGTGTCATTTGCCCGGCAATGCGCGTGCCGGCGCCGCGCCGCGATGTCCGCTTTGGGCCAGAAGCGCTTATAGAGATCTGCGCACGACCGGCCGGTCAGGTTGTGAGAACAATCTTGCCGGCCGATCCGGGCTCAAGGACCTCCTTGTGCGCCCGCGCGGCCTCGGCCAGTGGCAACACCTTGCCCACGACGGGCCGCAACGTGCCGTTCTCAAAGCCTGCGAAGAGTCCGGCGTGAATCTCCGCCTCTTCCGTCGCCGTGACACCCCACAGGGTGAAGGCGCGGATCGAAGCGCGGCGCGACATCAGCTCACGCGGATTGATGGTGGCTTCGCCACGGCTGCCGATCACGACGACACGGCCATTCTGGGCCAACAGCCTCGTGTCGTGGGAGAGATTCACATTGGCGAGCATTTCCAGAATGATGTCTACGCCCCGGTTGCCCGTCATTCGCAGAATTTCATCTTGATACCCGGCTTTGCGATGATCGAAAACCTGATGCGCACCCTCGCGCTTCGCTATTTCAAGACCGTTCGGCGTGCCGGCAGTGCCGAAGACCTTGAGACCCGCAGCGCGCGCGATCTGAAGGGCCGCCGTGCCCACGCCGCCACTTGCACCGTGTACCAGTACGGTTTCGGAAGCGCGCGCTTTTGCCGAGTGGTGCAGCGCATGATATGCGGTTCCATAGGGGACCCAGATTCCCGCGCCTTGCTTGAAATCAATTTTGTCCGCGAGCGGATGCACTTGCTCTTCGAGTGCGAGGGCGTATTCCGCGTATGCGCCGGTAAGGGTCCGTGCGGTGTACACGCGATCCCCTTTCTTCACTTTTTTGACACCCTCGCCGACCGCTTCAACCATTCCGGCGCCATCCGATCCGGGCGTGTAGGGAAGCGGCGGCTTCACGGGATAGGTGCCCGCGCGCATATAGGTATCGTAAGGATTTACTCCGGCCGCATGAATCCGCACCAGCACCTCGCCGGCTGAGGGCTTTGGCGTACTCACCTCCTCAAGCTTAAGAACCTCGGGACCGCCAAATTCATGAACCCGAATTGCCTTCATTTTTTCAGTCTCCAGATGAGGAATTTCGGCATCCGCGTGCGATCATGTTCTTACCACACGAACATCAAAGCGATGATATGTCCGCTTTTCCCCCAAAAGCGGACATATGCGGTGCAACTAGAGATGTCCGTTATGGGCCAATAGCGGACATTCCGCCATGTCATTCGATGACGTCGTCCGCAAGCGCGATGAGTGCGGGAGAGACTTTTAGGCCAAGAGTCTTGGCGGCCTTAAGATTGAGCACGAACTCAAACTTGGTCGACTGCATGACCGGTAGGTCGGCAGGCTTCTCCCCCTTGAGAACCTGCCCAGCGTAAACACCAGCCTGGCGGTACGCTTCGGTAATGCTGGCGCCGTAACTTATCAAGCCTCCGGCCTCGACGTACTCGCGCAAGGAGTACATTGTCGGCAGCCTACTGCTAGCCGCCAACGAGACCAGCTGCTGTCTACGGGAAGTTAAGAATGGGCCGGAGCCGATTAGCACCGCACCGGCACCACGTTGCACCAACATAGCAAAGGCACGTTCGATGTCGTGGTCGCTCCCAACATCGAGAATGCTAAGTTGTTGGCCGATCTTGACGCTCGCGGCCAACAAATCATTTCGCTCAGCCTCGGTTTCAGGAGTATTTGGATTCACGAGAACGCCAATTGTTGTGGCGCTTGGCACAAGCTGGCGCACCAACTCCAGCCGTTTTGCTCCCAAATCGGCCACGATAAAAACCACGCCGGTGATATTGCCGCCCGGTCGGCTCAGGCTAGCGACAAGGCCATCTCTGACTGGGTCACTTCCCGTGATGAAGACAATTGGCACTGTGGTGGTTGCAGCCTTGGCCGCGACTGCCGCCGGATTGTTTGCGACGATTACGGCCACCGGCTTGTGAATCAAGTCGGCCGCCAGATCCCGCAGCCGATCGCTACGACCTTCCGCAAAGCGCAATTCAATCGCGACGTTCTGACCCTCGACGAAGCCCACCTCTTTCAAGCCCTGGCGAAACGCAGTGATGAATGGCATCGAGTCGGCGCCCGAAGTGCTACGGAGAAATCCAACTACCGGCGTCGCCGGTTGCTGTGCACGCGTCGCAAGCGACCACACAGCGGCTGCGCCGCCGAGAAGCGTGATGAATTCGCGCCGCCTCATAGCTGCTGCCCCCGAGATAAAGGAAACGACATCGTATCGGGTCAAACTGGTAGATTGGAAGTGGGGGCCAACGTCCGCTTTACCCCTGACAGCGGACATGTGCGGCGCAGCTAGCGATGTCGGCTAAGGGCCAAAAGCGGACATCGGCTCGTGTACCTTCTGGCCAGAAATCCCGGCTACAGCGTTTGCAGGAACGCGGCCAAGTCGTTCATTTGGGCGTTGGTAAGGCCGATGTTGAAGCGCAAATTGTAGAAATTCACAACATCTAGCAACGTGGCTGCTGAGCCGTTGTGAAAATACGGCGCCCGACCTGCCAACCCGCGCAGAATCGGCCCCTTGACCTTACCGATGTCGACACATTTGCCGGAAATCAGCGCCCGACCGGGGTCGGTGACAACGTAGGTGCTTCCAGTCAACGGTCCCGACACACATCGCAATGTGAAGACTGGAAGATCGGCAATATCCAATCCCGGATTGTCATTATTGGAGCCGCCATTCGCGATGCCGATGTTTATGGGCAGCCGGTTCGAATGGTCTCCCACATCGGGCGTATCGTGACAGGTTCCGCAGAATCCGGGAATGCTCGTTGCGTTAAGGGCGTCGTTGAGCCCCGCTACGCCCGTAATATTGATGGGCGTGTTGTTGAATAGCTCTTCGCCGCGCGCCACGGATCTACGATATTCGGCAATATCTTTGTCTTCAGAGCCGCCGGTGCCGATCCAAGCCCGGTACAGATCAAAGATCGTCGATGTGAACGGCAAACCCTTCGGATTCCCAAAAGAAGGGGGCAGGCCTGATGGGACAGGATCATTGATGCCGACATAAAATCCGGCAAGCAACTTCGCCAGCGGGTCGGGCCCGCCCGTGGCGCCGGCCGCATTCAGATATTTCGCTTTGCGGTCATAAAGCTGCGCAGTGAAGATTCCAGATTCGAAGGCGACGATCTGTTGCTGTTGCGCGGTGGTGGGAGCGGCGTTGGCCTGCGCATGGCCGAGTGTGGCGTCGATCGATTGTTGCGCAAGGGTCGGCTCGCGACCGTCCCACATGATGGCGGTCAGAAATCCTAGATTCGTCGAGGGCAGCGGTCGGCGATAAACCGATACGATACCAGCGGTCGGATTGGCGAGGCCGAAGCTGGTAAGGCCGGTGGTAGGATTGGTGTTGCATCCGTAGGGATCGGTGACGGAAATAATTCGATACTCTATGGGCACAGTGGAACCGGGAATGGTGGCCGGAACCGGCAGCCCAATCCGAATCAGTCCCTTGTGCAGCAACAAACTGTATGCTTGGCGCTTCGCATCGATGCTCGAAACATCGGCGCTTGGGCATGTGGCTCCGTCGACCAGACGAAAGATCGGGTCGTTCCCGTAGCTGGTATAGAAGCGAGCCTGCACGCTCGCGGCACTGACGCCCCAGCCAGTTTGCGGCTCATGGCAGGAAAAGCAAGTGCGGCCGTTGGTGCCAAGATTTGCGAAGAAAGCGTTCTGCGAGGTCTGGGTTGGACCACCGGGCTGACTAGTCGCGATCAACCCTGAGGGATCGAAATCAAGTTCGAATTTCGAAATGACTGGCGGGGTGTTCTGTTGGCCGCGGTCGGAATCGAAAAAAGCCCGCATTCGCTGCGCGTGTTGTATAGCGCCTGCCTGCCAAGCGTAATTGGCGGGATCATACGCCCCGTTTTGTGCAACCGCGGAAGTTGAAACACCGCCGATGAAGCACAAGAGCGCAGCCATGGCGACGGAATGCTTGAGGGCACTTAGAGATAGATGCTTTGAATTCCGGGCAAATGGTGACATGCGTTTATCCCCTGAAGCGCCAACTCGATCAGCCAAGCTTTGGTGGCGAACTGAGTGACAGAAGAGCGCAGTGCACTTTAGAAGATAGAAATTAGACCCAAGGGGCGCACCGCAACGTGGCGTACGTCACTCAGACGAGAAAACATTACACCCACGGGGTGGGTGTTTGTGTCAGTAGCGCTGACTTAGATGTGCTGTGCCAGACCAGAACACATGTCCGCTTTGGGTCATTAGCGGACATATGCGGTGCAAAACAGCATGTCCGCTTCACCGCCAATAGCGACCCCGAAAGCGGACATCCCGAAACTGGGTCGCTCCAATCATCGAGCGCGAATTTTTTGAACGCGAAGCGTTTCCGCTTTACCCCCGAAAGCGGACAGGTGCGGCGCAACCTGGGATGTCCGCTTTGGGCCATAAGCGGACATTGGCAGTGCAGCGAACAATTCGACAGAATACCCACACACAGCAGATTGGCGTCCTGTTTCTCTAAAAGAAAAGTAGAATTCGGTGTGCGGGAAGGCCGTGGAAGCGTTTTTGTTACGAGCCGCCACATTAATTCGCGGCAATGTGTCTTCCGACCATCGACTCTAGGGTCGCGGGGACGCACATTCAGTACATCACCGGCCAAGGCACTGTCCGTAGGCGTCGGTGGCTGAGAGACGCTACCGCGCTCCCGCCTGCATATGCAGATTAGGGAGTCGCCCAATGCAGCATTCTCAAATTAATTCAAATCCAGAGACTAAAGAAATCGGGCCCCCTCGGTGCGATAGCTGCGCCGTGCCGATGTGGCTCGTTCAGATCGAGCCCGACAAGCCAGACCACGACAGGCGCACATATGAATGCCCTGTGTGCGACAAGATCGCTACAGAGGTCGTCAAATATCGCTGAGTCTACTGCGGCGCAGCTCCGTCGGAAAGTTCTGCGGTGCCCACCCATGTTTGCTTTACCCCCAAGAGCGGACATGTGCGGTGCAAAGAAGGATGTCCGCTATGGGCCAATAGTGGACATCAACCCCGCTTATTACGCGCCACGGCATAAAGAGACCAGTTGCCTGGCACGCCTTTGAGGGTGTGAACGCCTCTGTCCTCAAATTGCAACCCTGATCCGGCCACGAGGTCACGCACAGTTGTCGAAACGAGCACTTCCCCTGATTGAGCCAGTGCAGCGACACGAGCCCCGATGTGAACGGCAATGCCTCCAATTTTTCCAGCGACCAACTCGCATTCGCCGGTGTGAACACCAATGCGCACCTCAATACCGAAACGACGCACCGCTTCGCTAATCGCTAGGCCGCATCGGATTGCACGCGCCGGACCATCGAATGAAGCGAACACGCCGTCCCCGGCTGTACTGATTTCGGTTCCGCGGAACCGCGCAAGCTCGGCGCGAACCGCACCGTAATAGGATTGGATGATATCCTGCCATCGACGATCGCCCATTTTGGCCGCTAGATCTGTGGAGCCTACGATGTCGGCAAAAAGCACAGTGGCAAGAACTCGATCGGGCTCACTCTGGTCCCGCACCCCGGTGAGAAATTCTTGAATTTCGGCGACGAGCCGAGCGCTGTCCTCCGCAAAAAAGAGGTGATCAACACCGGCGAGCTCGACATAGCGAGCCGCAGGAATCCTCTGGGCGAGGTATCGGCCGTGTTCTGGGCCGGTAAAGGGATCGCCCGCCTTATGCAAGATCAAAGTTGGCACGCTAACCGAAGAAAGCACGCCGCGTGCGTCGGTATCGAACGCTCTTCGCAAAAGAGTCACGGCGGCGCCCGGGCTTGCAGCCTGACGTTGGTAGCGAGCCCACCACTTCCGCATCGCTTCGTTGTCGGCCTGGCTTGCCACGAGGGCCTCAAACGCGACGCCTTTACCCCAGCCGCTCTCGATCGCTTCGAGTAACTTGTCGGCGTCATTCGGGCGAATGCCGTATGAGTAGTCCTCGGCCCAAGTCAGACGAGCATAGGAGTTCAGGAGAATGAGCGCGGCCGTGCGATCAGGGTGCGTTGCCGAGAACAGCAGATTGAGTGCCCCGGCCTCGGACGTTCCGAGCAGTGCAGCGCGCTGTGAGCCGGCTGCGTCCATCACCGCACGCAGGTCGTCCATCCGTTCTTCCAACGTCGGCAACTTGTCGAGCGGTACGGGATCGGAGAGACCCGTGCCGCGTTTGTCGAGAAGAATTAGGCGACTGAAGGAAGCGAGGCGGCTAAGAAAACGGGCAAGACTGGGTTCTTCCCATAGGTGTTCGATGTGGGAAATCCAGCCATGTACAAAGACGAGATCGAGCGGTCCGTCGCCTGTGACTTGGTAGGCGATATGGACATTACCGCTCTTCGCGTACCTGGTTTCGGGAACCATCGCGCCGCCTCATTGCCCCTTCGACGCTCAGACCATCGTAACGGCTCAAACCGGTGCATTGGAAGGGGTCGCGCGTGACGGTTAGTTGATGTCCGCTTTGGGTCAAAAGCCGACCTATGCAGCGAGCTTTGGGCCAAAAGCGGACATCCGGGACGATGTGAATGAGAAAGAGAGACCGCGTTGCGGCGGTCTCTCAAAGGCCGTCCGAAACGTGCCCTACGCTGCCTTGGATTTCTGAATGGCCTTTACGGCGTCGCGGATTACGTCCAGCACGGCTTGCGGCTGAGAGAGCATGGGGACGTGACTGGAGCGCAACTCGATGGTCTTGGCGCTCATGCGCTTTGCAAAGAAGCGCTGTAGTTCGGGTTGAACGGTGCGATCTTCGCTGGCCACGATGTACCAGCTCGGCTTCGACCGCCAAGCGACGCCGTCGACTTTCTGGTTGAACAGGTCAGGCACAGGCGCGGCTTGGGTCGCCCACACAAGCTTCTTCTCCGCCTCAGGCAGATCACCGGCGAAATACCCGATGCCGTCGGGCTTTAACCAGATGCGTCCATCAGCGACTTCGATCTGAGAAAATACCTCGGTTACGGGAAACTTCTGCTGCTGGCTTTGCGAGGTTTCGGTCTCGTCGGGCGCGAGGGCCGCGATGTAGACTAGGGCAGCGACTCGGCCATCCGTCCCGGCATGGGTGATCAGAGTGCCGCCGTAAGAGTGGCCGACAAGGAGCACGGGAGCGCTGACCCGCCCAAAGCAGCGAGAGACGCACTCCACGTCGCCTTTGAGAGAGTCCAGGCCATGCTGGGAGCACATCACTTCGTGGCCGTCTGCCTGCAGTGCGGGGATCAGCTTCTGGAAGCATGAGCCATCAGCCCAAAGTCCGTGGGCGAATACGATGCTGGGTTTGTTCTGATTTGCCATAATGCGACTCCTGACCTGATTTGGCTGTGTACGCACCCCAGTTGGCGCCTAAACGCTCCCGTCTAATGTTGGTTCCAATTGAGGCGCAGCTCTTGCGGGTCACAAGTTAGAGCATCCCGCTTATATGGAAAACCCAGAACGTGACCGCCATAATGCCAATAAACGTCAAGATATGCTGGCGGGTGCTGGGCTCGCTTGTTTCGTCTGACATAAGTCTCACCCAAAGCGATTGTCGGCCAGAACGCGATTTGCCTGGCAACGATTGTGCCAAATGTCCGCTATGGGCGGACTTTGCGCCGGTCAATTCCTGTCGAGGATTAGGATAACGTCGCCGAAAGCAGCGGTGGCAGCGAGGGTACCAATGAAGGTTCTTAGGCTTTATGCGGATGCCTTAGGAGAAAGTCGGTTTGAGACCACGACAATATCGATGGCGCTCAAAGAGTTCGCGCCCCCTGCGGCTCCACTCTACGTCAGCGATCCCCAACCCGCTCAGAATTACGTCATACTGGAGGTCGGCGCTAAATGGGCGGGGGCAGTACCACACCCGTCACCAGCCAGAATGATGGCATTCAGTTTGTCAGGTCGGACTCGCGTGACGGCAAGCGCGGGTGAATCACACACATTCGTCGCGGGCGATTGTTTGCTGCACGACGATACCTCCGGCAAGGGGCACAGCACTGAAGTCATATCGGACTTGCCTGCTCGATGGGTATTTATCCGCCTATCAAAATAAATCATCTACGCCGACGCAATGTCTGCTTTGCCCCCAAAAGCGGACGTCCGCACTGCGACTAGCGACGTCGGCTAAGGGCCAATAGCGGACGTCGGTCGCCCAGAGCCTTTCAATTCTTCAAAGTTTCATTCCGATTTTGGATTATGAGAATGTTGGACTTTGCTTTTACTTTCGAGGAATCAGTGGATGCTTTTTGTCGCTTGTAAGTCGTTTGGAGTTTTTCGTTACTCGAACTCGTGTTGCTTTTGGGGCCGCCGCTACCCCCCTTACCCGCGAAAGCGGCGCCACAAGTAATTAAGACAAACGATATGACGATCGTCACAACGGTATTGAATTTCAAAAGTTCGATCATCGCGGCCTCCGTGACTATCAGGGGAACGATAGTGCAGCCCGGGCGACTAGTCTGCGATTAAAACCCGCTTCCCAAATGTCCGCTTTGGGTCAGGAGCGGACGTATGCGGTGCAAAACGTCATGTCCGCTCTACACCCAATAGCGACCGCAAAAGCAGACATACCGCAAACGGCATGTCCGCTCTTACCCAAACAGCGGACATGTGCAGTGCAATGAAGGATGTCTGCTAAAGACCAATAGATGGGGTAATCGGCCGGCGTTGTTGATATTGGAAGATTGTGGGTGCTGCGCTTCAGGCTGATGGTGATACGAGGTCACCGCGGTTACGGGCCCCAAGCATCAGGAGAAGCGCAG
>Ga0335080_10001144_pt1 | contig 25572 bp, 16 predicted proteins | sample Lox_Sample_34_FD_206720 | JGI IMG/M metagenome (GOLD analysis project Ga0335080, IMG submission 206720) | Soil microbial communities from Loxahatchee National Wildlife Refuge, Florida, United States - Lox_Sample_3.4 | ecosystem: Environmental > Terrestrial > Soil > Wetlands | place: USA... | reverse complement strand
CGAAACGACGCCGTTGGCTACGGTGGGCAAGCTGAAGCGGCACATGCACGACTGGGAGCCGGACCAGCAATATGAAGTGCGTGCGAAACAGGGCTGGCCTTCGCCATTTATCGAACTGCGCGTGACGCATCCGGATGGGCCGCGCGGCGCATCGGTGGTGGCACCATGCGATGGAGAAACCGTCGGCGAGCTGGAAGTACGCGGGCCGTGGGTGGCCGGCAGTTATTACAACGCGCCGGAAACGGCGAGCCGGTGGACGGAGGACGGCTGGTTCAAGACGGGCGACATGGCGACGATTGATGATGAGGGGTTCATCAAGATTGTGGACCGCGCCAAGGATCTGGTGAAATCCGGAGGCGAGTGGATCAGTTCGGTGGACATTGAGAATACGTTGATGGGGCATCCTGCGGTGAAAGAAGCGGCGGTGGTGGGTGTACCGCATCCGAAGTGGCAGGAGCGGCCGATTGCGGCGGTGGTGTTGAAAGAAGGAGCGCAAGCTACTGCGGAAGAGTTGCGGGCGTTTTTGGGGCAGACGTTTGCGAAATGGCAATTGCCGGATGCGTTTGTGTTTATGGAGGCGATTCCGCGAACGTCGGTGGGGAAGTTCAAGAAGATTGCGCTGCGGGAGCAATTTGCGGATTGGAAGTGGGAATAGAGGCAGCGGGTAGCGGATAGTCATCAGTTCGGAAGGACAAAGAGCACACCGAAAAGCCGGGGGTGCGGCACGCGCAATGGATGGCCCAAGAGTTAGCATAAATCGTAAATAAGCAGGAACGTTAGTTCGGATTGCTTGTCATCGGGGCTTCCGTTTTGTTTCCTGGTTGGCGGGACGATCGCCTAAGGGCAGCGGCAATCAAAACAGGCAAGAGGTTGTCGTCGTTAGTTGGTGGTCAGGAAGACAGTCATAGGTGGTGCGGCCCGACACTTGTGTCGTCTTCAAACCGATCGGGGCTGGCGCGACTGCGATAGCGAAGAAGGTTCCCGTACTGATCCCTCTTCATGGACAAGTGGTACTGCAGGCTGATGGAATCAACACCTTCGTCAGGAGGAGTGCACAGCTCGAACGGTTGGCAGATCCCGTCGTGGTTGGAGTCGATCCAGAGCAGAGGGAAGAAAAAATTGTGTCGCGAGCATCGATAATCCCCTCGCCATTGTCACCCATTTGTGGATTGGTCATAGACGGCTAGCGCTGCAAAGCCTTTCGGATGGATCGCCGGAGGTTGTGCGGTGAAGTTGCCGAAGAGCTCTTTGCCATTGTGTATCAAACCCTCCGATTTCGGCAGCACCAGGAACGCATTGTCCGCTTCAGATGCGGTCCAGACGATCTGTACTGATTTTCTGTTGCCGGCGATGTCAGATTGCACTCCGTCTTTCGCGCTGGTGAGGGAAAAAACCGCTTCCATTCAAGTCCAGGATGATGGAAGCAGGGCGGACCGTCCCTCCGGGATTGATCTGCGCAAGCGCGAAGTGAGCAGGGATGGCGCGGGGACCGGCCGATTTTCGGAAGAGCCCGGGGGATGAGGTTCGGGCGCGCCGAGAGCACAGCCGCTGCCCCGCCGTCGCAGGTTTGGAGAAGGCCAAGCTAGCAGCCAGGCAGGGGCGGCCGAGAAATGCATGTACGAAGGACGCGATGAATCGTGCCCTAACAAAAACAGGGGATCCGGCCAGAGGCATGAAACATTTTGGGGTTGGCGGTCGTTTCTAGTGCAGGGAAGCGGTCGGGAGAGTTCATGCATACGATTTGGCAGGATGTGAAGTACGGGCTGCGCATGCTGGTGCGGAATCCGGCGTTCACAGCGGTGGCGGTGTTGACGCTCGCGCTGGGCATCGGCGTGAATACGGCGGTGTTCGGCGTGATCAACGCGTTCATGATCCGGCCGCTCCCGGGGAAAGACAACGAGCGACTGCTGGCGATCGCGGAGCAGCGCCCGAACGACGCGGAATTGCGCGGCGTGTCGTATCGCGACTTTGTGGACTATCGCGAGCATGCCGACGCCTTTTCGGATATGGCCGCGTTTACGAACACGATTGACGGGCTATCGGCGGATCGCGTAACCGAACGGCTCTTGAGCCAGTACACGACGGGAAATTTCTTTTCGTTTTTGGGCTTGCAACCGGCAGCGGGCAGGTTCTTTTTTCCCGGCGAAGGAGAGACGACGGGATCGCAACAGCTAGTCGTGTTGGGTTACCGGTATTGGCAGCGGAGATTTGGCGGCAGCTTGTCCGTGGTAGGCAAGCCGGTGCTGGTGAACGGCGAGCCGTGCACGATTGTGGGCGTGGCGCCGAAAGAGTTGATCGGGCCGTACACGCCGGCGGAAACCGATGCGTATTTGACGCTGGGACTGAGCGGGCGGCGCGAGTATCCGGGATTCCTTACGGACCGCAGCGCGCGGAATTTGATCGTGCTGGCGCGGCCCAAGCCGGGCGTGACGATGGCGCAAGCGCGGTCGTCCGTGCGCGTGGTAGCGGCGCAACTGGCGCAGCAGTTTCCAGCAACGAATGCATCGATCGTGCCGGAAGTGGTGCCGGAGCATTGGGCGCGGCCGGAGCCGGAGGCGGCGAAAAGCAATCCGGTGGTGGCGGGAGCGTTTTTGGGAATGGTCGGGCTGGTGCTGCTGATTACGTGCGTGAACGTGGCGAACCTGGTGTTGGTACGCGCGTCGACGCGCTTCAAAGAGATGGCGATTCGCGCGTCGATGGGCGCGGGGCGCGGACGAATTTTCCGGCAATTGCTGACGGAGAGTCTGGTGCTGAGCCTGGCGGGCGGAATGGCGGGTGCGCTGCTGGGCTGGTGGTTTACAAATTTGATTGGCTCGGTGCAATTTCCCGTCTCGATTCCGATTCGGCTGAATCTGAGTTTTGACTGGCATGTATTTGGATACATCGCATTGATCGTATTGGCGAGCGGGCTGGCGGTGGGACTGGTGCCGGCGTGGCGCGCGTCGCGCATGAATTTGAACGCCGTGTTGCGCGAAGGCGGCCGCTCCGGAAGTGGGGCGTCGACGCACCAGAGAATGCGAAGCGTTTTAGTGGCGGCGCAGGTGGCGGGGACTTTGGTGGTGCTCATTATTGCGGGACTGTTTGTGCGGAGTTTGCAGTCGGCGCGGAACATGGAGCTGGGATTTAATCCGGATGGCGTGTTGAATTTGGGAATGGACACGACGCAACTCGGATACGACGAGGCGCGGGCAGCGAATTTTTTTCGGACGGTGAAGGAGCGGGTGGAAGGGACGCCCGGAGTGACGTCGGCGAGCTACGCGATGTGGTCACCGATGGGCGTGTACAACGCGGCGACGCATGTGTGGAAGGAAGGGCAGAAGAGCCTGCCGGTGAGCGAAGCGCTGAACGTCGGCTACAACCCGGTGGATGAAGATTATTTTCGTACGCTGCAGATTTCGATTTTGCGGGGACGGGGATTCACGAAACAGGACGCAGCGACGTCGCTGAAGGTGGCGATCGTGAATGAGGCGCTGGCGAAGCGGTTGTGGCCGGGCCAGGATCCGATTGGGCATCATTTTTCGTACGACAAGCCGGACGCTCCGGAAGTAGAAGTGATTGGGGTGGCGAAGGACGGACGTTATTTCAACGCGATGGAAGATGCGCAGGAATTTTTCTATTTGCCGCTGGCGCAGTATTACACGGCGATTCGGGTGCTGCAGGTGCGGGGCAGTGTTCCGCCGGTCGGTTTAGCGGCACCGATTCAGGGCGAGATTCACAATCTGGATCCGAACCTGCCGGTGTATGACGTGCAAACGCTGCGGCAATCGCTGGACGGGCCGAACGGATTTTTCCTGGCGCGCATGGGCGCGTTTTTTGCTTCCGTGTTCGGGGGCCTAGGATTGGTGCTGGCGGTAGTAGGCGTGTACGGGATTGTGTCGTACGCGGTGACACTGCGGACACAGGAAATTGGCGTACGCATGGCGCTGGGCGCGCAGGGCAAAGATGTGCTGGGGATGATTTTGCGGCAAGGGCTGGTGCTGAGCGGCTGGGGCTTGTTGACGGGGCTGGCGCTGTCGTTCGCGATCACGCGGTTTATGAAGAGTTTGCTGTTTCAGATCAGCGCAGCGGACCCGATTACGTATGTGAGTGTTTCCGTGCTGCTGCTGGTAATCACAATGGCCGCTTGCTATATGCCGGCGCGGCGGGCGACTACGGTGGATCCGCTGATAGCGCTGCGTTACGAATGACGCTTGTCAAAACCAGGCTCATAAAATAGATCCAAGATTGTGGAAAGCAATTCCTCACGGGCTAAAGCCCTGTTTTTTGCGACTCACTTTTGTCGAAGCTGCCTTCGAAGCTCAGGCCAAAAAAGCTCCGACCCCAACACGTACAGTGTGAGATCACTTCTGGAGGGGACCCTGCGCTTCCCCGCGCAGGCTGCGCAGGAGTAGAATCGCGCTCCGTTATGCACGGAGCAGAATTCCTATGAAGAGACTGGCGTGGTTGGTGGCGTTGACATTGGCGGCGGTGTGCGCATTGACGTGGACGAAGAATGCGGCGCGTGCGCAAGCGGCGGCGGTGAATTATTCGATTGAAGCGATTCGCTACGGCACAGTGGAAGGCGAAGTGGCGGGGTTGGTGATGGGCGCGCCGAAGGGCGAGAAGATTGATATTGCGATGGTGGTCTGGCTGATTCGCGGCGGCAGGCACAACATTCTGTTCGACAGCGGATACCATCGGGAGACGTTCACGAAATATTTTCCGTCGACGGGCTATATGCGACCGGACGAAGCGGTGAAGCTGGCGGGCGTGCAGCCTGATGAAGTGACGGACATCGTGATCAGCCACGCGCACTGGGACCACATTGGCGGAATCGATCTCTTTCCGAAGGCGAAAGTGTGGATTCAGAAGGAGGAGTATCGGTATTACACCGGGGATGCGTGGCAACCGAAGGGGAATCACGGTGGGATTGACCCGGAAGATGTCCAGGCGCTGGTGAAAGTGAATACGGACGGTCGGCTGGGGCTGGTGGATGGAGATAACGTGGAGCTTCTGCCGGGAATCCGGGCGTACACCGGCGGGTACCACACGTACGCGGCGGAATATATTCGCGTGGACGGAAATCCGCCGTTTGTGCTGGCTTCGGACAATTGCTATTTGTATCGCAATCTGACGGAACACAAGGCCAGCGCGACGTTCAGCGATGACTTTTGGCCAGCGAATATCAAGAACCAGCAGCGGATGATTGAGCTGGCGGGAAGCGCGGAACGCGTGGTGCCGGGACACGATGCGGAGCAATTCAAGCGCTATCCGACGAGCGCAGACGGACGGATCGCGAAAATCCGATAGTGATGAAGAGGCTAGAAGCTGCCTCATAAATGGTCTAAGGGCCGAGAATCAATTCCTCAGGGGCTGAAGCCCTGTTTTTGCCGCTAGTTTTGTCGGAGCTAAAGCTCCGACCCCCAAAGCCTATTTATGAGATGGCTTCTAGAGAGCGCGTTTGGCGCAAGTTCCAGGGCGAAGCCGCTTGTGCAAATTGAATGTGCGGGGAGCCGCAATTTCATTGAGGATTTCTCGCTTTTCCACATTGGTGCACAACTTTGCACAGAATTTTTCTGAGATTCACGTTGACGCCGCAAAGCACTGGATTTATCTTGCGCACAGATTGAACCGGAAGTGAGACTTAACGGTTCAGAGCAGAGGCCGCGATTCTTAACCGATATTGCGGCGCTGAGCGAACCGGGAAGTTAAATGACTTCTGGGTGCTGCAGAAAGCTGCGAGAGCCTAACCGCGATTGCAGACGGAAGCGCACACAGAAGCTCAGAAAGAGTAGGCTGCGGCTCAGGGTTGCGATCGCCTCACGGCCATCGCGCCACTGGCTACGGTCGAAATTTCGAGACTTGGAAATTCGGCGAGGTTTTTGCGAAGGCTTCACGGCTGGAGCGGAAATCAAACCGAGTGGAAAAGTTCAAGACTTCCCAAAGGCCACGAGGAGACGCAAGAGCTTAACGGCGATTGCGCAGCCACGAGGAGCGAGGGAAGCTCGAAAGAAAGTAGCGCCGTATTCAGGGTTGCCACTGCCGCAAGGCAGCGGTTTCACCGGGCACGGCTCGAAATCTGAGAGGCTTTGAGGTTCGGTTGACGCTGGCGGAGAGCCTCGCGGCTTACGCAAGCGGCAAAAGGACCGGAAAAGTTCAGAAGCTCAACGGTTCAGTTTGGAGTTGCACAAGCGTCACCGCTTGCGCAACGCTGAACTGGACTCGAGAGTTGTGGCAGTACGCCTCAGTTTGGAAGACGAAGTGGCCGCAAGGCTGTGTAGTCGCCGGATTGATCCGGAAGCCTGAAACTTACGGCTCGATTTAGAGGGCGCAAACGCTGCAAAGCGATTGCGCCCTCAATTTTTTGTATTTGCCTCGAGTCCCTCACCTACTCACCAGCGGTGAAGCGCTCCTCGCCGTGAGTTCTAGGAGCAACTTGTCCGGTAAGCGGCCTTACCAGGCGCTACTTCCGAGTTGCCCGTTACACGTCCGATTGCTCGCCCGAGTGGAACCATAAAAGGTGTTCGATTACGGGACGAACGATCTCGGATTCGTTCACAGGCACTTTGGCACCGGTAACACAGCTGCCGTAAGTTCTGGCCTAACATGCGCTTCCGAGAAAAGGGCTACGGCAGGTGACGTGCTCATATCGTATTCCGATAAGAGGCGCAAAATGGCTGAGAAGCGAACCGATCTCTTGCGTGGCACGTTAGACCTGCTGATCTTGAAAGCGCTGGCACTGGAACCGCTGCACGGGGTCGGTGTATCCCGACGCATCACGCAGATTACTCGCGGTGCGTTTCGAGTAAGTTTTGGCTCGCTCTTTCCTTCTTTGCACCGCATGGAAGAGAAGGGTTGGGTCGAGGCCGAATGGCGCACTTCGGAAAACAATCGCCTGGCCAAGTACTACCGCCTGACTTCATCCGGTCGTGCACAGCTCAGGGCCGAGGAACGGGATTGGAGCCAGGTGGTCAAGATCATGACGGCGGCGGTCGAATCTGCCTGAGTTCGGATGGGAGGCGTGATGCCAGGCCGAATTGCCAGTTTCTTCCGAAACCTTCTGCGCAAACGCGCGGTCGAGCAAGCACTGGATGATGAGCTGCAATCTGCGGTGGAACTGCTGATCCGGGAGAAGATAAAGGAGGGGCTTTCACATCCAGAAGCCCGCCGGCGAGCGCTCATCGAACTTGGCGGCGTCGAGCAAGTTAAACAAGACGTGCGCGCCATTCGTTCCGGTATGCTCCTCGAGACCTTCGCCCAAGATCTGCGCTACGCCTTCCGCATGCTGCGCAAATCTCCCGGCTTCACCGCCGTCGCCGTGCTCACGCTTGCGTTGGCGATTGGCGCGAACACGGCGATTTTTTCGGCAGTGTACGCCGTCTTGATCAAGCCTCTGCCCTTCAAGAGTGCGGACCGGCTGGTGTTCATTCTCAAGAAAAATGTCCCGCGAGGTTGGAGTCGGAACCCGATCTCATCGGCGGAGATTCTGGCGTGGCGAGGCCAAACAGAAGCATTTGAAGATTTCGCCGCCTACACGGAAAGCTCTTGTGTGCTGACGGGAGCGGGCGAGGGGGAAGAGGCTCCCTGCGAGGTGATCACCAGCAATCTTTTTTCGCTGCTCGGAGTGGCGCCATATCGCGGCAGAAATTTTACTTCCGAAGAAGACAAGGCTGGAGTGCCGCGAGCGGTGATTCTGAGTTATGGGCTTTGGCAACGCCGTTTCGGCGGAGACGAAAACGTGATTGGCCGTTCGATCACCCTGAATGGCGTGGATCACACGGTCGTCGGCGTCATGCCCGCGAATTTGTCGCATTCGTATGCCTCGCCGTACGTCTCAGTGCCAGGGATGTGGGTTTCTGGCATAGGTCTCGCAGCCGAGCACACGTCGAACGAGTACTTCGGTATCGCTCGGCTGAAGCCAGGCGCGACCCTAGGACAGGCCGGCATGGAAATGGACACGGTTTCCATGCGCCTCGAAAAGGTCTATCCCGACATCCATGGATGGCGTGCGCAGGTGATGAGCTTCCGAACCAACAGTTCGGCGGATACGCGTCCGGCGCTAGTAGTGCTGATGGCGGCCACAACATTTGTTCTTCTGATTGCGTGCGCAAACGTCGCCAACTTGTTGCTGGCTCGCAGCGCTGGCAGAGCCAACGAGTTTGCGATTCGTAAGGCGTTGGGAGCCGGGCAGGGACGGCTCGTCTGGCAGCTATTGACAGAGAGCGCGGTCGTCAGCCTTGCCGGCGGGATTATCGGCGTTTTGCTGGCCAGCGGGTTATGCAAAGGATTGGCGGCCTTGGCGCCAGAGACGCTCCTGCGAGCTGCGCCGGATCTGGCCGCGGGAACAACGAATGTGCGAGTTCTTGGATTCACGATGCTCACTCTCATTGCCACTACGGTTCTTTTTGGGTTGGCGCCCGCGCTCCAAAGTGCCAAACCGAAGGTGATCGAGACGCTAAAGGAAGCCGGGCGCAGTTCTCTGCAGAGTGCCCGGAGCCGGCGCTTTCGGAGTGCGTTGGTGGTGTCTGAAATCGCCCTTGCTCTGGTCCTGTTGGTTGGGGCTGGACTGATGGTGCGGACTCTCGCGGAGCTAATTCATGTCAATCTGGGGTTCAACCCCAAGAACATTTTGACTTTGCGTGCGCCGCTTTCTGGTGATCGTTACAAAGAGCCGCTTTCGCGCGCCCAATTCTGGGAGCAAGTCGTGGCACGTGTCGAAGCATTGCCGGGAGTCGAAGCGGCCAGCGTTTCGCGCGGTGTGCCGATTCTGGGCTGGATCGGACAATTCTTCACGACCGCAGAGAACCCGAACCCTCCATCCGGGCAGGTGCCGGATGCAAACTACGTCATCGTGGGGCCGGACTATTTCCGGACGATGCAGATTCCATTGCACCGAGGGCGCGGTTTCAACGATGACGATACGCAGAGTGCCGAGCGAGTAGTGATCGTGAATGAGGAGCTGGCTCGGACCGCTTGGCCCGGACAAGACGCGCTTGGCAAACAGTTAAGGGTGGGAGACGACGCCCCGTGGCTCTCTGTTGTCGGAGTTGCTGGAGACGTGTTGAGCCAAGGAGCGGACGGAGGTATTCATTCGGAGCTGTATGTACCTGTGGGGCAGTATCCCTGGTTGCAGGGGCCCCAACATTTGGTGGTGCGCACGTCTGCGAGCGTAAAACCCGAAAGCGTAGTCCGAGCGGTGGTCGAGCAAATTCATCGAATCGACAAAGACGTGCCGTTAACAGACGTCGAGACGATGGAACAGATCACGCTTGAATCAATCGCGGAGCAACGAATGGTGATGGCGCTTTTGGTGTCCTTCGCGGGACTAGCGCTGGTACTTTCGACTCTAGGGATCTACAGCGTGCTATCGTACTCGACTGCGCAACGAACTCGCGAGATCGGCGTGCGCATGGCCTTGGGTGCGGAGCGCCGAAGCGTGCTGCGATTGGTGGTGGGCGGAGGGGTTGGACTGGCCGGTCTTGGGCTGGCGATAGGAATCGCAGCAGCGTTGCTCTTAACCGGATTAATGACCGACCTGCTTTATGGCGTCCGGGCGACTGATTCTCTGACCTTCGTTGGCGTCAGTGCAGTTCTGGGGGCCAGCTCAATTTTGGCTTGTTACGTACCGGCGCGAAGGGCGACGAAAATCGATCCGATGGTTGCTTTGAGATACGAATAATTCACCCACGCTTTTAATCCCACAATCCCTTTACACACAGAAGCACACAACTGGCCTAGCTCCCGGTAAACCGGCTTACCGCCCAGGTTGGTTGTGGTACGAAGATGGATATCCTGCGGCTCAGCTAAAGCCGAGTACTGGGTGCGGTGTGTAGGGTTCCTCGAGCGAAGCTACTTCCTCGGGCGTGAGGCGGAGGGAGACGGCGGCGATGGCGTCGGTGAGATGGTGCGGTTTGGTGGCGCCGATGATGGGCGAAGTGACGAAGGGTTTGGTGAGCATCCAGGCGAGAGCTAGCTGGGCCATGGGAACGCCGCGGCGCGCGGAGAGATCGGCGAGGCGGTCGATGACCGGTTTGTCGGCATCTTCGGTTTTGGCGTAAAGCGTTTTGCCGAATTGATCGGTTTCGAGGCGCTTGGTGGATTCGGATTTCCAGGGACGGCCGAGGCGGCCGCGCGCGAGCGGACTCCAGGGAATGACTCCGACGCCTTCGGAGTGGCAGAGCGGCATCATTTCGCGTTCCTCTTCGCGATAGATCAGGTTGTAGTAGTTCTGCATGGAGACGAAGCGAGTCCAGCCGTGGAGATCGGCGAGATAGAGCGCCTTCGTGAATTGCCAAGCGTGCATAGAAGAGGCGCCGATGTAGCGGACCTTGCCGGACTTGACGACGTCGTGGAGAGCCTCGAGAGTTTCTTCGATGGGCGTTTCGTGGTCCCAGCGATGGGTTTGGTAGAGGTCGACGTAATCGGTTTGCAGGCGCCGGAGACTCTGATCGAGTTCGAAAAAGATTTCCTTGCGCGAAAGGCCGCGGCCGTTGGGTTCATCGCGCATGACGCCGTGGACTTTGGTGGCGATGACGACACTCTCGCGCCGAACGTTGGTCTTCAGAAAACGACCGAGGACTTCTTCGCTGGCGCCGACGGCGTAAACATTGGCGGTGTCGAAGAAATTGATTCCCGCCTCGAGAGCCTGACGCAGAAAGGGTTGGCTTTCTGCTTCGCTGAGGGTCCAGGCGTGGCTGCCGGGACGGAGCTTGCCGGCGGGAGGCTGGCCATAGGTCATGCAGCCGAGGCAGATGCGGGAGACTTTGAGTCCGGTCTTGCCAAGATTGAGGTAGTCCATGAGGCTCCTGTGCGGCGCGGGCGACGTGGAATTTCCGGAGCGCCGGGAGCACCCATCGTATCGTTAAGCGCGATGTTTTGAAAAACCGCGGCGTGTTGGGCCTACAAAAAAGCTGAGCGGAAGTTACATGGTCGCCCTGATAGCTAGCAGCGGGCACCGCCGGTCGGAACCACGATCACTTCGATCAGCTACAACCAGCTCGACTCGACAGAGATAGATTTCAGGGAGCTTCGTTACTGGCGCAGGGCAAAGGACATGCGCGCGTCGCAAACAAGAATGGCCAATCGGCGATCAGCGCGGAGTTCGAGGATTTCGTGCCGGCGGTTCGGCAACGAATATCTGACCTACATGTTGTGGGCGATTACACCGGAGGGCAAAAGGAGCAAGCGGTGTGGTGCGGCCTTTCTAATTGCGCAAGGCGTCGAACCCAATTCGGTGACTGCGGTGGGATATGGGGAGTCCGATCCCGTCGCGAGCAATGGCACGGCGCAAGGGCGGCAGCAGAATCGCCGCGTAGAAATTTTAATTTCGGGCGAAATTATTGAAACGCGCATTGGAGGAAGCGGGCAGCCTCCGTCGCGATAGCAGGGGCGGCGGTGTTTTGGGAGTGCGGAAGGCAGCCCTAGCGCCTGCCGGTGGGGAGCGATTTTAGATAAGCGATGATGGCTTTCGCGTCATCCGGTTTCATGTGATAGATGTGCATCGGCGGACGGAGAACTTCGCCCTCTGGACCTTCGCCCTTTTCCAGAACGCGCTCGCCTTCTTCTTCGGTAAAGCTGGGAAAGCCGGCCAGAGCGGGGGCGTGCTGCGCCCAGTTCGAATCCGGATGCACGGGGACGATCCAGATGGGCGCGCCCTGCAGCCAGGCGTTGGTATTGAGCGCACCGTTAGAATAGCGCGGCGTGTGGCATTCGAAGCACATGGCTACGTCCTCGACGAGGTAGCGGCCGCGTTCGATCTGCGAGTCCTGGGCGTTTTTGGCCGCTGCCTTTTGAGCGGCCCGGGCGCTTTGTGCGGCATTCCAGCCCGCGAACATGAACAGACCTGCGACGATAATCCAAAGGCTGCGTGCGAAGAGTTTTGGCATGGGGATCGCTTTCACAGTGCGAGTAGCTTTCTACGACGACAGCGGTGACCAGTCTAAAGCCGGGACGCCTTGCACAGCAATACGCGCGCTTCCGAAAAATGCAGCGAGAAGGCTGTACGGCGGTTACAAGTCCGCGGCGCGGCGGATTTTCTGGCGCAGGAGACGCTCTGCTGATGTCCTTCGTTAGTTTTTTGCGGGGAGAGCACGTCCGGAAACTAACGGATGGCGGCTTCGCTGTGGATTGTGCAAGCTGGGTTGACCGGCTCAGAAACAGGAGAATTATGGCCAGCGTAAGACAAAGAGCTGCTGCTCGCAAGAACATCAAGAAAGCCGCCGGTGCGGCAAGGCGGAAACGCACGATCGCACATCTGCCCAAGTCGACACGCCGAGCGATCGGGAAACAGGCGGCCAAAGTACGGAACGCTCATCGCTGAGGGTAGCCAAAGATTTTCAGAGTCGAAGTTGGGTTGGGGCTTCGGGCGCGGGGTTCACTAGCCTTTTATTTGCGCTGCCGTAGCCTTTGTTGTACCCTCTCCGTATTATGCAAATCGGACAACGACTCAAAACGCTTCGCGAAGGAAAGAATTTCAGCCAGGGTGACATCGAGAAAGCAACGGGGCTGTTGCGCTGCTATGTCTCGCGTGTGGAGAACGGGCACACCGTTCCGACGGTGGAGACGCTGGAGAAGTGGGCGCGCGCGCTGGACATGCCGCTGTACAAAGTAATGTACGAAGGCGACGAGCCGCCCAAACCGCGCAAACTGGTGAACGAAGAAGACCAGAAGGGCCTGTGGGGCCACACGAAAAAAGAAGCTTCGGAACTCAGCCAGTTGCAAAAGAACCTGGCGAAGATGGACTCGAAGCAGCGCACGCTGCTACTTGGGTTTGCGGCTCGCTTGGCGCGTGCTGCGGCGAAGTCGTAATTCTCGGGCGGCCGAAGGGCTGCTCCTTCACGTCACAAGTTTTAGCCCTCCATTTTTGAGCGCTGCTACGCCTTGATCCGTCGCGGTATCGTGTCTCGTGTAAATTCGTTTGTCATTTCTGAATTTCTGACCACCAATCAGCTTGTGCGTTGACTCGGATTGCGCGTTGACTCGGAGTTCCTTCTCCCAAGTCTGGCAACCGAGTCCCGAATTTAGCCTGGACTGCGGAGAAAGAAAGGCTATATAGCATAGTCAAGGGACAGGTCCAGCTAGTCGAGTGGCACTCCTTGGGAGAGGTATGGCTGGAAAGGGCAAAAGCGGAGGCAACAAGAATGGCCATAGTCTGCCTGCCTACCAGCGAATCCAGAAGGTGATTCGCGAACGGATTGCCGCAGGGGATTTGACCACGGGCGACGTGGTGCAATCCGAGCGGGAGCTGGTCCGGATTCACGGGGTCAGCCTGATGACGGCAAGGCACGCACTGAGTTCGCTCGAACAGGAAGGTATCGTGGAGCGGCGGCGCGGGAACGTTCATCGCAGCGCCGAAAATTCATTTCAACAAATTAACCAGCTACACAGAGCAGATGCCAGCCGCGGCCTAGCGACGAGCGAGCCGGCTGGTGAAAATTCAGCGGTTGCGACTCGCAGCGGGTGAACCGTTCGCGCATGAAACGCGCTATTTGTCGGCCGATGAATTTCAGGATTTAGCGTCTGCGCCGTTGGGACGCGATTCTCTGTTTTCGATTTTGCAGCGGGAGTACAACGTGGAACTGGCGCACGCCGACGAAGAAGTGGATGCGACCGCAGCTGATCCTGCGACTGCCGACCTGCTGGGTATTCCGCGCAAGTCGCCGCTGCTGCGCATCCGGCAGATTATTTATTCGACCAAAGGCAAAGCGACGATTTACGCGCTGTGCTTGTATCGCTCGGATCGGCACAACTTGACGATTCGGCGCTATCGCTGAGCGGATATAAATTCCGAAGAAAAGAAGAAGAGAAACACGGGTCTAAAGACCCGCCGCTACACACGCTATTGGTTGGTGACGGCGCTGGTGGTGGCGGAGGCGTTGCCGATGGCGGCGCCGTTGACGACGAGTTCGACGCGGCGATTGCGTTGGCGGCCGTCGGCGGTGTCGTTGGTAGCGACGGGCTGCGTTTTGCCGAAGCCTTTCGCGGTGATGGAAGAGGCCGGTACACCTTGTTCGGCAAGAAAATCACGCACCGAATCGGCGCGGCGTTCGGAGAGTTGCTGGTTGAAGTCGTCGCCGCCGACGCTGTCGGTGTGACCTTCAATTTGCAGCGTGAGACCGGGATGGGCGAGCAGAATGCCGGAAATTTTCGCGAGCTTTTCGCGGGCGCCGGGCTTTAGGGTGTAGCTGCCGGTATCGAAGAGCACGTCCGACATGTTCACGATCAAGCCGCGGGCGGAGTCGCGGGTCTGCAAAATCGAATTGAGCTGATTGAGAAGCTGAGCGCGCAGGTCGGCCTTTTCGGCTTCAGCTTTGGCAGCAGCCTGGCGTGCTTTTTCGGCTTCCGCTTGGGCAGCGTGTTGCTGATCGAGCGCGGCGGCACGATCCCGTGCGGCTTGTTCCGCGGCTGCTTGCGCGGCTTGCTGTTGCGCAACGGCGGCAGCGGCAGCGGCTTCGGCTTCGGCCTTTTGTTTCGCGGCAGCGGCAGCGGCGGCTTCCGCTTCCTGCTTCATCCGGAGAGCTTCGGCTTTCGCTTGTTCGGCCTGCTGACGAGCAAGTTCTGCATCCTGGCGACGTTTTGCTTCGGCGGCGGCTTGATCTTCCGCAGCTCTTTTGGCGGCGGCGGCAGCGGCTTGGGCGTCTTGTTCCGCTTTCACTTTCACGGCCATGACGCGGGCTTCTTCGGCGGTTTCGACAGTTTCGCGCGCGGCAGCTTCGACGGATTTTTTCTCGCTGCCGCGGCGGTAGACATCCTCGGCGTTTTGCAACTGCTGCTCGGCTTTGGTTAACGAGGCAGCGGCATATTTATCGGCGAGCGCGATGCGGGCGATGCGGACGGCATTGCGCGCTTCGAATAGCTCGAGGGGCGTTTTGCGGTCGATGCCAAAGATGGCGCTTTCGATTTTGGTGTTCGAAGAAGAATAAGCGCCACGCGCCACCAGTTCGTACTGCGCATCGATATTTTCGACTTTGCTGGTGTCCGCGACGAGAACGTTTTCCAACACGACCAAGTTGCCGGGCTGGGTCACGGCGAAGTACGGCTCGGCGGTCACAATCATGCCAAAGGTCTGCATATCGGAAATGGCTTTGACCTGTCCGCTGCCGTTTTTGAGGGGCAGTTCACCAAGATTGACGGCGCGGCCCTGCGGAGAAACAGCCCACAAGACATAAGTTAAGTATTCGAGGCCGAATTTAGTGGCGTCTTCCAGGCCGGTGAATTTCACTTCGATTTCCATGCGGTTGGTTTTGCTTTCGACGCGGCCTTCGCCTGCGGCGCCTTGCATGAGTTCGGTTCCGTGGAAACCAATCTTGGTCGCGCCGCCGGCGCGCCGGTAGTTGATAGCTTTGGTGGTGCGAAAGACGGGGGTCGACGCGCTAGCAGCAGCCTGTGACTGCGCGGAAGCCGGCGGAGCCGCGGATTGAGTTTTCGCACCAGGCGCCGAGGCAGCCTTGGGAGCTCCTGCTGTGGGCGCTTGCGCTGCAGCGGAAACGCAAACCGTGGCCGCGAGGCCGAAGATGGCAAAAGATGAGAATGCAAGTTTCACGTGAGGCTCCTTGGCTGGATCGAAGCCAACCCGTACTAACTGCTGCCGCAAGGCGGCACAAAAAAAGCCTAAAGGATAATTCCCCTGATATATCTATCGTAGCGGTAACAAAGCGTAGAGAGAGCCAGTGTCGCGCGGGCTTGCGTAATCAATTACGAGGCAGCGCGGTTTGAGGGCACGAAGGGGTAGGTGCCCGATGGTACAGGAAGAAACACAGGACACCGCCGTTTGATTGAGGAAATGCAGCCTTGCCGTGCTGGTAGGCTTCGGGAAGAATGTGCGCAGCGGAGGTGGAAAATGGAAAGCCTGCTCCGGGACATGCGGTATGCGCTGCGCAATTTGCGCAAGGACCCTAAGTTCACGTTTGTGGCGATCTTTGCCCTGGCGCTAGGGATCGGAGCGAGCACCGTCGTTTTCGGCGTTTTCTATGGTCTGCTTTTCAACACGATTGCAGCGAAACATCCGGAACGTCTCGTGGTTCCGCTGATCACAGATGACCGAGAGCCAGACACTGCCCGGCCGCTTGCGCTGAGCCTGGCGGACCTGGACGTCGTTCGCCAGCAGAATCGCGTTTTTGAAAACGTAGTTGCCTACATCGAGGACAGTGGTCTCGTGCTAGCCGACGACGGCCCGCGGAGGTATCAATTCTTTTGCACTCGCGTTACCTCCGATGCGTTTGAATTTTACGGAGTGCCCGCCCTTTTAGGGCGCGGCATCCTTCCCGAAGATGGCAGCCCAGCGGCGCCAGCCGTCTTCGTGATGAGTTTTAAGCTATGGAAGAGCTCGTTCCATTCCGATCCAAGCATTCTCGGGAAGACGATCACCGTTGATGGAGAACCGCGCACCCTGGTGGGAATTATGCCGCCGCGCTTCCAGGCCTTCGGTGGGCGGACAGAAATCTGGACTCCCTTGAGCCTGTCACGGGACAAGGGGCGGGCGTACACGAGCCTGCCGGGCGAACTGCTCGCTCGGCTGAAGCCGGGAGTGACGATGCCGGCTGCGTCCGCGGATATGGACACGATAGTCAAGCGTTTTGCGGCCGATCATCCGAAGGATTTTCCTGCTCGCTTTAACGTACATCTGCAAACGGCGAGGGATCATTTACTAGCCCCGGCGGGTGCCACCGCTTTCTTCCACTCTGACTTGAAGCACTTGCTCTACGACCTGCTTGCGGCAGTTTTCATGTTGCTTCTCCTCGCCTGCAGCAACGTCGCCAATCTGCTTTTGTCCCGTGCCACAGCGAGAGAAAAAGAAATGGGCCTACGCAGCGCGCTCGGCGCGGCGCGCGGTCAATTGATACGGCAACTTCTCGTGGAGAGTTGCGTCTTGGCGGCTGGGGCCTGCCTCGCTGGCTGTGTTCTGGCCTGGTTCAGCCTGCGGTTCGTTTCGGCGGTTCTCCCCCGCGTAGCGGATGTTTACGCAGGTAGCCGCGTCGGAGCAGAAGCGGGACTCGGGCTCAACGGGCCGGTTTTGTTCTTCGCATTGGCGCTCGCAGTGCTGACGACTGTGCTCTGTGGGTTGGCACCGGCCCTTCGCGCAACCCGTTGGGATCTGCAGCCGCTGATAGCCAATTCTGGGAAATCTAAGAGTGGCGCCCTGCGCCACGGAAGATTCCGCGCTGCGCTGGTTATCGCGCAAGTGGCACTCTCGATAGTGCTACTGGCAGGTGCCGGACTTATGATCCGCAGTTTCTATCTGCTCACTCATGTGGACCTTGGTTTTAGCCCTAGAAACGTCTTGATGACGGTTTTCCTTCCTTCACCCAGCCACGCAAAACTTCCGCCGATAAAAAGCTTTGCGTCATCCGAAGGACAGGCCGTACTTCAGGACGTGATGGACCGTTTGAAAGCGCTACCCGGCGTTGTGAGTGTCGCGATCGAAGATGCCATGCCCGGATACAGTCCCTCGCGCGGATATGAAACGAGTTTACCGGGCGGCGACCGGTCTGAAGAGGTTGGTGTCTGGTCCGCCGATGAGAATCTGCTGCAAACCTTGGAACTGCGCCTCATCAGAGGCCGCTGGCTTTCCAAAAGAGAAGTGCAAACGACTCAGTTCGTAGGCGTCGTTACGGAGCGAATGGCGCGAGATTTTTTCGGAGATGCCGATCCCATCGGCCGCCAGGTGAGAATGAAAGAATTCACGGATTCCTCTCTTCGGCCGCACGATGTCCAGTTCCAAATCATCGGCGTAATCGCCGATGTAAAAACCGTCGGGCCACAAAAGCCTGCTATTCCTATCATTTTCCTGCCGTACACGGTTCGTGGCGGATTCTTCCTGCTGCTTAAGACGACCGTGGACCCAGCTTCTCTTAAGAACGCGGTCCAGCAGCAAATCTGGGCGGTCGATGGGGACGAAGTGGTCCCGTTGACGAGCTCTCTGGAGGAATTTCTGCAACGATTCACTTATGCCACGCCAGAATTTGGATTGGCGATGGTAGCGCCCCTTGCTGGGATTGCACTGCTGCTGCTAACAGTCGGGGTGTTTAGCGTGATGGCGTATACGGTGTCGTTGCGGACGCAAGAGATCGGGGTGCGCATGGCGCTGGGTGCACAGCAGGGGGACGTGTTGCGCATGATCTTGTGGCATGGCCTGGCCCTGCTCTCCGCGGGACTGGTCATCGGGCTGCTCGCGAGCCTCGGACTGACGCGTTTTTTGGCGAGTCAGATCCGGGGAATTTCGGCGACCGATCCATGGACGTTTGGATCTGTGGCACTGCTGCTCATCGTGACTGGGCTCTTGGCCTGCTATTTGCCGGCGCGCCGCGCGACTGAGGTCGATCCGCTAGTCGCGCTACGATACGAATAAAAGCACCAGTTAGACTAGAGGCGCCCGGCGTTCCTTCCTTACCAGAGAAAATGTACAGAGAAACGAGGCCGGATGCGGGAACATCCAATCTGCGCTTCCGAGGTCGTTTTCTGCGTGATGTTGATCTCTACGCGCGATTCAGATGAAACGGTAGATTTAAATTGATGGCACACGAAGATTCGAACCGCGTGGCGGATGTCGTCTCGACGGGGTCACACTCGGCAGCGACTTCGGTTGGTCCGGCAGAAGCCGACTCCGGACGTCCGGAGACCGGCGTGGCCGCAGCAAGCAAGCGGCTATTGCCGTGGCTGGTGGCGGTGGCATTTTTCATGGAGTCGTTGGATACGACGATTCTGAACACGGCGGTGCCAGCGATTTCCACAGCGCTACAGGTCACGCCGCTGAGCATGAAGTCGGTGCTGGCGAGTTACACGCTGAGCCTGGCGGTCTTCATTCCGATCAGCGGGTGGATGGCGGACCGGTTTGGAACGCGGCGGGTGTTCGCCTCGGCGATCGGGATTTTTACGCTGGGATCATTTCTCTGCGGCATCTGCAGCAACATTCATTTGCTGGTGGCGTGCCGAGTTTTGCAGGGCTGCGGCGGCGCGATGATGGTGCCGGTGGGGCGGCTCACGCTGGTGCGAACATTCGCCAAGTCCGAACTGATTCGCGCGATGAGCTTTGTGGCGGTGCCGGCATTGATTGGGCCAATGCTGGGGCCAATCGCCGGCGGATTGATCGTAGGCTATCTGCACTGGCGGGTGATTTTTTTCGTGAATATTCCGATCGGGCTGATTGGCCTGATGATGGTGTACTTGCACTTGCCCGACTATCGCGAGGAGAACACGCACCCGTTGGACATTGTGGGACTGATTCTGTTCGGCTCGGGCGTGGCACTGCTGTCGTATGTTTTGGAGATTTTCGGCGAGCACACGCTGAGCCCGGTGGAGATTGGCGGGCTGCTCGTGCTGGCGCTGGCGCTGATTGGCGGCTATTTGGCGCACGCGAGGGAGAAAGACTTTCCGCTGTTAGAGCTAAGCCTGTTTCGGCTGAGAACGTTTCGTGCGGCGGTGAGCGGAAGTTTCTTTACGCGGCTGGGGATCGGCGGCGTACCGTTTTTATTGCCCCTGCTCTATCAGGTCGGCCTGGGATTTACGCCAATTCAGTCGGGCTTGCTGATCATGCCGCAGGCGCTGGCTTCGATGAGCACGAAATTCCTGTTGCCGAAAATTCTGAATCGGGTTGGCTATCGCGGCGTGCTGGTTTCAAATACTGTTATTCTGGGCATCCTGTTGATGCTGTTTGCGACGATCGGACTGCACACCCCGGTGTGGATGATCGTGTTGCTGGCTTTTTGCTACGGGGCGTTTACCTCGCTGCAGTACACCAGCATGAACACGCTGGCTTACGCGGACGTTTCCGAGGCGCAGACCAGCAATGCCAGCTCGATTGCCAGCACGATGCAGCAGATGTCCATCAGCTTCGGCGTAGCGATGGCCGGTTTGGCTACGGTTTTCTTCATACCGGGCGGGGCGCATTCGAATCCGCTGCTGATGATTCACGGCGTGCATGAAGCGCTGGTGACGCTCGGCGTCCTGACGCTGATTTCCAGCAGTATCTTCCACGGACTCAGGCCGGGAGACGGGCAAAACGTCAGCCAGCAAGAACCGGTGCACGCCGCGGAGTGAAACGCGGTTCGTCGCAGTCTAAAACTGACTGCCCAGTCTGGAGTAGGGTTCGGCACAGGGCTAGCGCGCTCGGTTAACCGGCTTTTCATCCTTAAAACTTTCTAAAAAAAGAACATGGGACGGAACTTCTGGCCTATTTAGACGTCTATGTACATGGAGGTCTAAGGATGCCGAAGGCCGATGCGCTGCAGGGAGCGCTGGATTTGCTGGTGTTGAAGGTACTTTCGCGGCGGCCGGGATTGCACGGGTACGCGATTATGGCGGCGATTCAGGGCATGTCGGAGGAAGTCTTGCGGGTGGAGGAGGGTTCGCTCTATCCGGCGTTGCACCGCATGGAAGAGGCCGGATGGATTGAGGCGGAGTGGGTGACGAAAGAGAACGGCAAGCGAGCGCGGATTTATGAGGTTACGAAAGAAGGGAAAAAGCGGTTGGGACTAGAGGAATCGCGCTGGGCGGTGGTAACCGCTGCGGTGAATCGAGTTTTGCGGGAGGCGTGAGATGGGGCTGTGGAGGCGCGTGCGAAATGTGTTTCGCAACGAGCACCTGAATCGCGAACTGGATGAGGAGATGGAAGCGCACATCGCGGAAGCGGTGGAGCGCGGGCGCGATGTGGCTGAGGCGCGGCGGGTGTTTGGATCGGCGATGCGGCATCGGGAAGAAAGCAGAGATTTTCGTGTATTGGGCTGGCTGGACTCGCTGCTTGTGGACGCGGTTTTTGCGTGGCGGCAGCTGAAGAAAACACGCATCAGCTCAGCGGCAGCCATTCTTTCTCTCGCCTTGGCGATCGGCGCGTGCACGGCGGCGTTCCGGCTTATCGACGCGATGCTCCTGCGACCATTGCCAGTAGCAAATCCAGAGAGGCTGTATGTGTTCGGAAGATTGGGGGTCGATCCCGGCGGACACCTACGCGTTGGCGATTCCTGCGAGTATCCGCTGTTCCGGCAGATGCGGGCGGCGCTAAAGGGAAAGGCGGAGTTGATTGCCATATCCGGCGCCAATCCGGTTGATCTGACGTACCGCTCGGAAGACGAAATCGAGAAAGCACACTTGCAGTATGTCTCCGGCTGGATGTTCGAGGACTTCGGATTGAAGCCGGCGCTGGGCCGGTTGTTGATAGAGGCGGACGATCTGGAGCCGGGCGCACATCCGTACGCGGTCCTCTCCTACGACTACTGGACGAACCGCTTTGCGCAAGATGCGGGAGTCATCGGGCGAACTTTCCGGCAGGGAACGGACATTTATCAAATCGTGGGTGTAGCGCCGAAAGGATTTTGGGGAACCGAACCGGGATCGGCGACGGATATTTTTGTGCCGGTGACGATGCATGGGGGCGTGAACCATGCGGACTGGAGCTGGTTTCGGGCTTATGTGAAATTGGGCGACGGAGTGTCGCCGGAGGCCGTGCGAAACGCACTGGCCGCGCCAATGCATGCCTTCGACGAAGAGCGCGCTAAAACTTTTGGCGCTACGATGCCCGCGCGTCGCATCCAGGATTATCTCAACCAAAAGGCGGTGCTGGAGCCGGCGGCGGGCGGCGTTTCGTGGTTACAACACGAAACACGCGACTCGCTGAAGGCATTGGCCTTTTTAGTGGCGTTTTTACTGCTGATCGCGTGCGTAAATGTAGCCAATTTGATGACCGCGCAGGCCGCCGCGCGAGCGCGAGAGATGGCTCTGCGTATTTCGATTGGCGCGGGACGCGCGCGGCTGGTGCAACTGGTGTTAGTGCAAAGCGCGTGGCTGGCTTTGCTCGCGTCGGCGTTGGGAGGTCTGTTTGCCTGGTGGGCAGCACCTTTTGTGATGGCGCGGATCAACCCTCCTGATGACCCGGTGCGGCTGGCGCTGCCGGGAGATTGGCGTGTTGTAGGTTTTGGCGTGGCGCTGACCGTCGGTGTGATTTTTCTTTTCGGCTTGCTGCCAGCGTTGCAGGCGTCTGGCACCGATCCACTGCGCGCACTCAAGGGTGGCGGAAACTTGGGAGCGCGCTGGCGGTTAATGCATGGATTGACGGCAGCGCAAGTAGCTTTCTGTTTTCTGGTAGTTTTTGCAGCGGGACTGTTTGTGGCGACGTTTGAACACCTTGATAATCAGGACGTAGGATTTTCCGCGGACCGCGTTCTGACACTGGATGTCGTTGCCAAAGATGCGCAGCCGGCTGTGAAATGGCAGCAACTGGCGGATCAACTGCAACGCGTGCCGGGCATCGAGAGCGCAGCGCTGGCGGGCTGGCCGTTGCTTTCCGGAATGGGCTGGAACGAATTCATTTCCTTCAACGGCGGACCGCCTAGCCAGGACTTGGTCTATTTCCTGAATGTTTCGCCGGGGTGGCTGGACACGATGAAAATCCAGCGCATCGATGGGCGGGACCTCGGGCGGAGCGATAGCGGCACAGCCAGCGTGGTCACGGAAAGTTTCGCGAAACGATACTTCGAGGGCCAAAACCCGCTCGGCAAATGGTTCGCGATCACGAAGGGCAACGCCGAACGCATGCGCATTCAAATTGCGGGTGTAGTGCGCGACGTCCGCTACCGGAACCTGCGCGAACCGGTGACGCCGACGGTTTTTGTCTCCTTCCATGCGTTCGACGTGCGGGGACCGAACACGCCACAGAAACAGTGGACGTATTTTGTACGAACGTCAGGCCCGAATGTCGAAGCGGTGGGTTCGTTGTTACGGCAGGAGATAGCTGCGGCGGGCGCCGAATATTACGTGAGCAGCATGCGCAGCCAGGAGGAGATAAACGCAGCCAACACGGTTCACGAGCGCCTGCTGGCCACGCTAGCGATGTTTTTTGCCGTCGTGGCACTGCTGCTGGCTGGAGTGGGATTGTATGGCGTGTTGCATTACGCGGTGTTGCAGCGGCGGCGCGAAATTGGGATTCGTATCGCCGTTGGAGCGCAAGCGGGGAAGATCGCGCGACTGGTCACCGCAGAAGTGTTTTGGATGATCGGGATCGGAGCCGCTGCGGGCCTGGTGCTGGGTTTGGCTTCGGCACAGCTTGTCAAATCGTTGCTGTTTCAAGTGAATGCAACCGACTGGACGATGTTGGCGGCCCCTTGTGCGGTGATGCTGACGACGGCGATGGCTGCGGCGACTGTGCCGGTGCTCCGTGCAATGCGGACTAGTCCAGCGGAAATGTTGCGAACGGATTGAGCGCAGCTTGAGCGGGCTGAGGAGTGGGAGTTGGCGAGGAAAACATGGGACTCTGGCTACGAATAAGAAATGTGTTTCGCGGTGAGCGGGTGAACGCCGAGCTGGATGCGGAGATGGAAGCGCACATCGCGGAAGCGGTAGAGCGCGGGCGGGATGCCGGCGAGGCGCGGCGGGCATTTGGATCGGCGATGCGGCATCGGGACGAAAGCAGAGACTCTCGTGTGTTGTGCTGGTTGGATGCGCTGCGAGCGGACGCGATTTTTGGCTGGCGGCAATTGTTGAAGACGAAGGTGACGACGTTGGCGGCGGTGCTGTCGCTGGCACTGGCGATTGGCGCGTGCACGGCGGCATTTCGGTTGATCGACGCACTGCTGCTGCGGCCCCTCCCGATTGCGCATCCCGAACGACTTTACGATTTGGCGAAAGTAGGCGTCGGCCCAGATGGCAGGCGGATCTCGATCGACGACTGGGCGTATCCGTCGTTCGAGCTGATGCGCGACGACGTCAAAGGGAAAGCGGAGTTGATCGCCATGTCGCGCGCGGACAGCGTGGACCTGACGTACAAATCGGACGAAGAAGTTGAAACGGCATACCTGCAATATGTTTCGGGCCGGATGTTTCCGCTGCTGGGAATTACTCCAGCACTGGGACGGGTGCTTACCGAAAACGACGACATGCATCCGGGCGGACATCCCTACGCGGTGATTTCGTATGACTACTGGACGCACCGATTCGGACAGGATGGCAACGCCGTGGGAAAGACGTTTCGCCTGGGCAACGTTTTGTACCAAATCGTGGGCGTAACCAAAGAAGGCTTCACCGGCACAGAGCCGGGGACGATGGTAGACATTTTTGTGCCGGCGATGATGCATCCCGCCGTGACTCACAATGACCAGACGTGGCACCGCACGCTGGCGCTAGTAGCGCCGGGGACAGCGCTGAAGCCTCTGGCGCAAGAACTGGAGGCCAACTCGAAAGCGTTCGAACGAGAACGCGCGAAGGGTTTCATCGGAATTCCCAAGGAACGCATTGAGGAGTTCTTGGGCTACCGAGTTGTGCTGGAGCCCGCAGCAACGGGCGTTTCGGAATTGCAAACGGAGACGAAGCGGCCATTGACGGTATTAGCCGTGCTCGTGGCGCTGGTGCTGCTGATTGCGTGCGCGAATGTGGCGAATTTGTTGACGGCACAAGGCGCGGCGCGAGCGCGGGAAATGGCCGTGCGCGTTTCGCTGGGCGGAGGCAAGTGGCGGCTGGCGCAGCTCGTGTTGGTGCAGAGCGCCTGGCTGGCGCTGGCGGCCGCGGCACTGGGCGGATTGTTTGCGTGGTGGGCGGGTCCGTTCGTGGTGAGCATGATCAATCCGCCGGACAATCCGGCGCGGCTGTTGCTGCCAGCGGACTGGCGCGTGCTGGGATTCGGTGTAGCGTTGGCGCTGGGCGTGACGCTGTTGTTTGGGCTGGTGCCGGCGCTGCGAGCTTCGGCGGTAAATCCGGTGAGCGCACTGAAAGGCGGCGAAGATCCACATGCGAAGCGGCGGTTGATGCACGCGCTGGTGGCGGCGCAAGTGGCGTTCTGCTTTCTGGTGCTGTTTGTGGCCGGTCTTTTTGTAAAGACGTTCGAACGGCTGACGCACGAGCCGACGGGATTCTCGACCGACCGGCTGCTGGTGTTGGACACGGTAGCGAAAACCGGGCAGCCGCCGGAATTCTGGGAGCAGGCGGTAGAGCACCTGCGGCGCGTGAACGGCGTGGAAACGGTGGCGTTGGCGGACGCGGCGCTGCTCGGTGGGTTCAGCTGGAACAACTTCGTCGGAGTCAACGGTGGGCCATCGAATGGCGTGTTGTCCTATATGCGCGGAGTATCCCCGGGCTGGATGGATACAATGAAAATACAGTTGATTGATGGACGGGACTTTCGGCCAGGAGAAACGCACCCGGGCGCGGCGTTGGTGAACGAAACATTCGCGAAAACCTATTTTGATGGCGTGGATCCCGTGGGGAAGACCTTTGATCTCTCTTATGCGAAAAATGGAAGGATGCGGATTGAAATTGTGGGCTACGTGAAAGACGTGCGCTACCGCGATTTGCGCGAGCCGATGTTGCCGCAGTTCTACGTGCCATTTCGCGCGGTGTTCGGCAACGGCGAGGTGTGGAAGAGAGACCGTGCAGTGCTGCTGGTGCGCACAGCCAGTGCCGATCCGCTAATGATGGCGTCGGTGCTTCGGCAGGAGGTGCCGCAGGCGCGACCGGAGTTTCGCCTGAGTCGCGTGCGCACACAACTCGAGATCAACCAGTCACACACGGTGCGCGAACGGCTGCTGGCGACGCTGGCGGCGTTTTTCGCCGGAGTGGCGCTCGTGCTCAGCGGCGTGGGCTTGTACGGCGTTTTGCACTATTGCGTGCTGCAGC
>Ga0335080_10001143_pt1 | contig 25577 bp, 26 predicted proteins | sample Lox_Sample_34_FD_206720 | JGI IMG/M metagenome (GOLD analysis project Ga0335080, IMG submission 206720) | Soil microbial communities from Loxahatchee National Wildlife Refuge, Florida, United States - Lox_Sample_3.4 | ecosystem: Environmental > Terrestrial > Soil > Wetlands | place: USA... | reverse complement strand
GTCAGCCACGATCTGCGCACCATTCTGACCCGCTTCAAGCTCGAGCTCGAGCTGATCGGCGACGGTCCCGAAATCGACGCCATGCGCAAGGACGTGGACGAGATGTCGATGATGCTCGAGGATTATCTCGCGTTTGCGCGCGGCGATTCCGGGGAGAACGCGCAGCCAACCGACATGGCGAACGCACTGGAGGAATTGCGCAGCGACGCCGAGCGCAACGGCCACACCGCGACCACGGCCTTTCACGGCCTGCCGGTGGTCACCGTCAAGCCCGCCTCGTTCAAGCGCTGCCTCGGCAACCTCGTCTCCAACGCGGCGCGGCACGGCAATGCGATCGCGATCAAGGGTTATCGCGATCACCGCTACCTGACGATCACGGTCGACGACGATGGCCCCGGCATCCCCCAGCAGATGCGCGAGGAAGTGTTCAAGCCGTTTCTGCGGCTTGACGATGCGCGCAACCAGGACGAGGGCGGCACGGGCCTGGGGCTTGCGATCGCCCGCGACATCGCCCGCTCCCATGGCGGCGACATCACGCTCGGCGACAGTCCGATGGGTGGCCTGCGCGCCACCGTGCGCGTGCCCGTGTGACGGCGTCCCGTGGCGGCCCGCGTGAGCGCGGCGATATGCGCGGCAAGCGGCCTAGTTCGACTTCGGCAACAGGCCCTTCAGCTTCTCGGCGTCCTTGACATTGAGCTTGAAGCCGCCGGGCATCACGATATCGCCGGGCTTCTGGTCGGGCTTGCAGGCGCCGAGCCACTTCGCCTCGATCCTGGTGGTGATGTCGCGCAGGCTCGCCGGTCCGCCCTCGCTGTGCGAGTTGCTCGTCACCGTATAGCCGGAGCTGAAGTCGCCGACGATCTCGGCATGAGTTGTCATGGTGACGCCGGCGACGGAGCAAACGGAATCGGACACGTAGCCGGTCGCAGTCTTCTTCACCTCCTGCTTGGAGCAGATCTGCTTGGCCATCGGCGAGACCGTGTTGTTCATGTCCTTGTCGGTCGCCTCATCGGTGCAGTGCTGCATCGTCATGTCCGGCAGCGACGAGCCCGTTTTGACGATCTTCATTTCCCAAAGCCCGGCTTTGCGGGTCGGCAAGTCGTCGGCGCTCGCGCCGGCAGAGAGCAACGCCAACGCGCCGCAGCAAAGGGAGGTCAGGAGAAGTTCTCGCATCATGTTGCTCGCTCCCGGTCGGGTCGTTCCGGAAGAAAATCTCGGGTCGTTCCGGCGGAAAAAAGGTCAGTACTTGGTGATCAGCGGCTGCTCGACGGCGCCGTAGGGCACCCAGCGGCAGGCAAAGGAGATGTAGCCGCCTTCCTGCGGATCGATCGCGAGGAATTTTGCCACCTTGCCATATCTGGCGCAGTGGTTGACGGCGATCTGACGGGCGTCCGCCTGGGTCGCCAGCGAATAGGCGATAATGCCACCAGTATCGTTGCCCTTGAAACTGGGTACCCAATCCGCTCCTGCCGGCACGGAAGCCAGCATCCCCGTGAGGACCATAAGGCTCGCGGCCATAACCCTTCGCATCGCAGACTCCATTTCGCCCAAGCTGCATTCTAAGGTCCCAGCGTGGCCAAGAAAAGAACGCTTGGACGCTCAACAGCAAGTTGGGGTCCAAGTGTTGCCGCGCTGCACTTGACCCGACTTGTCCTTAGGGGCACGGTCTGTCCAATGGATCGGTCGGATCGAATCCCTGACGGATTGCACATGCACGACTTCGCTTCACTCTCCAAACGCCTGGGTCTTGCGCGAATCGGTCTGGCCGCCGCGCTTGCCCTTTTGGCGCTGGGCCGTCCGGCTCAGGCCGCCAACCCGCTGGAACTGAATTTTGGCCTGTTCGGGCCGAGCTACGACGGGCGGGTGGCTCCTTGCGAAAGTGCGCTCTCCACCATCACCGAGCAGTTCCGCGAGAAAGAGCGCAACTTCTGGAATTCTCCGCTCTCGATCACGGGCTACGGCAACATCCATGAGGTCGCGTTTCGTCCCTGGCAATCCGACAACATTCCGCGCCGTTACTGCAGCGGCGAGGCCATGACCAGCGACGGCAAGGTTCACATCGTCAACTACTCGATTATCGAGGATGGCGGTTTTGCCGGCTACAATCAGGGCGTTGAATGGTGCGTCACCGGCCTTGACCGCAATTGGGCCTACAATCCCGCCTGCAAGGCGGCCAGACCCTGAGACTTTAATCTTGGCCGCGCGTGCCGCCCAGCTACCTTAAATTTTGTTCTTGAAATGTTCTACCCGCCTGCTAGGCTCCCCGCGCAGTCGAGCGAGGGATGTCGTCATGTTGAAGTGTCTGGTTTTGGCGTTGGTGACGGGGTGCGCAGCAGCCGCAGGCATTGTGGGTTCGGGTTCGGCCTCTGCCCAGGACCAGCGCCAGAACACGCCGGGCGAGTTCGATTACTACGTGCTGTCGCTGTCATGGTCGCCCTCCTTTTGCGAGGAGGCGGAGGAACGCGGACGGAGCGGGCGCGCCCAGCAAACGCAATGCGGCGGCCGTCCGTTCTCCTTTGTGGTGCACGGGCTGTGGCCGCAATATGAGCACGGCTTCCCCGAATATTGCCAGCGCCCCTCGCCGCGGCTCGATCGCAACATCATGACCTCGATGCTCGACCTGATGCCGGCGCCGGGCCTGGTCTACAACGAGTGGGACAAGCACGGCACATGCTCGGGCCTCGGCGAGCGCGCCTATTTCGAGACCATCCGCAAAGCGCGCGCAGCGATCAAGATCCCGCCGGATTTCCTGCAGCTCACCGAGCCGAAGACGATCGCGCCGGATGATATCGAAGGCGCTTTCATCAAGGCCAATCCGGGCCTGACGAATGCGGCGATTGCGGTGACCTGCAACCGCACGCGGCTGTCGGAAGTGCGCATCTGTCTGACCAAGGATCTGCAATTCCGCGGCTGCGACGAGATCGACCGCCGCGCCTGCCGCCGCGATCAGGTGATGATGCCGCCGCTGCGCGGAGGGTAATGCGCGTCTTCGACGTCATTGCGAGGAGCGCCAGCGACGAAGCAATCCAGACTTTTGCGCCATAAATACTGGATTGCTTCCTTTCGCTCGCAACGACAGGGGTTACTTTCATCGACTGAACGTCGTAACCCACGCACATGAATTACCGCCACGCCTTTCATGCCGGGGGCTTTGCCGACGTCATCAAGCACATCGTGCTGGTGCGCGTTCTCACCTATCTGCATGAGAAGCCGGCCGCGTTCCGCGTCATCGACAGTCACGCGGGCGCCGGCCTTTACGATCTCACAAGCGAACAGGCGCGCCGTGGCGGCGAGTGGCTGACGGGAATTGCCCGCATCATGCAGGCGCGATTTTCCGACGCTGCGCTGGCCCTGCTCAAGCCTTATCTCGACATCGTGCGTGCGTATAATCCGCAGCCCGGCTTGCTCGCTGCCTATCCCGGATCGCCGCTGTTTGCGCGCGCCCTGCTGCGGCCGCAGGACCGGCTCACCGCCTGCGAGGTCGAACCGTCCGCGCGAAAGGCATTGATCGATGCGCTGCACAAGGACGCGCAAGCACGCGTGGTTGATCTCGACGGCTGGACCGCGCTGCCGGCTTTCGTGCCGCCGAACGAACGGCGCGGGCTTGTGCTGATCGATCCGCCGTTCGAGGCAAGCGACGAGTTCGAGCGACTGCACAAGGGTTTTGCCGCGGCTTTCACCAAATGGCCGACCGGTATTTACATGCTGTGGTACCCGGCCAAGAGCCGCCGCACCACCGACCATCTGGCGCAGCGGGTCGCGCATGCGACGGCCTCCGCGAAGCCCGCCGGCAAATGCCTGCGACTCGAATTCAGCGTCGCGCCGCAATCGCAAAGCGCGCCGCTCGCCTCCAGCGGGTTACTGATCGTGAATGCGCCGTGGACGTTGCAGGCCGAGCTCAAGACCATCTTGCGGGAGCTGGAAAAGCCGCTCGGCCAGGGCGGCGCCGCCCGATTCAGGCTTGAACAACCCGGAGCCTTGAACCCCGGATAACGCGAAAATCCGTTCTCAATTTATGGTGATCCGTATTATGCTCAAGTTGTGGACTGGCTTTACGTTCCGCTTCCGCGAATGGTTGCGGCGGAGTGATAAAGGCCTCAAAAAATCCGGGCGGCCGGGAGCTCACAACCCGACACGCTAAGGTGGCCAAGCTTTCCGGCAAAGTGATGTCCGGTCGAGCCGCGACGCAATCGGTGTGGCGGCGGAGCATTGCGGGGGGAGGAGTACCCGATGGCCATGACTGGGACGGTCAAGTTCTTTAATGGAGAACGTGGCTACGGCTTCATCAAGCCTGACGACGGCGGCCGCGATGTGTTCGTGCACATCACAGCCGTCGAGCGGGCCGGGTTGAAGGATTTGACCGAAGGACAACGCATTACATTCGAGGTCGAACCGGACAAGAAGGGCAAGGGCCCCAAGGCGGTCAATCTCGTCGTTCAATCGTAGTCGTTTTTAGTCTTACGCGCGTTCTGTTCGCGCAAACCGGTAAGCGCTGCGTCTTAAAGACGCCAGGCGCGATGGGTTCATCGCGTGCGTTTGTTGCTTGCGCATCGTCCCTCGCGTCGAGAGCGGGTGCGCACTGAAGCGAATATCAAATCCATCGCATATGGCGGCCGGGAGGCACGACTTGCGACGTTGCTTGATCGACTGTCAGAAATGATAGTTCACGCCGGCGCGCACCACTCCGGAGCGGTAGCCGTTCGACAGCCCTGTAATGCCGAATTGGCTGCTTGAGAGATCGATGTAGAGATACTCGATCTTGGCGCTCCAGTGGGGCGCAAGCAAAACCTCCGCGCCGACACCCGCGGTCCAGCCGGCGGTCGTATGCGATTCCGACAGCCCGAAGGTCTGGCCACTCAGCTCGCCGAAGGCGAGACCTGCCGTGCCGAAGAACAGGACGTTGCTGAAGCTGTAGCCGGCGCGACCGCGCAACGTGCCGAACCAGGGGTTGGAGAACTTCCAGGGCGCAAAGGTCTCGTCGGCACCGGTCAATTCAAGGTCGCCTTCGACGCCGAACACCCAGACACCGTTTTGCCAATTGTAGCCGGCCTGGGCGCCGCCAGCGATGCCGGACGGCCTGGTCGGGTTGTTGGAGACGGAGCCCCATTCATAACCGAGATTGCCGCCGAGATAGGGTCCGGCCCAGCTCAGGGCATCGAGGGGCTGATTGACTGTGTAGCTTGGCCTGTAGAGATCGGCGGCGTGCGCCGACGCAAGGGCGCCCGCAAGCGCGAATCCTGCGCCGAATGCGAAGCCTTTCATCGTACTCTCCGACGCAACTGCCGAAACCTGCCGTTTGCGGGCGCGCAAATCGCGCGGGCGAACCGCTTGGTTAGGGAACTCCAGCTTTCACCGGGAAGCTTTATCGAGAGTCTTAAGTTAAAGGCTTGTTAAGCGCGGTTACCGCACACTTAACGTTGTTAATGAAGTGTTACGGGCGAGTTAGAGCTCTTAATGAGGCGTTACCGGCGCCGGTTAAAGTTCTTAATGAAGTGTAAGGACACTTCATTTTCTTAATGAAGCATTGTGCCTTTGCCTGGGTTGACGGCGGCTCTTTGCCCCCGATCTCCACCTGTGCGTTACCGATTTTGGGCCGGCTGCGGAACTTCAAATCGCCGCCCCAAGGCACTAGATTCGGGGCCATGACCGCCAACACATCAGACCCTTCGGCCCCGGGCCCCGGGCAGGCACGGCGCGGCGAAGCGAACGACTGGCCGCCGAAGGACCTTGCCTCCTCCGACATCGATCCTGCGACCCCCGCCGCCGAGGACGACGAGGAAGCACGGCTGCCGGATGTGGTCGAGGAGACCGCCGAGGCGGTGGCCGAAGGCCCGCTCGCGCTCGGACACGCCGCGATCGAGAATGCCGTCAAGCTCGCACCGACATCGCCCGGCGTCTATCGCATGCTGAACGCGGCCAATGACGTGCTCTATGTCGGCAAGGCCAAGAACGTCAAGAAGCGGCTCTCCTCCTACGCGCGGTCGACCGCGCCGCATCCGGCGCGCATCCTGCGCATGATTGCGGCGACTGCTTCCGTCGAAATCGTCTCGACCACCACCGAGACCGAGGCGCTGCTGCTCGAAGCCAACCTGATCAAGCAACTCCGGCCGCGCTTCAACGTCCAGCTCCGGGACGACAAGTCCTTTCCCTATATCCTGATCACCGGCGACCATTGGGCACCGCAGATCCTCAAACATCGCGGCGCGCAGAGCCGCCCGGGCCGCTATTTCGGGCCCTTCGCCTCCGCCGGCGCGGTCGACCGCACCATCACGGCGCTGCAGCGCGCCTTCCTGATTCGCTCCTGCACCGACGGCTTCTTCGAAAGCCGCACCCGGCCCTGCCTGCTCTACCAGATCCGCCGTTGCGCCGGCCCCTGCACCGGCGAGATCGATTTTCCCGGTTATAACGAGCTGGTGCGCGAGGCCACTGATTTCCTCTCAGGCCGCAGCGATGCCGTGAAGCAGGAGCTCGCCGCCTTGATGGAAAAGGCGTCCGGCGAATTGGAGTTCGAAACCGCAGCCGTCTTCCGCGACCGCCTGGCGGCGCTGTCGGCGATCCAGTCGCAGCAGGGCATCAACCCGCGCACCGTGGAAGAAGCCGACGTGTTCGCCATCCACCAGGACGGCGGCTATTCCTGTGTCGAAGTGTTCTTCTTCCGCACCGGGCAGAACTGGGGCAACCGCGCCTATTTTCCGCGCGCGGAGAGGTCGTTCACGCCCGAGGAGGTGCTATCCTCGTTCCTGGCGCAGTTCTACGACGACAAGCCGCCGCCAAAACTGATCCTGCTCTCACACGCGATCGAGGAAGCCGAGCTCCTGGCCGACGCGCTGTCGATCAAGGCCGGACACAAGGTGGAAGTGACCGTTCCCAGGCGTGGCGAGAAGAAGGACCTGATCGCGCATGCGCTCACCAATGCGCGCGAGGCGCTGGGCCGCAAGCTTGCCGATACCGCAACGCAAGGCAAGCTGCTCGAAGGTCTCGCCTCCATGCTCGGCCTGCCGCAGGTGCCGAAGCGGATCGAGGTCTACGACAACAGTCACATCCAGGGCACCAATGCGGTCGGCGCGATGGTCGTTGCGGGGCCGGAGGGTTTCGTCAAGAGCCAGTACCGCAAGTTCAACATCAAGTCGGACGGCCTGACCCCGGGTGATGACTATGCGATGATGCGCGAGGTGCTGCAGCGGCGCTTCAAGCGGCTGCTGGCGCCGCCGGACAGCGACAAGGCCAAGGCCGAACAGATCAAGGCGGAGCAGGACGCGGTACCGCATTGGCCCGACCTTGTGATCATCGACGGCGGAAGGGGCCAGCTCAACGCCGCGCGCGAGATCCTTGCGGGCCTCGGCGTGACGCAGGTTGCGCTCATGGCGGTCGCCAAGGGCCCGGACCGCGATGCCGGCCGCGAAACCCTGTTCGTGCCGGACCGCGAGGCGGTCAAGCTGGAGCCGCGAGACCCCGTGCTCTACTTCATCCAGCGGCTGCGCGACGAGGCGCACCGATTCGTGATCGGCTCGCACCGCAAGCTGCGCAAAAAGGACATCCGCGAGGCCGGCTTGCAGGAGATCCCCGGTATCGGACCATCGCGCAAACGAGCTTTGCTGCACCATTTCGGGACCTTGAAGGAGATCGAGCGGGCGTCGATTGCCGACCTCGGCAAGGTTCCTGGCGTCAGCGCCGAAAGCGCGCGCAAGATCTTCGAGTTTTTCCACGCCCAGATGGGCTAAAGGACTGGGCTCAGGGGTCGTCGCGGCGTTGTGTCCAGTCTGTCATGTGAAGTGGTCGGTTGACCTTTAAGCCGCGGCGGTATTTGGAAGGACGGATGAACATCGCAACCACCCGGACGCAGCCCAAGAGCCAGCCCAAGAGCCTGTCGCTGCCGAATATCCTGACCTACGCCCGGATCGCCGCGATCCCGGTAGTGGTCGGCTGCATCTATGCCCAGTCGATCATGGACGGCCCGCTCTGGCTGCGCTGGGTGGCGGTCGTGGTCTTCATTGCGGCCGGGGTCACCGACTATCTCGACGGCTATTACGCGCGCGTCTGGAACCAGCAATCGGCGTTCGGCCGCATGCTCGACCCGATCGCCGACAAGCTGCTGGTCGCCTCCTGCCTTTTGATGCTTGCCGCCGACGGCATCATCCATGGCTGGTCGCTGTGGGCCGCGATCATCATCCTGTGCCGCGAAATCCTGGTGTCGGGTCTGCGCGAATATCTTGCGGCGCTTCGCGTCAGCGTGCCCGTGACCAAGCTCGCCAAGTGGAAAACCACGATCCAGCTGGTCGCGATCGGCTTCCTGCTGGCGGGCGAGGCCGGCGATCAATGGGTGCCGGTCGTGACGCAGATTGGTCTCCTGCTGCTCTGGGCGTCCGCACTGTTCACGATCTACACCGGCTACGATTATTTTCGCGCCGGCATCCATCACCTCATCAAGGAGGATGAAGGATGAAGGTGAAGTATTTTGCCTGGGTGCGCGAACGAATCGGCAAGGCGGAAGAAACGCTCGATCCGCCGCCTGGCGTGCGCACAGTCGCCGACCTGATCGCCTGGCTCGCCGGGCGCGGGGAGAGCTATGCCTACGCCTTCGAGACCCCTCGGGTGATCCGCGCCGCGATCGATCACACCCATGTCAGGCCGGAGGCGACCATCGCCGGCGCGCGCGAGATCGCTTTCTTCCCGCCGATGACCGGCGGCTAACGTGGCGTTTTCAAGCGAAGTGATGCCGGTTCGCGTCAGGAAAACGCGTCAAACGAAAGGAGCTCATGACGATCCCCGTCACGATCCGGATTCAGGACGCCGATTTCGACATCGCAGATGAGATCGCGCGGCTCTCCGAGGGCCGCACCGATATCGGTGCGGTCGTCAGTTTCACCGGTATCTGCCGTGGCAGTGACGGCGGCGAGGACATTGCCGCGCTGACGCTCGAACACTACCCCGGCATGGCCGAAACCGAGATCAAACGGCATGCGGAGCAGGCGCTATCGCGCTGGCCGCTGCAGGGGTTGACGATCATCCACCGCTTCGGTCGCATCATGCCCGGACAGAACATCGTGCTGGTCGTGACTGCTTCCGCCCACCGGCAGGCGGCATTCGAGGCAGCGGAGTTCTTGATGGACTATTTGAAGACCTCGGCCCCGTTCTGGAAGCGAGAAGAAGGCGCCGGCGGCACCGCCTGGGTCGAAGCACGTGCCCATGACGATTCGGCCGCCGCGCGCTGGACCAAGAGCTGATGGCCAAGCGCGTCAAGGCCGCTGCAGGGAAGGCTGCGGCCAAATTTCCGAAAGTCGGCCGCGGAGAACTGGTCACGCTGCTCGACTTCGTCCGCTTTGCGGTAAGCCGCTTCATCGAGGCCGGGCTGACATTTGCGCACGGCACCACCGATCCCGTCGCGGAAGCGGCGTTCCTGGTGGGCGAGGCCTTGCACTTGCATCCCGATCAGTTCGAGGGCTTTGCGACCGCGCGCGTCACGGCCGCCGAGGCCGCAAGAATCCTCGACCTGATTGCGCTGCGCGTCACAACGCGAAAGCCGGCCGCCTATCTCGTCAACAAGATTTATCAGCGAGAGTTGCCGTTCTATGTCGACGAGCGCGTCATCGTGCCGCGCTCCTTCATCGGCGAGCTCCTGGATTCGCATTTTGGCGGCGACGACAGCGAGGCCATGTCGCTGATCGGCGATCCCGCAGAGGTCGCACGCGTACTCGACCTCTGCACCGGTTCGGGCTGCCTTGCGATCCTGGCGGCGCGGCATTTTCCCAACGCCGAGGTCGATGCGGTCGATATTTCCGCCGATGCGCTCGCCGTGGCCGCACGCAACGTCTCCGATTACGGGCTGGAGGGCCAAATCGAGCTCTATCGGGGCGATCTGTTCGAGCCGCTCGGCCACAAGCGTTATGACCTTATCATCGCCAATCCGCCTTATGTCGATGCCGCCGGCATGGCTGAGCTGCCGGCGGAATGCCGCGCCGAGCCAAAGCTTGCCTTCGATGGCGGTGCCGACGGACTCGATGTCATCAGGCGCATCCTCAACAGAGCGGCGGCGCATCTGACGCCCGAGGGCGGGCTCCTCTGCGAAGTCGGCCGCGGCCGCGCGGCTCTGGAGCTGGCCTTTCCGCGGTTGCCACTGCTCTGGCTCGACACTGAGGATTCGCTTGCCGAAGTGTTCTGGATTGGCGCTGGCGATCTCTCTTGATGCAGTGCGTGCGCAATAATCGGCCGGAATAAGCGGGAATAACGCAAGTTATTGACGTTTCCGTCGCCACACGAAGCTGATAGTTTGCGCATCAGCTCCCGCTTCGAACCGCAAAGAGACCGCCATGCTGGACAAGAGCCCGCCTGCCAAGGTCAATGTTCCAAATGACCTCGCCGCGCACTGGATGCCGTTTACCGCCAACCGGGCCTTCAAGAAGGCGCCGCGGCTGTTGGCCGGCGCCAAGTACATGTACTATTTCACCGTTGACGGACGCAAGATCATCGACGCCGCGTCGGGCATGTGGTGCACCAATGCCGGGCATGGCCGCACCCAGATTTCGGAAGCGATCGCCAAGATGGCAGCGGCGCTCGACTACGCCCCGCCGTTCCAGTTCGGCATCCCGCAATCGTTCGAGCTGGCGAGCCGCATCGCCGATCTCGCACCGGCGGGCCTCGATCACGTGTTCTTCTGCAATTCGGGTTCGGAAGCCGCCGACACCGCGCTGAAGATCGCGCTCGCCTATCACCAGCTCAACGGCCAGGGTTCGCGCACCCGCCTGATCGGCCGCGTGCGCGGCTATCACGGTGTCGGCTTCGGCGGCACCTCGGTGGGCGGCATCGTCAACAACCGCAAGATCTACGGCACGCTCCTGACCGGCACCGACCACATCCCCGCGACCTACGACCGCGAGAAACAGGCTTTCACCAAGGGCGAGCCGGACTATGGCGCGCATTTCGCCGACGAATTGGAAAACCTGGTCAACCTGCACGGCGCCAACACGATTGCCGCCGTGATGGTCGAGCCGATGGCCGGTTCGACCGGCGTGCTGCCGGCTCCGAAGGGCTATCTGAAGAAGCTGCGCGAGATCAGCCAGAAGCACGGCATTCTCCTGATCTTCGACGAGGTCATCACCGGCTACGGCCGGCTCGGCCATGCCTTCGCCGCCGAACGCTACGGCGTGCTGCCGGACATGATTACCTTTGCCAAGGGCGTCACCAATGGTGCGGCCCCGATGGGCGGCGTGATCGTGCGCGACACCATCCACGACGCCTTCATGAACGGCCCCGAGCATGCCGTGGAACTGACCCACGGCTACACCTATTCGGCCCATCCGCTCGCCTGCGCCGCAGGCCTTGCCACGCTCGACATCTATCGCGACGAAAAGCTGTTCGAGCGCGCCAAGACGCTCGAACCGAAATTCGCCGACGCGGTCATGTCGCTGAAGGGCCTGCCGAACGTGCTCGACATTCGCACCGTGGGCCTGACCGCCGGCATCGACCTTGCGCCGCGCGCAGCCGACCTCGTCGGAAAGCGCGGCTATGACGCGATGGTCTCCGCCTTCCAGGACCACGACCTGATGCTGCGCATTGCCGGCGACACGCTGGCGCTGACCCCGCCCCTGATCATCAGCGAAGCGCAGATCGGCGAGGTCGTGGACAAGGTCGGCAAGGTCATCCGCGCGGTGGCGTGAGGCTCCCCGAAATCCCCCCGCGAAGCGGTGTCGAAACGGTGGGGAGGAGATTGTGGGTAGTAGAGGGCTTGCCGCCACCAGTTCCGGGCGTGCTCAACAAACAACTAGCAGTCCGAATCAACATTAATGCTAAGGTTGCGCCCGCTAGGGGGAGCGGTTGCGCCGATGATCCGGATTTCCACGATTTTCATAGCTGTCTGCATGGTGCTGGTCGCAGCCTCGCTCGGCCTCATTCTCTACGCCGTCGCCGGCATTTCCGGCTCGGAATCAGCGATCGTGGCGCTGGCCGCACTGACCTTCCTGATCCTCTACAACGCGGTCTCGATGCGGCTGCGCGACCGCAACGACGTCGGCAGCCAGATCGCCGACCTGTCGCGTGGAACTGCCGATCTTGCGCGCCAGGTCGCCGAATTCGGGCGTCGGCTTGCGGCCGTCGAGGGCCGGGTGACATCGGTGAACTCCAGTGGAGCCGACCGCATCCAGACCGTCGTCAACGAGATCGGCGAGCTTGGCGGGCTGGTCAGGCAGCTTGCCGCATCCGTTGCCAATCATGAGGATGCTTTGGCCGCATTGCAGTCCAATGCGGCCGCGCCGACCGGCGTTGGCGAGCCCGACAAGCCGGAGGCGGGACCGCCCGCGCCGCAGACAAGCGACAGATCTGTGACGGCCTCGCCCGCTCCGCGGGCATCGGGCCCGGCACCCGCCCGCAGCCACGCCCAGATCCTGGCCGCACTCCGCGCCGCGATCGACGAGAATCGCCTCGACATCCATCTGCAGCCGATGGTGACGCTGCCGCAGCGCAAGGTGCGCTTCTACGAAGCAATGACACGGCTGCGCGATGACCATGACCAGATCCTGCCTGCGGGCGACTTTGTCGGGATCGCCGAGGCCGCAGGCTTGATCGGGCGCATCGATCACATGGTGCTGCTGCGCTGCGTGCAGGTACTGCGCCGGCTCATGGTGCGCAACAAGGAGGTCGGCGTGTTCTGCAATGTCGCGGCCGCGACGCTTGCCAACAGCGCGACCTTTTCGCAATGCCTTGACTTCCTCGAAGCCAACCGCGCGCTCGCGCCATCCCTGGTGCTCGAGTTCAAGCAGGCGACCTTCCGCAATCTCGGAGCGGTCGAGAGCGAGCATCTCGCGGCGCTGGCGCAGCGCGGCTATCGCTTCTCCATCGATCACGTCACCGATTTGCGGATCAATCCGCGCGACCTCGCCGATCGCGGGGTCCGCTTCATCAAGGTGTCGGCCGCGCTCCTGCTCGATCCGAAGCAGGCGTCGGCGTCCGATATCCATCCTTCGGACCTGTCCGATCTGCTCGGCCGTGTCGGCATCGACCTGATCGCGGAAAGAATCGAAGGCGAGCGCGCCGTGGTCGATCTGCTCGACTACGACGTCCGCTTCGGCCAGGGATTCCTGTTCGCGCCGCCGCGTCCGTTGCGCCCGGAGGGCGCCGCCAATGGAGCCCCTTCGACCGCCGCGCCCGACAGCAACGGCGCCGGGAAGCCGGCCTTGCCGCCCCAGGAGCCGGCCCTGATCGATCCACCGCCGCGCGCAACCGGCAGCGCCGCGCTCGCGCGCCGCGTCGCCGGACCTATCTGATCCGCGGCGCAGAACATGACGACGTTGCGTTTTGTCGAGGGGCTGCGCGAACTTGCCGATGGCGTCGAGGTCGTGCTGTCCGACATCTGGGGCGTCGTCCATAACGGACTCGAAGCGTTTGCGGAAGCCTGCGAGGCTCTGCGCACCTGCCGCGTGCGCGGCGCGACCGTCATTCTGATCACCAATGCGCCGCGGCCCGCCGATTCGGTGCAGCGCCAACTGCACAAGCTCCGCGTCGCCGACGACGCCTATGATGCAATCGTCTCCTCCGGCGACCTGACGCGGCACTATGTCGCCGATCATCCTGGGCGCAAGGTTTTCCAGCTGGGGCCGGAGCGGGACAGCGGCATCTATCGCGGGCTGGACCCTGCCCTCAGCTCCCTGGAGGAGGCCGACTACATCGTCTGCACCGGGCTATTCGACGACGAGACCGAAACCGCGGAAGATTATCGCCAGATGCTGCTCAAGGCGCGCGAGCGCAAGCTGCCGTTGATCTGCGCCAACCCGGATATCGTGGTCGAGCGTGGCGACCGTTTGATCTATTGCGCCGGCGCGATCGCCGAGCTCTATCGCGAACTCGGCGGCGAGGTGATCTTCTACGGCAAGCCGCACCGGCCGATCTATGAACGTGCGATCGCGCTCGCCGCGGGGCTTCGCGGCCACAGGATCGAGCCCAAATCGGCGCTGGCGATCGGAGATTCCGTGCGCACCGATCTTGCCGGTGCGCACGGCTTCGGGATCGACTGCCTGTTCGTGACGAGAGGCATCCACTCCGACGATTTCGAAGGCATCGACCAGCTCGATCCAGCTTCCATCAGGGAGCTGTTCGGCCACCCGCCAAAGGCGCTGATCCGCGATTTGAAGTGGTAGGTCGAGTGCTGCGATGAAACTGCCCGCGTGAGCGGAGCGACACCTAAGCGCTCGCCATATCCGGAAAGACCGCCTCGATCTTGGTCTTCAAGGTCGCCGCATTGAACGGCTTGACGATGTAGTTGTTCACGCCGGCCTTCTTGGCAGCGATCACATTCTCGGTCTTGGATTCCGCCGTGATCATGATGAAGGGCGTGGTAGCGAGGTTGGGATCGGCACGCACCTCGCGCAGGAGGTCGTAGCCGGTCATCGGTTCCATGTTCCAGTCGGAGATCACGAGCCCGTACTTCTTGCCGCGCATCTTGTTCAGTGCCGCCGAACCGTCGCTGGCATCGTCGATGTTCTCAAACCCGAGTTGCTTCAAGAGATTCCGGATGATGCGGATCATGGTCGAGTAGTCGTCCACCACCAGAACCGGCATCGACAAATCAACCGCCATCTTGCTCCCCTCAAAGCGACCAGACACCCGACAAAACCTGTCTGCCGGGGCTTCAGACGGCCCCGCAGTCCACCTCAAGGACTAACATCAAGGCGTTAAACAGCTCGTTAACTGACCTTGGGTGGAATGACTTCAGCCCACAACGGCAAAGTGGTCGCGGGCGGCCTCCTTGACTTACCGCGACCGGTCAAGCCACGGTCCGGCCCGACCGCGAGAAGCCGAAGAATCCAGGAAAATGACCTCCGTTTTTACCGTTATCCGCGACACCACGCCGGCGGCCGCGATCCCGAAGGGCGCGGTCGTTGCGATGGGCAATTTCGACGGCGTCCATCTCGGACACCGGGCCGTCATCGCGGCCGCCCAAGATATGGGCCGAATGCATGGCCGCCCCGCGCTGGCGTTGACCTTCGAGCCGCACCCGCGGCGCTTCTTCAGCCCGAACACGCCGCAATTCCGCCTGACGGACGAGACCGCCAAGCTCAGGCTCTTGGCGGGAACTGGTTTGGCCGGCGCCGTCATCATGAGCTTCGACAAGTCGAGGGCCGGCACCACCGCGCAAGATTTCATTTACCGTGACCTGATTGGCCGGCTCGGCATCTCAGGCATCGCGGTCGGCTATGACTTTCATTTCGGCAAGGGCCGGGTCGGCTCGCCGAGCCTGTTGGTTGCGGAGGCGCCTCGGCTCGGCATCGAGGTCGACGTGCAGCCGCATGTCGATATCGACGAGCGTCCGGTGTCTTCCAGCGCGATCCGCATCGCGCTTGCGGAGGGGCAGATCGAAGAAGCCACTGCCATGCTCGGCGGGCCCTGGTTCGTCACCGGCGAGGTCATCCACGGCGAGAAGCGTGGCCGCGAGCTCGGCTATCCCACCGCCAATATCCGCCTCGACAACAATTGCGGCCTCAAGCACGGCATCTATGCGGTGCGGGTCGGTCGCGGCAACAGCCGCATCGACGGCGTGGCAAGCTTCGGTCGCCGGCCAACCTTCGACAATGGCGCGCCGCTGCTCGAAATCTTCCTGTTCGACTTCAAGGACGACCTCTATGGCGAACGCCTTGACGTTGCCTTCATCGGCTTCATCCGCGAGGAACTGAAGTTCGACAGCGCAGATGCGCTGATCCGCCAGATGGACGACGACAGCCGCAAGGCCCGCATGCAGCTTGCCGCGGCATCAGGGGCGTTTCCGAAGCTCGGGGCGGTCGGTTAATCCGCGTTCCGGGGCTTTGCGATTTGGCCTTCGGCTGCTATGGAATGCCCATGCTTCCGCGGCGCAACATCATCGGCATTAGCGGCCCGGCTTCCGCCTGAGCTCCTGCTCGGCGCAAGACCGGGTTCTCCTCATTCGCCCGCACCACCGAGCGTTCCAGCGCCACCTTAGCCAGACCGAATGTCTATGTCCGAAAAGCCGCAAAAGACCGACGCCAAAGACTATTCAAAAACCCTGTTCCTGCCCGCGACGGAATTTCCGATGCGCGCGGGGTTGCCGCAGCGCGAGCCGGAAATCCTCAAACGCTGGAATGAGATCGGCCTCTATGAGCGCCTGCGCGAGACGGCAAGGGGCCGCACAAAATTTGTGCTGCATGACGGCCCGCCCTATGCCAACGGCAACATCCACATCGGCACGGCGCTGAACAAGATCCTGAAGGATCTCGTGACCCGGAGCCAGCAGATGCTCGGCTTCGATTCCAATTACGTGCCGGGCTGGGATTGCCACGGTCTGCCGATCGAGTGGAAGGTCGAAGAGGAAAACTACCGCTCAAAGGGCAAGCAAAAGCCCGACTTCCGCGATTCGGCGGCGATGGTGGCGTTCCGGAGGGAATGCCGCGCCTATGCGACGCACTGGCTCAACGTCCAGCGCGAGGAGTTCAAGCGCCTCGGCGTGGTCGGCGACTGGGATCATCCCTACGCCACCATGAGCTTTCCCGCGGAAGCGCAGATCGCGCGCGAATTGATGAAATTCGCCGCGAACGGCACGCTCTATCGCGGCTCAAAGCCCGTGATGTGGAGCGTGGTCGAGAAGACCGCGCTCGCCGAAGCCGAGGTCGAATACGAGGATTACACCTCCGATATGGTGTGGGTGAAGTTTCCGGTGACCTCGCCCGCGCATGGCGTGCTCGAGGGCGCCAGCGTCGTGATCTGGACCACCACACCCTGGACCTTGCCCGGCAACCGCGCGATCTCGTTCTCGCCCAAGATCGCCTATGGCCTCTACAAGGTCACCGACGCGCCGGCAGACAACTGGGCCAAGATCGGCGATCGCCTGATCATCGCCGATGCACTGGCCGCCGATGTGTTCAAGCAGGCGCGGGTGTCGGCTTACGAGAAAGTCCGCGACGTCCCGTCCGACACGATGGACGCGATCGAATGCGCGCACCCGCTCAAGCGCTTTGCGAGCGACGGATACCAGTTCGTCGTTCCGCTTCTACCCGGCGATCACGTTACCGATGACACCGGCACCGGTTTCGTGCACACCGCGCCGGGCCACGGCCGCGAAGACTTCGACGTCTGGACGGCGAACGCACGGGAATTGGAATCGAGGGGCATCAACAGCGCGATTCCCTACACTGTCGACGAAAACGGCGCGTTCACCGCGCATGCGCCAGGCTTTGCGGGAAAGCGCGTCATCAACGACAAGGGCGAGAAGGGCGATGCCAACGAGGCCGTAATCAAGGCGCTGATCGAGGCCGGCATGCTGCTCGCGCGCGGGAGATTGAAGCATCAATACCCGCATTCCTGGCGCTCGAAGAAGCCGGTGATCTTCCGCAACACGCCGCAATGGTTCATCGCGATGGACAAGGACATCGCCGTGAAAGGCAAGGCGAAGCCCGGCGACACGCTGCGCGCCCGCGCACTGCAAGCGATCTCGGTGACCCAATGGGTGCCGCCGTCGGGGCAAAACCGCATCACCGGCATGATCGAGGCGCGGCCCGACTGGGTGATCTCGCGCCAGCGCGCCTGGGGCGTGCCGATCGCGGTGTTCGTGCGCGAGAAGGGCGACGGCTCCGCCGAGATTTTGCAGGACGAGGCGGTCAACACGCGCATCGCGGATGCCTTCGAGAAGGAAGGCGCGGACGCCTGGTACATGGAAGGCGCGCGCGAGCGCTTCCTCGGGAGCCGCGCCAACGAGGACTGGAACAAGGTCGACGACATCCTCGACGTCTGGTTCGATTCAGGCTCGACCCACGCTTTCGTGCTGGAAGATCCTGTGCATTTCCCGGGGCTCGCCGGCATCAGGCGCAAGGTCGATGGCGGCAGCGATACCGTGATGTATCTCGAAGGGTCCGACCAGCATCGCGGCTGGTTTCATTCCTCGCTGCTCGAAAGCTGCGGCACGCGCGGACGCGCGCCCTATGACGTGGTCCTGACTCACGGCTTTACGCAGGACGAGCACGGGCGGAAAATGTCGAAATCGCTCGGCAACACCGTCGAGCCGCAGGCGGTGATCAAGCAGTCCGGCGCCGACATCCTGCGGCTGTGGGTTGCGGCTTGCGACTACACCGACGACCAGCGCATCGGCCCGGAAATCCTCAAAAACACGGTGGAGACCTATCGCAAGCTGCGCAACACCATCCGCTGGATGCTCGGCACGCTGCACCACTTCAAGCCGGCCGATAGGGTCGCGCGCGACGATATGCCGGAGCTCGAACGCTACATGCTGCATCTGCTCTCCGAGCAGGACGCGATCGTGCGCAAGGCTTACGCCGAGTACGACTACAAGACGGTGGTCGCAACGCTGTCGGCTTTCATGAACAGCGAGCTGTCGGCATTCTATTTCGACGTCCGCAAGGACACGCTGTATTGCGATCCCCCCTCCTCGGTGGCGCGGAAGGCGGCGCTGACCACGATCGACATCATCTGCGATGCGGTCCTGAAATGGCTGGCACCGATCCTGAGCTTTACCAGCGACGAGGCCTGGGCAATGTACCAGCCCGCCGGATCACCGTCCGTGCATGTCTTGACCTTTCCCGAGCATCTCGAAGCCAATCGCGACGAAGACTTGGCGAAGAAGTGGGAAACGATTCGCGACGTCAGACGCGTCGTCACCGGCGCGCTCGAGTTGGCACGCGCGGCGAAAAAAATCGGGTCGTCGCTGGAGGCCTCGCCGGCGATCTATGTGTCGGACAGAAACATGCTGGCCACCCTGTTCGATGTCGACATGGCCGAGGTCTGCATCACCTCGAGCTATGAGGTGCAGGAGGGCGACGGACCTCGGGATGCGTTCCGTCTCGATCAGGTCGGCGGCGTCGCTGTCGTGGTCGAGGAAGCCGTCGGCACCAAATGCGCGCGCTCGTGGAAGATCCTTCCGACCGTCGGCGAAGATCCTGATTATCCCGATGTCACGCCGCGCGACGCGCAGGCGCTGCGCGAATGGAAAGCGCTGGGGGTTACCGCGTAGACATCACGAACACCGTCGCCCCAGCGAAAAGCGGGGGCCCATAACCACAGGATTCCCGGCCAGAAAAGAAAGATGACCCCGAGTCTTCTCGCCAACTCTCATCACGCGGTATGGGTCCCGGCTTTCGCCGGGACGACAGTTGCGGTTGCGGCGCCGTTTCGGGCCACTTTCGTGGAGACGACGGCCTCCATCATGGCTCCGCTGTCGCGATGAAGTCCTCTCTTCTCCCCGGCCTCATTGCCGCGCTTGCGACGCTGGCGATCGACCAGGCCTCGAAGCTGTGGCTGCTTTATGTGTTCGACATCGGCCACCGCGGCACGGTCAGGGTGACGCCGTTCTTCGACCTGGTGCTGGCCTGGAATATCGGCATCAGCTTTGGCTGGCTCCAGAACGACAGCTTCGTGGCCCAGACCACCCTGATGGCGGTGAAGGTGCTGGCCGTGATCGCGCTCGCGATCTGGATGGCACGGTCGCGGACAGTGCTGGCCACGGTCGGGCTCGGGATGATCATCGGCGGCGCGATCGGCAACGCCATCGACCGCATCGCCTATGGCGCGGTGGTCGATTTTGCTCTGTTTCACGTCCAGATCGGGCAAAATACCTTCAATTGGTACGTGTTTAACCTTGCAGACGCGGCCATTGTTGCCGGTGTTGCGGCCCTATTATATGATTCGTTTATGGGGATTCCCGCCGCAAAAGCGCCCTGATCCCGGCCGATCAAGCCCCCTCGTTCTTGTTTTGGACAGGTAAAGCGATGCGCAAGACTGAAGCTTGTGGCTCCATCGAACGCAATTCGTCGCGGCCGCTGACGCGCGCCCTGAAGCTCTCTGCCGCCGCCCTTGGTGTCGGCCTGTTGCTCGCCTCGACTGCCGCTCGCGCCGAGGACCCCGAGGATGACGACAAGACCTTCGAGGAAAAGATCATCGAAGGCATCATGAAGGGCGTTGGCGGCACCAATATGGACAACACCGGAATCGATTACCGCGAGCGTTCGCCGCTTGTGGTGCCGCCCAAGCTCGACCTGCCGCCGCCGGCCGCTGCCGCGGCCGATGTGAAGGCGCCGAACTGGCCGAAGGACCCTGACGAGGCCCGGCGCAAGGCGGCGGTCGCGGCCCGCAAGAAGGCCAACAAGGATCCAATGGAAGCCTCGCGTATTCTGTCGCCGAGCGAACTCAATGTCGCGAAGACCCAGCCCGGCAGCAGTGGTGGCAGAGACGGTTCGGATTCGGCGATCCCCGGCGGCGATCCCGGGGCGCGGGCGGTCCTGAGCCCGTCGGAGCTTGGCTTCGAGGGCCGGTTCTCCCGCCTGTTCGGCGGCAACAAGGCGGAGGTGAAGGAGTTCAAGGCTGAGCCACCGCGGGAATCGCTGACGCAGCCTCCGCCCGGATATCAGACGCCATCGACGGGTTACGCCTACGGCACTGGACCGAAGGAGTCGCTTAACAGGGATTACGACCCGGCCGCCGGAAAGTATGGCGAATAAGTAATCGTTTCTCTCGGCTTCGTGACATCTTGCGCACCCGGTCCAATGTAGGGTGCGGCGGATGTGTCGTTCGCGACGCGCTTGCCTCGATTCGGGACGCGAATGTCAGGGACGTGAATGTCAGGGACGAGCCCGAGCTTGATCGGACGCTTGTGTCCGGAATTTCAAAAAAGGTCATGATGCCCGCACACCGCTTCGCTGCCGCTGCCTTCGCGCTTTGGGTCTCTGCGACCGGCGCCTTCGCCCAGACGACATTCACCTCGGAGCCTCCGGCCTCATTCACGCTTGCGAACGGCCTGCAAGTTCTGGTCATCCAGGATCACCGCACGCCCGTCGTGACGCAGATGGTCTGGTACAAGGTGGGCTCCGCCGACGAGACGCCGGGCAAATCGGGGCTTGCGCATTTCCTCGAGCATCTGATGTTCAAGGGGACGGCGAAACATCCGGCCGGCGAATTTTCCCAGACCGTGCTGAAGATCGGCGGCAACGAGAATGCGTTCACCTCCACCGATTACACCGGCTATTTCCAGCGCGTGCCGCGCGACCAGTTGCCCAAGATGATGGAGTTCGAGGCAGACCGCATGACCGGCCTGATCCTCAAGGACGAGAACGTGCTGCCCGAGCGCGACGTCGTGCTCGAGGAGTACAACATGCGGGTCGCCAACAATCCCGAAGCGCGGCTGAACGAGCAGATCATGGCCGCGCTCTATCTGAACCATCCCTATGGCCGGCCTGTCATCGGCTGGCGCCACGAGATCGAAAAGCTCGACCGCGAGGACGCGCTTGCCTTCTACCGGCGCTTCTATGCACCCAACAACGCAATCCTGGTGATTGCCGGCGACGTGGAGGTCAGGGATGTGCGGCCGATGGTCGAAGAGACCTTCGGCAAGGTCCCTGCGCAGCCCGCGATCCCGACAAAGCGCATCCGCCCGCAGGAGCCGGAGCCGGTGGCGCCGCGAACCGTGACGCTGGCAGATCCCCATGTCGAGCAGCCGACCGTGAAGCGCCTCTATCTCGTCCCGTCGTCCACGACGGCTGCACCCGACGAAAGCGCAGCCCTTGACGTTCTGGCGCAGCTGATGGGCAACGGCAACAATTCCTACCTTTATCGCGCGCTGGTCGTCGACCGGCCGCTCGCGGTCTCGGCCAGTGCCTCCTATATGGGCACCTCGCTTGATCCGACGCAGTTCTCGATCGCGGTCTCGCCGCGACCCGGCGTCGAATTCTCGACCGTCGAGCAGATCGTCGACGGCGTGATCGCCGACGTTGCGCAAAACCCGGTGCGCGCCGAGGACCTCGAACGGGTCAAGACCCAGCTGATCGCGGAAGCGGTCTATGCGCAGGACAACCAGGCGACCATGGCGCGCTGGTACGGTGGCGGGCTGACCTCGGGCCTGAGCATCGACGACATCAGGAACTGGCCGGACCGCATCCGCGCCGTGACCTCCGACCAGATCCGCGCCGCCGCGCAGAAATGGCTCGACAAGAAACGCTCGGTAACGGGTTATCTGATCAAGGACACCGCGCCGAAGCGTGAGGAGAAGCGTTCGTGACCCATCAATCGACCCTCGCGCGCTCGGCTCTGGCGCTGATCGCCTCGCTCACGATTTTGCTCGCGGCCGCGCCCGCCTCCGCCGCGACCAAGATCCAGCATCTGATCTCGCCCGGTGGCATCGAAGCCTGGTTCGTGCAGGATGCGACAGTGCCGCTGATCGCGATGGAATATGCGTTCGGCGGAGGCGCCTCGCAGGATCCCGCCGACAAGCCCGGTGTCGCCAACCTGGTGGCGAGCCTGATCGACGAAGGCTCCGGCGATCTCGATTCCAAGACTTTCCACGAGCGCCTCGACCGCCGCGCCATCGAGCTTAGCTTCAGCGCCACGCGCGATTATTTCCGCGGATCGTTGCGGATGCTGAAGGACAACAAGGACGAGGCGTTCGACCTCCTGCACCTGGCGCTGACCTCGCCGCATTTCGATAATGACGATGTCGAGCGGATCCGCTCGCAGATCATCTCTGGGCTGCGCCGCGATACCACCAATCCGACCGCGCTGGCCGGGCGCAAGTTTCTCGAACTCGCCTATGGCAGCCATCCTTACGGCCGGCAGCCGTCCGGCACGCTGGAGAGCGTGCCCACCATCACGGTCGCCGACATGAAGGACTATGTCCGGCGGGTGATCGCCAAGGACACGCTGAAGATCGCCGTGGTCGGCGATGTCGATCCGGCGACGCTTGGAAAGCTGCTCGACCAGACCTTTGGCAGCTTGCCGGCCAAAGCGAGCCTCACCCCGGTCCCCAACTTGGAGGCGACCAGGCCGCCGCAACGGGCCTTCGTGCCGCTCGACGTGCCGCAAACCGTGATCACCTTCGGCGGCCCCGGCGTCATGCGCCATGATCCGAACTTCATGGCCGCCTATGTCGTCAACCACATCATCGGCGGCGGTGGCCTGTCGTCGCGGCTCTATCACGAAGTGCGCGAGAAGCGCGGGCTCGCCTATTCGGTGTACGAATCGCTATTGTGGATGGACCACTCGGCGCTGTTCATCGGCAACACCGGCACCCGCGCCGATCGCGCCGGCGAGAGCATCGATGCGGTCGAGAAGGAAATCCGCCGCCTCGCAGAGGAGGGCCCGACCCAGCAGGAGCTGGATGAGGCGAAATCCTATCTGAAGGGCTCGCAGATGCTGCAGCTCGACACCTCCTCGAAACTCGCGTCGGGCCTGTTGCAATATCAGCTCGACAGGATGCCGATCGACTATCTCGAGAAGCGCAACGCCATCATCGATGCGGTGACCCTCGACGACGCCAGGAAGATCGCCAGGCGCATCTGGGGCCAAGGCCTCCTGACCGTGGTGGTCGGACGCGCCCCACAAGCCGCAGCCCAGCCCGCCGCCGCACCCGCGACCAAGACGGATTAGGGCCGACACGCCGTCGGGCGACGCAAGTTTGCGTCAAACCGGCTATGTTGCGGCACCGATCCTCCTTGCCACCGGTGCCCCATGCTGCGGATCACCCGCGACCTCGCAATCGACGAAGCCGACATCGAGATCACGTTCATCCGCGCATCCGGCCCCGGCGGCCAGAATGTCAACAAGGTCGCGACCTCGGCGCAGCTGCGCTTCGACACGCGGCGCATCACGCTGCCTGAAGATGCAGCAATGCGGCTCGCGCGGCTCGCAGGCAGCCGCATGACCAAGGACGGCGTGATCGTGATCCACGCACAACGTTTCCGCACTCAGGAACGCAACCGTGCGGATGCCACCGACCGTCTGGTCGAGCTGTTGCGCGAGGCGATGGTGCGTCCCACCCCGCGCCGGCCCACCAAGCCGACCTTCGCATCGAAACAGCGTCGGCTCGAAGGCAAGAAGCGCCGCGGCGACATCAAGGCCCGCCGCGGATCACGGGGCTTCGACGACTAGTCTCCAGCAGGGAACCTGACCGACCGGCTGCCCGTCGCGGAACACGGCAGTCCTTTGTTCTCATACGAAACAGCCCGCTACTACCACCGCTTGTTCGACGAGACCTACAGTCTCGCCACGTCAACGGCGTTGTACATGACAAAACTGCGCGTACCTCCTGCAATCGGTCTGGTTCTTTGCGGCGTGGCTCTTGGCGCGGGCAACGCGGCTGCCCAGATGCCGCTACCGGCGCCCAAGCCACCCGATGGACCGGCGCTGTTCAAGCAGCAATGCGCGACCTGCCACACCGACAACCTGACCGATCCGGTCCGCCAAGGTCCCTCGCTGTACGGGATCGTCGGCCGCCGCGCCGGATCGGTTGACGGCTTCCACTATTCGTTGGGTTTCGCGAAGGCCGACTTCGTGTGGGACGAGGCCCGGCTCGACGCCTGGATGACCAACCCGCAGCAGATGCTTCCCGGCTCGGTCATGGCATATCGACAAGCGAAGCCGGAGATCCGCGCAGCCATCGTCGCCTATCTCAAGGAGTTGCACTGAATGGCTAAACCCGTCCACTCGATGATCCGCGTTCTCGACGAGAACAAATCATTGGACTTCTACGCGCGCGCCTTTGGGCTTGAAGTCGCCGACCATCTCAAATTCGCGGACTTTGCGCTGATCTATCTGCGTCACCCCTCCTCGCCGTTCGAGGTCGAGCTGACCGTCAATTTCGACCGCAAGGAGCCTTATTCAATTGGCGACGGATACGGTCATCTCGCCGTGGTCGTCGACGACGTCGATGCCGAGCGCGCAAGATTCGCGCGGGAAAGCCTGTCGCCCGGACCGTTGCGCGATTTCAAGCACGACGGCAAGGTGCTGGCACGCTTCTTCTTTGTCGCCGATCCCGACGGTTACAAGATCGAGGTGATCCAGAAGGGCGGCCGCTTCGGCTAATCCGATCAAAAAAGCAAATCTACGGAGGACACCCATGAGAGAAGTTGATCGTCGAAGCAAGTACGACCGCCGCGTCTTTCTGAAAGGCGCGGCCACGACGGTGCCGGCGGTCGCGATCGCGACCAGCACGGGCCTCAGCGTCGGCGACGCCTGGGCCGAGGATGCAACGACACTCGCCCCATCGACGCTGAAAACGCTGATGAAGATGGCACGCGACATCTACCCGCACGATTTCCTGGGCGACAGCTATTACATCACCGCGGTCAGGCCCTGGGACGACAAGGCAGCCAAAGACCCCGCCGTGAAATCGCTGATCAACGACGGCGTGGCTCGCCTCGACCAGGAGGCCAATGACCGCCACAAGACGCCTTACGTCCAGGTGGCCTGGGAAAACGATCGGGTCGCCTTGCTGCAGCGGATCGAGCAGACCGATTTCTTCCAGAAGATCCGCGGCGACCTCGTCGTCTCCCTCTACAACCAGAAGGAGGTTTGGCCAAAATTCGGTTATGAGGGCTCCTCCGCCGAACATGGCGGCTATATCAAACGCGGCTTCGCGGACATCGACTGGCTCCCGAAAGTCTAGGTAACCAGGGAGGAAACCAACATGGCAAAATTCGATCTGAATGACAGCGGCGTTGTCGTGATCGTTGGCTCAGGCGCCGGCGGTGGAACGCTCGGAAACGAACTGGCGCAGAAGGGCATCAAAGTCGTCATCCTCGAAGCCGGCCCGCGCGTCGAGAATCAGGACTTCGTGAACGACGAATGGGAAAGCTTTGCACAGC